>Ga0172380_10009788_pt1 | contig 10154 bp, 7 predicted proteins | sample Leawe162metaG_FD_119747 | JGI IMG/M metagenome (GOLD analysis project Ga0172380, IMG submission 119747) | Leachate microbial communities from a municipal landfill in Southern Ontario, Canada - Leachate well 162 metaG | ecosystem: Engineered > Solid waste > Landfill > Unclassified | place...
ACTTAAGAAAAATAGGTTTAGACCACAACAAAGTATTTTCACTCGGGTTTGATTCAATGCACCTTGACAAATCAAAGTTCAATCTCAGACGCATTGACTATTTTGTTGAAACACTACCAAATCTTCTAAATCATTTACCAAAAACAAATCCTTCATTAGCACTTGCACTAAAGAAAAGCGGAGCACAACTAATTGGCACGAATAAACTTGCAAGAGTAAACACAAACGGGGAATTAGAATACGCCGAACTAGTAAAAGAAATATTTTCTAGAGAAAAAGCAAAAAAATAAATCGCTTAAACTCTATTCAAGTCTTGTTCCCGCAGGAATACTATCATCACAAAAGAAAACCTTGTACTTGTTTTCATTATTTCTTGCTGCCAAAATCATCCCATTACTTTCAATCCCTGCTAATTTTGCAGGAGCTAAATTGTAAACAAAAGGTGCTTTTTTTCCTTGCAACTCATCTTTAGCAAAATAAGGTTTTAATCCAGCAACAATAGTTCGCTTTTCAGTTCCAAAATCAACACTCAACTTGTACAACTTGTCCTTTCCAACAATATCTTCAACAAGTTCAATTAATCCAACTCTAAGTTCAATTTTCAACCAATCAGCAAAAGCAACCTTAGTACTTACTATTCCAACAGGAGGAACAACTGGTTTTTCCACCCCGACTGGGGGACTAACTATTTTTTGTTCCACTATTGCTCCGGGTTTTTGCTCAAAAGCAAGATTTGCTATCTCTTCAGGCCTAACTTGAATACTACTCATAAGATCACAAATAATTTAATGCACTGTAAGAATTAAAAATCAAACTTGAGGGCTTTATAGAACACTTACTCAAAAACATTTGAGAAAGCACTTTTTAACACCCTACAAACACAACTTGTGTGTATAAATGAAAAGGAATGAAGATTACAAAATAACTAAATTTTGTAGGAAAAAAAAAGATGATAAAATGGATGACATATATAATACAAAACCAATAACACAAAACAAACTTGTGTTCTTTGACATAGACGGAGTATTAACTCCAAACGCGGACTTTGTTCCTGGAATAAGCCCAGACATAACAAATGAATCTGTAAGAATAATGCATAAATTTGTAGACAAAGGATTTTTGCTTGTATTCATTACTGCAAGAGGAGTGAATGAGTTAAGACTCAAAAAAGGTTTTGAAGAACTGTTAAACAAAGAAAAACTTTTAGAATACTCTTTGATTTATGGTTCTGCTGGACTAGATTATGCAACTTATGGAAATGAATTCAAACTCAAAAATAATCAACCAATATTCAAAAACGGAACAGCAGTGCTTGAAAAAAAAGCAGTAATCAAAAGAGAAACATTCGGGAACATAGACCAATTTCTGTTATACAAAATGCTTCTTGGAAGAGAAATCCAACAACAATTAAAGTACAGGGGATTTCACATTGCTCCCGCAATAAATGAAAAATTGCTTACGGATGCAAGATTGTTTTACCAGTTGAAAAACAATACTAAAATAGAAAGAAAAAAAGCAGTTATTGTTTCACAAAAAATAGCTGATGAAATGAGCGAAGCATTCATAAAAACTCACAAATATGGCTCCCCAGTAGATTTAATTGCAAAAGACATTGTTGCAGGAATTGCAATTGAACCAGCAATGCTCGGAAAACACTTTGGGGTATTAAGGGCACTTAAAACTCTTGGAATCAAACCAACTGACGAACTAATCGGGTATGCATTCGGGGACAATGAAAGTGATTCCCAAATGAAAATGAGAAAAGATATTGAGTTTGTAAAAGTGAATGGGAACAACGATTTTGTTAAAAAAGCAGAAAAAATACTTAAAAAGTACTAATTTATTTTTTTAACAAACACATTTTCAAAAAATATTTTCTCTTAATCAAAAAAGTGTCCAAGAAAAGCAGTGGCTTTTCTGGATCCATGAAATCTTTGATTTCATTTGGCCCCGGAATTTGGGTTCTTTATTTACCTTTCTTTTCTTTTCTTAATATAAGGAAGCAAATTTCCATTTTTTTCAGATTCTTTAATCAAATTCTTGGCATAAACCATTCTTTGTAATGAACCAGTCATGGAGATTAGCGCAATTAAGTAAAGAAACAAATCAAGGTAAATGAAACCAAACACTGCGAGTAGTAACGCAACTAAAACTAAAATTAATTTATCCGCGTGCTCTCCAATTGCAGGCCAATCCCGATTATCAGTAATAACAATTAATGCAACTCTTGGTTTTGCATATGAAGAAATTGCTGAAAAACCTAATGCCAAAACACTTGCAAGCGCAAGGCCAGGAACAAAAACAAAACTTCCAAGCATGGCAAAATCAACAAACTTGTCAATCATTGTTTCAAAATAATTTCCCCAATTGCTTCGCATGTTTAATGCTCTAGCAACAGTACCATCAATTAAATCCATTGTAGGGGCAAGAATGAAAAAAATTAGTGCAAACAACCAACTCTGCTGAGTAACAAAATAAGCTCCAATCAATGCAAGAACCAACCCAAAAATAGAAATTGTGTTTGGAGAAACCCTTAATTTAATAAAAGGAACTGCAAGAATTTGCGCCAATGGTTTAATTGAATTACGAAGTACAGATAACATCCCTTCACCTTTCCTTAATTAAGTGTCTTCTTGCAAGTTGAGTTTGTGCATGAGCCCAAAGTTTTGCTTTTGCATTAGCAATAACGTTAGTCCTACATTTTTTTATTTCTTTTCTAAACTCTTCCTCATTAACAGCATCAATTTCTGTTAAACCATTTCCAATTTCTTCAGGAGTGTGAGAATCACTCACCCCTAAGAGTGCAATCTTTCCTTTAACTTCTTCTCTCATTGAAAACTTTTCTGCATTCTTATTCAATCTTTGATAATATGCTCTTGCATTATAAATTTCCATTGCATCAAACTTATTCCAAATCTTCGAAAAAGATTTTAGATTCTTTCTTGGCCAATCAAATGGGTGAGGACAAGAAATCAAAGCATCTTGTTTTTTCACTTCATCAAAAATATCTTCAATTGGAGAGGGAAAAATTGGAGAATTTAAACAATAAACCACAACTTCCCCAACACACTTCTTACTTTTTTTATCTTTCAACACTCTAACTTCTTCCCCAGGAATTAAAACAACCCCTTCTTTTTTTGCAAGTTGCTTAATATTTTCATTACCGTGATATGCCCCCATATTATTGTGATCAGTAAGGGAAAACCCGATTTCCTTTTTTTTACAAACCTCAACAATAGTTTGAGGTTTTGTTAAAGCATCAATACTAAACCTAGAATGTATGTGTAAATCAAAAAGCATCAAATCAAATCCACAATCAAGGGCATTTCGTCCTGAAAGAATAATACAACTAAGTCTTTAAAACCCCTTTTACCTAAATTATTACAGTATGGATATTCAACAAATACGAGAAGATTTTCCAATTCTTCAGCGAAAAATAAGAGGAAAACCAATTGTTTACCTTGACAACGCTGCAACTTCACTAAAACCAAAACAAGTAATTGATGCTGAAAAATATTATTATGAAAATGTTAGCGCAAATGTTCATAGGGGCCTTCATATTTTGAGCGAGGAAGCGAGCAGAGAACATGAGAGGGCACACGAAACTGTGGCAAAGTTTGTTGGAGCAAAAAAAGAAGAAACTATTTTTATAAGAAACGCAACTGAAGGAATGAACCTTGTAATGTACTCATTGTACAACTCAAACTTTTTTAAAAAAGGGGATAAAATCTTAGTTACAAAAATGGAACATCATGCGAACATAGTTCCTTGGCAATTCCTAGAAAGAAAAATCGGAGTAAAATTAGAATTCATTGGACTCAATAAAGATTACACGCTTGATATGAAGGATTTTGAAACAAAAGTTAAGGGCGCAAAAATTGTTTCAATTACTGGCGCAAGTAATACTGTTGCAACTCTTCCAAACTTACGAGAGATAGAAAAAATTGCGCATAAAGAAGGAGCACTATTTTGCGTGGATGCTGCACAATTAATTCCCCATCACGAAGTGAATTTCTCCGCAATGAATTTTGATTTTATGACTTTCTCCGGGCACAAAATGCTTGCACCAACTGGAACTGGAGCTTTAATTGGAAAGAAAAAATTACTTGAACAATTCGAACCATTTATGTTCGGGGGAGATATGATACACACAGTTGACTGGCACTCTGCAAAATGGAATACTCTCCCAAATAAATTCGAGGCAGGCACTCCAAACATTGCCGGAAGTTATGGAATAAACGCTGCAGTCGAATATTTGAAAAAAATAGGAATGAGTAATATTGCAAGACATGAAGAAAACTTAACAAAAATCGCACTTGAAGAAATGGAGAAAATTAATTCAATAAATATATTCGGGCCAAAAGATGCCAAAAAACAGGGAGGGATAGTTTTATTTGAATCAACTAAACTCTCCGCACACGAACTCGCAATGGCGCTTAGCGAGAGTGAAAATATTTGTATTAGAAGCGGAATGCACTGCGCTGAACCATTAGTATCCTCTCTTAATAAAGAAGGACTCGCACGAGCAAGCTTTTACCTATACAATACTGAAGAAGAAGTCAAGTTCTTTGCTACTAAGCTAAAAGAAATACTAACTACATTTGGATAAAGCAAAAAATAGCCAATTTGACTAAAAAAAAGCGCCAAACAAGCCTAATTTTGAAAGAATTTGAGCTGATTTACTAAGCAATAATTCAAAAGAAGTGAGAAATTATTCATTTAATTCATTTGTCTTTTCAATATCATTTGTTGCAATTACTAAAAACACTCTATCACTCAAAGCAAACAACAACCTCTTTTTTTCCTTAACTGAAGAATGAACTAAAGTAGTTGCACCATACACTGCAATTGGAGGGAAATAATTTTTTTCAATAGCTAATAGACTAAGAACCTCTTTATCCTGCGCGGGAACAAGGTCTTTTTTATTAAACATTTCATTCGCTTCTTTTGAAGTAATTGAATCCTCACTTGCAAGAACTACCACAAAAAAATCAAGTTTGTTATCTACAAACGGCACTGCTTTAGCAATACTGTTCTTTGAAATATGCATCTGATCTGCAACAGTTTCTATTGAAACTACACTAGGAAAAGAATGTACTTTTCCGTCTAATTTATTTACTTCTAAAAAATCTTCAATCACATAAACCAACACTTAATATCTAAAACAAAAACATTATAATCCACTCTACAAGACAAATAATAAAATAAAAAAAGAATAAAAGACACTTGACATTTTTGCCAAGTACTTGCCAATTGGCAAGTACAAGTGCCCGGGAGGTTATGATAAAATTATTTTCTAAACTTTGGTTTCTTTGCATTAGATTTTGAAGACACTAAAGCAAGAACTACTAATATTAGCAGAACTAATACAAGTAATCCAACTATTGGAGCTGTGTACGCAGAGAACCAACCAGTTATTGAAAAAGGACCATTTTCGTTTCCTGAAAAAGACACTACTTGGAATTTTTCAAAATTTCCTGCAGAAGTTTCAATTAAAATTGAAACATTCTTATCAAGTGGTTCTTCCCCTTCTGCATAAGTTGTAGTAAACTTTGCCACAGTAGTTTCTCCAGGGAATAAGAATACTCCTTTGTTGAAATCAACTGTTGCATTCAAATCTTTCACAGTAATGTTGTTTACATTAAATCCAACATTAGAATCATTTGATACAACAAATTCCACAGTAACTTCTTTTCTTGTATAAACTTTTGTTTCGGAAACATTGTTGTTAACATTTACATCCCCGCCAACAACTAAAGTACAAGATGCTCCGCGAGCTCTTACAATGAAATTAATTTCCTTGTCAACATTAGCATCGTTTGAGATTGTGATTGTTGCATTATAATCCCCTTCTGTTCCTGCTGGAGGAGATACATACACAAACACGGTTTTATTTTCTTTTGGCAATAATGACAAACTGTCTTCACTCAGAGTTACCCAAGGAGGAACAACTGCCCTAACTGCAATTTCCTGGGCAAAATACCCAGTATTTGTTACAATTAATGGAACTATTGTCCCATCACAACAATTTGCATCAATTATGTTTTGTATAACAAAATTCATGTCGTGACATTCTAGTTCAGGAATTGTTATTACACTAACTGTTTTTGATAAAGTGCCAGCAACTGATTGTGCTGTAATTGTTTGAGTAGAAGCATATTCTTCAGGAACTGCCCCTAGAAGAGAAACGGTTTTTGATTCTCCCCCATTAATTAATATTTCTTTTTGCGGGAAATACAACCAATTTGAATCAATTGATAATTGGAAGTTTTGAGCCACAGTCCCTTTGTTTGCGAAAGTGAAACTTTGGTTTACATTTCCTTGCTTACAAACTAAAATGTTTTCTGCTTGCATTTGAGCATCATAACAATTCTCAAATACGAATTTTGAACTTAATTGAGTTTCTGCAAAAGTCGAACTAGCTAAAACAGTATAATTAATTGTGCCTGTGTTTGTTGGAGTAACTGAAAATTTAACATTTCTTGAATCAGCTGCATCAACTGAGATTGTTTTTGTCTCAACAGTGTTGTTATCCACAATCATGGAAACATTAACATCCATATCTTGAGTACCACTATTTGAAACACTAAATACAAACTCTTTCTTGCCAAGGCAAGCAAATTCTTCGCTTGTTACTTTGGTTATGTTCAAATCATAACAATTCTCGAAAACAAAATCAATATTTGCTTCAAAATTAACATCATAGTTTCTTGAATTAACAACAATCAGTCCTGAAGAAATCCAAGGAGAATGTTTTTTGAGTATCATTGAAACATCCACTGGTTTATTTACATCAAGATCAAATTTGCTACTTTCAAAATATGCAATATCTCTGCTTAATACTTTTCTGTTTGAATCAAGCAAATAAACAGTCAAGACATCATTTTTGTCTGAAAGATTAATTGCTGTAAACACTACTTTTTTATCAAACTCTTCACAAGATTTTGCTTTGTAGTAATTTGAGCTAACAAACAATCCTCCAAAAGATATTGGAACAAATTTTTGTATTGTTTGAACTAAATTTGTTGAATCGCTTGCATTTGTTCGAGTATTTGACAAGTTTAATTTGAAATTATAATCTCCTGCTTGGGAATTGCAGTTAGATTTTACTTTCAATTGGGCATTAATTTGCTCAGAGGGATTAAGAACAAATTTTGTTTGAGGATAAGTTCCCCAGTTATTTGGGAGACCAGTTTGCAATAAAACAAATTCATCTACAAATTTACCTGTATTTTTCAAACTTACATTAAAAATATTTTCTTCACAGGGTTTTGAAGAGTTTCTAAGCGGAGTAACACTATAGTCAAATGTGTGACATTGTTTTACAACCACTTCAAGAGGAGCGTTATAATCTTCTGGACCAGTAATTAATATATTAGCTGAATACTCACCAGAATTTGCATAACATTCAGGAGTTACAAACACATAAAAATCTCCACAAGCATTTGCATCAAGTGCAAGTGCCATAGGCGCAATAGACGCCCAGTTAGCTGCATTTCCAGTTGCCGAAATATTATAAGTTCCTGCAACATCCGCGCACACAGTATACTTTTCCTTCATTGAGTCACATTGACACAAATTTGCATAATATGCCCCATCCACTGATAATGAATTAACTGTTGTTAGCACTATAATCGCTAAGAACAGCACTCCTAATATTTTTGTTATTTTACTTGTCATTCCCAATCATCCCCATAAAAATAATTAATCACTTGTAACCCAAGCTTCTTTTTTTCTTGGATTAGTTATTCCTACAATCCCTAAAATAATCACCGTAAGCAAAACTATAAAAAGAATTGCCAACAAGAGCATTCCAAAAATTCCGCCAAATGCCCCCCCAAACCCAAATCCGAAGAGCCCGGCAAATAACCCTGTTCCAAATCCACTAGTTGGATTTGACTGAATTGTCAAGGAAAATGGTTTTTTATTGAACATTGCCCCTGAAGAAATAATGAATACTGGTTGGTATTGCCCATTAGTATCCCCTGCATCTATTTTTCCTGAAATTGTAATACTAGCGCCAGAAGCAAGAGAATCAATTGTTAATGATTCAATGTTTACATCCTTTGGAACATTCTCAAATGAAACAAGGATCCCTTTCACAGTATTTTCAGTATTATTTCTAATAACAATATCATAAGTTGAACTTGAGTTTCCTTTCATATTAATTTGCTTTGTTGAACTTACTATCTCAAGATCATCAAATGTTGTTCTTCCTTTTACATTAAAGTAAATTGTAGCAGTAAGAGTTACTGGCCCAACTGCTTTAACTTTAAAGTTTTGATTATCTTTAACTAGCGCAAAAGGAGAAGTTGTAATTGCAACATAAATTGTTTTTGTTTCTCCTTTTTTTACTCTAACAACTGACTCAGAGATACTCGCACTCACTCCAGTAGGCAAATCAAATGCTGAAATTGTATAATTTGCATCAAAATCCCCTGAATTTGTTAATTCAAGCTCGAAAATTTCTGTTCCACACCAAGCAATATCTTTTGCTTGAGTTCTAACAATTAATCCCGCGTGATCTTCACCTAAAACGTTTAAACAAATACTTTTTTGTTCAGTAAATGAATTCCATTCAGATCCATCATTACCTACAATTGTAAGCAATTGGTTTCCTGCAACTGCATCCATTGGAACTTGAACAGTATAATTAATTACTTTACTCTCTCCGTAATTTAGTGAAACCGTATTGTAGGATAAAACACTAGGCATTCCATAAAGTGCTACAAAAAAGTCTCTTGGGTTGTATGTGCACCCTTTTGTTCCAGCTTGTCTTATAATTGAGAATTGACTTTCAAAACTTTGTCCCCTTCTTACATCAAAACAAACTTCAGGAGCAGATAGAACAAATGTTCTTTCCCTTATTTCTGAACAATCAACTACATCAACAGTCAATCTTTTTTCAATGTGATAATTATCTGCATCTCCACTTAGAGCGATAAAATATTTTCCTACTGCAAGATTTCTTGCGTTAATTACTAATGGAACAATTTTTTCTTGCCCACTAGTTAAATCAACGTGATCTTTAGTAAAATATGGAAGAACAAATCCGTTGTCTGCAATTAAGTTAATTTTTTTTGTAGTTGAAGAAGTATTTCTTACAAATACAGAAAGTTCTTTTTCTTCGCCCGCACAAACTTTTCCATCAAACTCAGTTATTCTAAATCCATCAAAATTAGTACAAGACCCTATTTTGAAATTGTAATTAAGCGCAAGGTTTGTGTCATCCGCAAAAAGCTTTACTGTATAATTACTTAAATCCGCTCCGCAAGTATTTGCATTTAAAGTAAGCAAATAAGTTTCGTTATTGTTTACACAAACTTCATTTGGAGTTACTGAAACATGAAGTGTATTATATGGAAATGATTCTGCTTCAAAATTGTAACACTTTCTTTCTCCAGATTTATTTGTTAATTTTACTTGAGTTCCAAAAGTTGTACAAGTCTCAAGACAAACATCCGTGTTTGTTGATTCAAAATAAATTGTTCCGTGATTATCATCAAAACAATTAGTGCTAATTGTTGTTTGTGTTTCTGCGTATTTTCCGTTTCTATCAGTTGCCCTTATTGTCAAAGTACTTGAAAGATGCTGATTTGTATTCATTGTGCAAGAAAGATAATTTGCATCAACTGAACAATCTACTACACTTGAATTAGATTGACTTGTTATTGCAAATATTAATTTATTATTATCTTCAACATCCGTTGCATAATTGTTCAAATTAACTAATCTTGAGTTTGAATCATTAATACAAATTGAAGGAATAGCATTCCAAGTAGGAGTGTAATTTTTTAGAGTAATTTTAAAAGTGTCTTCCGCATATAAACCAAAAACATCAGTTGTTCTTACAGTGATATTTGAATAATTCTCACTACATGAATTCACAGTGCATGAAATATAATAATTGCCATCCAAAGTACAACTAAGAAGAGCTGGATTTGATTGTGAAACTAAAGAGTATACTAAGCTTGACGAATTTTCATCACCAGAATAATTTCTTAAATCAACTAAATGATTCAAATCATTTACACAACTCTTTTCATAATTTGGAACATTAATGTAAGGGGGAGAGTTAACTACAGTTACTTCAAATGTTTTTGTTGAAGTAAGCTCACACGCATCTGTTACACTTATTGTAACTTGTGAAGTGC
>Ga0172380_10009789_pt1 | contig 10153 bp, 12 predicted proteins | sample Leawe162metaG_FD_119747 | JGI IMG/M metagenome (GOLD analysis project Ga0172380, IMG submission 119747) | Leachate microbial communities from a municipal landfill in Southern Ontario, Canada - Leachate well 162 metaG | ecosystem: Engineered > Solid waste > Landfill > Unclassified | place...
GTCCTCTGATTATCGGTTATCATCCGATGGCTCCTACTCTGCCCCTGGAGCTTTGGACATGTCGTCCCGATAAGCTTTTCCCTGTTAAGGATCCCAAGAAGTTCATTTCTGGATGGTTTTACGAAGGTCCAAACGGTGAGAAAATCCCCCTTAAGCTCAATGAAGTCCTCCGTATTCGTCGTCCGGATCCACTAGATCCTTATGGTGGTATCGGCGCGGTTCAGTCGGTAATGACTGATATTCAGGGTAGCAAGTTGCGCTCTGAGTACAATTACAACTTCTTTAAGAATTCCGCTGAGCCTGGCGGGATTATCACTATGGATGAGGAGCTAGAGGAAGAGGAATTTAATAGGTTTGTTAGGCGTTGGCAGGAGCAACATAAGGGAGTATCTAGGGCTCATCGGGTTGCTATCCTTGAGCGCGGTGCAAAGTGGGTTGACCGCAAATACACCAACAAGGATATGCAATTAACAGAGCTGCGGGTGGCCGATCGTGAGGTCATCCGAGAGGCTTTCCGTTTCCCTCTTCCCATGATGGGTACAGTAGAGAACGTCAATCGTGCCAATGCTGACGCGGCTCAGGTTACGTTCGCTCGATGGCTCGTTAATCCCCGCCTTGAGCGCATTAAGTCGATGCTTAATACTCAATTCCTCCCTCTATTTGGTGACACTGGGGATCTTGAATTTGATTTTGAGAATCCAATTCCTGAGGATCGGGAAGCAGATAATAAAGAGCTTGACGTCAAGGTACGTGCTGCCGTATCTCTTATCTCGCAAGGTGCGGATCCGGCCAGCACGCTAGAGGCTCTTGGTCTTCCGGACATCGAATTTAAGAAGCCTGAGCCTCTTCCTCTGCCTGCCCCTCCGGACCCTGATGGTGAGCTACGGGCTCTGCTTGCCGGCATGCCCCCCGTACTCAACCGGGCACCTCTCTGGACACCCCGTGCTGCCGAGGACTCCCCAGCTCTACCCAACCTTGCCAACGTTCAGACGTCCTGGATGGAGGCGCTCTCCGCACTCCTGGAGGCGTGGAGAGAAGTGGATCTTAAGTGGAACGCCGAAATCCTTGATCAAGTTCTGTCAGCGGCATCCTCCGGCGATTTTGAGGCCTTGACGCGCCTTTCCGTGGACTACGGGGACGCTGCCGACCTCTTGGCCAACGCCATGAGGGCACTCGGGACCGAGGCTGCCGGACAGGTGGCAGAAGAGGCGGCAGACCAAGGAGTGGATATTACTGCCATCGGTCCCACTCTTGCGGCAGTTACTCCAGTGGCAAATGCCGTTACGTCCTTCCTGGCTTTCGAGAGAGCGATATCCGCAGGACGTGAGGCAATTAGGGTTATGGGTCCGGTCAGTACCGGTGCTGACGTTGCTGAATTGGTTGAGGAACATCTTACTAATCTAACCAATGCTCAGCAGACCTTGCACCTAGGTGGAGCGCTTACTAGCTCTCAGCATATTGCGCGTTACGATACTATGCGCGCTGCCCCTCAGGCTGCTTACTATGCTAATGAAGTCCTGGACAGAAATACTTGCAGGTATTGCAAGGAAATTGACGGCAAGTGGCTAGGCAATGATTTGATGCATGATGTTCCTAAATCCTATCCGATGAGTGGTTATATCCTTTGTCTTGGTCGTCAACGTTGCCGGGGATTTGTTTCCGCCGTGTGGCGCAAGCGTCAGGTTGGTGATGAGTGATGAATAAGTCTATTCCTGGCGTTGTGCTCAATGATAGTAACATTGACACGCTGGATAAGGCGCGCAAGGAATTTGCCAGACTGTTCAGTCCCGATGGTGAACACTCCTCTTGGTTCGACGTCAAGAATAAGGGATCCGAGACTGAGGTCTTTATCTATGGCGAGATTGGTTACTGGGGTGTCAATGCTCAGGACTTTATTCGTCAGCTAGGGGATGTTAAAAAGGGTAATACTATTGTCCTTCGCATTAACTCCCCTGGTGGTGAAGTCTTTGAGGCGCTTGCCATCCTGAATTACCTTCGTGACCTAGATAACCGCATTGTCGTCAAGATTGACGGCATGGCGGCCAGCGCGGCTAGCTTCCTCGCTATGGCAGGCGATGAGATTATCGCCATGCCAAATAGCAAGATGATGATTCATAACGCGCGCGGCATGGCTTTTGGTCAGGCAGAAGACTTGCGCGTCATGGCCGATCTTCTTGACGACACATCCGAGACTATCGCTGACATCTATACAGACCGCGCGGGTGGCGAAAAGGCCGATTGGCTTAAGGCTATGAAGGCTGAGACATGGTATTCCGCTGATGATATGAAAGAGTGCGGACTCTGTGATTCTATTGCTGACGTCGTAAAGTCGTCGCCTAATTCCAGTGACGATGATGACGAGTCGGTTGAGGATAAGTGTAAGCCTGGCAAGAAGCGCATGAGTGATAAGCGCGTTGCTCAGCTAGGCAATATCCTCAGGATTGCAGCACTGCATGCGCCTAAGCCTATCGCCCCCACTAAGGTGAATGACGCTCCTGTAGACGACGATGACTTTGACCTCAGTGGTTTTGATTTCGCTAATGCGATGACTGAGGCCAAGCAAGAGCTTGACGATATTCCATGGGATCCTGAGCAGTTTAAGCTCATCATGGAAAACGTCAGAGATAATGCCCCAGCACTGCCCGATCCCGTTGTGGAAAATGTAGTTGTTGAGGATGATGAACCAATCATTGATTTCTCAATGATTGATGCGGCAATCCGCGCTGTCAATAGAGAGGGAAGAGGATGAGGCGAAACACTAGCCTTGCCGCTAGTCAGCGTGCATTGCTGGCTAGGGGTATTGACCTTAAGGGTATCGGTACTGTCTATAACGATAGTGGCTCTACTGGAGCGGTTGAGAATGAGGTTACTATTCCTGATTCCCCCGCCGCGCTTGAGGAGCTTATGCATGACAGTAAGCGTATGAGGGCAGTCTTTAGCAAGGGGCTTCTGCCTGATCTTGTTAAGGCTTATGCGCGAAATGTTATGCAGAAGGACCAGGAGATTGCTGCTCAGGTCCGTGATGAGGTTCAGAAGACTCTTGCTGAATTCCTCAAGTCCAATGAGGCTGAGGGACTTGTCAGGCCTGACCTTGCGCCAGTCGCTCAGACGGCGCGTGACCACAAGGATAAGCTCTATAATCCTCGGGCACTCGGCGCTAGCCTTGACAAGGAATTCCAGAACAGCGCGGACTTCTTTAGGACCATTTGGCACGGGCAGAACAGAGATGCTGCCACTCAGGCTAAGATTTCCAAGATTAGAAATGCTTGGTCTTCCTCGGTTCCCTCTGAGGGTGGCTTCCTGATTCCTGAGACCGTCAGATCTGAAATGCTGAGGGTTGCTCTGGAGACGTCCATCGTTAGGCCGCGTGCGCGCGTCATTCCGATGGATACCCTCCGCGTGCCGTTCCCGGCGGTTGACAGTACGACTAATGCCACTTCTGTTTACGGTGGTATTATTTGTTACTGGACTGCTGAGGGTGCCACTATGACGGCATCCAATCCTGGATTTGCCAGGGTTACCCTTGAGGCTAAGAAGCTCACGGCCTACACTGAGGCTCCGAACGAGCTTATCGCTGACAGCATTAGCTCTTTCGAGGCATACATCAATGAGCTTTATCCTGAGGCCGTTGGCTTCTACGAGGATGACGCTTATCTGAATGGTACTGGCGTTGGTGAGCCTCTTGGCATGCTGGCCGATGCCAATGGCGCTCTCGTTGAGGTTGCCAAGGAAACTAATCAGCCCGCTACGTCCATTGTTTGGGAAAACATTGTCAAGATGTATTCCCGTATGCTGCCTCAGTCTCTCAATCGGGCTGTCTGGCTCTGTGCTCCAGACACGTTCCCTGAGCTTGCCACGATGGCACTCTCGGTCGGTACGGGTGGCGGTCCGGTCTGGCTCAACAACGGGATCGCCGGTCCGCCTGCCACGATCCTCGGTCGTCCGGTTATTGTCACTGAGAAGTGTGCGACACTGGGTACCAAGACGGATATTGCTTTCGTCGACCCGGCGTTCTACCTTGTTGGTGACCGGCAGGCTATGTCTGCCACTTCCTCGCCACACTTTAAGTTCTCGTCTGATGTTACCGCTTTCCGTATTGTCCAGAGGGTTGACGGTCAACCCTGGCTCCTGTCGGATATTACTCCGGCAAATGCTAGCACTAATACGCTGAGCGCTTATGTCACCCTTGCGACCCGCGCGTAAGGTATAGCCGGTAGGGGGCGGGCAATAAACCCCCCACCCCCTACTAAATCCGGAAAGGCATTAATACCCCTCAAGGAGAGGCAAGTAAATGCTTGGTTTGGGTAAGGATTACGATATCGGCCTAGCGCTTGCGCCGGTAGACCTTTCTACTGCTGGTGCAACGGGCAAGCGCATTAGCATGCACGACTGTTCCGGTATTGACATTGTGCTTATTTATGGCGCCGGTACCGATGGTGACGACCCTGTCCCCTCGCTCCAACAGCACACCGCTTATACTGGTGGCATTACTGCTGACCTTGCGACTATCGACACGATTTATCGTAAGGCTGAAACTCTTCTAGACAACGATGAGATTTGGGCAAAGACTACTCAGACTGCCGCTGCAATTATGACGGCCGTTGCCGATGATGCTCAGAAGCAGAAGATTTACGTGATTCATGTTCGCGCTTCTGACCTTGCGGCCGGATACACTCACATCAGCGTGAATCAGGCTGACCTGAGCAACAACGCTCAGCTTGCAGCTTTTATCTATCTCAAGGTTGGCCTTAACGTCCAGAGGACACCGGCTAATCTGCCTAACCTTCTGCGTCCGAACGTCGCAAACGCCTGATTGGAGGAATAATCAATGACGAGCATGGTTGATCAGTCCTCCGTTCGTAAGGTAATTCTTGGTGAGCTAGTTACCGGCAAGCTCCAGACTATTGCCGGTGCTGCTACTCATCAGGTGTTTACTGTTGCGGGCGGTCAGGTTCTCGTTACCGCTATGTGGGGCGTCACTACAACCACAATGGCGGGCGCCAATAGTATTAACGTTCAGACTGACCCGACTACCGGTGACACGGTGGTTATCGCTACCGCTACCGACCTCGGCACTACAAACACTGAGGCTGGCACGGTTATCTGTGCAAACTTTGACCAGGATGGCACAACTAATACGCCATCCCTTGTTAAGGGTTGCGGTGAGCCTCTGAGGTTCGTTGCTACTACTGGCGAGATTGAGTCGGTCGCTACAGAGGCAACTGCCGATGGTGCTATCCAGTGGTATTGCACCTATGTTGCCCTGACTAATGGCGCAACAGTTACCGCGTCTGCCTGATAGTTGAGCGTCCGGACGGGCTTACCCTCACTCGGCCCGTCCGGGTGCTGAGCCATCAGGGAGGAAATATGAAACCTCAGAAGATTACATATTACGGTGGCTCTGAGCTGCCAAATATTGCAAAGCCTAAAAAGGTAGAGGAGCCTAAGCCATGGGATGGGAGCAACTCCTCTCCATCTATCAAGAGGCCAAGCAAATCCAGGAGGAAGACGCGCTCAGAGACCCCGTCGCCTGCCCCAATGACGGAACAATCCTCGAAACAGGACCCGACGGACAGCTCTTCTGTCGATTTGACGGATGGCGACCAAATCAATTTTGATTTTAACTGAATAATATATCAGCCTATCCGGGGAGCATTCCCCTAGGACAGAAAGCGAGTCAGGGATGGGCATCCTTCCTTGGTACACAACGCGCGAGGAAGTCAAGGAAGCCCTTGACTTTAAGGAAACAGCGCGTAGAAATAATCAGATCGATCGCACGATTGAGGCTAGCTCTCGCGCGGTCGATACTGCTATGCGTAGAGTGTTTTATCCCTCTACTGCTACTCGTTACTTTCCCTTGCCGGACATGCGTAGCCCTACGTCGTGGCGTTTGTGGCTTGACAGAAATGAATTGATTAGCGTTACCACCCTGACGTCAGGTGGAACGGCGATTGCGGCAGCAGATTACTTCCTTGAGCCTGTCAATAGTGGTCCACCATACAATCGCATCGAGATTGACCTAGCGTCTAATGCCTCATTTGAGGTTGGTGACACGCACCAAAGGAATGTGTCTGTTGTTGGTGTATTTGGATACGACAATAACACTACTCCTGCTGGCACTCTCGCTGAGGCGCTTGACGCTAGCGAGACTGGCGTAGATGTTACTGATTCCGGGATCATTGGAATTGGTGACATGATTACTGTTGGTACAGAGCGTATGATTGTTACTGGTAAGTCACTCCTGGATACGACATGCAATATGACCGATACCATGACTGCATCCATGGCTGATGTAACGATTACCGTATCCAATGGTGCGCTACTTGTTGCTGGCGAAACAATCACCATTGATTCTGAGCAGATGCTCGTCGTTAGTATTAGTGGTAATACCGTTACTGTCAAGCGTATGTGGGACGGCAGCACTCTCGCCGCTCACGCAACGAACCCCAGTGATATCTACTCCCCTCGCACGTTGACGGTTGAGCGTGGCTCTACGGGCTCAACCGCAGCAGTACACGATACGGCGACGGCCATCGTCAGGCAGGTCTATCCTGGCCCGGTGCGTACGTTGTGCCTGGCCGAGACCATCAACACGCTAGGGAATGAACTATCGGGATACGCGCGTGAGGCCAGTAGCGAGGCTATGCGTATTCTTACTGGCAAGGCGGGAATTGAAGGACTGAGGACTTCGGTCCGTGCTGGATACGGTCGAAGGTTTTTGTCGGGAGCGGTGTAATGATTGAGTCTACCGTAACCTTCGGCGGTCCATGGTTTGATGGCAGAGCGGATGATGCTGTTAAGGATTTCTTGCTGGATGCCAGGAAGCAAGTTGCTGATCAGGCTCTAGCTGAGGTTCATCAAATCCTTAATGCGGATATTAAATTCCCTACTCCGTATTACGAAACTCAAATCATTCATCAGACCTTCGCAAATGCTGATGTTGTCCATGATAGGGATATTATTTACGGCCCATGGCTTGAGGGAACGTCTCAGCGTAATCTGACAACACGATTCAAGGGTTATCATTCTTTCCGTAGGGCTACGCAAAAGGTTGAAAGTCTTTTAGATACTTTCCTTAAGTCCGTTCTCGCACGTTACATCGGAAGGATGAACTGATGGACGCAAGGGGATTGACTGATCAAATCGTATCTATTCTCGCTAGCTCAGGTTGGTTTGAACGAGTCAATAAGCATGAGCCAAAGAATGCGCCGGGTCGAGGAGTCACGGCTAGTGTATGGGTCCAGGGCGTTGATCCTGTCAAGGCGTCCGGCCTGGCATCGACAACCATTAGGGTTGAATTCAATGCCAGGCTGATGATTCCGATGCTGTCAGAACCTCAAGACGACATTGATGAAAATCTATTGATGACGCTTGACAGCGTCTTCAATCTGTTCAGTGGAGATTTTGAGCTAGGTGGTAATGTTAATCTCCGAATGATTGACCTTCTTGGCGCACACGGTACCCCACTATCGGCCAGGGCTGGCTATCTGACTCAGGATAGAATTGCCTACAGAACGTTTTTAGTTGTTATTCCATTGATTATTAATGATAACTGGACGCAGGTGGCATAATGGCTAAAACGGCAGGCATGGGTGATAACTTCTATGTCGGTGGATATAATCTAAGTGGTGATATTGGTTCACTGAGCAGACTTTCCACTCCAGTGGAATTGCTTGACGTGACTGATATTACTCAGTCTGGTATTGATAGACTTGCTGGTCGTCGCGATGGTGCGATTGACTTTACCTCATACTTTGATACTGCTGCCGGTAAGGCTCATCCAGTCCTGTCAGCACTGCCAACAACGGATATCATTGCCACCTATGCGCGCGGAACAACAATTGGCAATGCCGCACTTTCCATGGTTGGCAAGCAGATTGGCTATGATCCTAGTCCTGGATCAGGAGCATTAACATTCAATGTCAGCAAACTTGCCAATGGTTACGGTGCTGAATGGGGCAGGCTCCATACTGCTGGGGTTCGCACTGACGCTGAGGCAACCGCGGGTACAGCCGTAGACCATACGCTGCCGACTGATTTTGGTCTGCAAGCCTACCTGCATGTGTTCACCTTTACCGGAACTGACGCTACAATCACCATCCAGGAATCGTCGGATAATGCTGGCGATGGTTACGCCAATGTGGTTGGTGGAGCGTTTACAGCAGTAACGGCAGCACCTTACTCGCAGCGTATTGCTACCGCCGTAGATCTTACTGTCGAGCGCTATCTCAAGGTGACGACCACAACGGCAGCGGGATTTACGTCTATGACATTTGCTGTCAGCATCGTCCGTAATGTATTGACTCCGAGGTTCTGATGATAGAACCATTTAGGCTTGAGCCGCTATTGCCACCATCGGCAATGAAGACATTTAGTGTCCACACTCCACTGTCGACGCATTTTCGTAAAGCATCCTGCCATGAGGTCGACTGTATTCATTATCTTGCAGGGTGGCGAACTGTAGTTGACGAGAGTACTGATCTTGGCAAGCGTCAAGCTGGATACATCAGGACCAAGAGTGGCAGGGCGTTTACTGAGTCTTGTCAACCGACTGGCTTGACTGAATTTCTATTTAAGCCAGGGCAGAAATGCTTTGGTGTTCATAATGTCAAGACTGACAGAGAGGCTATTTATGTAGTCAAGGATGGAGACTGGAGGGGTAATCCAAGACAGACTGACCCCGTAAAGCTCAATAGTATTGATTGGGTAGATAGCTTTTCAAACCATCAGGATCGCCTAGCAACACGTTTCGAGAAAGGGTAATCATGGCTAAGCAGTCAGGTATGGGGTGGACGGCCTTTAGCGTTGATGACGCTCTAGGTGCTGTCAAGACAATTGTTAACGATATTACATCTGCGCAGATTAGCACTCCGCGCGGAGTCCAGGACGTTACTGGTATCGATAAGTCAGCTATCGAGCGGCTGCTGTTGCTGGCCGATTGCTCGCTTACCGTCAATGGTGTTTTCAATATTACTGATGACATGTCTCATGAGGTTTTCTCTACGGTGTCCAGTACGGATGTTGCCAGAACCACCACGATGACGATCTCTGGAAAGACGCTCGCTCCTGAAATTAAGTATTCCGATTACTCGCTTAACCGTGCGCAGGATGGCTCGCTTACATTTACTGCACCCGGTGCCAATGCTAGTGGTGGTGTGCCAACTTGGGCGTAATGGGTTATAGGCCTAAGCCCTTTAGGATTTTAGATCTAGAATTTGATGATCCTGAGCTTGAGGGGCTTGAGGTCAAGATGCGCTCTGTTTCCGTCAAGGAGCAGATTTCTCTAGACGCCGGGACGCTAACGAATGCTCAGCTAATTGATCTTATGGCTGACAGGATGGTTAGCTGGAATGTTCTAGACGATAATGGTATCGTAATGCCAATTGTACGTGATTCCCTAGTTGAACTTGGTTTTGATTTTGCTGGCGATATTCTTCGTGCCTGGCGACGGGCTATCGTCGGTATCAAGCTGGATTTGGGAAAAGAATCGAGCAATGGAGACAATCTAATGGAGGAGTCAATGCCTATGGAGAGCCTGTAACTAAGCCAGCAGAATTGGTAGAGGCTGAATATATTCTGAATATCTGTAACAGATTTCATTGTCTACCATCAGCATTAGATGATGAAGATGCCGAGTTAATGAAGTATCTAGCTATAGCAAGATTGGGTGAGCCAGATGGCGAATGAGGTTGAGATCGTCGTCAGGGATCGGGATGCTACCGGTCCTGGCTTTGATAAAGCGCGCGCTAAGGCTCGTTCTACTGGCAAGGATATTCAGGATACACTTGGCAAATCAGGAAAGAAGGCAGGCGAGGAATTCTCTAAGGGCCTTGGTGAAGAGGTAGAAAAGGGTAGCAAGAAGGCACAAGAGAAGACTAAGTCTGATAGTGGTGGTTGGAAAAAGACATTTGCCAAGCTAGGTGCTGACGGAGGAGAACAATTTGCCTTTGGGCTCGCCAAGAGTGCGCCTATGCTGGCTCCTGTTGGTGCGTCTCTAGGTGTTGTCCTACTGTCGGCAATGAGCGGTGCTGTAATGGCAGGCGCTACGGTTGGAGCTATCGGCCTAGGGGCTGTACTCCTCAAGGAGGAGCCTGCCGTTAAGGCTGCCGCCTCCAGTCTCATGACGTCCGTCAAGGAGACTATGACTGAGGCA
>Ga0172380_10009790_pt1 | contig 10153 bp, 6 predicted proteins | sample Leawe162metaG_FD_119747 | JGI IMG/M metagenome (GOLD analysis project Ga0172380, IMG submission 119747) | Leachate microbial communities from a municipal landfill in Southern Ontario, Canada - Leachate well 162 metaG | ecosystem: Engineered > Solid waste > Landfill > Unclassified | place...
AGATTATTTATTTTGTCGGCCCGTGTCCGGCCAAGCCGGGGCAACCCATCGGTAGCGCCGGTCCGACCACCAGTTACCGGATGGATGCTTATTCGCCGCGCCTGATTGCTGAAGCCGGACTCAAAGGCATGATTGGAAAAGGCGGACGCAATCAGACGGTAATTGACGCGATGAAAAACCATGGTTGTATATATTTCGCCGCTACCGGCGGGGCGGGCGCGTTGATTGCGCAATGCGTTACCGCATGTGAAGTTGTTTGTTATGCCGACCTCGGCCCGGAAGCCATTCATAAGCTGGAAGTAAAAGATTTTCCGCTGGTTATTGCCATTGATGCCGACGGCAATGATTTATATCAAAAAAAATGAATCATCACAGAGGCCACGAATTCCACGAATGACACGAAAAAATCTGGAGAGGCTTCGCTCCGTGGAGACTTCTTTCCCCGATTGTGCAGCAATCTCTCGTCTCGCTTCCCGTAGTCTTAGCGTAGCCTTACGCAAGACAAGGCTAAACCGGGCCTAAGGAGTTTCAGAGCTCACTGCTTGAGCAGGAGCGCGTGTTTGATTGGAAGTCGGTTTTTTCTTGATTTTTAACTTCCTTGCTTCCTGCGCAAAGCATTCCTGTGAGCTTAAAACGTTCCTGACGGGAGCGCATAGACTAAAAAACTTTTGACGGATTCCGCAATCGCGGAACTTCAGAGGCGGCTCGCCGATGTAACAGCGTCCGTTCAGAACGCTAATATCCGTAAAATCTCCTTGCTGCGGTTGGCAAGTCTTTCAAATGGAAATTTATTTTTGGCTTGATTTTTGTTTTTCTAGCAGGATTTTTCCCTTGTTGCGGAGAAAAAAGCAAAAAAGATTTTGTTTTTATGATTTTTCTGTTATACTATGATAATTAACTGCAAATAAGGGGGATACCGATGAAAAGAAGTAAACAGGCCGTTGAGTTTTTTGAGATTCTTGCCCAGGTTCTGCTGAAATGTTTTCTCTGGACGGTAATTGTGATGTTGTTATGGCTGATGCTGTTTCTGCGTTTGGGGGACTGGCTGCTAGAAGTAAATTCATGCTGGCTGGTGGTTTCAATCAGTGAGTTCGACAGTTTAAATTACTGGGGAATTGCCACGCTTAAACTGATTGCGATAGTTTTTTTCCTGATTCCGTACATTTCTATTCGCATGACAATTAAAAAGAAAAAGAAAAAATAAGCCGTAAATTTTTATTTTATCCGCAACCCGGACTGGTTAACGTCAGTTCGGGTTTTTTATTTTTTATTTTTCCGCGCCATTTTGAGCGCTGATGTAATTGCGCAAATCCTGCAGGCAACTTGCACAACCTTTTTTTACTTCGTTGAAATATAGCTGTGGAGTTATGAACGGTCCGGTGGTAGCGGTTTGATAATATTCCACCTGATAAAAACTACCTTTTGCGGAAAGGCGGTAGTAGCCGCTGGATGAAAGCACTTCGGGCAGGGGAAGCTTTCCGGTTTTAGAGAACCGGGTCATTTTGAACGTGATAAGGTTTCGTTCATTATCCAGGCGGCGTTCAAATGTCGTGTTGATGGTCCACATCGGACCTTTGTAACGATAAAGCAGTTCATGCCAGTTTTTGCCGGTTCTGAGCATGACGATGGAATAGGCTTTGCGTTCATATTTTCTGACATGATTATAATCGTAAATCAAACTTTTTAAAGTATCCATATTTTGCGCCCGGCAGAGGAAAACAGCTTTTACCTCGTATTTGGTGTTGGTATAGGCGAACGCCATTTTTATTTCACCCGGCTTGTCGGCGGCGGAAACGTTCATGGCGCAAGCCGCCAGAAAAAGAACATAAATTGTGATTAGAAGTTTCATGGGTGGCGTAATCTCTTTATCAGTCGCGAGTTTTACTATTTGAGTTTTTCGGTAATTTGCGGGTCGCTGCGGTGAAAATATCGTTTATGCTGCGGAGCAGGAGACGTTCCTGCCAGAGCAGTTTTGACGAGTAAACGTTAAACTGATTCAGCAACGCCTGACCATCGGCGGGATTGCGGGCGGTTTCTGAGGCAACAGTAACCAGTCCCATGAAAAACAATTTACTGGTAAACGGATATTGGTCGGCGAAAGCTTTGAAGGCCTCTGCTGGAGCTGGCTGTTTAAGTAATTCGACGGTGTATCTTTCCTGCATAGAAAAAATCGGACACCAGCGGAGAAAAGCATTTAATACTCCGGATGTCTGACTGGCGCTAAGTTCGTTATTCATAATTGCGGCATAGAATTTCAATAACATTAATGACGGGTAGGCGGGAGACGCGGACAGCCGCCAGTCCGCCAGAGAATTATTAACCGTTATGGCGAGTTCACGAGGAGTTGTGCCCGGCAGTCCGGCTTTAAGTATGGCAAGGCGATACCACAAGTCTGCCGCGTAAATTGAATCCGCAGTAACCGGTTGGAGCAAGGAAAAAATTTTATCGGCGGGAATATTGCTTCGTTCCAAATAAATTCCGCGCGCGGCGGCATCAGCTAACAGAGTCGCCATTTCCTGTGGACAGGCGGTTGTTTTAAAATCAATTTCTGATAGAAGAACGTCTGCATTATGGTCATTGCGCACTAGCGCCGTCACGGTTTTTAACAACGCAATATCCGATTTTTTCGCCGATTTGGCAAATATACCGGCGTAGTGCTCCACGGTTTTTTCGAATGCAGGTTCGTCCAGTTTTAAATCTTGAAGCATGACGGTCAGTTTAAGGATTGGAATAATTAAATCTTTAGGTTCCAGTTTTTGTGGCAGAACATAAGAGTCCAGCAGTTTTATCGCCATGGAATAGTTGCCGGTTTTTATGGCGTATTTTGCCATCAGCAGATGGCTTGCCTGCCGGAGTTCGGGGGGGGCATTTTTTTGCAGTGAAAGACGGTCAAGAGTATTCAGTACCTGTTCCTGCAAATCTTTGTCTTGGAACCAGATTGCGGCCAGACCCAGATTATACAGTATCGGGAGTTGCCAGCTTTCCGGTTGCTTCCTGATTGCACCGATATGGTATTCCTTTTTGGTCATCATCCGGTTTAAAAGTTGCCAGTTACCAGCGTCAACTATTCCAGGAAGCTGTCGCAGAGTTGAATCTTCAGCCGACACCCATTGCCAGACGCTGCCAGCGGGCAGAATATTGATTATGCCGAAGTTGCCGTCATAATTTTCGCTGCTTTTAAATTGTTTGCGCGCTTGCTGATATTTCTCTTTTATCGATTGTCGAATTTCGGTATTGATCGCATTTAAAAGACTGTAACGCGCGAAAGCGATTGCGGAAAAATTGAACAATGCATCCGGTGCGCATTGCTGCATCTGTTCCACTATTTTTCCCGCCTGCATTTCCGGGCTGTAATTTTCAGCGATTGGCAGGTATTCATCCAGGAGCGGAATCATTTTTTTCCAGCTGGAAGTGGTTTTGCATACTGCCGGACATCCGGCGACTTCAGCGATGACGGCAGGATATTGATGCGCTTGGATTGCGACAATGATTTTTTCACACACTGTGGTGGCGGAATTTTCCTTTGAAGCCGTGCTTAAAGTCCGTTGGCATTCCCGCCAAAGTTTGTTGGTCTGTTCAGAGAAAAATTTCTGCGATAACAGTCGCTCCAGTAACGCGTTTTCGTCGTTTACGAGCAGCCATGCCGCCAGCATACGATTCTGTTCGCCGGGTAATTTTATTTTTTTATTAATCACCCAGTGTTCTATCAGCGTTTTAAATTGCCCGGAAGACAAGCTGCTCCATTTTATTTTATGTCTGATATACGCTGATTCAGACAACTGAGTCGTGACTTTTGCAAATTCCGGGTCTATCTCCGTCACTTTATATTTATTGCCGTCAATGTTCCAAGGAAGTTCCATGCCGATAAAACGGTTGCCGTTGACGAGGAAAAGTTTTACGATGTTGTATTCAGCCGGGAGTTGTTCTTGCAGAAATTTAATAATCGCGGAGTTTTCCGGAGGCATGACTTGAGAGGAATATCCTTTCAGGCAGTTTTTCAAGCCGGAACTAGTTTTATCTTCGGCAGGCAATTCGTTGAATTTTTCAAGAACCGCATAAAATCTGGCATTGGCGGCGTTTGCGTTGCGAAAACTGACAATGGCATTTTCGCGTTTCTGGCGTTCTGCCATATCTGCCTGCATTGCCGCCTGAAGTTTTTCCACTCTGCGAAGTTTTATCTGTTTTTGCTGCTCGGAAACGTTTTTTTCTGCCATAATCAACATGGCTTTTAATTCCGCCAGTCTTTTTTCTGTAGCCCGTTCTCGCAAAAACTTATCGTTCTCGCATAGCAGCAGGACTGCCAGTAGTTTCTGACACAGCGTTTCAAGTTGCGCTGACGGTTGTTTCGCCATTTCGTCTTTAGTCAATGCCGCTGGAATTGCCGCCAGCGCAACGCGCAGCCGGGCAATCTTTTCGACTTCATCACTGGATAATACCGGCTTTTTTTTCGGCGCGGGCACAGAAATTAAAACTTTTGGTCGGGGGGACGGTATTGGTTGAGACACTTGAACTGTTTTTACTGGAATGGCTACAGGAGTCTTCGGCTCCTCCTCCGGTTGATTCATCTGGCTGACAAAATACCATATTCCGGCGGCCGTTCCACAGAGCAACAAGCCGCTTAGAACTGCGACAACAGCAATGCTGTAGTTTAATATCCTGGTTTTGCCTTTAGGCGCGGTGTGTGCATGATGTTTTACTGCATGCAGGAAATCGATTACTTCATGCCATGAGTCGGGGCGTTTTTCCATATTTTTTGCCAGCAGACGGTCAATCAGCAGAGACAGCCTTGAATTAAAGCCGGGAATTTTTGTAATCAGCGGTAAATGGTCGGAGGAGAGATGCAGCTGCAGCACCAGTTGCGGGTCTGGTTCGTTAAATGGCGGTTCTCCGGCGCACATTTCATACATGGTCACACCAAACGAATACATGTCGGATTTGATGCCAATCTTATCTTTTTCGCCTTTAATAATTTCCGGCGGCGCGTACATCGGCGTGGCCATTATTTCGTCCGATTTTTCTTCGAATGCCGATTTCGCCAGCCCGAGATCTGCGAGTTTTGCCTCACCATCTTTGTTGAGAATTATATTGTCCGGCTTGATGTCGCCGTGAGTCAGTTTTTGTTTATCCCATGCATACGCCAGCGCTTCGGCAATTGCAATGCCGATATCCAGCGCCTGATTGAACTCCAGCGCACCATGTTTGTTGAGCATGTGCTCAACAGTTTTCCCGGAAATCAGCTCCATGGCAAAAAAATAAATTCCGTCGCCGGTAACTCCGGCATCGTAGGCTTGAACGATATTCTGATGGTTAAGTCTGGCGGCGGCGCGCGCTTCCCGAAAAAAATTATCCACAAATCCGGGCTCGCCTACTTTCTCCTCAGGTAGTATTTTCAATGCAACATCGCGTTCCAGGCTGACCTGCCGGGCGAGGTAAACCACCCCGTTAGCGCCGCGTCCGATTTCCTTCAGAATTTTGAAGCCGGCAATAACCGTTCCCGGCGTAATTGACGCTCCGGCCAAACTTCCGCCACATTCCGGGCATTTGACCGTGCCGTCAGCATGAATCGCGTCTGTATGTCTACCGCATTTTCCGCAGTGATATTGCATTGCCGTTCCTCTTAACGATTCTCATAAAGTACAAACATCTTAATTTAGCGGTGTTTACCGCTTAAATCAAGACAGTCAGTCCGCCGCAGTGGAAAAATATTGTGGATAAACCACGACAGTCAAAAAAGGGCGGATTTTTTATCGTAATGACGCAAAAAAAATGCGGGAACTTGTCCCGCATGAAACATTTTTTGGCAAGTAGAAAACTTACTCTTTGGCTTCTTCAAAAGGCCCCATCTTTACATTGACAGTAATTGTAACCTGCTGGTCTTTATTGACTTCAATAGTCTGAGCGCAACGTTGGTTGTGCCAGGCTTTGACCATCGCATTGCCGGAAAATGCTTTCATTTCGGTGGTGACATAAACATTATCATGGCAATACCAGCCGACAGGTTTGCCATTATCTTTTGCCTCTTCAAAGTCGCCGTTTTTCAAAGCTCCACCTTCAACGGTAACCATGTCATAGTAAACCCAGAGGGCATTCATGTTCTTTTTGCCTTTGTCTTTGCTCCAGTTACTCATCAAATTAATAGTAACTCGACCGTCATTTTCAGGAATAAAAACAAACGTGGCTTTAATCCACTGGTCGGCTGGTAAAAGCGCAGTTTGACCAGTTAAGGAAAATGTACGGGCTTCCTCCTTGCCCCAGGTAATATTCCTTAAATAACCGCCTTCAGGTCCGGAAACTGCTTTAAGTACGACATCTTTGCTGTTAATGTCAATTCTGGCGCGAGTTTTCGACACTGCGTTGTCCGCTTGCATTGATACTCCAAATACAATCAACATAGCGAGAGTTAGCAACTTTTTCATACCTTTTTTCCTTTTGGTTAAGATTGGGTTAATACTGAAACCGTAAAATAAAATATTCACGAAAATTATTATTTCAAGTTTCCTGTTCATGGTTTTTTGTTTTGCCGGAACGAACTGGTAATGCCATGTAGTAAATCTCCCTCTATTTTGCGCCCGGCGTGTTTATTTTGACAAGTCGATTTGTTCCAACTGACGCTGAGTCGGAACGGCATTCAGCAAAAACAGGATATTATCTTTAAATGTCGGATCTGTGGTGATTCCCATGTGGGCCGCGCGTAATTGCAACATGCCCCGCCAGTCAATCGGGCTAGTGAAATATGGCATCCAGGTTTTTCCGGCGCGGTTATCGAACAGCGCACTGGATTCAGTAACTTTTCCATCGCCGGGAGCATATTCAATGACTTTCAATTCTCCGGTTTGAGCATTTGCGGTTGCCCGGCGGGTGGTTTTCACTGCATTACCCAGCACCAGGTACAGTCTTACGTCTTTCGGCGGCTGAGCTTTGATTTCCATGACTTCAATAAATATTTTTGCGCGTTTAAGACATTTATCCAGATGATCCAAAGCGATGCGTCGCCTTTCGGCGGCATCTTTAACGTTCGGCAGCAATATCTTCAAGTTGCCATCTTGAGCGGGATCAGCCAGTCCCCATTTCATTTTTTCCCATACTTTCACATCAAACATATCAACAACTTTGCTCTGGTCATCGGCATAGACGACTGAACGTCTTGACGGAACCGGCATCATCTGGTAGTAAGTCGGCCAGGTGCCGAGCAACGCCGGCGGAAACGGAGGAGTATCAGTCCCCTTCTGCATTTCCAGAATAGTGTCAAGGTAGCCGGCGTTGGGAGTTCCGAGGATAAACAGGCGGTCAACATATTTACTGCCAGCCCAGGTAATCTTCAGTTTTTTCCCGTCAGACGGCAAGTCAGCGGCTCCGAAACGCAGGTAATAACGAGCAACCAGGCCGCCCATGGAATGTCCAATCAGGTCAAACTGGACATCATAATCTTTAATGCCGTACATTAACCGGTACTGTTCCTGCATATATTTTCTTTTTTCAAGAATAAATTCATGCAGTTTTGTCGCATTCCACTGCAAATCACGACGCCAGTCGTAAGCAAACTGAAAAAGCGTATTGTAGGTTCTGCCTGGAGCAAGCGGAAGATTTTCCGACTGAAATCCGCCATTCTGCAGAATATCCACCAAGTTCAGATAGACATTTTCTTTAAAGTTGATGCCCATGATTTTAACGGTTACAGTATCGAGCGTACCCGCCGGAACGGTGGTGTCAGTAATCTCATTTAATGGTTTGCCAAGCTCCATTGGAATTGCCAGAGCACGCAATTTTCCGTCAGAGACGGTAAAACCCTCTATGCCGAGAAATTTTCCCCAGACATTCTCACCGGTGGTTTTGTCAACCAGATTGGAGCCGAGAAAGCCGTGAACAATAATTATTGGATTGCGGTATATTCCCTGATAGTTGACTTCCATTTTTTCAATCGGGCCGACGATTGATTCAGAGAATTTTTCATTTGAAGTATAAGACCCGGTGGCGTTGCATCCGGCCGTGATTACAGAAATTACTACAACTCCCAACATGGACATGATTGCTTTTATCATGCTATCGCCTTTCCCTTTGTTTTTTGTCTGTTCAGAATATTTAAAAATATCATTCTCTGTATAAAATACAATTGACAATTATTATTATGTTCCTCAGAGCTCCGTAATTGAGCAGACATGCTTCTTGAGCTTTGATTCTCAGGAACAACCGTAAAACAAGTAAAAACAGAGGTCAAGCAGAACGTTGAGGCAGGAAGGATGAGCAGGTTTTCACCGTCGCCTGAATGAAACATTTTTTCGGAATAGCGGTCGCCGAAGAAGTTAATTTGCGTTTTACGGACAACCGCCGACAAGCACAGAACTTATTCCAATCCATCTCTTTTGGCCGCGATAATGGTTTTGCCTTTATCATTTAATATCAGATTTCCCCGTGCATCAAAAGAGATATCCGCGTTATAATCCACCTGTTTGTCCAACCAGTGAATGACCTCGACATTTTCCCATGGCGTAGCGCGGACCATGACATCGCCGCAATGCACCTGCGAAATCATTTGATCAACAATTCTGCGGAAATGAAACGTGCGTCCTTTCACCGCGATATAATTACAGGTTTCTTCGACAACTTTCCCGATAATGATATGGGTATGCGCCTCAGGATAGTTTTTTTTGCAGCGCAAACGAATGTTTTTGTCTTTCAAATATTCTTTCATTTCTCAGTTAGTTCCTTATGTTGTTAACTGTTTGTTGCCGGTAAATATAAACTCCCAATGTTAGGAGATTGATAGCGCAGCAACAGTTTTTAATAAGGTTTTTGGTTTTGCAACGCGATTATGCGCGTTCCGGTGGAGGGTCACGCTCCGTCGTGACCACCAATCCGGACGGCTCCACCGTCAACAGCGTTTACCAGAACGGCAGAATCACCAGTTCCACCCACAGCGTTCTTGGAACCACCACTTACGCTTATGACGCGTTCAACCGCCTGTCCACCGTTACCCGGACAGAAAACTGCATTCAGAAAGTAGTGACTTACGCTTACAACGCCGCCGGTCAAACGGTCAGCGTCACGGAAACTCCCGGCAATCGCGTTACCAGCTACACTTACGATGACATGGGACGACGGACTTCGGTGACTTATCCCGGCAACCGCACGGTCAATTACGCCTACGCTTCAACCGGGGAAGTCCTTACCGTCAGCGGCGCGGACACTTATCCGCAGACTTTCACCTACGACGCGCTGGGAAAAATGAAAACCCTGACCACTTACAAAGCCTACCCCGGAACTCCCGAAGTTACCACCTGGAATTATGATGCCAATCGCGGTTTCCTGGTTTCCAAAACCTATCCCGATTCCAAACAGGTAACATACACCAACGACGCTGACGGCAGAATCCTCACCCGCGTCTGGAGTAGAGGCATCACCACGACCTATTCCTACGACAACGGCGGCAGCCTGACCGGCGTAAGCTATTCCGATGGCACAACCCCGGCAATAAGCTACACGCTCGACCGCATGGGGCGCGTTACCGCCGTGACCGACGCTTCCGGCAGCCGCGCGCTCAACTATAATGCGGATGGAACATTGACTTCTGAATCCATTCCGTATATAGTAAACGGCGCAGTTGAATACGCGTATGACAACTTAGGCAGGAGAACCGGATTGCAGTTGAAACAAAATAGCGCGACAGTGTTTGGCAACAGTTATGGCTATGATGCCATGTCAAGATTGGCGACCGTCAGTGATGGCACGAATACCGCGACTTATAGCCGCGTTCCGGGAATGAACCTGTTGAGCGGAACAACCATTACTGCTGGCGGCAGCACTAAATTAAGTACCAGCCGGTACTATGACAGTTTCAACAGGCTGACGAATATCAGCAATCAATTCGGCAGTGAAACTTTGAGTTTCGGTTGTGTGTATGATGACGCTGACCGCCGCTCAAGAATTAATCTCGCGGACGGTTCGTATTGGCTGTACGGCTACGATGACAAAGGGCAGATTACCAGCGGCATGAAATATAGCGCCGCCGACTCACCAGTCCCTGGTCAAAGCTTCAACTACAGCTACGACACTATCGGAAACCGCCAGACGGAAGAACGCGGAATGCCGCAACAGCAATACACTTATCAGAGCAATCTGGTCAACCAGTACGAATCCAGAACCGCACCGTCGCAGC
>Ga0172380_10009792_pt1 | contig 10152 bp, 5 predicted proteins | sample Leawe162metaG_FD_119747 | JGI IMG/M metagenome (GOLD analysis project Ga0172380, IMG submission 119747) | Leachate microbial communities from a municipal landfill in Southern Ontario, Canada - Leachate well 162 metaG | ecosystem: Engineered > Solid waste > Landfill > Unclassified | place...
CAAGCAGACCGTCTCTCTTTCTATACTGCCCTCTTTTCAATTATGCGACTCGAGGAAGTGGATGAAATTAAGGAAGAGATGGAAGATCGATTCGGCAAAACTCCACCGGTTGTCGATCGTGTAATAATGACTGCCATACTTCGCTATCACGCTTCTTACGCAATGCTTGAAAGGATTATTATCCAACGTAATCGTATTGCATTAATCCTTCCTAAAGGAGAAAAAGAATCTTTCTATAAAGAAAAGTTTATTAAATTACTTGAGTACGTTAATGTAAAATATTCTAAAGAAGTAAAACTAGTTCAGACCAATGAATCACTAAAACTTGAGATGACAAATAAAATAAATTCACCTGAAGGAATACTTAAATATTTAATAGAGTTTGTAAGCGAATTAAGTAAAATTATTTCTAATTAGCAAAATCACTAATATCGGGACTAATAATGAGCGACTACAAAGGATACCGCGGTAAAGCTTTAGAAACATTAAAAAAATTTAAGGCATTAGTTTGGAGTGATGTGGAATTAATTACGGACAAAGGAAATTTCAAAGGGATAATATTACCACGTTCCGAAACTGCCGACCCCCTTCACATCGTAATAAAATTAAATGTTGGTTATAATATCGGCATCGCCGCCAAATCAATCAGAGATATTAAGTTATTCGGAAGGAAAGAAGCTCATTATAAAATTCCTGAAAAAGAGTTCCCAGTTGATCCTAAGAAACCTCGAGTGAAACTTCTTGGGACAGGGGGCACGATTGCTAGTAGATTAGATTACCGCACCGGTGCTGTTATTCCTGCTTTCTCACCCGGTGAACTATATGGATCTGTTCCAGAACTTGCTGATTACTGTAATCTCGAAACCGAAAAACTTTATGGTGTATTTTCGGAAAATATGGGACCTGATCAATGGAAAGGAACTGCTGAAGCAATCGGACGAGAAATTGATAAAGGTGTAGAAGGAATCGTAATCGGACATGGAACTGATACAATGCATCATACTGCTGCAATACTTTCATTTATGGTGCAAAATTCCCCTGTACCAATTGTTATGGTAGGTTCACAGAGATCATCAGATCGACCTTCATCTGATGCGGCACTGAACTTAATGCACAGCGTGAAGACAGCCGCCGAAAGCGATATTGCAGAAGTAATGGTCTGTATGTTCGGACCTACATCGGATTATTATGGACTTCTTCATCGCGGTACACGTGTAAGAAAAATGCATTCATCATATAGATCAACATTTAGAACAATAGGCGATATACCGATAGCCAAAGTTAGCCGTGATGAGATTACTCCTTTACGGCAAGATTATGCCCGCCGCAGACGTGATAGAAACGTTTCTATTAATACTGCATTTGAAGAGAAAGTCAGCATTGTTTATTACTACCCAAATATGAAACCTGATATTATTGAATCACTTATCGATAATGATTATAAAGGGATTATAATTGCTGGGACGGGATTAGGTCATGTTAATAAGCCACTTTATCCGGCATTAAAAAAAGCACATGATAAGGGAATTTCTATTTATATGACAGTACAAACTCTTTGGGGATTTGTTCAGATGTATGTTTATGATACGGGAAGGGATATGATGGAGCTTGGCGTAGTACCCGCAGCAAATATGCTTCCAGAAGTTGCATATATGAAACTTTGCTGGGCACTCGGTCAGACCAAAGACCAAAAGAAAGTACAGGAGATAATGCTCACTCCGATTGCCGGGGAAATAACAGAACGCGAACCGAGTAACGGTTATTTAATCTATCAGGGAGGACTACCGGAAGTCGAGGAGTTTATCTCTAAGAATGTGAAGTAAAAGAAAGTATGCCGAAATAAATGAATTTAAATTAACACATAAAACAAAGCAAATAAAACCATACTTTGATGAGAATCAGTTGCCCGATAAATTGAATGGATTTACGATTCAGTCAATTTTATAATTTGAAAACGCTGTACATCGTTTTATCCAAAATGCTCCTTACAAAACGAGATTAAACAAACTTCTTTTTATGCAGATTTTACTCGTTTTAAAGAATAACTACCAAAAAAATTATTGAAATCTATCATAAAGAAATGGGTTTTTAGGAAATATTGATAATAAAAAATTAATAAGTTACGCCGATTATGCACCACTGATAAAAGAATTATAAAATTAGAACTTTCTCTACTGCGACACGTCTAATGTTTACCAATGTTAGACTATATAAGTGCCAAATAAATGAAAAAAGTGCTAATTTCTCTTGTATTCGCCGGTTTTTTGATCTCCGGATGTGGAACCAACGAAAAAAATGTTGTAATTATTCCCGTAGAAAAACTATTTAAAAAATCGGATAAATCATGGTTTATGGTTTCTCCTTCAGGCACATTTTATTCATTTGTAAAATCCATAAATGGCAAAAGCAATCTTTATATAAGTCCTTCTCAAAAAGATTCCTCTTATATAGTTACTGATTCCAATTCAACAAATATTCAATATTATTTCTGGGCAAATAATCATCAAGTGGTTTATTTACAGAATAATGACAGCACTCAATCCACAAAAATTTTTAGCGTTGATATCAAGTCAAGAGTATTAAAAGATATTACTCCCTTTAATGATGTTAAGATTGTAGTAATTGATCTTCTTAAAAAAGACGAGAACAGAGTTTTAATTACAATGAACAAGCGTTTGCCAAACATTCCCGATCTTTTTTATTTGGATATAAATTCGGGTAGAACAGAACTTGCATTTTCTAATCCGGGAAAATTCACTCAATGGAAAACAGATAATGATGGAGCTTTAAGGCTTGCCGCCAGTGAAGTAGAATCGGTAAAACGTACTTGGTATTATCGCTCTTCTCCTACTTCACAATTTACTCCAATGATTGAAGTCGATTTCCGTGATACTTTTGAACCGATCTATTTCGATAAAGAAAATAAATTTATTTATGCGGCATCTAATATCGGACGAGATAAATGTGCAATCGTTAAGTATGATCCTGAATTAAAAAAAGAAACAGAAATTTTGTTTCAAGACCCTGAAGTGGACGTATATGATCTCCTGCGAAATGAATCTTCTTACGAATTATTTTCTGCTTATTATAAAAAAGCAAAATTGGAATATCACTTCTTTGATAGTAATGCCGAAAAGCTTTATAATAATCTAAAAAAACGATTTAATGGAATGGAGATACTTGTGCTTAGCTATAATGACGCTGGCACAAAATATATTCTAAAAATATATAGGGATACGAATCCGGGTGGGCTTTATTTATATGATATCAAAAACGAAAAGACTACTGAAATTTATAAATTTAATCCTGATGTAAATTCTGAAAATATGTCGCCTATGAAACCAATTAGTTTTATTGCGCGAGATGGATTAAAAATTCATGGATACCTAACTCTACCCATTAGTAAAGAACCAAAAAATTTGCCAACAGTTATCTATGTACATGGCGGACCTTGGGCACGTGATTATTATCGGTTCGATAGTGAAGTGCAATTTTATGCTAACCGCGGTTATGCAGTTTTACAGGTCAATTATAGAGGTTCTACCGATTACGGTAAACAATTTTTTATGGCTGGCTTTAAGGAGTGGGGTGGCAAAATTCAGAATGATATCGAAGATGGAACACGTTGGTTGATTAAACAAGGCATTGCAGATTCATCTAAGATTGCAATTTCAGGATATTCTTTCGGGGGATATTCTGCTTTATACGGAGCTACATTCAAAGGAGATTTATATAAATGTGCTGCAGCAATGTCGGGCTTAAGTAATATTCGTTCCCTTCTCACTTCAATACCATATTACTCTCAAAATGGTGTCAAACAGATGGTTTACACAATGGTGGGAGACCCGATAAAAGATTCTACAATGCTTAAAAATATTTCTCCATATTATTTCCCGGAGAAAGTAAATATACCAGTGATAATAGGGCACGGAACTAAGAGCATAAAAGTGAATACAGATGAAATGAATGACTATGTAAAAATGCTCTTAAAAAGAGGTGTGAAGCTAGAATATGTACTTAAGGATAACGAAGGGCATATATTCCGTAATGAGCAAAACGTTTTTGAATGGTATAATAAATTAGAAAAATTCTTAGATTCTAATCTTAACACAAAAGAGAAGAAACAAATAAATTATTGATACTATACTACATTCTTTAACGCTACAATAATCAATCGAATGTACAATATATTTTATATGAATATTTGTTACTACATAAATCAAATTTAGAAATCAACGAAAATGAGAGTTACTATTAAGTTGATCTAATGGTTTTTATAAACCTTAATCAAAACCACTATTGGAAATATACTCCATAATATTTTCGGCGTGATAGCGGCTGTTTTCAATGAACCACCTGCCTGTATCCATCCCTCCGCAAACAACCCCGGCAAGAAATACTCCCGGTATATTTGTTTCAAAATTTTCGCTGTTATAAACAGGTACTAAATTAAATTCACTCTCCAATTTAATTCCGATATTTTTCAAGAAGCGATAATCCGGATGATAGCCAGTCATTGCAAATACGAAATCATTCTCAAGTGTTAGATTCCCTTCCGGAGTAAGTATATCTACCGAATCTTCTCGAATCTCTTTTACATACGAATTAAAATGTGCTTTGATCGACTCTTCGGTAATTCGATTTTCTATATCGGGTTTAACCCAATATTTAACGTTATCATCTAATTTATTTTTACGTACGATCATTGTTACATTTGCTGCACGTCTAAAAGTTTCTAAAGCTACATCAACAGCCGAATTACCACCACCAATCACAACTATTTTTGTCTCAGCATAAGGATGCGCATCTTCATAATAATGTTTTACTTTTTTAAGACTTTCTCCCGGTACGCTTATAAGATTAGGATAATCATAAAATCCGGTAGCTATGATAACGTTCTTTGCCGAATAGGAACCCTTTTCCGATTCAACAACAAAATCACCTTTTTCACCAGTTACATTAATTACTTTTTCATATGAAGAAAGGTTTAGTTTCCAAGCATCTTTTACTCTTCGATAATATTCTAATGCCTCGCTTCGAGTTGGTTTTACTCCATGAGATATGAATGGCACCTGCCCGATTTCTAATCTATCCGATGTGGAAAAGAAAACCATATTAGTAGGATAATTATAAATAGAATTAAGCAAACATCCCTTTTCCAAAATCTTATAATTAAGATTATGAACAGAAGCTGATATACCACAAGCTAATCCAATGGGTCCGCCGCCAACAATGATTACGTCAAATTTTTCCATATCTCTTTTTTATTTTTATGAATAATTCTTATTAAGTTTTACGATATTGTATTACTCAAAACTAATCAATTATGTAGATAATATGATCAACAAATATAAAAATAATCAAAAAACTAAAGACAGCACAATTAAGGCATTTAAGTATTCGTACTTCCAGATATTTCTCTATCGCTATGGTAACATTATAGCGACATTATTCCTCGGATTCCATTTTCTCACTTCTGCAATCATTATGTTTCAAAAATGGTATTTCGGATTCTTATTTATTCTCAATATGTTTCTTATTTTTATTCTTAATAAACATTTTTTGAAAACTTATAAATATTTCCCTTTTTTAGTAAAAGCAGATGATACAAAGATGGTCTGTTCTAATTTTTTCCTTAGCACAAAAATAATTGAAATTCGGTATGATGAGATAGTAGAACTTAAAGGTGGTATTTTCAGCGGGCATATCACTAAACCTATTTATGTTGTTGCTAAAGGGAATAAGGAGATTGGCTTTTTTTCTCATGCAGGTAATTTCAATAAGCTATTAACGCAAATCCTGCAGTATATACCACAAGATTTATATAACAGCTCACTTAATAAAATTGAAGAGATGAAGAGGGGAACCAAAAGTCGACTAAAATAAAATTATTTTAAAAGTAGCATTTTCTTAGTTGATTGTGATCCGTTACCTTTTAAAGAATAAAGATATATACCGGAAGCGACATTTATCCCTCCGGCATCTTTACCATTCCAATTTACTAAATAATTACCACTGCCTTGCTCATTATTAATTAATGTAATAACTTCCTGACCAAGCAAATTAAAAATTTTCAACGAAATGAATCCCGGTTCAGAGACAGTATATTTAATAGTAGTTGAAGGATTAAATGGATTAGGGTAATTCTGTTCCAATAAAAAACCTGTTGGAATCATTTCTTGTTCGTTTTCAATGTCAGCTAAAATACCTGTTTCGGGAGCAGGAAGTTTCTTATCTGTATAAATCTTAAACGCACCAGCTTCAAGATTAATCAATGCTTGTGTATCAGTAACATTTATACTATCCCCGGCAAAAAAATCATACCACCACCCGGTTGATTTAAATGTTGGATTAATCGTTCCACTTTTTACATCAAAATTTCCGATAATATTTACATTCATTGAAGAATCATTTAGCTTTATCTTTTTCATATATCCGGTAAGTTCCAAAGTAAAATCGGTGGTACTAAAAACCGGATAATTTTTCTTTAGATTAATGAGGTAGCTAAAGACCTTATAAACATTGGCTCTATTAACGTTATTTTGATAATTCCAAAGAATCGGTTTATTCCCAACCTTGTATCTTGAATCCCCATAGGGTGTTGGTACGTTTCCGTTAGGATCGGCAAAAATAGAAATATCATAACCAAGTTCACCAAATTGCCAAATCATCTTCGGTCCCGGAATAGTTAAAAAGAATGCTGCCGCTAATTTAATTCTATTAAGTCCCGTATTAGTTTCTTTAATATTATAATTGGTGCCCGCACTTCCGAACTGAGTATTTTTATACATCAATCGCTCTTCATCATGGCTTTCCATATATCCAACTAAATTCGGCTGACTAAAATTGCGATTTTTGTAAGAGATCCCTGTGAAATTTGAGTTGGGAAGGTAACCCATTGTAGCTTCATTATAATTGTAATTTAGGTTTCCCCATAGCATCATACCATTGGTTGAAAGGACTCTCTCCTCGCTATTATCAGCGAAGTGCTCAAGTATCACGTAAGCCGTGGAATCTGTTTCCCAAATTTTATTTGCCATTCTTGTTAGAATGTTAATTCGTGATTGATCATAAGCAGCCATTGAATTTGCGTTTCCAAGCGTATTTTTTTGAGTGAATCCTTTTGAAAGATCAAAACGGAATCCATCAAATTTATATTCCTTTAACCAATATTCATTTACTCTATCAACCCAATATTTTGTAGCGTTGCTTTCATGGTTTACATCGTTAAACACATTGAATTCATGTTTGGGAACAGAATTGAGATAAGGATTTGGATAAGGGTTAAAATCAATAGGGCGGTTAAATCTACCGTCCCAATAAAGACGAGCGAGAGGAGAAGCTCCGGTTACATGATTAAGCACCATATCTAAAATTACTGCAATTCCATTCTCATGGCATTTATCAATGAATTCTTTTAACATATTTTTAGTGCCGTAGTATTTATCCAATGCAGTATGGAATGCGGGGTTATAACCCCAGCTTTCGTTGCCGTCAAATTCCATTACAGGCATAAGCTCAATTGCATTTACCCCAAGACGTTTCAAATAACTAAGTGTATCGTTTAACGTTTGATATGAATGTGTAGAGACAAAATCTCGAACAAGTAATTCATAAATAACTAAATTTTCTTTAGCTGGTTTAATAAAATTTGAAACATTCCACTGATAAGTAGTTTCGCTCGGCTTAATAGTTGTTACCTGCCATTCTGTTTTCCCTGCTGGATATGCTTTCGGATATGGATAAACTGATGAAGGGATATATTTATCATTCCAGGGATCAAGCACTTTTTCGCTATATGGATCAGCGGTTCTAATTTCGCCATCTACAAAATATTGAAAAGCATATTCGATTCCGGGTGAAAGGTTTTCTAATGTAATCCAGAAAATTGTACTGTCTGGTTTTATCACTTCCTTATTCATAAAATATTTTTTATCTACCTTCCAATTGGTATCATCAAAATCACCGATTAAATAAGCAAAATTTTTATATGGTGCGAAAAGTGCAAGTGTTACTTTAGTTGGATCGCCGGCATAATAATTAATCCCGTGTCGAAAACCTGCCGGTAACGCAGTCGTATTAAATTCAGGATTACGCATAATTACAAATTGAACTGAATCTTTACTAGTATTATCAATGGCAACTAATTTAATATTATTAACACCCTCAGGAAAATTCGCTGCTACAAAATAAAAATTAAGAGATGTATCCGCTGATTCAAACTCTTTATTGTTATTAATATACAATTGAAATGACTGTAATTGTTCAGAGCGGACCGCACTTGCATTAATTGAAATTGTGCCTGCGGAATTGGTAAATACCGGTGAACGGAGTGGATCAGTAAATGAAAGACTAACTGCCGGTGAATTAAGTACAATAGATAATCCTTCTTGGAATACATCTAAAAAAATATCTGTACCACCTGTATCTTTCCCTTCTTTGCTTCTATCACCGCTTCTAAAAACAAGAGCTATTTTTAAGATTTTCTCCGTAATGGGTACATTATAAAATGAGCGAATACTCGGAGCAATTGAAAGTTTATATAAGTTGGTTTCAATACGTTCCAATTTCGCTTTCGGTAAGTTGGTATTCCAATCTGTTAATACATATTTCCAATCTTTATCGCTTGTGCTTTTATTAGTAATTACTCCGGTATGAGCATATACGTCACCTGTATAATTTTTTAATCCTGCTGTCCCGAGGTCGGATCTAAAATATAAATCGATAGAATCATTTTCGGTAGGATTAGCAGGCGTAGAATATACTATCTGTGCATAATTAATAGAGACAAATAATAATAGTAATAATGAAACAATTTTAATACGCATCGTATTTCCTAATATCTGTTTAATAAGTAAAGTTAAGCAGGGGGAAGAAATTAATCAAGGAAATCCCAAGCGACCCCGAATCTGAGACCCCTTTGGTACATTGGATATATTGGAACTATAAAATAATCTCTTCCGAGGAGATTTTCCCAAGTAAAATATATTGTTGCGGAATCTTGAATCCTTCCCGCTAAGAAAAAATCGAGCTGTAAATCATCTTTGCTAAATTGATAATGAGGATAATTATTAATAAAGTTAATATTAAATTCACTATAAAACCTATAATTAAATCCTGTTTTCAAATTTAGATTTTCATTGAATAAAATATCTTCAAAATAGATTCCGCCTGTGGAGATAAATTGAGAGATGTAAAACGAGTTATTTGATGAAAATAGTATTTTCCATATTTTCAAATTGAGATTAACATTCACCCCATGAATACTATTGTTGTAGTGAAAATAACCAATAGATAAATCAGACTGTCCAAATAAAAATTTGGCACGAGCTTCGGCAAGCGTTAGTTTCCTTTTATATGCATCGAAGGTAACTGGCGAGAAATAATCTGAAAAGATTAACTCAGGTTTTTGAAATCTTGATAATCCAAAATAAAGTGAAGTCTTTTTACTTAGAAATAACTCGCCTTCTGCACCAATACCAATATAATCAGCACCCCTATATTTTAGAAATTTTGCAAATGCAGTCCCTTTTAGAGTATTAAAAAAGAAGGCACTACCCTCAGCAGATGCTGAATATGTATTTACATCAATAGTCCCTGGCGATAAATTTATTTCGTGTTCAGCTCGTTCAATATTCCCAATCAATCGTAAATTGAAAATAGATATCCCGATATTCTGTTTTGCTTGAACTCCAAAGAGATGGTATTTATTATCATAGCTTACCGGAGTTAGACCATCTTGAAAATCTGTACCAGTTGGATCATTTACCCTATATTCAGAAAGATTATCTTGATAGTATAGGGAAATATCAGAAATTATTTTATCCGAGAATCTATGAAGTAATCGCAAACCGGCATTTTGCAATGAAGTTTTTTGATAACGATTTGTAAATCTAACAGGAGCCAAAAAACTATCGTAAATACTATCGATACTTGTTCCGTAAACTATACCACCATTAAGATGAACATTAGATTTTAGATACGAGTAATCAGCGAATAAATCTGTGTTGCCAGATAAAATATATTGCAACCGAATAGTGCCCTGCCAAAGACTTCCGTCGCTATTAACGTAATTAGATTCTGCAGAACCATTTGTAAGTTCAAAAAATGTTCTAAACTTGGGAGAGAGAAAAGCATTAAATTGGAAATCCG
>Ga0172380_10009793_pt1 | contig 10151 bp, 8 predicted proteins | sample Leawe162metaG_FD_119747 | JGI IMG/M metagenome (GOLD analysis project Ga0172380, IMG submission 119747) | Leachate microbial communities from a municipal landfill in Southern Ontario, Canada - Leachate well 162 metaG | ecosystem: Engineered > Solid waste > Landfill > Unclassified | place...
CGACCGGCACGCGAGTCGAGGAGGTTCTGCGTCACCCAGACCATCGCCAGAAGTACTGGCCAGATGAGGTAATAGTATTAACGTCCGCTCTTGACTTCCATTCCGAGCAAGTTAAGCGGAGGAATTCCGGTGATACCGGTATGGCCGCCGATAAACGCTAGATTGCCGAACAGGAAGTAGATGCTGATGCCCCAGGCAATGGTGCCCAGTGGCAGGTAATGACCGGACAGCCGCAGGGTCAGGAGGCCGAGCACCGTGGCTACCGCCGCGGTGAGCAAGAGCCCCGCCAGCAGCGCGAGCCACGGCGAATTGCCGAAGGGCGCCAGCCACACCGGCAAGTCAATCGCGGTACTAAGGTAGGCTGTACTATAGGCGCCCAAGCCGACGAAAGCGGCCTGGCCGAAGGAGATCAATCCCCCGACGCCGGTGAGCAGAACCAGACCAAGCGTGACGATGGCGTAGAGACCGATGTAATTGAGTAATGTCACGTAGAACTCGGGTAACACGAGCGGCCCCAGGCCAAGCATGACGAGAAAGAATGCAAGGACAGTGCGCGAGTTAACCCGCATCACTCGTCTTCCTCGACATGATGCGTAGCCAAAGAACGCCACACCAGTACAGGGATGATCAGGGTAAACACGATCACCTCCTTGTAGGCACTCGCCCAGAAGGAGGAATAGGCTTCGAGCAGTCCTACCAGTAAAGCACCGGCAGCGGCGATAGGATAGCTTGCCAGACCGCCGACGATGGCGCCAACGAATCCCTTCAGGCCGATCAGGAAACCGGTGTCATAGTAAATGGTAGTGATAGGTGCGATCAGTATTCCCGAAAAGGCCCCGATCAGAGCCGCCAGCAGAAACGACAGTTTGCCGGCAAGCACCGTCGATACGCCCATCAGACGCGCACCGGTACGATTGATGGCGGTTGCCCGCAGCGCCTTGCCGTAGATCGTGCGGCCAAAGAACAGGTACAAGGCGACGATCAGGAACGCACTCGAGCCGAGCACCCAAAGCGTCTGACCGGTGACCTCGATGCTACCCAGTTGGAATGATGCTTCGCTGAACACCATGGTACGCGAACCCTCGGCGCCGAAAAACAGCAGCCCCAATCCGACCAGGGCCAGATGCACCGCGACGGCGACGATCAAGAGAACCAGAACAGAAGCCTCAGCCACCGGCTGGAAGGCGAGGCGGTAGACCATGGGCCCCAGCGGAACCACCAGTGCCAAGGAGAGCAGCACCTGGGCAGCCAAGGGCCATTGGACCGGCCTGGCAAAGAAGACAGCGGCGGCGGCCAGCGCCGGATAAACCAGGTTCCACAAGAGAATCTGCGGGATACGCCTCTTGGCGCCACCGCGAAGCGAGGCGAAGACATCAACCATGGCCACAGCCACCCCCGCTCCGAGCAGCAACCAGAGCGTGCCTGGCGTCTTGCCGGCCTGAAAGCTCGCCAGGGTCAGCGCGCCCAAGGCAACGAACTCACCCTGCGGAATGAAAATTACGCGGGTAACCGCAAACACCAGTACCAAGGCCAGCGACAACAGCGCATAGATAGCACCATTGGTGATGCCATCCTGGCCAAGCAGGAGGGCGATTTGCAGATCCATGCGGCGACCTTCGAAAAGAATTGGGGCGCCTCAGTAGGCGCCCCGGTCAGAAGATCAACGAGGCGCTAAGCGCCCCGTCGTTTTTCTCACTTAGCCAGCTTCCACTTGCCGTTCTCGATCCTGACCATGACGCGGGCTCGCTGATCGAAACCGAGATGGTCGTTTGCCGACATGTTGAAGACGCCATGGGCGCCGGCAAGCTCCTTAGTGGTTTCAAGCGCATCACGCAACGCGACGCGGAACTCCTTGCTTCCCGGTTTGGCTTTCTTCAGCGCTTGGGGAATGGCGTTTGCCAGCAGCAGGCCGGCATCCCAGGCATGGGCGCCGAAGGTGGAGACGCTTCCGGCGCCATAGGCCGCTTCGTATTTTTTTACATAGGCCAGCGCAGATTTCTTCAGCGGATTGGAGTCGGGAAGCTGGCTTGCTACCAGCACCGGACCGGCCGGCAGCCAAGTGCCTTCGACATCCTTGCCTCCTACCCGCAGGAAATCGTTGTTGGCGATGCCATGGGTCTGGTAAATCGTACCCTTGTAGCCCCGTTCTTTGAGCGCCACCTCCGGAAGAGCGGCTGGCGTTCCGGATCCGGCAATCAGCACGGCCTCGGGATGCGCCGAGATAATCTTCAGCACCTGGCCGGTGACCGAGGTGTCGGAGCGGTTATAACGCTCATTGGCGACGATCTTGATATGGCGCGTCTCGGCGATCTTGCTGAACTCGTTCCACCAGCCTTCGCCATAAGCATCGGAAAAGCCGATGAAGGCAGCTGTCTTAATCCCGTGATTGCTCATATGCTCGGTAATTGCAATCGCCATCTGCGAGTCGTTTTGCGGCGTCTTGAAAACCCAGCGGCGTTTGGCATCCATGGGCTCGATGATGCGAGAAGATGCCGCCATCGAGATCATTGGCGTTTCCGCATCGGCAACTACATCGATCATGGCCAAGGAGTTTGGGGTGATGGTAGAACCGAGGATGGCATCAACCTTGTCCTCGCTGATGAGCTTCTTGGTATTGGTGACGGCCTTGGTAGTGTCAGAGGCGTCGTCCAGAACAATGTAATTTATCTTCTGACCAGCGATCATGGTCGGCATCAAGGCAAAGGTGTTCTTCTCCGGGATGCCAAGGGATGCCGCCGGGCCGGTTGCCGACACGACGACGCCGACATTGATGTCGGCATGAGCCAGGGAAGCAACAGCGAGAGACGCCAGTGCCGCCATCAGTATTTTAATTTTCATGCTTTCCTCCAGTGTAATTTGACTTGCCGATTGCCAACTACAAAATCCTTCAAATCTGAATAATTAACGATACATATTTATAATGTAATTATACAGTTTTGAATCATAATATAATTCACCTATCTCAGGTAAGGGTATCGTAGCCGAATTTGACGATCAGTGCAGTGGCCACGGCAAGAAAAACCTTTCTTACGAAGCCACTGCCATGATTCAGTGCAAGACGGGTACCGAGTAGTGCACCAGCGATATTAAACATCGCCATCAGCGCCGCCAGAGCCCACAGCACATGGCCATGCGCACCGAAGTAAAGCAGCGCGGCGCCATTGGTGGCGACATTGACGATTTTCGCTGCGCTTGAGGCGCGCAGAAAATCCAAGCCAAAAAAACGAATGAACAGGAATATCAGGAAGCTGCCGGTACCTGGTCCGAAGAAACCATCGTAAAACCCGATCAAGGCGCCGAACAGCAGCGCCAGCAGCATGTCGCCGCTGCCGTGATGGCGATTTTCGTCGATGCTGCCGAAATCCTTGCGCGCCAGAGTATAAAGCGTGACCAGGATAAGCAACGTCAGTACCAGGGGTCTTAATACCTCCCTAGGCAACAGCGCTACGGCCATCGCCCCCAGGTAAGAACATACAAATGCCGCAGCAGCTGCCGGCAACGCCGCCCGCCAGGGTACCTTGATACGCCGGGCATAGCGCACAGCGGCGCTGGCCGTGCCGAAGATGGCGGCAAACTTGTTGGTGCCGAAGATGGCCGCCGGTGTCACTTGCGGAAGTGCCGTGAATAAAGCCGGAATCTGGATAAGACCGCCGCCGCCGACGACGGCATCGACCAGCCCGGCGATGAAGGCCATGCCGGACAGCATTACCCAGTTAAAGTTTGACATCACTTGCCAATGCAGAAGCGCGAGAATATCTCGCCAAGCAAATCATCTGCGCTGAATTCGCCGGTGATCGCGGCCAGGGCTTTCTGCGCCAGGCGAAGCTCCTCAGCGCACAGCTCGAGACGCGGCAACTCCATGACCGCCCGGGTGAGGTGCGCATCTGTTGCGGCCAGCGCTTCGAGATGGCGCGCTCTGGCAAGAATTGCGTTTTCGCCGTGGCCCGCCCACCCGGCGATGCGCAACAACTCATCATGGAGAAGGGGGATGCCGGCGCCGGTCTTGGCGGAAAGTTCGAGATGCACGCACCCCTCCAACTCATACCGCCCCGCTTGCCGGCCGGCAAGGTCGCACTTGTTATGGACAACGACGCGGGGAACGCCTGTCGGCAATTGCTCTGCGACGGCAATATCCGCAACAGTGGTACCCGCACTGGCATCGACCAATTGCAGGACGACGTCGGCGCGCGCTATCTCGCGCCAACTGCGCTCGATGCCCAGCCTCTCGAGGGTATCCTCCGTCTCACGCAGGCCGGCAGTGTCGATGATGTGTAATGGAATACCCTCGAGCTGGATCGTTTCCCTGACGGTATCGCGGGTGGTGCCGGCGATGGCGGTGACGATGGCGCGCTCCTCCCCGGCGAGGCGGTTCAATAGCGAAGATTTGCCGACATTTGGCGGCCCGGCGAGGACGACATGGAGTCCATTGCGCAGCAGACTGCCTTGCTTGGCCCGGGCGCGAAGACTCGCCAGATCTGCTTGCAAATTCACAAGGCGCGGCGCCGCATCGGCCACGACTTCGATTTCTTCCTCGGGAAAGTCGAGTGTTGCCTCGACCAGCATGCGCAACTCGATCAAGCGCTCGACCAGAGCATGAACGGCTTGAGAAAACTCTCCTGACAACGAACGCAATGCCGCTCGTGCCGCCTGCGCCGTAGCGGCCTCGATCAAGTCGGCCACCGCCTCGGCCTGTGCCAGGTCGAGCTTGTCGTTGAGGAAGGCACGCCGGGTAAACTCGCCAGGATCGGCGAGACGCGCGCCAAGTTCGAGGCAACGCGCCAAGAGCAATTGCAGCACGATCGGGCCGCCATGGCCCTGGAGTTCCAGGACATCCTCGCCAGTAAAGGAATACGGCGCAGGAAAATAAAGCAGAATGCCCTGATCGATGGTCTCGCCCGAGCCGTCCTTGACGTCGGCGAGGGTAGCCAAACGCGCTGCTGGCCGCTTGCCGCTGAGCCTCTCGGCAAAGGCAAGCAGATCGTGCCCAGAGACTCTCACCACGCCGATGCCACCGCGCCCGGGCGGGGTGGCTACGGCGGCGATGGTGTCACGCGGCTCGCCTCTAGGTAGTTTTTTTCTTTCCACCCTCGATCAGGCGGGTGATCTGCCATTGCTGGGCAATCGACAGCAGATTATTGACCGTCCAGTAAAGTACCAGGCCAGCAGGGGAGAACAAGAACATGCCGGTGAACACGATGGGCATGAACAGCATCACCTTGGCCTGGATCGGGTCCGGCGGGGTTGGATTGAGACGGGTCTGCACCAGCATGGTCACGCCCATGATCAAAGGCAGGATGAAATAAGGATCCTTCGTCGACAGATCCTGGATCCAACCCAACCATGGCGCATGACGCATCTCGACGGTGCCCAGGAGGACCCAGTAGAGCGAGATGAAAACGGGGATCTGCACCACGATGGGCAGGCAGCCGCCAAGCGGATTGATCTTCTCGCGCTTGTACATCTCCATCATTTCCTGATTGAGGCGGCCTCGATCATCGGCGAACTGCTCCTTCAACTTCGCCAGTTTTGGCGTCACCATCTTCATTTTCGCCATGGACTTGTAACTGGCCGCTGACAATGGAAAGAATATCAGCTTGAGCAGGACGGTAAGCCCGATAATGGCCCAACCCCAATTGCCGACCCAGCGGTGGATGAGTTCCAGCACCCAGAACAGCGGCGCTGCGACCACAGTCAGCCAACCGTAGTCCACGACCAGATTCAATCCCGGCGCGATCTTGGCCAGATTCTCCTGTTCCTGCGGGCCGGCATATAGCTGCACCATCACCTTGCCGGTGGCACCCGGGGCAATTGTCCCCACCGGTACGATCACACCGACGGCATAGAGGTTGTCGGCCAGTTTGCGCGTGAAGAACTCTCGCTCGACCTGGCCCTGGGGCAACCAGGCCGATACGAAGTAGTGCTGGACTACTGCAATCCAGCCATTGTCGGCCTTCTGCGCATGCTTGTCCTTGCCCTTGGCGATGTCGTCGAAACCCAGCTTCTGATACTTGTCATGTTCAGTATAGATGGCTGCACCCGTGAATGTGCTAACCATCTTGGGGTCCCCTTCGGGCGAATTGCCATCGCGGATATCCTGGAAATAGGCGGGAGGAGCAATCGCAGACGAGCTTCCATTGACGATCTCGTAGGCGACATCGATGAGGTAACTGCCGCGGTGGAAAGTGTATGTCTTCGCCACCTGGATGCCATTGACCGCAGGGGTGACAAGGCGCACCTCCAGTGCTTTCTGGCCTGCCTTGAGCTGATAATCTCTGGCGGCGAACTCGTAGGTGGTCTTGTGGTTGGGAAGTCCCGTGCCGATCAGGCCACTTTGTGCCTCGTAAAGATGTTTTTCGCCGTTATCGAAGAGCACGAAGTTCTTGCTCATGTCTCCGGTGGCATGATGTTTGGTAAGTTCCAGCCGGATCAGGTTGCCGCCCTCAGCTGAAATTTCGGCGTCGAACAGGTCGGTTTTTACGACTGCTTTGGCGGCCGTCTGCGCGGCAATCTGCGGCAACGTTGCAGCGGGCAAGGCCCCGGGCGCAGGCATAGAAGACGGTGTAGGAATAGCACCGGAACCTACAGCACTCTGGGTGGCGATGGCCGCCGTAGGCGCTGGTTTGGTCTGACCCTGTTTCTGCCAGGCCTCCCAAAGCATCACCACAGAAAATGAAAATACCAGCAGTAGGATAAGACGTTGATTTTGCATCTACAATCTCTCGATTCAGGAGGCCAGAAGATAAAGGTAAAGGCTTAAGGCAGCGGATCGAAACCACCCGGATGCCAAGGGTGACAGCGACACAGGCGACGAATTGCCAGCCAGGTTCCTCGCAGTGCGCCATACCTCTGCAACGCCTCGACGGCATACTCCGAGCAGCTCGGATAATAGCGGCAACGACTACCCAGCAACGGACTGATGAAATACTGATAGAACCGAATTAAACCGGTCAGCAGCATCTTCATCGTGGCAACCGCGCCAGCAATTGCTCGACATCGGCACGCCAAGCACGACGTGACTCGGCACCCAGGTTTTCCCCGGGTGACCGTGCCAGACGCAACACCAAGTCATATGTCGGCAGAGTCGAACGAGTATGGCGAAAAACCTCGCGAGCAAGCCGTTTCAGCAGATTGCGATGCACTGCGCGGCGAGCCAGCTTTTTGGCGATAATCAAGCCAAGACGGGCACCTGAACCACTCCCGGCGCTGTAATGCAGATCGAAGCGGTTGCCCCGTAGAACACGGCGGGAAGCAAACACATTGGAAAACTCATTCGCCTCGTGCAGCCTGTACCCGGAGCAAAATCTGAATTCCGACGCGTCCACCACCACCCGTTACGATGTCAGACGGCCAGGCGGGTACGACCCTTGGCTCGCCGGGCGCGAATAATGGCTCGTCCGCCGCGCGTACGCATGCGCACGAGAAAGCCGTGGGTACGCTTACGGCGCACGACCGAAGGCTGATAAGTGCGTTTCATGGAAATATTCCCCGAAAAGAGAAACCGACGATTACATCTTTTAAGGCACTCTTTGTCAAGTTGTATTTTTCAGCCTGCCTGTGGATAACTTCTATCAAACCCGTTAAAATACGTCAGCCGACAATCGGAAGGGAAGCTGCATCTGCCACCCTCCGAAAATAAATATTATAAATAAATCAATTACCTGAATAAACATCAGGTTTCCGAGTGCCAATGAGCGAATTCTGGTCTACCTGCCTGAGCCGGTTCGAAAAGGAACTGCCTGCACAGCAGTACAACACCTGGATCAAAACCCTGCGCCTGGAAAACGACGCGGATACCCCTTGCCGCCTGCGCCTCATAGCCCCTAACCGTTTTGTGCTGCAATGGGTGCGCGAGCGCTATCTGGATCAGATAGAGAGCCTGAGCAGACAATTTTTTCCGGAACCGGTCACTATCAGTTTGGGGCTGAAAGAAAGAGCCATCGAGCTTCCTCTGCGTTCGGCCGATGCCGCCCAGATCGTGTCCTCCACTCCAGTTTCCTTAAAAACCGCGCCGCGGCTCCCTGATAATGCCTATGAAAAGGCTAGGCTCAATCCGGATTTTACCTTCGACACCCTGGTCACCGGCCGCGCCAATGATCTTGCCCGCGCCGCCGCCCAACAAGTCGCGCAGAATCCAGGCACTTCCTACAACCCTCTTTTCGTCTATGGTGGCGTGGGTCTTGGCAAAACCCATTTGATACACGCCTTAGGCAACGAGGTTTGGCGCAACAATCCCAATCTCGTGATCCGCTACGTTCATGCCGAGGACTATGTTTCCGACGTGGTACGCGCCTATCAGCAAAAATCCTTCGATGTCTTCAAGCGCTACTACCGTTCGCTTGACGTGCTCTTGGTCGACGACATTCAGTTTTTTATCAACAAGGCACGTACCCAGGAAGAATTTTTCTATGCTTTCAACGCCCTGGTCGAAGCTAAGAAACAGATCGTCATCACCTGTGACACCTATCCTAAGGATATCAGCGGCTTAGAGGAGCGGTTAATTTCTCGTTTCGACTGGGGCCTGACGGTGCAGATTGAACCGCCAGAACAGGAAATGCGTGTCGCGATTCTCAAGAAAAAGGCTGAAGTCTCAAAAATTAATCTTGGTGACGACGTCGCCTTCCTCATCGCAAAAAACCTACGCTCCAACGTGCGCGAGTTGGAAGGTGCTCTCAATAAGGTGATAGCCTTTGCCCGCTTTCATGGCCGCGACATCGGCATGGAAATGGCCAAGGAAGCATTGAAAGATATATTTGGGGCAAACAATCGCCAGCTCACCCTGGAATTAATCCAGAAGACTGTCGCCGATTATTTTAAAATCAAGGTTGCCGAGATGTATTCACAAAAGCGCACGCGAGCCATTGCCAGGCCGCGCCAAGTCGCCATGTCTCTCTCTCGCGACCTGACCCACCACAGCTTGCCCGAGATCGGCGAAGCTTTCGGCGGCCGGGATCACACCACGGTATTGCATGCTTGCCGAACCATTGCAGATCTGCGTAGCAAAGATGCGCAGCTTAATAATGACGTGCATGTGCTGATGCAAACACTGAGGGGATGAGGCGATGAACAACACCGGGAAAAACATGGGGCGAATTGTGGGTAACTATCCGAAGTTTCTGCTTACAACAAACTACCCACATTCATCCCCAAGCTTGGAAGGTGTTTATCCATAACCTTATACAGACAGTAACGTTATGAATTTACTTTATATAATGATGTTATCCACAGTCAGAGTGTCTGCTTATTATTCATTGGAGGTTTAAATATGCTCTTATTTAAAGGCCCCCGGAACCAAATTCTAGAACCGCTGCAATCGGTCTGTGGAATCGTCGAAAAGCGCCATACATTGCCTATTCTGTCTAACGTCTTGATGGAGAAGGAAGGCGATAGGCTGACACTGTTGGCTACCGACATAGAAATTCAAATCAAGACGGGGACCATCGCCACCGGTAGCGACAAGGCTGCCTTGACAGTCGGTGCGCGCAAGTTGCAGGATATTTTGCGCTCGTTGCCGGAGGATGCCGAGGTTAACCTCAGCTTTGAGGACAAACGCCTGCAGCTCAAGGCCGGACGTAGCCGTTTCAACCTACAGACGCTACCGGCGGAAGACTTTCCGCGCATGGCACAGGCTGAAGCAGGGCAAACACGCCTCAATGTCACCCAGAAACAATTCAAGCGCCTGCTTGCCCTCGTGCAGTACTCCATGGCACAGCAGGACATCCGTTATTATCTCAACGGCCTGCTGTTGGTGGTCAAGGGTAACGAGATGAGGATGGTCTCGACCGATGGCCATCGCCTCGCCTATGCCAGCGAAACGTTGGGTGAGCAACAGCAACCCATTGAGATAATTCTGCCGAGAAAGACCGTACTCGAACTTTCCCGGCAACTGGCCGATAACGACGATCCACTGGAGATCGCCCTCTCACCGACGCAAGCGCTGTTTCGCTTTGGTGCTATCGAGTTTATCTCTAAGCTCATCGACGGCAAGTTCCCTGATTATGAGCGCGTCATTCCTCAAGGCCACGGCAATCTGATCAAGCTTTCCCGGACCGGCCTGCTGCAATCACTGCTGCGTGCGAAGATACTCACCAACGAGAAGACCCCTGGGGTACGGCTTGTTTTTACCAACGGCAGCCTGAAAATTATCAGCAACA
>Ga0172380_10009794_pt1 | contig 10150 bp, 7 predicted proteins | sample Leawe162metaG_FD_119747 | JGI IMG/M metagenome (GOLD analysis project Ga0172380, IMG submission 119747) | Leachate microbial communities from a municipal landfill in Southern Ontario, Canada - Leachate well 162 metaG | ecosystem: Engineered > Solid waste > Landfill > Unclassified | place...
CCAAAGGATTCTGCACCCGTGTTCGGCGCGATGTACACATCAGCGGTGTGCAGGGCCTGCGCTTTCTCCGCCTCGCTGACAAGGCCGAGGAAGGTGATGTGATCGCGAATCTCCGGCGCGAGTTCGTCACGAATTTCGTCGACCTCTCCCGGGCCAGCGACATACAGATGCGCAAGTGGATCACCGGCAATGATCGCTGGCATTGCATCAAGCAGGACAGCCAAGCCCTTGCGTGATTCGTCCAATCGACCAAGGAAGAGCAGGGAATGGCCGGGGGTGTTGAACGCGGGGTGCGCGCCTGGGGAGCGGAAGCTTTGCAGGCGAACTCCATTGGGGATCAGCACCGCATCGCCGCCCACGTGTGCGACAAGAGTGCGTCGGGCATCCTCGCTCACTGCGATGCGACCGCTGATTTTCTCCATGGCCGTCTGTGCCAGGCGATTCACACTGGCGAGAATTCTGGAGTGCGGATTCGATGAGTGCCAGGTGGCAACGATCGGGCCATCGGCAACCCAGATTGACAACAGCGACAAACCTGGAGCCACCGGTTCATGCACGTGAATCAGGTCGAAATTTCCCTCTTGAATCCACCTTCGCGCTTGACGGGTGGCCCGCAGCCCGAAATTCAAGCGGGCAATGGATCCGTTGTAGCGCACCGCAATGGGCTTGCCGCCATTGGTGACTTCATGCGCAACCGGGCTCTCATCGTCAAGTGGCGCAAGGATGTCGACGTAGTGGCCACGCAGACGCAACTCAGCACTGAGATCGGCCACATGCGAGCGCACTCCCCCTGGGACATCCCAGGCGTACGGGCACACCATCCCAATCCGCAGGCCCGTGCTCAAAGCCACACTCGCTGCATCATGTGCCAGTCCTGCGGATGCTCGTGGATTGCCTGACCCAGGCTGATGGCGATCTGCTGCGTCATCTGCGGTACCTGTGTGGATCGATCCGCTCCAGGCGTCGCAACGATCGGTTCGTAGATATGTCCGCGCAACTTGGGGCCGTCATACCAAAGCCCGATTGGCAGCACCGGTGCACCGGTGAGCACGCTGAGCAGCGCCGGGCCCGCCGGCAGCGTCGCTCGCCCACCCAGGAAATCCACTTCCACCCCATTGCCCCCTAGATCGCGATCACCCAGCAGGGCGACCATGCCTCCACGCTGAAGGGTGCGCGCCAGGGATCGCACCACATCTGGCTCACCAAGGGGCAGCACATTCATGCCCAGGGTTCGACGGTATTCCAGGAACTGAGTGAACAGGCCCTCGGGCTTGAGCCGTTCAGCCACGGTCGCCAGGCCGCCATATCGATCAGCGGCCCACGCGCCGGCGGAATCCCAGTTGGCCAGATGACCGGGAACCATGATCACGCCCGAACCTGCAGCCACTGCTTCATCGAGCATCTTGGTGTTGTCAAGGTAGAAGCGTCCGCGGATTTGCTCCGTTGTCCACGAGGGCAGCTGGAAGGCCTCCATCCAGTAGCGCATGTAACTGTGCATCCCGGCACGAGTGACCTTCTCCAAGGCTGCAGCCGAAAGATCCGGGCGCACTCGCTCCAAGTTCATGCGCAGCCGCTGCACACCCGTGCCATTGCGGCGATAGGTCTGGTCTGCGGCCATCATGAATGCCGTGCGCACGCTGGGTCCGGGCAGGTGACGAGTTGCAAACCACGCCAGGCGGAAGGCCTCCAGAGTCGCCCGATCACGCAACACAGATCGGGTCATCACGTTCGCAGCTGCCCACGTACGTGCACGATTCTCTGCACGATCGTGATCACTCCGAGTCCACCGATGATCCACAGCGCGGCCGGCAGGACATAGGGCACTCCGAAGCCGGTAAGGAACGCGGCAAACAGCACGATGATGAGACGCTCGGCCCGCTCGGCAATGCCGACGTTTGCGGTCGCGCCCACGGCCTCGGCGCGCGCTTTCGCGTACGACGTCACCTGCCCGGTCACCAGCGCCAGGCTAGCAGCAAGGCCAACACCCAACTGCTCGTTGAGCAGGGCCCACCAGATGAACGAGGCGAAGATGGCGCCGTCTGCGACCCGATCCAGGGTCGCATCCAGAAAATTGCCCCATGGTCCGCTGGTGCCAGCAAGGCGAGCCATCGTGCCATCGAGCAGATCGCTCAGTGCGAATGCCGTGATGAGCAGCACGCCCAGAATGAAGCGGCCCTGCGGAAAGCAGATGAGTGCCGACAGCACGGCGCCCAAGGTCCCAAGCACAGTGATGAAGTCCGGCGACACCCTCATTCGCAGCAGGAATTTCGCTGGCGGCAGCAGTATGGCGGTGATCACCTGTCGCGCACCGGGGTTGTTCAGCATGGTTCTCCAGGTGTTGAGCGGCGCGAATGCTCGATGCTACCGGGAATCCGTTGGATCCTCGGTGACTGCGCCTTGCCATGACTGCCGCTTTGGTGGTGTCTGGCAGGATTGACTTCAATCGAAAGGCGCTCAATGACGTTCGGCCAAGCCCACCCTCTAGGGGTGGCGGCAATTCGCAATGTCGTGCTCGTGGGCCCATCGGGCTCCGGCAAGACAACTCTGGCCGAGTATCTGATCGCATCAGCTGGGGCAACCGCTGTGCGCGGCTCGGTGGATGCCGGCACTTCGACTCTGGATTACGAGGCAGCGTCCCTTCGCCAGAAGCGATCAGTGTCGCTGAACCTTGCCTCGTTCGACTATGGCGACTTCTTGATCAATCTCCTGGACACTCCAGGCTTTGTCGACTACTTCGGTGAAGTGCGAGCCGGGATGCGCGCAGCGGATGCTGCCCTGTTCGTCATCTCTGCAACCGATGGCATTGACGCTGCAACTCGAGCGCTCTGGGATGAATGCGAGTCCATGCACATGCCACGCGCAATCGTGGTGACCAATCTGGACGACGACAATTCAGATTTTGACGAGACCGTGGCGATCTGCCACCGGATGCTCGTCGGTGGCCGTGACGTCTTGCCATTGCATCTGCCAGTTCTGGATGACGACGGCTCCTTCATCGGAGTCTTGGATCTGATCACGAATCGCATTCACGAGTGGAGCAACGCTGAGCACAACGAGACAACGGCGGATCCCGAGCACCTGTCGATGACGGCAGAGGCGCGAGCCGATCTCATCGAAGGCATTGCAGCTGAATCTGAGGATGAAGCGCTGATGGACTTGATCGTCAGCGGAGAGGCGGTCAGTGCCGCAGTGCTGACCGCTGATCTCGAACGGGCAATTGCCCGCGGCCATTTCCATCCGGTGCAGGCCTTCTCCGGCGAAAACGGCATCGGTGCGCCACTGATCCTGGACTTGATTGTTCGAGCATTCCCCTCCCCTCTTGAACGGGAATTGCCGCTCGTGGCCAGTGCACAGGGCAATCCCATTCCGCCACTGACAGCTGACCCCGATGGGCCGCTGTGTGCAGAAGTCATCAAGACGACAACCGATCCCTACCTCGGCAAGGTCTCACTTGTCCGAGTGTTCTCCGGCAGGCTCCCTCCGGATGCCCCTGTGCATATCTCTGGGCATTTCCTGGGTCGCGAGGATCGCCATGATCACGACCTGACCGAACGCGAAGGCCACCTGAGCCGCGTGCTCGGAGCCACACGCCGACCGGTGCAGACCGCTATCGCCGGAAGCATTGTCAGTGTGACAAGGCTCAGTCGAGCCGAGACGGGCGACACGATCTCCTATGTCACGCAACCCTTGCTCATCGAGCCGTGGGCAATGCCTGTGCCTGGGCTGCCCATCGCAATCACTCCAACTCACGTCGCAGATGAGCACCGAATGACTCTTGCGCTGGAGCGCTTGATCGCAGAAGACCCGAGTCTGCGATTCGAGTTGTTCGAAGGGCAGTCGGTGCTGTGGTGTCTGGGTGAAGCGCATGCTGAGCTGGCCCTGGAGCATCTGCGCGAGCGTTTTGACATTGAAGTCATGTCAGAGGAACTCAAGATCACGATGCGAGAGACCTTCGTCAATGCAGCCAGCGGGCAGGGCGTGCTGGACGAAGGACCCGATGAAGTCGGACCGTATGCACGCTGCACGATTCAGGTCGAACCAATCGAACAGGGTTCGGGGGTGGAAATCGTCAATGCGACCGATGCCGAGGCACTGCCGCAAAACCTGGTGGCAGCAGTAGAGCGAGGCATCCGCCAGCAGTTGAGCAAGGGGTCGCTCGCTGGCTATCCCACGACCGATGTGCGCGTACGCATCACCGCCGGGCATGCCCATGTGACGCGCTCCACCGATCTTGCATTCGAACAGGCAGGCGCGATGGCTCTAGCCGAATGCGAAGCGCAGGCAGGCAAGCATCTCCTTGAGCCCATCGAGACCTTGACCGTTCATGCCCCGGCGGAATTCACCGATGCGATCACCAGTGACATCGCAGGCAGGCGCGGCCGAGTCACGAATTCGCGAGTAGACACAACTGGCCAAGTGCATATCACCGCAACCATCCCGGCGCAGGAGCTGTCCCGATACGCCATTGACCTGCGTTCGATCTCGCACGCAACCGGCACGTTCACCCGCGAAGCAGCCGGTTTTGCACGTGCGCCCAAGAAGACCGGCATCCGACTGCTGCCGATGGTGGACTAGCTCCAGGCTTGCGCCAGCAGTTCCCGTGATTGCTCAAGCAATTGCGGCATGACTTTGGTTCCTGCAATGACGGGCATGAAGTTCGTGTCGCCACCCCATCTCGGCACCACATGCTGATGCAGATGCGCGGCAATCCCGGCTCCTGACACTTCCCCCTGATTCATGCCGATGTTGAAACCCTGCGCATTGGACACCTTGCGAAGCACGGTCATTGCGCTTTGCGTGAATGCACCGAGCTCACTGACTTCAGCTTGGCTCAGCTGCGTGTAGTCCGCGACATGGCGGTAGGGGCAGACCATGAGATGCCCGGAGTTGTACGGGTACAGATTCAGCAAGGCGTACACCGATTCACCGCGAGCGATGATCAATCCGTCGACATCATCGAGCTGAGGAGACCGGCAGAAGGGGCAGTCGGGGCCGCCATCGGCATGGCTTGGCTTGCCCTCGCCCTTGATATAGCTGAGTCGATGCGGGGTCCAGAGCCGATCCCAGGCCGATGACATCACTACACCTGAACGCGAGCGTGAACGGCGGCCACAATCTCCGAGATGGCATCTTCAACGGCCACACCATTCTTCTGGGCACCGTCGCGATACCGGAAGGAGACCGCTCCCGCTGCGATGTCCTCGTCGCCCGCGATCAGCATGTACGGGATCTTCTGTCGTTGCGCGGTGCGGATCTTCTTCTGCATGCGGTCATCAGATGTGTCGACCTCAACGCGAATCCCACGGGCACGCAGTTGAGCAGCAACTTCAGTCAAGTACGGAATGTGCTCGTCAGTGATCGGAATGCCAATGACCTGAACAGGCGCCAGCCAAGGCGGGAAAGCACCCGCATAGTGCTCCAGCAGCACCGCGAAGAAGCGCTCAATTGAACCGAACAGTGCGCGGTGAATCATCACTGGCCGCTGACGGGTGCCATCGGAAGCCTGATACTGCAGATCGAAGAGTTCCGGCAGATTGAAGTCCACCTGAATCGTGGACATCTGCCAGGTGCGTCCGATCGCATCCTTGGCCTGCACTGAGATCTTGGGTCCATAGAACGCGGCCCCACCCTCATCGAGCACCAGATCCAGGCCTTGCTTGCTGGCCGCCAGGCGGAGAATCTCCGTTGCCTCTGCCCAGACATCTTCAGATCCCACTGACTTCTCAGGATCACGCGTGGACAACTCAAGGTAGAAGTCGTTCAAGCCATAGTCACGCAGGAGATCAAGGACGAAAGTGAGCAGGGAGTCCAGCTCGCCCGGCATCTGCTCCTTGGTGCAGTAGATATGTGCGTCGTCCTGGGTGAAGCCGCGCGCACGCGTGAGCCCTTGTACGACACCAGATTTCTCGTAGCGATAGACCGTGCCGAATTCGAAGAGACGCAGCGGCAATTCGCGATAGGAGCGACCACGGGCATCGAAGATGAGGTTGTGCATCGGGCAGTTCATCGGCTTCAGGTAGTAGTCCTGCCCCTGCCGACGAACGTTGCCTTCTTCATCGAACTCCGCGTCCAGATGCATCGGCGGATACATGCCCTCGGAGTACCAACTCAAATGCTGGGACTTCTCGAAGAGAGCGCCTTTGGTGATATGCGGAGTGTTGACGAACTCATATCCGGCTTCTTCATGACGCTGGCGTGAGTAATCCTCCATCACTCGCCGGATAACACCTCCCTTGGGATGAAAGACCGCCAGTCCTGAACCGATCTCCTCAGGGAAGGAGAAAAGATCGAGTTCGGCTCCCAGGCGGCGATGATCGCGTCGTTCGGCCTCTTCGAGGAAGGTGAGGTACTCCTTGAGCTGATCCTTGGATGGCCATGCTGTTCCGTAGATGCGCTGGAGCTGCTCGTTCTTCTGATCGCCGAGCCAATATGCAGCTGCTGTGCGCATCAATTTGATGGCGTTGGTGGGGATGTACCGCGTATCGGGCACGTGCGGGCCACGACACAGATCTCCCCAGCAACGTTCGCCAGTCTTGATGTTGATGTTGTCGTAGATGGTCAGTTCCGTGCCACCAACCTCCATGACCTCAGCACCGCCTGCGCTGCCGATCAGGCGCAGCTTGTATGGCTCTGCGGCGAGTTCAGCCAGAGCCTCGTCGTCGGTGATCACACGTCGAGCAAACCGCTGCCCGCTCTTCAGGATCGAGGTCATGCGCTTCTCGAGTTCCACCAGATCATCGGGAGTGAACGGGCGCTCGACATCGAAGTCGTAGTAGAAGCCGTCCTGGATAGGCGGGCCAATGCCCAACTTCGCATCAGGAAATGTGTCCTGCACGGCCTGGGCCAGCACATGGGCGACGGAGTGACGAAGGACTGCCAAGCCCTCAGGCGATTCGACAGAGACGGGCTCGACGAGGTCTGTATCCAGAACCTCCGTTGAGAGGTCGCGAATCTCGCCATTGATTCGAGCGACCACAACTGAGCGATCCCCGCCAACAACGTCGAAGGCGGTCTGTGCCACAGAATCTCCTCTTGTTCTACGCCACAACGCCATACCAAAGCGTTCCGGTTGGTGGGCGATACTGGGTTCGAACCAGTGACCCCTCGCGTGTGAAGCGAGTGCTCTACCACTGAGCCAATCGCCCGGAATGAGCCGAACTCTATCCCACAGCACACCTGTAGTTGATGCGCCGCTCATTCGTGCGTGGCAGCCCAAGAAGTTGTTCTGGTCGGGTTACCTTGGCGGCAATGTTGTCCAGCTAAGGAGATCGACCATGAATGAACCTCGCAAACGGCGAGGCCTCCGCATCGCCGCGCCCGCTGCTTTGGTGCTCGGAGTGCTCGGGCTGGCCACAGCTCCTGCGCAGGCAGCCTCGGCCAGCGGCTACGGCAGCGGCACCGTCGGAGTAACACAGGTGATCAATGCTCAGGGCGTCTGCCCAAGCTCAGAATTGTTCTTCTCCGCGACGTACAGCAATGGCACAGTCTCCAATGCCAATCCGGTGTGGGCCGATATCAATGGAAACGCCACGATCTACTGGACGCCATCAATCACAGGGCTGGTGACTCAAGGCTCGGTCGGCAGCACGTGCGCTCCCGTTCCCCTCGGCGGAGCCAATATCTCCACGGTCGCCACCACGACATCAGTGAATGCACCGAACAACGCCCAAGTTGGCATTGCAACGAAGATCCTGGTGATCGTTCAGTCGTCCAGCCAGAGCAGCTATTCACCAACCGGGACAGTGGTAGTGAAGGACATCAGCGGGGTCACCTTGCAGACGATGGGCCTGTCGCCTGGTCCAGGAGCCGGTCAGGGCTACGCGTACTACTGGTGGACTCCCACCACACCTGGTTCCTACACATTCCAGGCGACATACGGCGGCGATGCCAACGCCAGTGGTTCGACTTCACCGCAGGACGTGACCATCGCAACACAGAGCGGCAGCCCGATCTCCTTGAATCTGCCGCCAACGATGACCGTCGGTGTTCCACAGACCCTCAGGGCCACTGTGGCCCCAAGCACGATCCAAGGCTCTGTCGGCTTCACGCAGAACGGGGTTCCGATCAGCCCATCTGTTGCACTGATCAATGGCGTCGCCACCTACCAATGGACGCCAACGATCTCCGGACAGGTGCAGATGGGCGCCAACTACACGACCAACCAGGGTGCGTCGGGTTCAACCAGTGAGGTCATCACCATCAACACCGGGCCAGTTGCAACGGACGTGATCACGCTGACTCAGCCAGGGGTTGGCACGTGGGCTCCCAATGGCACCTACTCACTTGGGCAGGGGACGTCCATCACCTTCCAGGCGGGCACCCTCTCGGGCTCGGCCGTGACCTTGTCCGACACCGGGCCCTGCACGACGTCAGGACTGACCTTGACCGTGGGCGTTGCCAGCGGGCAGTGCACCCTCACCGCTCGCTCTGCCGGCGGCAATGGCTACGCCCCCGTGGTGCAGAACTACACCGTCACACCAGGTCTTGGCACACAGACCGCCGTATTGAACGCGCCATTGTCAGGCAAGATCAATGTGAAGAAGACAACAGTCCTTCAGACCTCTGCACAGGGAAATACCAACGCAGGTCAGGCGATCAACTGGGTCGTGGCCAAGTCAAGCCGAACTGTCTGCGCTCTCGCGTTCCCATCAAGTGGCGCAGTGAATCTGAAGTTCAAGAAGCGTGGCTTCTGCACCGTGAATGCGACGGCTCCTGGTATCGCGAATCAATGGAGTCCATTCAGTTTGACCCGCACGTATCAAGGCACGTAGCGATGAATGACGAAGGCCCCGCTGGATGCAATGCAGTCCAGCGGGGCCTTCGTCATTTCCCATCATGGATCGACGGTGTCGCTGCATAGATCAGCAAATCGGGTGCGCAGCGCAGTGCCCACCGGGCGCGCGTCCAACTGTCGATCGTCGAGCCTGTCCACCGGATGCACCCCTCGAGTCGAAGAGCTCAGGAAGATCTCATCGGCGGTTGCCAGAATCTCGTAGGGCAGTTCAGCCTCCTGAGCACCACACCATTCCAGGATCAGCCCACGGGTCACGCCGGGCAGGCAGCCACTACCCAGGCTCGGCGTCAAGATCTGGCCGTCAACCACGACGAACACATTCGACGTGGTGCCTTCGCACAGGAAGCCCCGCGTGTTGGCCAGCAGAGCCTCAGAGACTCCCTTCGCCTGTACCGCGGCAAGCACGGCGACGTTCTCTGCATACGAGGTGGTCTTGGCTCCCACAATGGCCGAACGATCATTGCGAACCCAGGGCACGGTAATCGCGCTCGTGGTCTCAGGCCACGCGCTTTGCGTCATGAAGGTGACGAGCAGGCTGGGTTGTCCTGAGCCTGATGTCAAGGTGATGCGCAGTCGGCCCAGCTCGCCAACTCTGCTGAGGTTCGCGCCAATCACATCCGCGATGGCGCCCTTGATGACTCCCAGATCCAACGCAGGCAGATGAATAATGGCCGCAGACCTCTCGAGCCGTTCAAGATGCCGCGTGAGCGCGAATGGCACGCCGTTGTGGACAACAAGGGTCTCAAAGACTCCCTCGCCCACGAGATATCCACGATCCAAGTACGAGATTGGCCGCGCTGAGTCATCGAGCAGTTCCCCACCGCTGAGCGTGCCCCACCAAATCACTGCTGACTCCAATCAGACGATCGCCATTGCTGCCCTGCCACTGCGGTGAGGTGACCCGCCTTCAATTCGGTCTCGTCCCATTCGCGTGCCGCATCAGAGAGCCAAGTGATGCCGGCTCCCGTGCCGAAGCAGAGATCATCCCCGTCGATCCAGAAACTGCGAATGCCAACGCTGAGTCCAGCAGTCGCGTCATCGGCATTGATCCAGCCCATCGCCCCGCAATACCAAGATCGACTGGCTGGCTCCAGTTGTGCGATCAGCTTCACGGCCGTTGATTTTGGCGCACCTGTGACCGACCCGGGCGGAAAGGCGGCAGCGAAGATCTGTCCCCAGGTCGTGCCCTCCACGAGCTGACCGGACACATGCGACACCAGATGCACCAGGCCGGGGTGTGTCTCCTCTCGCAGCAGATCTGGGACCTCGACGGTTCCGGTTTGCGAGACGCGTGCCAGGTCATTGCGCACGAGATCGACGATCATGATGTTCTCGGCCCGATCCTTGTCCGTCAGA
>Ga0172380_10009795_pt1 | contig 10150 bp, 10 predicted proteins | sample Leawe162metaG_FD_119747 | JGI IMG/M metagenome (GOLD analysis project Ga0172380, IMG submission 119747) | Leachate microbial communities from a municipal landfill in Southern Ontario, Canada - Leachate well 162 metaG | ecosystem: Engineered > Solid waste > Landfill > Unclassified | place...
AAGGGCGAGCCCGGGATGCCGATCACGATGGACCCTATCGCGAGGCACCAGAGCGGAACGGTCATGAGCACGGGAGATTCATGCGCGTGGACTTCATGGTTACGCGCTTTCCCGAAGAATGTCAGGAAAATAAGACGGAACATATAAAAGGCGGTCATGAAGGCCGTGAGGAGCAGAATTCCGAATACCAGGAAATTCCCGGACCCGAAAGCCGCGAGCAGGATCTCGTCTTTCGACCAAAAGCCGGAAAGTGGCGGGACGCCGGAAAGCGCGAGGCTTGCGATGATGAACGTAATGGCCGTCTGCGGCATCTTCTTGAAAAGGCCGCCCATCTCGCGGATATCCTGGACGTGCGCGCCGTGGATCACGCTGCCGGCGCCGAGGAAGAGCAGGGCCTTGAAAAAAGCGTGGGTGATGAGATGGAACGTTCCCGCGCCGAGGCCCGAGAGCCCCATCGCAGTCACCATGTAGCCGAGCTGTGAGATCGTGGAATACGCAAGGACGCGCTTGATGTCATTTTGCGTGAGCGCGATAAAAGCGGCCATGAACGCGGTGATCGTTCCGATCGCGGTCACGATCGGGAGGATGTTCGGAACGGCCATGAAAAGAGTAAAGGAACGGGCGACGAGGAATACGCCGGCCGCGACCATGGTGGCCGCGTGGATCAGGGCGCTCACAGGGGTCGGGCCTTCCATCGCGTCCGGGAGCCATACGTGGAGCGGGAACTGTGCGGACTTTCCGATCGTGCCGCAGAAAATAAAAAGCGCTGCCATCGTGAGGAGCCCGGTGTTCAGGACCGCGTGGCCGCCGTGCGCTCCGGCCATGACCTGGTTCATTTGCGAGAAGCTCAGGGTCCCGATCGCCGTGAAGAGCGTGAGGAAACCGAGGAGGAAGCCAACGTCGCCGATGCGGGTGGTGAGGAAGGCTTTCTTCGCGGCGTTCGCGGCGGAATCCTTCTCAAAATAGAATCCGATCAAGAGATAAGAGCAAAGGCCCATGATCTCCCACGCCATAAAGAAGAGCAGGTAATTGTCGGAGATGACGAGCGTGAGCATGGCCGACATGAAAAGCGAAACGTAGGCGAAGAACCGGCTGTAGCGCGGGTCGCCGCGCATGTAGCCGGAGGCGTAGACCTGGATCAGCGTGCCGACGATCGTGACCATAAAAAGAAGCGTTGCGGAAAGCGGGTCCATCAGGTAGCCGAACTTAAGCGGCGTCGTGCCGAGCATGAGCCAGGTGCCGCTATTCGCGAAATGCGCGCCCCGGAAGACCGCCCAACAGACGGGAAGACTGATCGCGCAGGCGGCGGCGCTTGTAGCGATGGAAAGCCACGCCGCGCGGCCCTTCAACCAGCGTCCGGCCAAAATATTGGCCACGAACGCCAGGAACGGCAAAAGAGGTACCAGAAGGATTTTGTCAGCCAGCATAAGCGAACCTCAAATCCGAAATTCTAATATCGAATGACGAATGAATTCCGAAGCCTGAATTCCGGAATTCGGATTTAGTCATTAGGAATTCCTGCCTTTTAGGATTTACCATTTCAGTAAATGGACCTCATCGGTGTAAACGGTTTTGCGGATACGGTAAAGGGCCAGGACGATCGCAAGGCCCACGGCCGCGGCGCAGGCGGCAAGCGCGATCACGAAAAAGGCGAAGATCTGTCCTGTCTCCGGGGCAAGCGACGTGTATTTCGAGAACGCGATCAGGTTGACGTTGGCGGCGTTTAGCATGAGCTCGATCGAGATCAGGATGCCGATGATATTGCGCCGCACCAGCGCTCCGTAGACGCCGATCGCGAAAAGAAGCAGGGAAAAGATCAGGATATGGGACAAGGGGATCAAGGTCATGATTGCCCCTCCGCTTTGTCTTTCTTTGCAATGATCACGGTGCCGATCAGCGCCGCGATCAGGATGATGGAGATGACCTCGAAGGGGAATACGTAAGTGCCCATCAACGCTTCGCCAAGCCCCATGACGGAAACCCTGGCTTTGAGAGCCTCCGCGGTGACCGGCCACGGGGTTTTTACGATCACGGCGGCGAGAAGCGCCACAAACCCGAGAAGTCCCAGGGTCGCCAGAGGACTTTGCGAATTATTCTGCCGTACGGTTTTTCCCGAAAGATGCTCAGTAAGCATGACGGCAAAGATCACGAGCGTAACCACCGCGCCGACATAGAGAAGAACCTGGACTCCGGCCAGGTATTCCGCCTGAAGCGCGACATAAAGTCCCGCGATGCCGATCAACGCGGCGGCGAGGCATAGGGCGCAGTGAAAAAGACTCCGGAGCGTGACCACGCCCAGCGCGAAGATAAGGATCCCGCCCATCACGGCGTAGATCCCGAGTTTTACGGCGATGTTTAGAATTTCCATATTTCTACTTCCTCTTCGTCATTGCGAGCCCCCATGGGGGGCGCGGCAATCTTTTTTAAAACGGGATTGCTTCCCTCGCTTCGCGAGGTCGCAATGACCCAATGCTCTAATCCGCTAAAAGATACTGACGTTTTTCAGGAACGAACGTACGGTTCAGCTTGACCAGCGTCCAGAGCGAAACGCCCAGGATGAAGATCGATACGATCCACGCGGCGATGTTCGACGTAAACTGCCAAAGCGCGGTCAAAAGGATGTTGATGAGCGTGAGCGGCAAAAGGAATTTCCACGCGAACCCCATCAAATGGTCGACCCGGAAGCGCGGGAACGTGCCGCGAAACCAGATCATGACACAAATAAGGAAAAATGTTTTTCCGGTGAACCAGACCCAGGACGGAAGGAAAGGCCCCTGCCAACCGCCCAGGAAAAGTGTCGCGCCGATCGCGCAAAGCGTGAACGCGTTCATGTACTCCGCCATATAAAAGAGGGCGAATTTCATGCCGCTATATTCCGTGTGGAAACCCGCCACGAGCTCGGACTCCGCTTCCGGAAGGTCGAACGGGGGACGGTTGCATTCCGCCGTCGCGCAAAGGAAAAAAACGATGAAACCGATGATGCCCCATGGCGTGAAGATGAACCAGTGGAGCCCTGCCGGACCGCCTTGGGAAAGCACGATCGCGTTCGTCGAAAGGCTTTCGCTCATCATGATGGCCGGGACCACGGCGAGTGTCATCGGGATCTCGTAGGAGATCATCTGTGCCGCCGTGCGCATGCCGCCCAAAAGGGAATATTTGTTCCGCGAGGCCCAGCTTCCCATGAAGATCGGGAGTATCGTGATGGACGAGACGGCGATGAAAAACAGGAGGCCGATATTCAGGTCTACCGCGGTCATACGTCTGCCGAACGGCACGACGATGAAGATCATGAGCGCCGGAACCACGATCGCGATGGGCGCGAGGAGATGCACGAGCTTGTCCGCGTTCGCGGGGACGATATCTTCCTTCGTGAACATCTTGATGCCGTCGGCGATGGGCTGAAGAAGGCCCCATTTTCCGACACGGTTCGGGCCGTAGCGGTTCTGAATGCGGCCGAGCAGCTTTCTTTCAAGGAGCGTCAGGTACATCATGATCACAGGGCCCAGGCACAGGATCACAACGCCGCTGATCGTGATCGAGGCGAGCACGAGGATCCAGTCGGGCAGGAAATACCCCAAGAGGCTGAGGATCCAGGCCTTGGCCGTCACGAAGATCGCGTCAAAAAAGGACAAAAGGTTCTGCATTATTTCGGTTCCTGAGCTTGTGGCGGCGGTACGGCAGCCGCCTTTTTCTTTTCTTCTGCGGCTTTTCTTTTCTGATCAATGACCGAAGCCAGCGTCGGCCGGACCGTCCGGAAATATTCGTTTGATTTTGAGAGCTCTTCCTTGTGGCGGACAAGCCCCACGAGCCTTTCGGCGGTCGTTACTTCAAACGCATGGTCCATGAAGATCGAATCGAACGGGCAGACGTCCTCGCACATCCCGCAGTTCATGCAAAGCCCGTAGTCGATATCGAACACCGCGGGCTTTCTTGTTGGCTTACCGGCGGCATCAAGAGCCATTTCAATATGAATACATTTTGGCGGGCATTCCCGCTCGCAGATCCCGCAGGCCACACAGCGAACCTTCTCTGGCGTCCCGTCATAGACCAGAAAAGGGAAGTTCCGGAAATTCTCGATCTCCTTTTCGCGCTCTTCCGGATACTGCACCGTAAAGATCCCGCCCTCATTGGGCTTGCGGTAATACGAGGTCAGAAAATTCTTGAGCGTGACCATCATGCCTTTGAAAACGCCCCATCCGAAGATCATATAAGCCACCAATCCGAAGAACGGGAAGAAAGGAAGTTTGTCATTCCCGCGCCACCGCCTGCGAAGCGGCGGGGTCCCGCCGTATCATAGGCGGGAAAGGCGGGAATCCAGTCTGGATCCCCGATAAAAGCATTCGGGGATGACATGGAAGAGACATGGTACGCATTTACAGAACGTCGTTCTAAATCGGCCGGGCGGCTCATCGGTCGGTCTCCCCGAGCACAATGTCGATGCTCCCCAGGATAATGATCGCGTCGGCGATCTTCTGTCCGAGGCACATCTCCTCCAGAAGGCTCAAGTTGATCAAGGACGGGGCGCGCACGTGATAGCGCCACGGCTGAGGAGTGGCGTCGCTTACAATATAGAAGCCCAACTCACCCTTGGGGGATTCCACGCGGCCGTAGGCTTCGCCGACGGGCGGTTTGAAATTGCGCGGCATCTTGAGGTAGGGAAGCGCCTTCTTGTTCATGATCTCGCCCTGAGGCATCTTCGCCAGGGCCTGCTCCAGGATCTTCAGGCTTTCGCGGATCTCAAGGATGCGCACGTAATAACGGTCATAGACATCGCCCTTTTGACCGAGCGGGACTTTGAAATCAAAACGGTCGTAGATGCTGTAGTGATCGACTTTTCGGATATCATAATTGACGCCCGAGGCGCGCAGCACCGGTCCCGTGATGCCGGCGTTTGTCGCGTCCGCGGCGGAAAGAACGCCGACATTCTGGCAGCGCATGCAGAGGATCTCGTTTTTTGAGAGCAGATCCTCGAACTCTTTGAGGAATGGCGGGAACCGGGTAACAATATCCCGGATCGCCGCGAGATCTTCGGCCGTGAGGTCGCGCTTGACGCCGCCGAACCGGAAGAAATTATTCATCAGACGTGAGCCTGTGATCGCTTCAAAAATATTGAGGATCCGTTCCCGCTCGCGGAAGGCGTAAAGGAGCGGCGTGAAGAACGCGCCGAGGTCGTTGAGCATAAACCCGATCACGGCGATGTGGTTCACGATACGCGCGAGCTCGGCCATGATCACGCGGATATATTCCGCGCGTTCCGGGACTTCCAGTCCCGCGAGTTTTTCGACCGTGAGCGCGTAGCCGAAATTATTCGTCAGAGCGTTCACGTAATCCAAACGGTCCGTGTACGGCATGATGGCCGCGTAGGGAAGGTTCTCGGCGATCTGCTCGTGGTTGCGGTGCAGGTACCCGAAGACCGGTTTCAGGCCGCAGATCTTTTCGCCTTCCAATTGGACGGTCATGCGGAACACGCCGTGGGTAGACGGATGCTGGGGCCCGAAATTGATCTCGAGAAGCGAGGCATTCTCTTTATTTTTCAAGCAGACGGTATTTTCCATGACTCCATCTAATTTTTTTACGATAGTAAAACAATTTTTCAATGCCTCGCGGGGAACGATCACCGGGGAACGCCAGGTTCTTTCGTTCCCCGTTCCCCGTTCCCCGTTTCCCGAGGTTTTCAGTTTCTAGGCTTTTCCGGCTTTCCGGCTACCGCGCGTTGCCCCGCGGCCTGAAGGACCTTGGCTTTTTCTTTCATTTCTGCCGAAACCTGGATCCCGCGGGCTTCGAGCCACGCGATATCCGCCGCTTCCAGGACTTCCGCGTCTTCCTGCTGATAATCTTTGCGCAAGGGATAACCTTCGAACCCCTCCCACATGAAAAGGCGCCGGGGGTCCGGATGTCCTTCATAAACAATGCCGAATGTGTCGAAGGCTTCGCGCTCCTGTAGCTCGGCGCTCCGGTAGACAGGAACAAGCGAGGGCACTCCGGGATGATTTTTCGTGACACGGACGCGGAGCGTGACCGGGCCGTGTTTTTTCTCCATCGAATAAAGGTGATAGACCGATTCCAGGTAACTCAGATAATCCGCGCCGGTCACAGACGATAAATAATCCAGCATGAATTTCGGGTTCTCTTTAAGAAAGAGCGCGACCCGGGGGAGGTCTTCCGGGTTTTCGATCAAAAGGGAATCACGGACGACGCGGAGTTTGACGTCCGGCAGTCGGGCTTCGATCTCTTTTTTTACTTCATCTATGGTCAAAAGGTTCATTTTTCAGTCTTTTTTAGGATTCAATTTCAAATCTCAAATTTGAGATCCGCTAGCAGGTTCCAGATCGGGGGCTTTGAGCTTTTTCCCGACGAGGATCGTTGCTCCGTAATGCTCGCGACGGGGATCGCGCTTCGAGGGCTGCCAAACTTCCGGGTTGAATTTCGGGATCAGGCCGTTCGGCCCAAGCTCCGGAATGGGGAATTCGCGTTTCAGACCTTTTTGATACCACGCGGCCCTTTGGATCTCCTGCGAGGCGATCTTCTTTTGCAGTTCCATGAGCCCGTGAAGCAGGGCTTCCGGCCGGGGAGGACACCCGGGGAGATGGACATCGACCGGGATATAGCGATCGATCCCGCGCACGACATTATAGCCGTCGGCAAACGGGCCGCCCGAGATCGCGCAGGCGCCCATCGTGAGCACATACTTGGGTTCCGGCATTTGATTGTAAAGACGGACGACCTGCGGCGCCATTTTCTTGGTGACGGTCCCGGAGATGATCATGAGGTCGGCTTGACGCGGCGAGGCGCGGAAAAGTTCGGCGCCGAAGCGGGCGATGTCATAGCGGGCGCACGCCGCGGCGATCATCTCGAACGCGCAGCAGGCCAGGCCGAACTGCATGGGCCATATCGACGAACGCCGTCCCCAATTGTAGAGGAAATCCAGGCTCGTCCAGAGCACGCCTTTTTGGGCGAGATCCGCGCGAAGTGTTTCATCGACCGTAGACTTGTTTTTTGTGAAGGCCATAAGGTTCTTTCAGAATTTAAAGGGGACAGGCTGCTTTATCGTGAGGCTAATCCCATTCGAGCATTTTCTTCTTCCAGACGTACATAAGGCCGAAAGCAAGGATCGCGATAAAAATGGCCATTTCCACGAAAGCGAAAAGGCCCAGTTTTTTGAAAGCGACCGCCCAGGGATAGATAAAGACCGTTTCAATGTCAAAAATCACAAAGACCAGGGCATAGAGATAATATTGAACATGATATTGCATCCAGGGGTCGCCCTGAGAGGCCAGACCGCATTCGTAAGTCGCCTGTTTGTCTGCCGAAGGCTTCCGGGGGGCCAGGAACCAGGCCAAAACCAGGGGAATGGCGGCAAAAATCAGCGCGAAAATGAAAAAAATCCCGACAAAAAGATATTGATGGAAATAGGAGGCGTTCGGCATGGCGGTTATTATAAGGATGAAGATTTCAAAGTCAATCAAGATAAGGGGTTAGGGGCGGCTTCGGTGGCCCGTTTTCCCAGGATAAAAAGATTCCAAGAACAAGGCGCTCTCCGTTACAATACCCCCAGAATTATGGGGAAGATCGGTGGCGTTGGGCTCTGGGTCGAGAAGATCCCGGGCACGCCTTAAAGAAGGGTTTATGGGGATTTTTATGGAAACTTTTGATGTTGGATGCGCCATTATCCACAAGAACGGAAAGCTTTTGGTCGCGCAGCGGAACCTGGGAGACAGCTTTGGCGGTTTTTGGGAGTTCCCGGGGGGCAAACGCGAAAAAGATGAAACGATCGAGCAGTGTCTCAGGCGGGAGGTTCAGGAAGAGTTGGGGGTCCTTGTCGAGCCGGAAAGGCTGCTTTGTAAAAGGGATCATGGAACGCCGGAGCGCAAGCTCTCGCTGCACTTTTTTTTCTGCAAATGGATGAGCGGGGACCCCCAGGCGATCGATTGCAGGGATTTCAGCTGGGTTTCCCATGAGGATATCCGCGAGCGAACGTTCCTTCCGGGAGTTCTGGAGGTGCTTGAGGACCTGATCGGTCATTGGAACGAATATTTCTCCCGCAATTTGACGGGATCCCGCCATAGGCGGTGAAAAATGGATGGAAATGGACGATAATACACGAGTCCCGACACGTCATGACGCGGGAATATTTGTACTCGGGTTAAACAATTAAAAGGCAGTCTGATCCCGGAGATCCATGCCACTCGGTAAGATGATGAAAGATCCTAAGAACCTCAAGCGCCATGAAGGACCGTCTCCGCGACACGCCTGGCGTATGCCCATCCGCTACAAGTTGGCGCTTCCGGTGTTGGTGCTCGTGCTCGGGATCGTCTTTTTTGTCCTGCTCACGACTTTCAATGTTTTTCGCGACATGATGGTGAAGTATAAGGAGGCGCGGTTCCAGACCATCGCCGAGATCTGTTCCGAGTCGCTGAAGATCCCGTTCGCGGCGGGTGACGAACGTTCTCTCCAGGCTTATGTCCGGCTTTTTGCCGAGCAGGAGGACGTGGATGAAGTCCGGGTGGAAGGCGTGGACGGGAAAATGATCAGCACCAGCCGGGCCGGCAGCGAAAGTTTCCCCGGGCTTTTTTACCGGCAGGATTTTTTCGGGGTCGAGAAGATCGGGGACGATACCTACGCGGCCGTCGCGCCCATCGCCAGCGGAGAGGAGACGCTCGGCCGGCTCATCATTATTTTTTCAAAGATCGAATTCGAGATGGAGCTCCGGAAGCTCTTTTTAGAAAAATTCTTTGTGGCGTTCCTTTTAGTCATGATCGTAACGTTTGTGATCGCGGGGATCACCTGGCTTGTGATGCGGCCTTTGACGTCCCTGCAGAAGACGGCGCGTAACATTCTGGCGGGGGACCTCGAGGCGCGGGCCAATATTCATTCCCGGGACGAGATCCAGGAAGTGGGCGAGGCGTTCAACAAGGTGGTCAGCCGTCTGGTGCAGAGCTTTGATCATTTGCGGATGCGCACCCAGGCCCTGGAGGAATCGGAAGAGAAATACCGTTCGATCGTCAATGACGTGAGCGATATTATTTTTTCCATCACTCCGGAAGGCGAGCTCATGATCCTGAACCGCGGTTTTTCAGGCTATACGCGCGAAGAGATCCTCGCGGAAGGTCTGCCCCTCTTTTTTTCGATGCACGCTCCCGGGGAGGCGCTGAAATTCCAGGAGGCCCTCGAAATGATCGTGCGCACCAAAAGGCCCGTGGAGCATTTGAACACGCAGCAGTTTCACCGGCTTCATCACGCGGAGATCTATTACCAGACGAACCTTACGCCGGTCGTGGATTACGAGGGAAACCTCCGTCTCATTCAGGGCGTGATGCGTGATATTACGGACCTGCGCCGCGTGGAGATGATGAAGGAGACGCTGGTCCGGGACGTGGCGCATGAGCTGAAGACCCCGACCGCGAAATTCATCATGACGATCCAGTGGCTCGAGACGCAGGTCGCGAAAGGGCCCGGAAGTGAGAAATTCCTGCCGATCATTAAAATGCTTTCCGAAAACGCCGATCGCCTCATGCGGACCATTTCCAGTATCATGGACCTTTCCAAGGTCGAGTCCGGGATGTCGGATATTCACAAGCAGGAACTCGATTTGAATGAGGTGCTTACGCTTGTCACGACCGATATACGGCCGCTCGTGGAACAGCATCACTTGAAGCTTGAGGCCCGGCTCTCGCCGACGCCGCTTAAAATGCTCGGAGATCCGGACATGCTCTACCGGGTGTTTGTGAACCTCATTACGAATGCCATAAAATTCACGCCGGACGGCAGGATCACGGTGACTTCTTCCGTGAAGGGAAACGATGTTTTTGCCGAGGTCGCCGATACGGGGATCGGGCTTGAGCCGGAGAACCTGCAAAGGATCTTCGAGGCGTTCTTTCAGAAGACGCCGTCGACGGTGGGGATCGGGGTGGGCCTGACCATTTCCAAAGAGATCGTGGCTTTGCATGAAGGGGAGCTTTGGGCCGAGAGTGACGGTGTCGGGCAAGGCAGCGCCTTCAAAGTCATTTTCCCGTCGTATGCGTTCGCGAATAAGAATGTTTGAGGATCACGTTATTTCTCGAAGTGGGCTCTCAAGTATTTTGAACCCTTTTTACCGTAATGTCATTGCGAGTCCCGCCAGTGGCGGGGCGAAGCAATCTCGTTTTTAAAA
>Ga0172380_10009797_pt1 | contig 10149 bp, 9 predicted proteins | sample Leawe162metaG_FD_119747 | JGI IMG/M metagenome (GOLD analysis project Ga0172380, IMG submission 119747) | Leachate microbial communities from a municipal landfill in Southern Ontario, Canada - Leachate well 162 metaG | ecosystem: Engineered > Solid waste > Landfill > Unclassified | place...
ACCCCGGCCAGGCGCCACAGGTGGTCGAAGACCAGGTGACCTACCCGCTGACCACGGCCATGCTCTCGGTGCCGAAATCGAAAGTGGTGCGCGGCTTTTCCTTTTTTGGCGCCTCCTTCGTCTACATCATCTTCGAGGACGGCACCGATATTTACTGGGCGCGTTCGCGTGTTCTGGAATATCTCAACTTCGCTTCCGGCCGGATGCCCAAGGGCATCACGCCGCAGATCGGGCCGGACGCCACCGGCGTCGGCTGGGTCTACCAGTACGCACTGGTGGCCAAGGAGAAGACGCTGGCTGAACTGCGCAGCATCCAGGACTGGTATCTGCGCTACCAGCTGACCAAGGCGCATGGTGTTGCCGAGGTGGCCTCGATCGGCGGCTTTGTGCAGACCTATCAGGTGACCGTCGACCCGGTGAAGCTGCGTGCCTACGGCGTGCCGCTGACCAAGGTGGCACAGGTCATCCGCGATTCGAACCGCGACGTCGGCGGGCGTGTCGTCGAGATGGCCGAGACCGAGTACATGGTGCGCGGCAAGGGTTACCTGCGCGGCAAGGGCGATATCGAGCAGCTGGTGGTCAAGGCCGAGAAAGGCACACCGGTACTGATCCGCGACATCGCCCGCGTCGAACTGGCGCCGGACGAGCGGCGCGGCCTGACCGAACTCAACGGCGAAGGCGAGGTGGTCTCCGGCATCATCATGGCGCGCTACGGCCAGAACGCGCTGGAGGTGATCCACAACGTCAAGGAGAAGATCGCCGAAGTCTCCGCCGGCCTGCCCGAGGGGGTGTCGGTACAGACGGTCTATGACCGTTCTGACCTGATCCATCGTGCCATCGATACGCTGAAGGCGACATTGCTTGAGGAAAGCCTGATCGTCGCGCTGGTCTGTGTCGTTTTCCTGCTGCATGTACGCAGTGCGCTGGTCGCCATCCTGATGCTGCCGGTTGGCATCCTGATCGCCATCATCGCCATGCGCGCACTCGGCATGAACTCGAACCTGATGAGTCTGGGCGGCATCGCCATCGCCATCGGCGCCATGATCGATGCGGCCATCGTCATGATCGAGAACGCGCACAAGCACCTGGAACGGCTGCCAGCGGAACATACGGCGAGCGACCGGGCTGAGGCAATGATCGCCGCCTGCAAGGAAGTCGGCCCCGCCCTCTTCTTCTCGCTGCTGATCATCACCGTCTCCTTCCTGCCAGTGTTCACGCTGGAGGCACAGGAAGGCCGGCTGTTCGCACCGCTGGCCTGGACCAAGACCTTCGCCATGGCCGGTGCCGCGCTGCTCTCCGTCACGCTGGTACCGGTGCTGATGCTGCTCTTCATCCGCGGCCACATCATTCCGGAAGCGAAGAACCCGGTGAACCGCGTGCTGATCGCCGCTTACCGGCCGATCATCACCTGGGTCATGCGCTGGAAGAAGACGACCATCGCCCTCGCCGGGGTATCGCTGCTGCTGTCGCTCTACCCCGCCTCGCGCCTCGGCTCGGAATTCATGCCGACACTCAACGAAGGCACGCTGTTCTACATGCCGGCCTCGCTGCCCGGCATGTCGATCACCAAGGCCGCCGAGGTGCTGCAGACGCAGAACAAGATCATCAAGAGCTTCCCCGAGGTCGAATCGGTCTACGGCAAGGCCGGGCGCGCCAATACGGCCACCGACCCGGCGCCGACCGAGATGTTCGAGACGGTGATCAACCTCAAGCCCGAGTCGGAATGGCGGCCGGGCATGAACATCGACAAGCTGATCGCCGAGATGGACAAGGCGCTGCAGTTCCCCGGCATCGCCAACTCGTGGACGATGCCGATCAAGGCGCGCATCGACATGCTGTCGACCGGCATCCGCACGCCGATCGGGATCAAGGTCTTCGGCAAGGATCTCGACGAGATGGAGCGGCTGGCCAAGGAGATCGAGGCGGTGGTGAAAGCCGTACCCGGCACCACCAGCGCCTTCGCCGAACGTATCACCGGCGGCTTCTACCTGAACATCGAACCCGACCGCGCACAGCTGGCGCGCTACGGCCTCGGCATCGGCGAACTGCAGGAAGTGATCGCCACCGCCCTCGGCGGCGAGATGGTAACCACCACCGTCGAAGGCCGCGAGCGCTTCGGTGTTGGTGTGCGCTACCCACGCGAACTGCGTTCCGACCCGCAGCAGATCGCGCGCGAAGTGCTGGTGCCGACCATGGACGGCGCCATGATCCCACTGGGGCAGGTGGCAAAGGTCGAGGTCGCCAAGGGCGCCCCCGGCATCCGCACCGAGAACGCGCTGCTCTCGGCCTACCTCTACGTCGATATCCGCGATCGCGACATCGGCGGCTACGTGACCGATGCCAAGAAGGCGGTCGCCGACAAGGTGACTTTCCCGCCCGGCTACTACATCACCTGGAGCGGCCAGTTCGAGTACATGGAGCGTGCCATCGCCAAGATGAAAGTGGTCATCCCGGTGACGCTGCTGTCCATCTTCCTGCTGCTCTACCTCAACTTCCGGCGCGTCACCGAAACACTGATCGTCATGCTCTCGGTGCCTTTCGCGCTGGTCGGCGGCATCTGGTTGATGTGGGCGCTCGGCTACAACCTGTCGGTGGCGGTGGCTGTCGGCTTCATCGCGCTGGCCGGCGTCGCCGCCGAAACCGGCGTGGTGATGCTGATCTACCTCGACCATGCGTGGGAAGCGCTGAAGACAAAGTGCCGCGAGGCCGGACGTGCACCCAACGCCACCGACCTCTACGCAGCGGTGATGGAAGGCGCCGTCGAACGCGTGCGACCGAAGATGATGACCGTGGTCGCCATCATGGCCGGCCTGCTGCCGATCATGTGGGGTACCGGCACCGGCTCGGAAGTGATGCGCCGCATCGCGGCGCCAATGGTTGGCGGCATGATCTCCTCGACCGTGCTGACGCTCGCCGTGATTCCGGCAATCTATGCGCTGGTCAAGCAGTGGCGGCTGGAACGGGGGTACGAAGCATGAAGCAGATCATCGCCGGCGCGCTTGGCGCCGTCTTCATCTGTACCGCAGCGGGCGCAGGTTTCATTCAGGCGGGAGGGATCGATGTCGCCGCCGACACACCGCACGCCCCGATCACCCTGCAGTTGCTCGAATGGGCACGGGATCGATCAATCGATCGCCAGACCCGTGAAATCGTGCCGCCAGCGGATCTTGCCGACGCTGCCCGCGTCCGCCGCGGCGCCGGCAACTACGACGCCATGTGTGTCGGCTGCCATCTCTCGCCAGGCGCAGGCGACAGCGAGCTACGGAAAGGGCTCTACCCGCAACCACCGGATCTGTCGCTGGCGTCACCCGGCACCGATGCCCGGAGATTCTGGATCATCAAGCACGGCATCAAGGCTTCGGGTATGCCGGCCTGGCGCCAGGGCGGCATGGAGGATGAGGCCATCTGGGATATCACCGCTTTCCTGAAAGCGATGCCGACGCTCTCTGCCGAGGCCTACCGGCAGCAGGTCGCGGCCAGTGACGGCCACAGCCATCAGGGCACCCACCCGCCACAATCTACTACCGAGCCCGCCCGCCGGAAAAACGACAAACCCCCGGCGCATGACCATGCCGGCCACAAGCATTGAACCAACTGTTTTGAAAGAAAGGATATCCATGTTGCCGACGCGTAGCCAACTCGTCACAGCCGTAGTTCTCGCCCTCGCCAACCTTCCGGCAAGCGCCCAGAACTGGCAGGTTCCACAGCCCAGCGCCGGCCTGATGCCGAATGCCGCCGCCGGCAAGAAACTCGTCGACAAGCACTGCGCCGCCTGCCACGGCGCCGATCTGAAAGGTGTCGACAAAGGAGAGAAGAAAGGGCCGCCACTGCTGCACAAGATCTACGAGCCCTCGCACCACGGCGATGCCGCCTTCCAGCTTGCCGCAAAGAACGGGGTGCGTGCCCACCACTGGCCGTTCGGCGACATGGCGCCGGTGCCGCAGGTAACGCCGGATGATGTGGCGCACATCACGGCTTACGTTCGAGCAGAACAGCGCAAAGTCGGGATTCGCTAGCGCCTCCATCATGCCCAGCCTGCTGCCAATCATGTGGGACACCGGCAACGTTCCGGAAGCCATACGCCACATCGCCACGCCGATGGTCTGCGGCATGATTTCCTCGACCATGCTGACGCTGGCAGAGACGCCGGTGATCCACGTGCCGGGCAAGCCGTGGCGGCGGGAACATGGCGAGGAAAACAAGCACTGAAAGCAGCGTGCTGCGTGGCAAGAAAGTTTGCCCGGGCAACCCGGCCAGAATCGCTTCTGGCCAGCCTCCAGAATTTCGCTCTCGATAAGGAACCCATCATGAAGAAAAGCATCAAGCCAAGCATCGTTGCCCTGCTCACCGGCCTCGCCTTCAACACGCTGGCCGCCGAACTGCCGGAGGTCGAGGTGTACAAGAGTCCATACTGCGGCTGCTGCACCGAGTGGAGCCAGCACATGCTCGACAGCGGCTTCAAGGTCCGCAACATCAATGTCGATGACGTTCCCGCCGCCCGCAAGAAGCTCGGCATGCCGGAACAGTATGGTTCCTGCCACACCGCACGCATCGGCAACTATGTCATCGAGGGCCATGTTCCGGCTGCCGACGTAAAGCGCCTGCTCAAGGAAAAGCCGCAGGCCGTCGGGCTTGCCGCTCCCGGCATGCCGGGCGGCTCGCCGGGAATGGAGAGTGCGAAGAAGGCGCCGTACGAAGTGCTGCTGGTAGAGAAGAACGGCAAGTCGAAGGTGTTTGCACAGCATTGAATACACCAGTGGAGACGGCGCATCGTCTCAAAAACGAGGACAATGCTCCGCCATCGCCAGCCGCAACGACATGAAGCCATGAAAAACAAAGCTGCCCCTCCCTGCCCCTGCGGCAGCGGTCTTGCCTACCCGCGTTGCTGCGAGCCCTGGCACCTAGGCTCGCCAGCGCCGACGGCCGAGGCCTTGATGCGTTCGCGTTACAGCGCTTATGTGCTGCAACTGCACGACTATCTGCTTGCCACGTGGCACAAAAGTACGCGCCCCGAATCGCTGGAAGATTCGCCGACCCGTTGGCTCGGGCTGGAGGTAAAACGGCATGCGCTGGATGAAACGGACAACAACGCCGCCACCGTCGAATTCGTTGCCCGTTACCGCACCGAGGGGCGTGGCCATCGTCTGCACGAGATCAGCCGCTTCGTGCGCGAAGACGGACGCTGGTATTACGTGGCCGGAGATTTCAGTTGATCACCCAGCCGGAAATGTCGCCACCCGCCACCGACGAGCTCACCATCCTTTACCGCGACGACCAACTGGTGGTCATCGACAAGCCGGCCGGCCTGCTGGTGCACCGCACCGTGCTCGATCGGCATGAAACACGCTTCGCCGTGCAATTGCTGCGCGACCAGATCGGCCAGCCGGTGTCGCCGGTACATCGGCTTGATCGCGGCACCTCGGGGGTTCTCGTCTTCGCGCTCGACCGTCAGACAGCGCGTACGCTCTCGGATGCCTTCGCTGCCCAGCAGGTAAGCAAGCGCTATCTGGCCGTCGTCCGTGGCTGGCCCGACGAACATGGCCGCATCGACCACGCCTTGAAACGCCAGCCGGACGCCGCCGAGTGGGTCGACCCGCGTGCCGAAAACCTGCCGCAAGCCGCGTGCACGCACTGGCGACGGCTGGCAAGCACCGAGCTGCCACTGCCCAACGATCGCTATCCGACCAGTCGCTATGCCTTGCTCGAACTGACCCCGGAAAGCGGACGTCGGCACCAGATCCGCCGCCATCTCAAGCACATCGCCCACCCCATCATCGGTGACGCCACCTACGGCAAGGGGCCGCACAACCGCGCCTTCGCTGCCCACACCGGCTGCGCGCGCCTGCTCCTGCACTGTCTCGAAATGGCGTTTGCGCACCCACTCAGCGGCGCCCCACTGCAGATTGCTGCCCCGCTTTCAGGCCCCTTCGCAGCGCTGATGCAAACGCTTGGCTGGCAAGCCGCGCTTGAATCGGCTCAGGCCTGCGAGTACCATCCAGCAATCAACACTGTTGTTTCCTAATCAGTGAATTAGCCTCTGAATTTCATGCGCATAGTGAAGTAGAAACCATGCTGACCCACCCGCTACAGGATCTCGAAACCTGGCTGCTCTTTTTCAGCGGTGCTGACTTGCCGGTACTGCGCCACACGGCCCGCCAGCTTGATCAGATGCGCGCCAGGATCGACCGTGTCAACGGCCGCGAAGTGGCCCGTGTCGTACTGCAGGACCCGCTGATGACAGTGAAGGTGCTGACCTTCATCCAGCCCTTTGCCGGCAAGAGCCTGCGCAGCGATATCACGACCATCGCCAGTGCGGTGATGATGGTCGGCGTCGAGCCTTTTTTTGAAAAATTCAAGGACCTGAATACAGTCGAGGGGCTGCTGAAATCCGATCCACCGGCGATGCTTGGCACCTTGCAGATCGTTCGCCGCGTGCAGCGGGCAGCCCACTACGCGCACGAATGGGCGCTGTGGCGGCAGGATCTGAACATCGAAGAAGTAACCATCGCCGCGCTGCTGCACGATCTGGCCGAGATTCTGCTGTGGGTCTTCGCCCCCAAGCTGGCCATCGATATCCGCGAGATGCAGAAGACCGACCGCAGCCTGCGCAGCGCCATCGCGCAGGAACGCGTACTCGGCATCCAGTTGATTGACCTGCAGCTGGCGCTTTGCCGTACCTGGCACCTGCCGCAGCTGCTGTCGAACCTGATCGATCCGGCGCACGCGGAGCACCCGCGCATTCGCAACGTGTTGCTGGCCGTCGACCTTGCCCGTCATTCAGCCAATGGCTGGAACGATGCAGCCCTGCCCGACGATTTTGCCGCACTCGAAAAACTGCTGCATCTCAACCGCGACTCGCTGATCGAACGCCTCAAGCTGACCGATGAGGAAAAGGCCCAACTGCCACCGATCCCGTTGATGCCGCCACCAGAGTCGCCAGAAAATTCGCCGCAGGAAACCGTCGCACCGAAAGCCTGAAGCAGCACGGCAATAGCCACCGCCGTGGGGCCGCCCCCTGCGAAGACCGTAAGCCACCCTGAAAAACCGAAACCAACCATGCACGCTGGCCGTCGCAACACGCTCCGCTCGCTTGCCGGCACCCTCGCCCTCGGTGCCGGCAGTGCCGTGCCGTGGCTAGCCCACGCTGCACCAACGCTGCTGCCTGCCACTCGCCAGCGCCGAGTAGTGGTCGTAGGCGGCGGCTGGGGCGGTCTGGCAGCCGCCCGCCAGCTCCGTGAACTGGCGCCGGAAATCGAGGTGGTGCTGCTCGAGCGCAGCCCCGCCTTCTGGTCGTGCCCGCTCTCCAACCGCTGGCTGGCCGACCGTATCGATGGCCGCCTGCTTGCACACGACTACACCGTGGCAGCAAAAGCCTTTGGCTACACCTTCATTCGCACCGAGGTCACCGCCATCGATCGTGACCAGCGACAGGTGATCACCCGCGACGGCACGCTGACTTATGACTGGCTGGTACTCGCCGTTGGTATCCGCGACGATTTCACGCCCTGGTTCGGTGACGACCCGCGACCCGCAGCTGAATCGCGCCAGCACTTCGGCAGTGCCTGGCAGGCTGCCGAGCAACAGGCACTGAAAGCACGACTGGAACGCTTTAGCGGCGGCGATCTGCTGATGACCGTGCCGACCATGCCTTACCGCTGCCCACCGGCGCCCTATGAGCGCGCCTGCATGATCGCCTCGCTGATCCGCCGCCGGAACCTCAAGGCCCGCGTCATCCTGCTCGACCCCAACCCGATGATGCAGGCGTTCAACCGTGTTTTCAGCGGCCAGTACCGCGAGCAGATTACCTACGTGCCGCAGGCACGGGTCAAGACGGTTGATCCTTTCCGGAAAACCGTGACGACCGATTTCGACACTTTCCGCTTTGATGAGGCGATTCTGATGCCGCCACAGCAGGCGGGCGATCTTGCCTGGCAGGCCGGCCTGATCGGTCGCAAAACAACGGGCGACGCAAGCAGCCAACCGAGTGGCTGGGCGGCACAGGATGCGGTGAGTTATCGCTCGCTCACCGACCCGCGCATCTTTCTTGTTGGCGACATGGTCGACCGCGCTTCGCAGCTGTTTGGTCATTACCCGAAAAGCGGGCACATGGCGGCCAGCCAGGGCCGCATCGCCGCCACACATATCGTGGCCGAGGCACGGGGCAAGGAAGCGCAACGGCAGCTACCGGAAAGCACCTGTTTCGTGCTGGCCGGGGCCGACCCGATGGAGATGATGCGCATCGAAGCGCGTTACCGCTTTCGCGGCGACGGCCTCATCATGCAGACCGTGCAGCAGCACTACGATGCACAACCACGCGACGAGGATCTCGCCTGGGCCAAGGGGATGTTCGCGGCGCTGCTCGCGGCACCGGCTTGAGCCGGGCCTGGCGCCTCAGACTGGCTTGAGCGGCGGCTTGCCGAACTCGCTCGACACACCGAACTCGCCCAGATCCTCGCGCGCCACCTCGCCGACAACGTAGTCGTCCATGTTGATGGTTTCGGTAAAGAGCAGGTCGTCCACGGAGAGTTCCGCAGCCGGCAGCGCGGGGAAGGTATCCGGCAGATATGGCTCCATTTCGCGCATGCGTTCAAGCACGCGGCGGTACTCGCTGCGGCTGCGTTTGAGCATGCGCGCCCGCTTGGCGCGCGCGACAACGGTGGTCACCAGCAACGACATGTCGACCGGCTTGATCAGGAAATCATCGGCACCGAGATCCAGCGCCTCCAGACGACGCTCGACATCCGGCTCGCTCGACAACAGCATGATCGGCGTATCGGCCAATGTTTCATCCTGACGCAACAGCGCCAGCAGCTCGAAACCGTTGCAACCGGGCATGAACAGATCGCTGACAACCAGATCGGGTTGAAACTCGGCAATGCGGGCCGGCGCCTGCAGCGGGTCGTTGATGACACAGGTCTCGATGCCGGCGTGTTCCAGCCCGTCACGGTAAACCTCACCGAGGAAGGGGTCGTCTTCCACCATCACCACACGGAACGGCCTGGCCGGTATCTGTACGGTCACGCCCTTGATGATGGCGACCAGGCGTGCGGTATCCACCGGCTGCGCCAGAAAGCGCGTGGCCCCCAGACGCACGGCCTCAAGCCGGGCGGGTATGTCATCGGAGGGGGCAACGCAGAACAGGTGCGGCGACGGAAAGAAGCGTTGGCGCAAGGCAGCAAAGACTTCGGCCGCCTGCGGGTGCAGCTGACAGAGGTTGAGATCGGCAATGATGGCCGCAGGCGCCTGTGCCGCTTCCGTAGCGGCCAGCGTTTCAAGCGAATCGACAGCGACCGGTTCGAGCCCGGCCTGGGTCAGCGTTTCCTGCAGCATCAGCTGCAGCACGCCACTATCCACATAAAGCGCGATGCGGCGATTGACGGTCGCCGACGACGGCGAAATCGGCGTCACCAGGGGGCGGCGGATTTCTGCAGGCACTTCGGCGGCGCCGGGGGCGAATTCCTGCAGCAGGTTTTCGATGAGCACGGTGATCTGCAGACGCTCCTGCGCATCCGGCACCTGTTCGCCGGAGTGGTGCAGCAGGCTGGCGAGCGAACGCGCCGTTTCCCCTGCCCGAGCCAAGCCTGGATGAAGCTTGGTCGCAATATGGAAATCGAGCAGGGCTGCGGTCAGCTGGGGCGGTATCACCACCTCGGGCGAAACCAGCAATGCACTCAATACGGGGCTGACCAGCGAGCGGATTCGGTCTACCTGCTGCGGCAGGGTTTCATGAGCTATTTCGTCTTGCACAAGGCGTCTCTTCAAACGTCACATTCGTGACGCAAATATAGACCACTTCCGAGCGCAATTCATGCCTGAGGCTGAAAAAAAGGGGCGCCTCCAGGTTCAGGTCGCCCCCTTCCATCACTTGCTATTGCAGACCACTAGCGTGTCAGCCCCAAGGCTTTTGCGACCCCGGCACCGTAAGCCGGATCAGCCTTGGTGCAGTTGGCGACGTGACGACGCTGGATATCCTCCGGCGCCCCGCCCAGCGAACGTGCCGTGTTCTCGAACAGCACCTGCTGCTGCGCTGGCGTCATCAGGCGGAAGAGCGCACCTGGCTGCGAGTAGTAATCCTCGTCGGCACGGTGATTCCAGTGGTCGGCAGCACCTTCCACCGACAGCGGCGGCTCGCGGAAATCCGGCTGCTCC
>Ga0172380_10009798_pt1 | contig 10149 bp, 19 predicted proteins | sample Leawe162metaG_FD_119747 | JGI IMG/M metagenome (GOLD analysis project Ga0172380, IMG submission 119747) | Leachate microbial communities from a municipal landfill in Southern Ontario, Canada - Leachate well 162 metaG | ecosystem: Engineered > Solid waste > Landfill > Unclassified | place...
CCAAAACTGGCCGGGTTTTCCAACCAGAGACTGACCATCATACCCTGGAAAAGACATAAAACCACCGTTAACTGACGGGTCAGCTGAGTGAGTCGTCGCCGTCCGTCCGCGCCGCTCTTGACCATTTGCTCCAGAGCCGGTACCATCGTAGTCAAAAGTTCCAGAACAATGGAAACGGAAATGTAGGGCATAATGCCCAACGCAAATATGGTCGCCTGGGAAAGCGCGCCACCGGAAAAAAGGTCAGCCACACCGAAAAGAGTACCCTGTGCCTGGCTAAAAAATTGAGAAAGCGCCTGGCCGTCAATACCGGGAACCGGTATATAACAACCGAATCGGTAAACAGACAGCAAACCCAGCGCAATCAGGATTTTCTTCCGGAGATCTGGAATCTTCAGGCTGTCACGGAACGGGGATAAATTTGCCATTTATACTTTCGTTTTCGGTTTCGCTGCCGGCTTTTGGACGCCAGGAGTTGCAGATTTTACTTTCGAATTCTTGGTTTCGGGTTTCGTCTTTAGCGCCGGTATGGTAATAACGATTGCCTGTCCCTTGGCTGCCGTTATCTTTTTTTCAGCCTGTTTGCTGAAAAATCCGGCCTCCACCTTCAGGGAAACTTTTAAATCGCCAGAGCCCAGAATTTTAACCGGCAACTTTTTCTTAACCAGGCCGGCTGAAAAAAGGACTTTGTAGTCCACTAAAGTGTTTTCCGGAAACCGGGAAAGGTCTTTTACGTTTATAATTTGGTACCGGTCTTTTCGCCGCGAAGTGAAACCAAGCTTGGGAATCCGGCGGATTAAGGGCATCTGCCCGCCTTCAAAACCCGGCCTTACGCCTCCACCGGTGCGCGATTTCTGTCCTTTATGCCCGCGGGTCGACGTACCGCCGTGTCCGCTGGCACCGCCCCGACCCCGTCTTTTTACCGGACGATTGCTTCCCTTCGGTCTTCCGATTTCGTTTAATTTCATGGTAGATAACCAGTCAACCCTTTCATGGCTGCTTTAGCCACATTAACCGGATTGGTACTTCCGATAATTTTTGTTACCAAGTCCTTGATTCCGGCCGCTTCGGCAACGGCACGCAAAGTCTGGCCCGCCACAATCCCCCGACCGCGTCTGGCCGGTTTCAAGAGAATTCTTACCGCTTTAAATTTTACCAGCATTTCATGAGGTATGGTGTTCCCATCCATGACAACAACAGCCATGTGCCGCAAAGCTAACCGTCTGGCTTTATCAATCGCCAGAGAAACTTCCTTCGCCTTGGCTAACCCAACGCCGACTTTACCCTTTTTATCTCCCACGATTACCAGGGCATTAAAACGCATGCGGCGTCCGCCGGCAACCGTCTTGCTGATTCGGTTAATACGCACAACCTTTTCATAAGAACCGTCGTCTCCGAATTTTTTCCGCTTAAAATTTCCGCCTCTTTTCCGTTTTTTTTCTACCATTTTTTGGACAATTCAATTGATTATGTTCTTCGTATCAGAACTTAAGTCCGGCTGCCCGGGCTGCTTCCGCAAGCGCCTTTACTTTTCCGTGGTAAAGATATCCGCCGCGGTCAAAAACAACTTCCTTGTAACCAGCTTTTAAAGCTGCCTCGGCCATCATTTTGCCTACCAATTCCGCGGCCGCCACATTCTTCCGGCTGTTTTTTTTCAAATCTCCGGCCAACGCCTTAGGCGTACTGGAAATAGTTAATATCACCTTTCCTTTTGCGTCATCGATTAAAAGAGCGTAGATATATTTTAAGCTTTTCCGTACTAGAAGCCGCGGCTTTCCGCTTCCGGGTACAAGCCGTTTAATAAACCGTAGATGCCGCATGTGACGCCGTTCTTTTTTATCCTTAATCATTTTTCTATTTTACCTTAATATTTATGGGTGCCATTTTTCGGCGCCCGCGGGTTCGGTACGTCAAAACCCATACGCGTTTATCGTTATTTGGCTCCGCCACCCGTGGCTCCGGCCGCTCCAGCGGTCTTCCCGACCTTATGCCGAACATACTCACCCTGATAACGAATACCTTTACCGCCGTAAGGTTCCGGTGGCTTTACCGCTCTTATCCTGGCGGCAAAATCACCCACCGTTTCCGGGTTAAAGCCGGAAACGGTAACCAAAATCTTTTCAACCTTTACTTTTACACCTTCGGGAATAAGAAGCGGAACCGGATGAGAAAAACCAACCTTGAGAACCAATTCCTTTCCTTTCACTTCGGCCTGATAGCCCACCCCGATCACCTCAAGCTTTTTGAGGCAGCCGTTTTTAACCGCATTCAACCGGCTGTTGATTAAAGACCGGATAAGCCCCCGAACTCCCTCCAGTTTCCGCGCCGATTTCTTGGCCAGACCCTGACCCATAACAGCACAATTAACCTTAATCTGCTCTTTATCCACCACCACCGAAAGAGTCGGTGGAATAATTACACTCAGTTTTCCCGCCGGTCCCACCAGATTCAGGCTGCCTGACTCCAGGGAAATTTTTACACCTTCGGGAACCTTAATCAGTCTCTTGCCTAATTTAGCCATAAGGGCTCTCGGATGTCTTTTTTGCTCATACTCTGCGTGACAGAACTCCGGAACGAGCCTCGCCGTGTTCTCGCTTATACATCAAAGCGAGTCTCGGCTACTCATTCCTTCGCAATGCTTGTTTTGTCACTGTCACTCCGAGAAATGTGCAAAAAAGACAATCCTCGTTTTCGTGAAAGACACAGACAACTACCAGATTATTGCTAGAAATTTGCCGCCCAGTCCTTGTTTTTTAGCTTCGTAATGCGAAACTACACCCCGGGAAGTGGAAATAATTCCCAACTTATCCCGCCCTCTAATCCGCTGATTGATTTCGGAACTGGAAAGATAAATATGGCAGCCCGGCGTGCTCATTCGTTTGACACCTTTAATCGCATGAACAGAACGGGAATCGTATTTCAATTTTACCACCAATTCTTTTCGGCCTGATTTTTCCCGGGATTCATAACCGGCCACATATCCTGCTCCGGAAAGAATCTTAAGAATCGCCTCTTTCATCCGGGAGCAAGGCACACTTATCTCCGCCTTCTTTACGCTTCCCCCGTTCTTGATGCGCACCAATAAATCTCCAATTGGGTCATTAACCATTATCCCCTCTCTTTATAGTGACTCTTGTTCCGAAAGCGACCCTATTACCAGCTGGACTTCACCACACCGGGAATCTCACCCCGGCTGGCAAGTTCGCGAAAACAGATTCGACACAAACCGAACCGGCGCAGATAACCGCGCGGCCTTCCGCAAATCAAACACCGGTTTCGATGCCGTACCGGGTATTTAGGGTGTAAATTTTTCTGCAACAACGCTTTTCTCGCCATTTATCCTTTCTCCAAGGGCAAACCCAAGGCTATCAACAACGCTTTCGCCTCTTCCTTGTTTTTAGCGTTGCAAACCAGATTTACATTCATTCCAAAAACCTTCTCTACCTTATTGTAATCCACTTCCGGAAAAACAGTCTGTTCGGCCATACCGAAATTATAGTTCCCGCCCCGATCGAAACCGGAGATAGGCAAACCCCGAAAATCTCTCACCCGCGGCAGAGCAAAAGTCACCAGGCGGTCAAAGAATTCATACATTCTTTTCCCGCGTAAGGTTACAAAAGCACCGACCAAATCGTTTTCTCGCAAATTAAAATTAGCGATTGATTTTCGGGCACGCCGGGTAACCGGTTTCTGCCCGGTAATCGCCCCAAGCGTAACCAAAATCTCCTCGACCGCCTTTTCTTCTTTATTGATCTTTCCGAGACCGACGCTAACAACCACCTTCACCAACTTGCCGACCGCCATTCGGTTCTTATGCTTAAACTCAGTCTGCAATTTCGGAACAATTTCAGCCTTGTATTTTTCAAAAAGTCGTGTCATTGTTTCCCCTGACTATTTTCAATCAGTTCACCGCACTTCTTGCAGTATCTGATTTTATTCTCGCTGATAAACTTAAATCCAACCCGCGCGTTATGATTGCATTTCAAACAAAAATAACTCAACGCGGGCAAGGCAACCGGCGCCTCTTTCTGAATTATACCGCCCTGACGGTCAACCCGACCCGGTTTAGTGTGCCGTTTAACAAAATTGACGCCTTCCACCAAAGCTTTATCTTTCTGGGGATAGACTCTCAATATCCGACCTTTTTTGCCGGAATCCTTACCCTTCATCACCTGCACAAAATCGCCCTTGCGTAATTTCATAATATTATTATTGTCATAACCCCTATAACACTTCCGGAGCCAAAGAAATGATTTTTGCGAAATTCTTGTCCCGCAATTCCCGGGCAACCGGCCCAAAAACTCTGGTACCCCGGGGATTATTGTCCGCGTCAACGATAACCGCGCTGTTATGGTCAAAGGAAAGGTACGAACCGTCCGACCGGGCAATACGATTCCGGGTACGCACCACTACCGCCCGGACTACTTCTTTCTTTTTTACGGCGCCAACGGGAAGAGCATCCTTAACCGTAGCCACAATTACATCCCCAATACCGGCCGTGCGCTTACGGGTGCCGCCCGGAATACCGAAGCACATAATCTTTTTCGCTCCGGTATTGTCGGCCACCTCCAAAATCGTTCTTAATTGAACCATATTTTATCCTTACACTCGTAACCAATCACGCCACACTTTTAAGTGCCGGCAACTACCCGGCCGCCAGTTTAATTATCGATATCAAACGCCATCTTTTATCTTTGCTTAAAGGCCGGCATTCCTCAATTATAACCCGGTCACCGGTGTGACTTTCATTTTTAGGGTCATGAAACTTATACCGGGTCCGGACTCGTATCTCTTTATGGTATAAATGGTGTCGTCTAAACCGCTCCACCACCGCAACCCGTGTTTTCTCCATCTGGTCGCCGACTACGATTCCTTCTAATTTCTTTTTCATCTTGGATTATTTAAAAACTCTATGGTTTCTGTTTCAAAAGCGTGAGTACGCGGGCAACATCTTTCCTGGTCCGGCTGACAGCCGCGTTATCCTTTGTCTGACCCAAACGCAACTGCATGCGCAGACGATAAAGATTATTTTTTAATTCACTGAGCTTTTCCCGTAATTCGAGTTCGCCCAATTTTTTTAAACCGTCAAAATCTTTTTTATTCATCGGGTTATGACACGAGTCGACAACGGAAATTTACCGGAAGCCAGACGCAGCGCTTCTTTCATGTCTTCCAATCCGGCCCCGGTCAATTCCATAATCACCCGGCCCGGCAGAATGCGTGCTGTCCACTGAAATAAATCGCCTTTCCCTTTGCCCATCCTAACTTCCGCCGGTTTCTTGGTGGTTGGCCGGTCCGGAAAAACGCGAATCCATAACTTACCTTTTCCCTTAAGGTGGTGTGTTGCGGCTACTCGAGCCGCTTCAATCTGACGTTCGGTAAAATAACCGGGTTTCAACGCCAATAAACCGCACTCACCGAAAGAAAGCTCATTCCCGGAAGTGGCTTTCCCGGTAGTCCGACCACCGTGCATATTCCTGAATTTAACGCGCTTCGGTATTAGAGCCATTGTTATATTTTAAAATTATTCAGTTAAACTTTTTCCTTAGCGTTCCCTTTATAAACCCACACCTTCACCCCGATGGTTCCGTAGGTGGTGAAAGCAGTTGCGCTGGCATAATCAATTATGGCAACAAGAGTATGCAGCGGTATCTTTCCTTGTTTGTAGGTTTCACAGCGGCTTATTTCCGCGCCCCCCAACCGACCGGATATCTTAATCTTAATCCCACCGGCTCCCTGCTGCATAGCCGTTTCAATTGTCCGCTTACAAACATACCGGAAAGAACGACCCTTTTGGCTTAATTGCGTGGCGATACTGCCGCTCACAAACGCGGCGTCGGTCGCCGAATTTTGTGTCTCCGTAACGTCAATCGTCACCTCTTTTGCGCAAATCTTACGCAATTCAGCGCTCACGGTGTTGATTTCGGCTCCTTTACGTCCAATAATTAATCCGGGCCGATTTGCCTTAATTTTAACGCGGACAATATCGACCAAACGATCAATATCCACCCGGGTTACCCCGCTATCCGGAAAACGTTTAGCCAGATACTTCCGGATCTTATAATCTTCCAGAATGGAAGGTCCGAGTCTCCGATGTTGAAACCAGTTGGACCGCCAGTTCTCAATAAAACCTAAGCGAAATGAAATTGGATTTACTTTTTGTCCCATTCGTCCGATAAAACCACTTTTAGGTGTGAGGTGCGGTGCACTACCGAAACAGCCTTCCCCATGGAAGCCGGTCGAAAACGCTTAAGACGCGGACCCTGTTCCACGACTAAACTTTTCAAGCGAAAATTCTCTTCGGGAAGTTTCCGGCTGCGAACATTAGCCAACGCGGAAACGATAGTCTTGGCAATATACGCGGCCGGTCTCTGCGGCAAATTTTTTAAAATTCCGATCGCCTCCAACGACGATTTGCCTTCAACCAAATAAAGCACTTCCCGCGTTTTCTGAGGGCTGATTCTCACGTACTTTGTTTTCGCTGTTACCGTAGCCATATTGTTAAATTACGGATAAATAATTATTTTTTAGTAATTGAGCGTTCGGTATGCATCCCGTGGTGACGGAAAGTACGCGTGGGCGAAAATTCGCCCAGCCGATGCCCAACCATGTTTTCCGTAATGTAAACCGGAATAAAAACCTTGCCGTTGTGAATAGCGATAGTCATCCCCACGAATTCCGGGCTGATCTGGCTGGAACGCCTCCAGGTTTTAATCGCTTCCTTACGTCCGCTCTTCCTCACTTTCTCAATCTTCTTTAGAAGTTTCGGGTCAATCAGTGGTCCTTTTTTTAACGAACGGCTCATTCTAACCTCGGTAAATAGTGAACAGCAAATCGTAAATGGTTATGGTTATTTACGGCGTTTGACGATTAACTTCTGAGAAAACCTTTTCCGATTCCGGGTTTTTACGCCTTCCGGCTTTCCCTGAGGGCTTACCGGCGGTCTGCCTCCGGAACTCTTTCCTTCACCGCCACCCAACGGATGGTCAATCGGATTCATCACCACTCCGCGTACTTTCGGCCGACGGCCGCGCCATCGGTTACGACCGGCTTTGCCCAGCGATTCATAACGATGTTCCGCATTGCTGATTGTTCCTAATTTAGCACGGCAATCCAGCAGGAAAAATCTTATTTCACCGGAAGGAAGTTTTACCTGGGCGTATTTATCGGTCTTGGACATCAAAACGGCAGTAGCTCCCGCCGACCGGACAATCTGAGCGCCTCTGCCCGGATTCAAATCAAGACAACAGACGTTACTTCCTTCGGGAATGGTTCTTAACGGAATCCGGTTTCCTTCCGCGGCCGGAGCTTCGGGGGTAGACGCAACCCGGCCGGAAACGCTCATTCCGGCTGTAGCCAGCACATAACGACGTTCACCGTCCGGATACTGAACCAGCGCCAAGCGCGCGCTCCGGTTGGGATCATATTCGATAGCGATAACCTTACCCGCCAACAACTTATCCTCACGAAAATCGATAATACGGTAATGGTGGCGGTGCCCGCCTCCCCGGTGACGCAATGTCAAACGACCCTGATTATTCCGTCCGCCTTTACTACGACGGCAAACCAGAAGCTTTTTTTCCGGCTCCGTTTTGGTTATTTCCGCAAAATCCGGCAAAACAGCGTGCCGCATGGTCGGTGTTACCGGCCTTCTTTTAGACAAACTCAATGCGTTCCCCTTTCTTCAAAGTAATAATAGCTTTTTTCCAATCGGGCTTTTTCCCTTCCTGCCTGCCATGCCGTCGTTTTTTACCCGTAAAATTAGAAATGTGCACCGCGATGACCTTCACCTTGTAAATTTTTTCCACCGCTTTTTTGATTTCCGGCTTATTGGCCGAAGGCAGAACCGAAAACAGGTACTTGTTCTGCGGCTGCAAAAAAGAACTGCCCTTTTCGGTGACTAACGGAAATCTTATGATGTCGGCCGTATTCATAAGTAATATCGGGTACAGTAATTATATCTGCGCTCTTTCTTTAACCTCATTCCAAATGTCCCGGGAAATTAAGAGGCAATCGGAATTTAAAATATTGTAAAAATTCAACGATTTCCAGTCGGAAAACATTACGCCGGGAATATTTCTTCCGGCCCGGCGAAAAAGTTCCGCTTCCTTAGGAAGAGAAATAAGTATTTTACCAGATAAAAAAGATTTTTGCAAAAATTGGCTGACCGTTTTCGTTTTTGCTTCGGGCATTTGAAACTCCGACAGCAAATAAATTTTTTCCGAAAGAATTTTATCCTTAAACGCTTCCTTGAGAGCCGCCCTTCTGACTTTTTCCGGTAGATTCACCCGGTAATCCCGCGGTTTGGGACCAAAAATAACGCCGCCGCCACGCCACAATGGCGAACGAATCGAACCGACCCGGGCACGACCGGTACCCTTCTGCCGCCAGGGTTTCTTGCCGCCGCCGCGAACCTCGCTCTTTGTTTTCGTGGAAGCATTTCCCTGACGCTGGTTCGCCCGATAAGCGTTAACTGCGTCGTAAAGGATTTTCTTGTTCACCCGGCCCAACGGTTCGGTTTCTACCTTTTCCGTACCGACGATTTCTCCGGACAGATTAAGAATTTTTATTTCCATAAATTTACGCGCATTTTAAGATTTCGCGATTCGTCTTTTCTTTATTTCTAAAAGCCCTTCTTCCGCGCCGGGAACTGCCCCCTTAAGCAGAAGCAGGTTCCGTTCCGTATCAACTCTCACCACTTCCAAGTTATGAACGGTAATTCTTTTGCCGCCCATCCGGCCGCCCATTCTCCGGCCCTTGGGTACGCGGTCCGGGTTACTGCCTCCGATGGAACCGGGCGCCCGGTGCGACATGGAACCGTGGGTAGCGGGGCCGCCCGCAAATCCATGGCGTTTAACAACTCCCTGAAAACCTTTTCCGATGGAAACGCCGGAAACGGAAACTTTCTCGCCGACCGTAAAAATATCAACCTTAACCTGGGAACCAACCGGAAATTTCTGAAGTTCCGGCGCATCGACTAAAAATTCCTTAAGAAAACGATACGCTTGCTCTAAACCTGATTTTTTAAAATGACCAACGATGGATTTTATCGGCCGCCGTACTTTTCCGAAACCAATCTGCAGGGCAAGATAACCTTCCTTTTCCGGCTGCTTCTGCTGCACCACCGGACAAGGACCGGCCTGGATTACCGTTACCGGAACCGGAGCCCCCGCTTCGGTGAAAACACGGGTCATGCCAATTTTTACACCTAAAATTCCAAGGGCCATAAGGATAATTAAGTAGCGCTAAGGTTAAACAAAAAACACTGATTTTATCAAAACATTTAAGGGAACGCAGATACAGCGGGACAATGATTAGAAGCAGTTCTTTTAAGTAAAAATGCTTACCGGCAATAATCTGCGAAAATCAGCGTCCAAATTCTGTACCGTTTGTATTACATAAATAAAAATTATACCATAGATTTTATTTCTACGTCAACCCCGGCCGGAAGCGTCAATTTGGTAAGCGCGTCCACGATTTTCCCCGTCGGATTAATGATATCAATCAAACGGCGATGAATGCGAATCTCAAACTGTTCCCGACTTTTTTTGTGCACAAAAGGGGACCGCAATACCGTATATTTCTCTTTTCTCGTCGGCAAAGGAATCGGCCCGGCAAGATTTTCGCCCGTCCGCTTGCTGATTTCAATTATTTCAGTCACCGACTGATCCAGCAGGCGATGGTCGTAAGACCGCAACTTAATCCTTAACTTTGTACCCATAATTCACTCTCCTGTCATCGGTTATTTTTTAACATACAACAATTACTAATTACTCCAAAACTTCCGTTACCGCGCCCGCTCCGACGGTGTGACCGCCTTCCCGGATAGCGAAGCGCTGCCCCTTCTCCATCGCGATGGGGGCAATCAGTTTTACCTCAAGTTTGGCGTTATCCCCGGGTATGATCATCTCCACTCCCTGTGAAAGGGTGATGGAACCGGTGACATCGGTGGTCCGGAAAAAGAACTGGGGGCGGTAGTTGGTAAAGAACGGGGTGTGACGGCCGCCCTCGTCTTTGGAAAGAACGTACACCTGGGCGTTGAAGCGGGTATGGGGCGTGATGGAACCGGGGGCGGCCACTACCTGGCCGCGGCGGACTTCATCCTTCTCCACTCCGCGCAGGAGCGCTCCGGCGTTGTCGCCGGCCACG
>Ga0172380_10009799_pt1 | contig 10148 bp, 14 predicted proteins | sample Leawe162metaG_FD_119747 | JGI IMG/M metagenome (GOLD analysis project Ga0172380, IMG submission 119747) | Leachate microbial communities from a municipal landfill in Southern Ontario, Canada - Leachate well 162 metaG | ecosystem: Engineered > Solid waste > Landfill > Unclassified | place...
ATCTGTGTGCCCGCATGCCAATGCAGTTCGTCCCGTATCGCCTTCGGGATGACGACTTGCCCCTTGCTGGAAAGGGTGATGGTGGCGATAGACATGGTGAATCTCCGGCGCTAAGGCGAAAGTTAAGATAAATTATCTGTTCATCGAAGGCGTGTGGCAAGTGGCGAGATCAATGAGATCTTCTGAACGCCTGTTGCATCACTGCTCCATTAAACCCCGTCAAGCGGAAACCGCCCTCAATAGGTTGCACCTGGGGGCAACTCTGGGGGCAACCATGAAAGCGCTTGGTGTCAATAAGGCTCAATGGAGCGGCATTGCGCGAATAGTTCGATAGTGCCCCTGGCCACCAGTTTCCTTTGGGGTCAAACGCTTGGGCCATCCTCCGGGGTGGCTTTTGTGGCTCCGGACGTCCGCGTGGCGGTATAGCGTGGCGCGGGGATCGGAATACGAGAAGTCCGGCGGTCAGTGTAGGAATATAGGAAACAACCATTGAGCACCATGCCGAAGTGTCAGAATTGCAGCTCTGAGTTCACCTACGAAGACGGCATCATGTACGTCTGCCCGGAATGCGCCCACGAATGGTCCAAGGAGAGCGCAGAAAGTTCCGAAAAGCGGGCCGTTGTGTGCGACGCCCATGGAAACGTGCTTCAGGACGGCGATACCGTGACGGTGATCAAGGATCTGAAAGTGAAAGGTTCATCGTCGGTGGTCAAGGTCGGAACTAAAGTAAAGAATATCCGCCTGGTCGACGGCGACCACGATATTGACTGCAAGATCGATGGTATCGGCGCGATGCAGCTGAAATCTGAATTCGTAAAGAAAGCTTGATACTCAAGTTGGGCCTGACTACCCTGTTCAATGCCTTACAGCCTCGGTTGTACCAAGTTGTAACCTTCCTCACGCTGACCATGCTTGATGACCCAGCTATCTTGGCCATGGCGTTCTGTTAGCGTACTTAGGATGCAACGCGAGGATTTGGAATTGCTGGTCACGCGAGAGATGCCGTTTGGCAAGTACAAGGGGCGACTGATTGCTGATCTGCCGGGGAACTACCTCAATTGGTTCGCCCGTGAAGGTTTCCCCAAAGGGGAGATTGGCCGCCTCCTGGCGTTGATGCACGAGATCGATCACAACGGGTTGTCGGATATTCTGACCCCACTTCGGCAACGAGCAGGTCGTTGATACCCCGTGGACGTCGACAACCAGATCGAAATTCCGCAGTCGTTCATATCCATGTACGTTCCCCCCGGACGCAGCAGACCCAACGCGACGCAAGAGGTCGTTCTAGCTCGCTATGGGCAGTGTGAGGACATGGCCTGCATGCTGACCGAACATGCACAGGCGCTGGCGTTCAAGGAAAACTTCACGGAACAGGAAGTTCTTGTGCGCCGTCATAAGGGATTATCGGCCGATCCGTCGGACTTCAGCGAAAATGAATCTGAGTGGGCCATTCTCAGGCTGGCTGAACTTCTAGGATGGACACCGCCGTCACTTGGTGATGGAAATCTCTCGGTGACACAAATCAGAGGGAAGTTTGAATCAGCATGACCTATGAAGAATTCCTCGATGAGGTCGCCACGCTTATCACCGAGAAGTACGATATGGCTGACGAGGCCGCCATCCAGATGGTGATGCGCGCCCAGGCGGACGACTTCTTCAGCGGACACGACGACGATATATCCATTTGCACGCTCGATCGGGCGCACAAGGATGCAAGAGTCGTTTTTGAAAAGTACAAATGAGTGGCATAGAAAACCGGGCCTTTTCCCGGCTTTACCTGTTTTCTTTGTCAGGCATAGTTCCGGCCATGCCTCAGATGAATAGACTTGGACACCAGCTGCAGATCGCGCTGACTCTGGACCTGCCGGCGGAGCTGATCGCGATCATCGTTACGACCAGCCATCCTAAGCGCCTGCAAGTTCTGTTTCGGAAAGCGTCAGAACGCTTGCTGAAAGCACATCAGGATGTACTGCAACGACCCTCATCCGCGGTGGCCCAAAAAGAACGTCTTCGCAGCAAGGCCCTGCTTGATGTCATTCGCGCACGTATCGCAGCGATTGGCAGCCGGAAACCTTCGGTCGAGAATATCTTGGCACTAATGGATATGAAGCGATCGAAGAACGTGGTTGAGATTCGGAAGGCGGCCTGAGTTTAGCCAACTGCGCGTCAATTCTGGCATTCCGGACGACGCTGGTATCGAGTGGCCGCAGCAACATCCGCCCAAGGTGCTACTTTACGTCTGCGAAGGTGACCCCAGCGAAGGGACTGGGCTCCTTGAACGTATCTTCCCAAGAGTTTTCCCATTCATGTCTTAACAGCTTGTGCCCCTCGTCTGCACGTTGTATCCAAGTGGACAGCATTGTGCTTTTCAGGTCGGCCTGGGCACCATCAATACTCAGAGGCATTCCCAACTCAGTTCGATAGGTGTTTTCTTGCCAGATGCACAGAGAGTAGTAGCAGGGTCGGAACCAGTCCTTCGTCGGGTCTTTGCTCCCGTCATCGAGCGCAAATCGCGCCTGGTTAAACGCCGACATGTGCAGGTTCAAGACCCAGTAGCGCATGAGCACCAAGTCCCACATGCTGTTGAAGTCTGTCGGGGGCTCCTCTTGCTCCCCGAAGAACTCTCTTAGTGTTGCATCGCTCTTGGCCAGTTCTGGAATGTACTGTTTTAGCTCCCCTGACAGCCACTTGTGTTTAGTGGGCGTTTGCATGATTAGCACATCGAACTGGGCTGCCAGCAACATGAACTCTATTGTCCTCATCCGCACGACCTGTACAGGGTTCGGCTGATTCAGGCACTTCTCGACATCCCCGACAACCTGCGCGAGGAGTTTCTGCTTTCCTTTGTCGCTCCAGTGCTTGCCGATGCCTTGCGTGGTGTCGTTTAGGGTGTCTCTCACATACGAAAGAGCAGTACCGAGGACAGGATGCCGTGCAATCACCTCCACCGCACGTTTGCCTCTCCACCCCTGCACGAGGTTGGCGATGAGTCCCATTGATCACCTCATAGTGGCTAGTCCCGACTGATAGTACACCCAAGAAAGGGTCTCCTGTCCATGCCCGTACAAAATAGGGCTCTGGTGACCTGCCATAACAATGTCGATACATTTATTGCTGGGAGACGGCCCTCGCTGATGTGCTGCTCAACTGTCGCTGTGTTGGACCCAAGAACCGGGAGCTAATCTTTGGCCAGAAATAGCCATGCTGGACGCATTCAAGGTGGCTTTTCGATGGCCGACGATGTGCAGAAAATTCCTCTCGTGCCAGGCGAGGAACTTCTCTACCCTGTTTTCTGTCCATGGTGGAGATGATGTTCACGGATGTTGTACCAGGCTGACGCGAGGCTTGTTACGATCTTCCCCGGCCTTTCCGGGAACCATGTCACAGATTTCTCCGTCTCACGATACGTATGGTCAGCACCGTATCAACCCGGCATACCGAGTTTCGTGAACAGTGGAGGTTATGTCATGAAGAAGAGTCTAGTCATCACAGCGCTGCTGTCGGCCTTTGTGACCTTGCCGGCATTTGCCGACGGCAGAATGCCGCCAAGCCCTCAGGTACTTCTTACAGGAACCGATGGGAGCGAATTCGCCTGCATGGGCGGTGCAGCCGCTGTCACGTCGGCCTGCAGCCAACTGCCTACCGGGCTGAGCGCAGTCGCTCAGGTATTGATGGGGAATGGCTTGCCGGGCATAGGCCAGCATGTCGACCCAAGCCAACAGATCATCACGGTAGCGACTCCCAGTGGAAATGAGACCTGCCCGGTCTCAGCATTCTCCATGTCTTCCGAGGGCAAGAACAAATTGCTCGACGCGACGAAGTGCACCGCCAGTACCTCGACTGCCACACCGCGTGTCGTATGCACCAACGATGCCGCCGTATCGACTACCTTGCTGACTTGCGCGGCACCGACTGCTGTTGTCGTGACCAATCCGTTCCAGCAAATTAGCGGTAGCTGCCCCGGCGGCGGGAGCCGGACGGTAACGGGCGGTTACGACACTAAGACCGGCGTGCTGGATACGACCATTACGCTGACTGCCTGCAAGGACTGGGGCGGCGTCACCCATGATGGGACTGTTGTGCTGCAGGGCAATGACGTACTCGGCACTGGCACTTCCTACACAATCAATGACACCAAGACCATCAGCGCCAAGCTCACGTTCCCCAGCGGCAATGCCGCTACCCGGCAGTGCACCATTGCGCGTGCAGGCACCTTTGATTCAAGCAAAGGCGCGTTCAACGGCACGATCACCCGCAGCAATTGCTCCCTTGCCGGTAGCTTGCGCATGGGCGGGTTACTCGACTTTCTGGTCGATGATGGCATTGGCTCGGAAGAGCATGAAGGGGCATCTGGTTCTAGCGGTCTCTGATGCGTCCAGCCAATTTGACAGACGCCCTCTGCTGAGGGCGTTTTCTTATGTGTGCAGCCTGCTCCAGGCTACGCGCCGAACTACGTGCGAAGTACAACCCTGCTCAATGGCTGAGTTCACGCCATACAATTGCCAGATCACACGAAATCTTTTGTGGGCAGCCGTATCCTACTTGACCGGAGTAGTCAGCCATGAGCAATCTATCCATTGATACGTCGCGGACGGCACTGCTCGTCGTTGATCTCCAAAAAGGTATCGTGAACCGACAAACCGCTCCGTATGCATCGGACACCGTGGTCAAGAACGCGGCGGCACTGGCAGCAGCCTTCAGGACAAACGCTATGCCGGTGTTCTTGGTACGGGTAACACCTTCCCCAGATGGGAGGGACGCGTTGCGTCCTATCGCGGATGTGGTATTGCCGGTGCAAGCGCCTCCGCCGGACTGGGCAGACATAGTTCCAGAGTTGGGGCCGAATGAGGGTGACTTCGTCATCACCAAACATCAGTGGGGTGCTTTCTACGGTACGGAACTTGATCTGGCGTGCCGGCGACGCGGCATTTCTACGATTGTCTTGTGCGGCATTTCGACCAATGTCGGTGTCGAGAGCACTGCACGATGCGCTTACGAATACGGGTACGAACAGATCTTTGCTGAAGATGCCATGGCTGCCATGTCGGCTGAAGAGCATCTGATGACGATCAGCAAGATATTTCCACGAATCGGTCGCGTGAGGAAGGCAGAAGAGATATTGGCGGGCATTACTGGCGCGTAGCATACAGACCGACGCACAGGGCTGCGCCGACGGCATAGAGCTGCCACGTCTCCGAGACGGCATACGGGTAGAGCATTATCGCCACACCCAGCCACTTGGTGGTTGTGGCGGATGTTTTCTTGCCATACCGATACGCGGCGTAGCCGATGATGCTAAAGAGCAGCAGCCCGAACAGGTAGGCCGGGCTGGGCATCGTGAAGCCCAGCGTCTCGAGAGTCTTGAGTTCGTCCATAGATCACGCGAGCGTGGTATCGGCATGAGAATAGGCCCGGCCGCAGCAGCACAGAATGTGCAGTGGCGCGCTGCCGGTTGCCCCGGCCAGGCTCAGATTGTGAACATGATTATCATCGGGGTGCATGAGTTCGCGAATCTCCGAGCCGTCTTTTGTAACGTAGCGGCGTGATTCCGAACAGCGTCTTCTCAAAGTCATGTATCACCCACGGTCGAATCGCCAAGCGCTACGATTTTGGGTCGAAGCTCAGGCCACGCCATTCAAACTGGGAGAGATTAAGTTTGAGCGGAGAGTAAAACCCGTCTTGCCCGATCTGCCACCTGCCATCCGCGTAGCGGCCATCGACAATATCTCGAGAGTTGTTCAGTCGCAGTTGGTATTGGCCCTGGCGAATGGGCGACATCGTCAAGCTGAACCACGGCGTCATCTGGTCGTCGGGATAGATTCTATTCTGCATCTTGCGCTCCTGTGATCTCTAAAAGCCCGCAACCTTGTAGCCTAGGTTCTTAATCTCGTCGATTGCAGGTCTACTTGTGACGTAGCTAGGAATAGACATCAGTCAAGGAGCGGCCTAGACAATCTTGCAGTGGATCACCGCGTCCTCGTCGAACCCGTAGATGGCGCACATGCGGTGGTAGCCATCTGCGATCAGGACCTTGCCGTTCTGTGGGTCTCTAACCAATAGAAGCGGCGACAGGCTCTTGTTCTCTACGATCTTGTTCCTGTCCTTCTCAACATGCGAGTTGCTCACGCCTAGCAATGAAAGCCGAGAAGCTCTGAAAATATCCTTCGCTTTGAACTGCACTATTGGCACACGTCTCAACCGGATCAACATCTCGGCAACGGTAGCCTCAGGGTAGATTATCCTGAGGTACGACTCTGCTGCAGGATAGTCATGCTCCTCGACGTCGGGTAGCCAGTTGATCCCCTTCGAATGCGGCTTAGGCATGTTCTCTACTTCCTCTCAACCCAACACAGGAATGATCGCTTAGGCTTTGTTCACGCACTCCCGCAGCTCCTTCCCAGACTTGAACGTCGCAACCCGCTTTGCCTCCACGGGCACAGGCGCGCCGGCCCTGGGAGAGTCAGAAGGAGTGACGTTGGGGAAGTGCTGGGCGAGGCGTCTGATGAGATCGGAGCGAGTCATAGGCCGCAGTATACCTTCAGCATGGCCGGAAGGCGCATGTTTGCGGCAGACGTGGAGTGCACACCGGCGTCCGCCATGGAGCATCAAAATTGCTGCGCCGCCCCATCAAGGGCCCCACCGGCAAGCTCAAACTTGAGGTGGCGAATCACCACGAACGTCAAGTCTCTCCTGACGCACTTCGCCGAGGCACTTATTAGGTACTATTTGAATACCTCGGTGTCCTCGCGTGGCCTAACGCTCATCTCGCACCAGGATTTTCGACTCGGCGAAGATCCAGGAAACGGCAACACCCGCGGTGAAGTTCTGTTTACGTTTAACCAGCGGGCTGTCCTCGACGACGGCGCCGTGCAGCGTATCCCATTTTACGAACCCGCCGACCCATGAGTGGGGGAAACGTTTGCTGAGGGCGGCAATGAATTGGCTGCCGGCGTAACCGCCGCGCGCTGCATAAGCGGGACGTGCTGCTGTCGCATACGCGGGATCAACGCCGTAAAAGTGCTGGTGATAACGCTGGTCCGCAAAAATCGGCCCCGCCGCTACGCCGAGGTTCCAGCCGGCGTTTCCGGCAAAGTCTCGCACATCGAGATTTAACTGCGGTTGGAACACATAGCCCAAATACTTGGCGCGAATGTCGATGACGGGGCGCAGCGGGAGCCGCAAGTCAAGGTGTATGCCCTTCGCTTCGGAACGCAGCAGAAAGACGTTCAGGGAGGGGCCGACTTCCAAAGTGGGATCTAGATCGGGCATGCCTTGACGTGCCCAGTTGTCGGCGCTTTTTACCGGCACGGAGCCATTCAAGCCCACATCCAGTTCGGCCTTATCGCTCTTTAAGAACAAGCCGCGCACTTTTTCACGGTCAACTTTCAGAAATTCGCCGTGATAGACCACGTACGGTATAGGCAGCACGTAAGCGCGCCTTTCATCCGAGCCGCGATAGGCGGGAAAGTCGATGACCGCCACGCCCGCGCCGGCTTCCCACAAGGGGACCTCGCCCGCATGGCAGCCGAGTGGCATGAGGCCCAGTGCGAGAAGAAGTATTGCAGACCAGCCTAGCGCGCCGTCGAACATATAAGCGATGACGCCGCCATTCAGGACCGGCAGGAAGCCGCCCCCGCCACCCAGTTGGCTATTCTGAACCTGCGGCAGGCGAACGATAACCTTACCGGCGGCGACTTCCTCCACCGCAAGGCCCTGAGCGCGCGTATAGACGCTTTCGTTCCAGGGACGTTTGTAGTCGGCAATGCTTTCGCGTTTGGATGGTTTGGAGTTCAAGCTCAGTCTCCGTCGGAATTATCGCGGCGTCGGGGGTACTGCTACGACGCGGAGCCGATCCGCGCCGGTCCACAAGGTTGGCACAAGGGCACAACGCTGATCGAAACGAGGCAGGCCATGACAAAGTCTAACGCTATTTGCGTCGGCACGGATCTACACCAGGATTCAATCGATATTGCCGTGACGGAAGTTGAAGGACGGCGAAAGGATGCCATCCTTGTTCTAGATGACACCGCGCTCCGGGCAAGCATTCGCGGCGCCAGGATTTGCCAGGGCCATGACAAAGGCATTGCCTATCTCTGCAATTGTGCTATATTTGCCAACTATGGCATTGGCATATGCTGGTTTGGAATATTCCGATTGGCGGGCCGGGAACGTCGACACCATGAGCAAGAATCTGGGTATGACCGCGGATGACCGCAGGCGCGTTGTGCCAAGCGAGGCCAGCCGCTACCTTGAGCAAGAGTTGCAGGGCTTGCACAGGCGCGCGCTCGAGGCGAGCAATAGCGGCATCCTCTTCACCCGGGCGTCGGAGCATGACGGCCATCCGATCATTTACGCCAACCCCGCCTTTGAGCGCATAACCGGCTATAGCCGGGCGGAAGTGCTCGGCTGCAGCCTGCAGCTGCTCTTCGCCGACGATCTCGCCCAGCCCGAAGTCGAGCGCCTGCGCGAAGCCAACCGATCCGGCACTGAAGCCCGGGTGGTAGTGCGCAACTACACCAAGGCCGGCAACTTGTTCTGGAACGAGATCTTCGTCTCGCCGGTGTACGACGAGGAGGGGCAGTTGACCCATTTCATCAATGCCTTGAGCGATGTCACCGAGCGCGCCAACTATGAGACCGAGCTGGAGAGGCAGGCGAATCACGACGCCTTAACCGGCTTGGCCAACCGCAAGCTCCTCAGCGATCGGCTCAGCCATGCGCTGGCGCTCGCCGCCAGGCACGAGAAGACCGTGGCGGTGATCGTCGTTGGCCTCGACCGCTTCAAGTACATCAACGACAGCCTCGGTCACGCCATCGGCGACCAACTGCTGCAGATCGTAGCCAAGCAGATCGTGGCCTGCGTGCGCGACATCGACGGGGTGGCCCGCGTCGGCGGTGACGAGTTCGTGCTGGTCTTGGCCGATGTCGAGTCGGAGAGCGATGCGCTGGCGGCGATGGGCCGAATCTTTGCGTCGGTCTCGCGCGAATACCGGGTCGCAGAGCATGAGCTGCACGTCGCCTGCAGCATCGGCGCCAGCCTCTATCCGCGCGACGGGGCCGACGCCGCCACCCTGCTCAAGAACGCCGATGCGGCCATGCACCGGGCAAAGGACGCTGGCAGCAGCCGATTCCAGTTCTTCGAGCGAGAGATCAACACCCGCCTCTCCCAACGCATGTCGCTGGAGACCGGCCTGCGCCACGCACTGGAGCGAGGGGAACTGGAACTCGACTATCAGCCGCAGATCGCGCTGGCCAGCGGCAGCGTGGTCGGCGTCGAGGCGCTGTTGCGCTGGCGCCATCCGCAGCTGGGTCGGGTGCCGCCCGGGAGTTTCATCGCTATCGCCGAAGAGACAGGGCTGATCGTACCCATAGGCGAGTGGGTGCTCGCCAGCGCCTGCGCTCAGGCCAGCGCCTGGCGCGCCGCCGGCCTGACGCCGATCCGCATGGCGGTCAACCTCTCCGCCCGGCAGTTTCGTCACAAGGGATTGGGCGCTTCGATCAGGCAGGCGCTGGAGTCGAATCATCTGGAGCCCGGCGCGCTCGAGCTGGAGGTCACCGAGAGCATGGCCATGCTCGATCCCGAGGAGACCATAGTCCTCCTGCGAGAATTCAAGGAGCAGGGGCTGAGGATCGCCCTCGACGACTTCGGCACCGGCTTTTCCTCATTGAGCTACCTCAAACGCTTTCCCATCGACGTCCTGAAGATCGACCAGTCATTCGTCGCCGGTATCGTCTGCGACCGCAGCGATGCGGCGATCGCCAGAACGGTGATCGGCCTGGCGCGCAGCCTGTGGATGCAGACCATCGCCGAGGGGGTCGAAACCGGCGAGCAGGCGAACCTGCTGCATCGCTGGACCTGCGACGACGCCCAGGGCTTCCACTTCAGCAAGCCGCTCGCGGCGCAGGAGGCGACGGCGCTGCTCACGGAGGGACGGAAATTCGACTGGCAGGTCAGCGCGGAACCGTCATAGCGCCGGCGCCACCGAGAGGATAGCCGGCCGCGACGAGCAGCTTGCGCCAGGCGCCATCATCGTAGCCCTTCTGCGCCACGGTCCCGACCAGCAGCGTCGGCACGAGCAAATCCCCGCTGCCGGTGGCGCGGCGGAAGGCTGCTGCGTCCTCGGCGGTCTTGAGCGATTTCTCGCTGTA
>Ga0172380_10009800_pt1 | contig 10148 bp, 9 predicted proteins | sample Leawe162metaG_FD_119747 | JGI IMG/M metagenome (GOLD analysis project Ga0172380, IMG submission 119747) | Leachate microbial communities from a municipal landfill in Southern Ontario, Canada - Leachate well 162 metaG | ecosystem: Engineered > Solid waste > Landfill > Unclassified | place...
AACGGGTTGCCGCCGGTAAACTGATGCCCTGCCCCGACGATTTTCGGCAACAAACATAAGCCGGCGAGCGCGAGCACGGCGCAGGGCATGAGCGCAACAGGCACATGCAATTTTTTTTGTTCATAAACGGCGATAATCATAGCCAATGTCAGCAACAAGAGCCCAAGGCCTACAAGAATCTGGCGTGAACCCACAAGGGGAAACAGGAAAAAGCCCAATGCCAGCGTGCCGATGACGCTGCCCAGCGTGCTGACCGCATAGATTGACCCGGCGCTGTTGCCGACGCCATCCAAGCGTGATGTCGATAACTTGATCGCAAACGGCCCGACCATGCCCAACAGGGTCAGGCTGGGCGAAAACAACACCAGCGCGCTGACAAAAGCGCCGGCGCGCAAGCCTAATGGATCGGTCGCCAGTAAAATCGTCCGCGTCGCCCACGGAATCAATAAGGTGAACAAGGCCGCCAGGGCGATAATCAGCGACAAGCCGGTGCGTTTTGCGCGGTCCGCCCAGCGTCCGCCGACAAAATAACCGATAGCCAATGCAATCATCGTTACCGAAATCAGCGAAGACCAGACATAAAGACTCGCGCCGTAAAACGGCGCAATCATGCGCGTGCCTAACAGTTCTATCACCATCACCGACGCGCCGGTTAAGAAAACCGTCAGGTAAAGTCCGTTGCGGTTAAAAATAGTTAACGTAGTATTCATCAATTTTTCCATTGGTGTTTGATGTAGGGCGCGCCGCGCGCGCCTTCTTTGCAGCCAGGAAGGCCTCGTTTTAATCGGCGCGCCCTACAGAATTAAGGCAACTCGCAATAAATAAAATACACGATAAATCAATCAAAAATAGAACGCAGATAACGCTGATAGTTATGATTAACGCAGATTTTTCATGGATTATCCGTGGTTATCATAATCATCTGAGTCATCTGCGTTCTATTTGTATTTGGGGTTTATTTTTTGCGGGTTACCTAATGACCCACCAGTGTTGCCTTGCACATCGACCCAGCAATACGGCAGGCCCAGGCTTTCCAGCCAGGCGGGACCCTGCTCTTCCTTAAGCATCGCAATCGTCGATGCACTGCCGGCCACGACGCAGAAGTCACCGACGACGCTGACCGAGGCCAGGTGTTTTACCGGCCAACCCGTTTTCGGGTTAAGGACATGACCATAGCGCACGCCGTCGACGATAAGACAGCGCTCGTAATCGCCGCTGCTGGCGAGCGCGCCGTCATGCAACGACAGCGTCTCCAGTACGGCATCCTTACGGCGCGGATGGCGTATGCCGATGCGCCAGGGGCTGCCGTCCGCGCGCGGGCCGATGATCTTGATGTCGCCGCCCAGGTTAACCACGCCGTGCCGAATGCCTTCTGAGCGACACAACGCCGCCGCCCGGTCGACGGCGTATTCCTTGACGATGCCGCCGAAATCGATTTCCATGCCCGGAAGCGGGAATTCCAGGACAGGGGAATGCCAGCGCAGCTTATGCCAGCCGATGTTAGCCAGCAGCGCCTGGATCTGCTCATCATCTGGCAAGCCGTCCCGGTCATAACGCCAGATCCTGCGTAAAATGCCCGACGTAATATCAAACAGGCCATCGCTTTGCTGATGGCAGGTCGCGGCATAATTCAGCAATCCGGCCGTCTCGGCATCGACTGAGATACTGCCGCCGCTTGCGGCAACGCGGTTGATCCCGGACAAAAAACTGTCGTCACGATAGCGGGAATAGCGCATTTCCAGCCGCCTGACATCGGCGATCGCAAGCTCGGCGACTTGTTGCGCCCGCGCTACGCTTTCGGCAAACAACTGGATATCGCAGGGCGTACCCATCGCATTGAATTCATAATGGAAAAATTTCATGCTCTCTGGCTACATCTAGTCGGTTGGATTAGCGTGAACGGTAACTGTTCAGATCCTTGCCTGATGAGGCTGTGAAAGTATTTTAAAAGCCTACAAAAACCTGTACTTGAAAACTTTCAACCTATTGATTTTTATTATATGTACGGAGTACAAACCTAGGTTTGTACTCCAAACACTGAATACTTTCACAATCTCTGATGCGTGTTGTACCCTCTGGGGCATAAACGCGCGCCTTCTCCGGCGCGTGGATAACATGCCCATCCGTTGATGGCGCGCACAGCACACAGCAAGGGGCTGAATAGTTACACTTAACACAATAGCTTTTGACTGGACAAGGCTTAAAACGCAACACTCCAGGTTGCCGACAGCGCGCCTTCGCGGTCCAGTTGATAGCCGTTGACATCGGTCTCTACAGGCTGCAACCATTCGACGCCGAGGCTGTTACCGGCCCATTCCCCACTGGGCACGACTGCGTTAATACCGAAACCGATGTCCCAGTAGCGCCCGCCGTAACTGCCCGGATAGTCCATAGGGCCGGATTGGGGATTGACATTTTTCACCAGCTTGCCATCGACAACCCCTGGTGTCGGGTTGAATCGACCGCTGATCGCGCCCTGCTCGGTGTACAAGCCGCGTATTGACGCCGAAAGCCAATGTGTCAGGTTATAGCCGCCCCAGGCCGTGGACTGGAATACGTCACCCAATGCGAAGCCTGTTTCGTTGTTGTCTTCAAGGCGTTTGGTGCCGCTGACCTGGGCGCCCCATGACCAGTCATCGAATTTGCCGGTATAGGTCAGGCTGGGCTTAAAATCCCAGGTGCCGCTGCCGAGCTGCATGCCGTAATGAATAAAACCCTCTTCCTGCTGGTGGTTGCGCCTGAGCTTGATGTCCACATCCCCGGTCGGCGCGCTGAGACCCAAGCCCAAATGCACATGATGCATAGGCGCATTGAACAGCTTGACCAGCGCATACATGCCGGTATCGCCGACGCCGCCGGTCGCATGTCCGGTGCCGGTATGGACGTGCCCACCCTGGGGAACCGGCGGCGCGCCATCCAATTCCCGTAAATTCATTTCCATGTCCATGAATTGCGGCATTAACATCAGGTTTAACCAATCCGTAGGCGCGTACATGATGTCCAGCATGTGCATGTGCATATCCATGTATGTCGGCGTCAAGCGGCAACGCTTACTGCCTTTACCGCAACCGTTATTGACAATATCCAGGTCGGATGCCGTATTCGACCCATGCAGCGTATCGCCCGACTGGCGGCTGTACATATAACGGTAACCCACCATCACATCATTGGTTTTGTCCATCATATGACCGAACATGACGCCGGCCGGTCCGCCGTGGCTGCCCTGATGACCGCCGTGATGGCTGCTGTGATCGCTGACAGCCGCATTGCCCAGCGCCGATAAGTTGACCTTCAACGCTGCATTAGCCATGAAATAATTGAAATCGCTGTAACTGCCTTCGCCGCCGCCATCGAGTTTGAGCGAACCGGCATGGACATAATATTCAAAACCCGCCTCAAGGCTCACCGCTTTGGAGAATTGCTTGTTGACCGTAACGCCACCGCTTAGCGCGCCGAAGCCTGATAAGCGCTGGTCGCTGGAGAAATTGGCCGGTAATTGCCTGGGATCAAAGAAAACCGTAGAAAACGCCTGTTTAGAAAGCAGGTAGGGCGCATAAAAGTCGGCGGCGGATTGGGAATAGTAGCGAACCCTCGGCGTGACCGTCCAGGTGTTGCCGACAGGCTGCACCCAGTCCGCCTCGAAGGTATGGGCGTCTATGCCCCAGTCATCATGGAAAAAGCGGTAATCCAGGTGCAAGGCCGCATCCAGCATGCCGATATGCTGGATATAGCGGCTGCCTAGGCTGAGCTGGTTACGCTCATCGGGCCGCTGTTCGAGCAATGCCCGCACCTTGCCCGTCAGGTATTTGCCATGCTGGTCAGGATCGACGAACACGACGGTCATCGCCTTGTAGGGATTTTCCATGTAGCCGGTGCTGCGCGTATAACCTAAACTGGTCTCGACCAGCGCGTCCTTGTTCAAGACTTGCGTCAAGCCCAGCGCTGTTCCCCAGTCTTCGCGATTGCCGTGCATGATTTTTAATGCACCCGCCTGTTCAATCTGATCTTCGAAAGCTGTTTTGACTATATAAGGTGATGAATCATGGTCGAATATCGCTGACGTGTCGCTGTTGGTATAGCTCAAGCCCAGATTCAGGCTGGTCAGCTTCTGGTTGAAATCCCAACGCCCGTTGATATTGCCGAACCGGGATTCATAGTCGTTTTCGACTGAAATACCGCCGCCTATATCCAATGCCGCTTCATCCCATTCGTAGCCCAATTTGAAATCACCCTGCTTGCGTGTTTCAGGCGACGCGGTAGAAAGAATATGGACTAATTGTTCGTCTTTGCCTACCACTTTGCCGCCCGATTTTTGCCTGAGCGGTATAAAATTTTTGTTTAGCAATATATCGCTGTTCAGGTAAGGCGATGCACCGACCTTAATCGTGCGGCCTGACGGGGTGTCTGCCTCAATAACGCGGTTGCCCTTTGACACCAGCGGCGCCGTGCTGATCGGCGTCGCGCCCGACCAGGTGTCCTGTGTGTAATTGAACGCGAACTTGATACGGTCTGACAAGCTAATCCTCGCCTTACCGAACAGGCTGTCCACTTCAATAGGGTTCTTGTCGTTCTTGACGCTGTATAGATTGCGCTTGCCTTCCTGGTAATGGCCGTATTGAAAACTGACTTCATCATCTTCTGCATAAGCCGGAGATAGCATCAGGCCCGGCAAAGCTAAGGCCGCAACGGTCAATGCCTGCAGTGACGAGGAGCTGGCCGGCTTGGGTTTAGCCGCCCGTGTGAAGAGACGCTTGCCAACGCACCGGCAAACCGATTGCATGGAATGGAATTGTTTTGCTTTAGTAACAGCCACAACCGCCCCCGCTCGCAGAACTGCTGCCGGAAGCCGCTTCACGACTGCCATAATTATGCTCGCGCAATGCACTCTGCATAGAATTCGGTTCCAGGGCCATAGCCGGTTTGGCTAGTGTGCCGCGTTGCCACGGCGCGACCGGTGAACAAGCCGACGCACAAATGCTCAAGGCAATCAGCAGCAGGGCGGGCATCGGTGCTGTTTTCTTCATCGGAATTCCCTCGCGATTAGTGTTCGGCCAGCAATTGTTCAACCAGCACGTTCAGCGCTTCCGCCTCTCCTGCCCTGAATCCCAGGTGAATATGGCGAATACGGCCTTTGCGGTCGATCAGGTATGACGACGGCATCGCTTTGACGCCGAAATCCATTGCACATTGCTGGTTGGCATCGGCGGCTATCTTGAAACTGGCCGGATATTTGGCAAGGAAAGCATCGGCATCATCGGGGTTTTCATCTAAATTGATACCGATTATCTGTAATCCCCGTTCCTTGAATTCATGATCGAGATGGTTTAAAAACGGGAATGATTTGGCGCAGGGACCGCACCAGGAAGCCCAGAAATCGACATAAAGCACTTTGCCTTGATATTGCTTCAGCTTATAGCGTGTAGTATCGCCGGCGGAGCTTAACGCGCAGTCCGGCATCGCGTCACCTTGCTCTGCTGCGCTTAATGGTCGAACAAAAGCCAGTGCCGCGCACAGCAGGATAATTATGCGTTGATTCATTTATTATTGTTATTACAACGGGTTAAAAAGGCTGCTTAAAACCGCTAAGCACATCGCGCAAATCTTTAACGGATAGGCGAGGATTCTTAGCGGCTTCCAAGACAATATCGTTATTGTTCAGGCGGAATTATTGGTTTTGCAGCAGCTCGGGTTCATTAGTGCCTGTGTGTAGGCCGCCGCTGGTTTCACAATGAATTTGTAAATTATAGGTTTCCGCATTTGCGGCGGTTTTATCCACCGTTAAATAATAGAGCCCATTGCCGCCCTTAATATTCAGGGTTGGGCTAAAAGTCGCATTGCCATCAGCCGCATCGGTGGTGTTTTTAGCAATTTTACCTTTGGTTACCTGGACACTGACCAGCGGCGCCGCCACTGGAACCAAGTCCTTGATTTTTACAACCAGGTGATCGGCGGGACCCGTGCCGTCATCAAAACATTCCACCTGATAGTAATCGGTCGCACCGGCCGATTTTCCCAACACGCCATTTATATCATGAGCTGCGACGCTACCGGCATATCCAAGTACGCCTAGCAATGATGCGCTTATAAAGGTTTTTTTAAGGGTCTTGTTTTTCATGTAGCCTCTTTATCAATGAATATTAAGTGGTAGACGTAACTTACTGGTTTTGTATCGTGGCAATAGCGGTGCCCGTATTTTTGCCGGCACTGTTCAAGCAACTGTATTTTAATGTGTAAAGCTCGGCCCCTGCTGTCGTTTTATTGACCCTGACATCGTATAGGCCGTTACCGCCTTTAACAATTGCCGCCGGACTGTAAGCCGTATCGCCATCAACGGCATCCGTGGTATTTTTCCCCAAAGTCCCTTTGATAAGCTGGACGCTGATCATGGGAGCGGCTACAGGAGCTAAGTCGATGAGCGTTACCTTGAGATTGTCGGTAGCGCCGTTAGTATTTGCCGAACAGGTCACTCGGTAGAAATCAGTTGCACCAGCGCCGGTCCCTAATGCTCCGTTTAAGCTGCCGGCCGCAGCAATCCCGGCGTTTATCAGCACAGCCAGTAATAACGCTGTGACCAAGGTATTTTTCAAGGGTATTTTATTCATAGTCATCCTCGTGTCGCTAATGCGGGCTTATTGATTGGTCAGTTGAAAAATATCCGTACCTGTATGTTGATTATCGCTCGTCTCGCAATGGTATTGTAGGGTGTAGTTTTCTACGCCTGTTGCCGTTTTGTCGACGCTCAACAAGTAGTATTGATCGCCGCTGCCGCTAACACTCACCTCCGGGCTATAACTTGCGTCGCTGTCGACAGCATCGGTGGTATTCGTTGCCGTGTTATCCCGAACAACCTGGACACTGAGCTTTGGTGCGGCTTTCGGCGCTAAATCCTTGATTGACACAATAAGGTAGCCATTAGGGCCACTGCCATCGTCAAAACAATGAACCTGGTATTGGTCGATCGCCGTGTTGATTTTACCTAAAGATCCGGATTGGTCATGGGCAGAGGCCGGGTTTACCTGTCCCAGCACGGCTGATAATGTCATTATCGCCAGCACCGGCTTTAAGGGTATTTTTTTCATAATGATCCTCGTCATGGCTAGCATGCTAGCGTTCAAATACAAGCTTTCATTGAGCTGAAAGCGCTTCCAATTTTGTTGCTGCATAAGCGCGCACCGTTTCATCGCTGTCGCCCAGAGCCTGTTGCAATAAGGCCGGATTATCGCCGGCACTATCCACAGCCATCAATCGCACTGAGACATCGCCATCCTGCAACGCTGATTGTAATACGGCTGAAGCCTCATATCCCTGATATTTAGCCAAGCCGGCAACGGCTTGCGCTCTCGCTTCCGCATTGCTGTCTGACAGCGCCGACGCCAAGGCGTCATGAACAAGCGGGGCTTCAACTTGCCCCGAGGCTAGGCCGGCAACTGCATCGGCGCGGTATTGAGGATTTTCCGCCGTTGCCATTTCCAGCAATTTGTCGGTATCGTCGCTGTCCCGCGTTGCTGCATTGCTTCCTGTACCCGATAGGCTAGACCTATTTGCAACCGGGGCATCCTGCCCAAGGTCCCCATGCGTTCCCACTACCCATGCCTCTGCAAGACGGCTTTGCTGATCCTCTTTAGAAAACTCGTGCGCATACCGGAAAACTAAATCGGCTTTATTATCAAGCAGGCATTTTAGAATTCCTGTTACCGTGGTTTCTGTACAAGTAAGGTTAACCACGCTTTCCGGTAACGCTGAATAATGTATTAATACGCCGGTTTTATCGGCAATTTTGTCAAGCGCCGGGGCAAGAGGCGATTGTACTATGTCCAGGTGTAATTCAGCTCCGGCCTGCGCTGACATGAAGCGGATATTGCTTTCCGCCATCAATACGCCAGGCATCCATAACAGTAAGCCTATCACTTGGAGTTTAGCCACGTTCATTTCCACCTCACGCCCATTTTAGCGCAACCGCTCCGTTATTGGATTTCAAAATTTTCCTGCAACGCTTGAGTTTTTTGTAACTATTCAGATCCCTGCTGAAGCGTAGGGCGTGCCGCGCGCGCCTTCTCCGGCGTGTGGGTAACGTGCCGGTTCGTTGATGGCGCGCGTAGCGCGCCCTACAGCAAGACGATGAATAGTTAGAATTTTTTAAACGTCAACAAGAAATGCCGAAACCGTTGCTGAATCATCGGCAGCAACGGTTTCGGCACAAATTCGAGTAATTTTCAGCCCCCATAAATAAAAAAATGAGGGGCCGAATACTTACTTTACTCAGGCTTATTCAAATGCTTTACCTGGTGCGCCGCCGGGATACGGGCCGTTTTTGATAGTCAGGTTAGCGTCGATATCCGCACCGCTTGGCTCGATCACGACATCATAACTCTCGCCGTTACACGCCGCCGGGAGCGGATTGGTCGTCAAATTGCGGGTAACCGTAAATGACGCCCAGAAGCTTTTGCCATTGCCTTGTTCAGTAGGCGCGTCATCGGTCATGCCCAGTGTCGTCCGGCTATTAGGCATAATGGCGTGATCCGGTCCTGTCATGCTGTATAACACACTGCCGGTATCGGTACCGATCCAGACGTCTTTACGATCAGGATCATGTCTTTTACCGCCGCCTCTTTTACACCAGTTGGACACTGCGGCGCGCACGATAAGGTTCGCCGCACAGGATGTCGTTTTAAAGGTAGGGACGTTAAATTTGAAGGCTGACAGTCCGGTTGTGCTGACGATGCTTTCCTGTAAAGGCGATTCAATTAACGTATAAGGTCCTTGTTGAACAGGTCCGTTGAACACGCCATAGCCGCGAATCACCAGATTGGCATCCAGTTTCGGTATGATCAAAGAACCGAACAGGTTCGGCGTTACCAGGCCAAGTCCCATACCGGACAATGCGGCGCCGGCAACGGCGCCGTTAATATCATCCGTCAGGTCGTTAGGGCTGGTGACAGACAGGGCAGTCGCCTGTCCGGTCAGCACAGTGCCATCGACACCGATGGTATTCGGAGCAATAGAACCTGTTTTGTAACGATACACGATAGCATCAGCAGAACTTGGAGAATTCGGAAACAAGGTCGCCATTGCGACTACATTTTCATGTACTGCCGGAGTGCCTTCTGCGACAGCGTTACTAAGGCAACCATGCGTGATAGTAAACGCATTATAGGCTGCTGCGCCGGTGCCGGTGTTGCCTACGCCTTCAACGAATAATTTATCTTTGATGCCTGTATGCGCATAGGCGCTTTGTCCCGAGGCACAAATTACTGCAACTACCGAGCACAGCGCTATTTTTTTTGTTATATCGAATTTTTTCATCAAGTCCTCCCGGACATCTTATTGATTAATTTACTGTGACCCAAGCATACAATCCATTCCATTGCCGCTATCCGTATTAGGTTACAAATCAATATAGGCATATTCCATGCCAAAAAATAAAAATACAACCGCCTATTAAAGATCTGGGACATCTTACGCAACTATTTAATTTACAAGCAATTAATGAACTATACGCTGATGATGTAAGCCATTATTTCTATAATTCTCCCTACCTATCTCATAAACAACTCATGCCGGATTATTCACCCTTAATAAATTTAGTGCGTCATATCACACATTTTTGCCGACATACCGTTGCCGCAGCCCCCATGCTCATTGACTCCAGATTAAAATGCGTTATATGCCACGCCTGACTGCGTCATATAACACAGTTTAATTATTCATTTTTAGCTGCCGACACGCCGGGTTGCTATGGCCTGGTTTTTCTACCAAGACGAGGCCCTGACCTACAAAACAAAAAAGCACGAAGAACTTTCGCGCTCTTCGTGCCTTCATGTTTTTACACCTTGTTTTTTATAGCCCTAACTTATCTTGCCGTGGCATTGTTTATATTTCAAGCCTGATCCGCAAGGACAAGGATCGTTACGGCCTACTTTGCCGGCTTCCCGTATAAAAGGCTGTTGTACCGCATCTTTCAGCTCTTCTTCGCTATCAGCAGGTGCTTGATCGTCGACATCCAACGCAGGCGCCGTTGCGTGCTCAAAATGCATTTCTTTAGGGATTTGCATCTGCTCATCGATAGCCATGACATCTTCTTCCTGCCTGACCTGGACCTTCAATAAAATACTAACGACTTCATATTTAATATGCTCAAGCAGGCTCGT
>Ga0172380_10009801_pt1 | contig 10147 bp, 12 predicted proteins | sample Leawe162metaG_FD_119747 | JGI IMG/M metagenome (GOLD analysis project Ga0172380, IMG submission 119747) | Leachate microbial communities from a municipal landfill in Southern Ontario, Canada - Leachate well 162 metaG | ecosystem: Engineered > Solid waste > Landfill > Unclassified | place...
AGGGTGCAAAATGAAACGCAAACATGTTGTCGATCTTCCGCCCGAGAAAACTCTTAGGGTTGTCCAGGATGTGACCCGGAAGTCGGCGGCAAACGCGGTGGCCGCGGGTCGTGTGGTGGCCGGTTGGGCGGATGGAAAGCTTGTCGAGTACGGGCCCGGCGCCCGCCCGTTAGTCAAAGCGGGCTACCCGACCGATGACGGTCCGCTGTCCGCCGACGACATTGCCGCGATCCGTAACGTCGCTGAGCCATTGCTCCCAAAAGGAAAAGTCCGGCGCAGGCGAACCTTGAGTGGAGAAAGCGATGACTGAGCACACCATAGTCATCGTCACGACCCCGAATCGTTGACAGGACGTTCCAGTCAACCGCATACTGTGCTTCTATCCAGTATGCGCGCCGAACACCGTCACCTCCCCCGCTATCCCCTGCTGTCGACCCCGGTGCCGGCCGGCTTCCCTTCGCCTGCAACGGACTTCACCGAAGACAGTTTGAGCCTGGACGAGTACCTGATCGAGCACCAGGAGGCGACGTTCTTCGTTCGCGTCACAGGAACCTCGATGACCGGCTTCGGAATCCACGACGGCGACCTTCTGGTGGTCGATCGCGCTCAAACGCCAAACGACCGGCAGATCATCATTGCCGTGATCGATGGCACCTTCGCGGTGAAGCAACTGTGCCGCATTCCCGAGGGCGTTCTGCTGAGATCCGCCGGCGCTGGCCATGGCGACATCCTGGTGACGGAGGATCAGGCGCTGTCGGTCTGGGGTGTGGTGCGCTGGGCCATCCACAAAGTTTGACGTGCCGATCGCACTGATTGATGGCAACAACTTCTATGTGAGTTGTGAGCGCGTATTCAACCCGACGCTGGAAGGCAGACCCGTCATCGTGCTCAGCAACAACGATGGCTGCGCCGTCGCCCGCAGCAACGAAGCCAAGGCGCTCGGTGTCAAGATGGGCGCTCCCTGGTTCCAGCTGAAGGACTTGGCGAAGACGCACGGCATCATCGCCCTCTCTTCGAATTACGCCCTGTACGGGGACATGAGCAACCGGATGATGTCGGTGCTGGCCCAGTATTCGCCGGACCAGGAAATCTATTCGATCGACGAATGCTTTCTCGGTCTCGACGGCTTTGCCCATGTCGATCTGATCGCCCATGCCCAGGCCATGCGGCGCCAGGTGCGCCAATGGGTCGGAATTCCCGTCTGCGTCGGCATCGCGGAAACGAAAACCCTGGCCAAGCTCGCAAATCACTGCGCAAAGAAGGGCTTCGCCGGCGCGGACAGCGTCTGTGATTTCGGGCGAATTTCCGATACCGACCAATCCGTCCTGTTCTCGACGATCGAGGTTGGTGAAATCTGGGGCATCGGGCGCCAACTGTCCCAGCAGCTTATTGCGCGCGGGATCGATACCGTGGAAGCGCTGCGCACGGCGGACGCCAAAGTTCTGCGCCGGGAGTTTTCTGTGACCATGGAAAGGATCGTGGCCGAGCTCAACGGCGAGTCCTGTATCGGCCTCGAAGACGTCGCGCCGGCGAAACAGCAGATCATGTCGTCACGATCGTTCGGGACGTATTTGACCGATCTCGACAGCCTTCAGGAGGCCGTTGCCAGCTATGTCGCCATCGCAGCGGCGAAGCTTCGCTGCCAGGGATCGGTGGCCGGCATGGTTCAAGTGTTCATCCAGACCAGCCCGTTTCGCGAAAACGCGCCCCAGTACGCGAAAACCTTGACCATCCCGCTGCCGACACCCTCTGACGATACTCTGCGCCTCACCCAGGCGGCGCTGTGGGGTCTGAGGCGCATCTACCGGCCCGACTTCGAATACCAGAAGGCCGGCATCATGCTGATGGGCCTGGTGCCGGCGGGGATCCGGCAGCAGGACCTGTTTTCTGCCGCCAGGAACAACGATGCCTTGATGAAGGTTGTCGATCAAATCAATCGCGCTTGGGGCCGGGGAACGATGCGCTCGGCAGCGGAAGGGACTGCGAAAACGTGGTCAATGAAACGGGAACGAATGTCGTCAAGGTGGACGACGCGGTGGGATGAACTGCCGGTGGTTGGTAGTTAAGCCTTGCAGTCACGAGTTCACATCCGACTGCCGGCAACAACGGTTTCCGGAGGAGGCCAACCCAACAGCTCAGTCAGCCTGCGAATGACCCAGTCGGACTCCCTTTCGGTGAAGTTCGACGCCTCGGCCAGTAAACCCTGGTGGCAGCGTGCGAGAACTTCGTGTTCAGAGAAGTCGTCCTTGAATGCCATCGTCTGCGCATGCTCAGTCAGCATGCAGGCCATGTCCTCGCACCGTTCATAGCGGTCGAGAATGACCTCATGAGACGCGTTGGGTCTGTTCTGTCCTGGCTTGAGGTACATCGCCATGAACGACTGCGGAATTTCGATCTGGTTATCGATGGGTATGACTCATGAAGCAGGAAAATCCGGATCCTGAAGATTCATCTGGATCTATATGGCCTTCGTTGTTTTCTTGCCCGGGCGCCGGGAGTAACGCAGGAGGGCGTCCCGTACCTCGAAGTCGAGGGTGACGCTGCGGCCCTTGTAGATCGTCTCCTTCAGCCACGCGACTTCGAAGGTGATCTCCTCGGTGCCGGTGACTGTCCGGTGCCAGGCCTTCTTGGGCGCGTCCCATTGGTACATCCGGCCCTTCAATGCATCCTTGGTCTCGTACGGCGAGTTGAGGGCATAGACCGTTCAGTCCTTCTGCGGCAATTGATCGAGCAGTGACTTGAACACGAGGGTGCCGGACTTCGGCAAGTGCTGCTGGAGTATTTCCAGCAGGGCCAGGCAATCGGTTTCTGCCCTATGGGCTCCGAAGAAGAAGCCGAACTGGAAGGCGATGTAGTCGAGCTTGCGTGCGCCCAAGCCTTCCCCGACCCAGTCGACCTGAGCTAAGGAGCAGCCCCAAGACAACGCTTCGAAGACCGGGAACCGTCCTTCGAGGAAGGGGCGGTCGAACTTGGCGTTGTGGGCAATGACGAGCGATGCGCCCTCAACCAGCGCGGCGACCCGGGCATCGTCAATCCGCTGGCCGGCCACCATCTCGTTGGTGATGCCGGTGATCTCCGTGATTTTCGGAGTGATCGACATTCCCGGATCTTCCAAGCAACCGTAAGTGTCCAGCACCCGATACGCCTGCCCCGTGGCTGGGTCATATTCGAAGACCACGATCCCGATCTCGATGATCCGGTCGGTGTCCTGGTTGAGGCCCGTCGTTTCGGTATCGACAATGACGCCGCGAGCCAGCGCTCGGCCATCCGGTTCGTGAAATGCTGTACGCGGGGCCAGCCGACGCAACACCCGGTAGTTGGGGTGGGCTTCAAGTCGTTTCGCGAGGTCTTCGGCGTCCTTGTCGGAGAGTTCGGTCATTTTCGGTGTGTGAGCAATTGGTGTTTCGAGGCAATGGCAGAGCGGCAACACGCGATGGCGCCATCATCATAGATGCCTCGGGACCGAGGCGCCGGATGCTGAGGTGCCGGTAGATGGGGCGCCGGCCACTTTCTGGACCAATGGTATGTTGCTTACGCGAACCGGATCGACCATCCTGCGCGACTTGGACTGATCACCCTACACTAGTCAAAGATTGGACATGCTTTGCTCTAATCAATCCATGGCGCGCGGACTGGTCAGCTCTGACCACATAGGAACGGGCTTGGACTCCAGACCCATTCAGATATGTCACAGGCCACGCCGCCGACTGGTCCAGTTTCTCCGATCAATGACGGTTCTGAGATCGATTCCTTCACCAGGATTTCGGGGGAATCGCGTGTTTATCAATGACACGGGCGCTTGAGCAATTCTCTCTAGTTCCTCGATGAACTTAATTGTGTCGTCCGTCAGCTGTTCGAATCGGCGTGCGTCCTTGTTTGCGGACCTGATATAGTCGGCGAAGGTCAGAACGATATCTGTGGGAGCGTTCAAACTGCAGGCGTGCCGAAATTGATCCCATTCAAACCATCCCACGCGGCGGTCCCGTTTAGTGGTTGATGTTTTCTCCCAGCCAGAGACTTCTTTCGGATCCAAGCCCGCGATTTCGGCAATCTTCTCGAAGGTCACTTGATGCTTCAGCGGCCCAGAGTCTCCCCGTTCACCGTCTTTTTCGTCGGGATGACCAACACGGATTGGCTGGGGCCGAACAACCATCAAGATCCTTCTGACCCGGCTTGGGGAGATTCCCGCTTCTGCAAGACAGCCAGCGACGTTTGTATCGCGCGAAGTGACAAACGGATAGGGCCCATGATAAATGCTCAGCCCACTACCTTGTGTTCCCTCAAGGAGGATGGAGTGCCCTTTTTGGTATGCAACTTCTAGCCTGGCTGTGGTGGAGCCGCGATATGGGAAACGATCGCCAACATAGGGTTTCAGTTCAGGAATGTCGCGCGCGAGCCTGACCGCACCTGGTTTCCGGCCATTAATTCGCCTCGCTGCTGCCGCGCCGCCACCGCGCCCAGTGGACGCAATTTTGGCCACCAAATCCTGCTCTTGCGCTAGATCTTCATCCTCTATGATCATTACTTGGGGGTCAATATACAGGCGCTCAGGAGAGATGCCACATTGCTCAATCTCTTTAAGCAATGCATCTACCCTGAGTGTCATGCCAGGGCCCAACAAGACCTCTGCATCAACGTCGCGCGTCCCCGACGGCAATTGGTGGTAGGTGAAGACGCCGGACGCGCTGGAAACCGTGTGTCCTGCGTTCGGCCCACCTACTCTGACAAGCACGTCATACTCGCGCGCAAGGTAAGCAGATATGTGTCCCTTCCCCTCGCTCCCGTACTGCCCTCCCACAATTACGTCAACGCATCGGATGCTTGGCGGGGAGTAGACCCCTAGCCGTGCGGCAACCCTGACAAAATTGTCTCGGGTGTCTGTTCGTCCTGTATTGATGCGGACATCAGCATCCTTTTTGAAAAACTCAATGGTCTCGTCGTCCTTGACAAGGTCCGCCTCATCATGGCTTGAGGCGGTTTCAGTCGGTCGATCCAAAACGCGGTTTTTGAACCTCAGCTGAAGCTCCTCGGGCGGTGCATAAAGGTGAACGTGCACGACCGCCAATGCAGGATTCGTGCGGAAGTATTCCAATTGCGCGGCAGTTCGGATGCTATCAATGACCACAGGAGTATCCGGCTTCGATTCAGCGATCTTCCGAAACTCGTCAAAAAGCCATCTGTGTTTGGTTTCTTCGTCAAGAGTGTCGCCAAGGGCTTGCAGCGACAATCTGTCTGTATTCCCACCACGCCTCTTCGCCTCCCCCTTCAGAATTTCACTACTGCCTATAAGGAGAAACTTAAGTTCATCCCGCAAGCACATTGCCAACTCAGACTTTCCCGTGCAGGTTCTGCCGCTGATAAGCACTACTGGACGCATCACATTCTCCTTAACGATGACTGCGTGAGAATTTCTGCAGCTATTTCAGCCGCCGAAAGATCTGCGACGTCAATAACGACATCTGCACTTTCAATAAGCTTCCGCGCCGAAACTTCATTCGGATGCTGAATGGCAATGCTGTAAGGGGTGTTGGTGATGGAATCACCGCTAGTAGCGAGCCGAAACTGGTAACGCTCTCGCAATAGCGCCTCAGTCGCATTCAGATGAACGTGCAAGACATTGGCGCCATATTTCGCCCGAAAATGTTGAGCTTGGCGTCCTTTGCGTACGCTATCCACTAGCCAACTTCCAATGCTTGGATTGCTGTCTATCGCAACGGCGGCAACGTCATCTACCACCCACCGATAATCGGTTTGATCGTCGAGAGCGTCTCCTATTTGTTGCAGACTGGTCCGGTTCTTCTCAACACCTTGCTTAGCAGCAATCGCGACCAAAAATGGGCTGGTGCTTATGCGGCCGAAGTTGTAATCCCTGACGAGATCTGCTGCAACAGAAGACTTACCGACTGCGACTGGCCCACTTAGCAGAACAAGAAGCTTCACGTCAGACGTTGTCGAACTCAAGGCCGTCGCCTCGCCACGTCGGATCGGCGAGTGCTCGGTTGATGTACTCCCGCACAGCTTCGCCGTAACTCGCCTTCCGAGCGTACGGGCTTGGGGATACAGCGGTATTAATTTGCCATAGTGAGCCTGTTTCGGACAATACGCGCTGCACCAAGTCAGCATCTTCTGCCGAAAAACAAACAATGGTTGTCTCGTCCGTAAGCAACAAGTCTCCGTGTATGAGAACTTCGATCATAGTGTTCGCTGCCAAGTGCACACTCAACATGGCTGATTTGTCGGCGTCGGTTCTGGCAACGGGAATTTGGTGGACATCGTAGTAACGGCCGTTTGTCGGCGATTCCGGAACTCCAGGCTTGCCGTTTCTTCGCAGATAGCGGGTCATAGCGACGTTGTATCGACATAAACTGTAATCGCTAGCGTCAATGACTTCTGCAGGAATGACTATTTGAACGTGCGGGAAGCCGGCACCCAGCTTCGCCTTCAAGATATTGGGATGAGAATCGAGTGTAAGGTGCGTGTATGAACCGAAACCTCGAGCGACGTCTTGGGCGTTTGACTTAGACCGAAGATGTTTTTCTGGGAAACCCGCGACGACAATCGACGGCTTACAAAGCAGCGATCTTGTGCGGGCGATAAAGGGCAAATAGTGAAGCGGGGTGTAGTGATAAACGTTCGCCACAGATGCTTCTATTAGAACGCCCATGAAGTCCTCCGATCCGTTCATCATAACACCACGCCAAATGCATGTCTGCTGTCCTACCGACGATGCGGCGTTCAGGTAAAGGCGATCGACGATGCATCAGGCTAGACTGTGTGTCCTTGCAGAACCAAACTTGTCACTCCGCAGGAGACTCAGATGCCAACCCTTCCGCCTAATCCCACTATCCGGAACCTTCAGGACTACATTGTGGATATCGAACTCGAGCGAGGATTTGCTGACCAATCCACAATCCAGAAATGTCTACTACTAGGGGAGGAAGTGGGTGAGCTGTTCAAGGCTGTTCGAGGATGTGCTGGAATTAAGGTCGATCCTGCATCTTCAGTGCATCTGGTTGGGGAAGAACTCGCGGATATTCTCAGTTTTGTCGTTGCTATCGCGAACAGGTTTGAGATCGATTTAGCAGAAGCGTTTGTAGAAAAAGAACGAAAAAATCACCAACGGACTTGGAGATAACACGTCGTATGTGGAGTTCCCCATAAGGCCGATGAGGCGCTATCCGTCAGAGTGAGGTTGTCGGCCTTTGCTGCCGTTGGCTCTGCGCGACATAGGCGGCCAGTGTAGCCGCGTCACCGGCCATTGCCCGTGAATTTAGGTCGAACGGTAGCCTTTCATTACGACGTATCAGGAATCCCGACCAATCTGGGATGGACACCGCTCTTCTGCCGACTACAGTTTCTATAACCAGTCCAGAATCCGCCGCCAACCTCGCCGGCGGCGTCCGCTCTCAGCGGGCTCATATGAGGCCGGCACTTGAACCACCGGTGACTGACCGGCTTGCGACGACTCAGTTTGGCGCCGCTGTTCGTGGTAGCGCATCTTTTCTCGGGCGTCGCTTGCACGGACCGCGCGAATCTGGGCATCCGACATTGTTCCCGCCCATATGACGCGATTGCTCCACAAGATGTAGTGCGAGTGGCAGGGGTAGCTCCAGTTGCCGATCGACGGATCGAGCGATACGGTGTCACCGTTGAAAGTCAGACACCAGTCGGTCGGTGACAAGGGTGTTACCACCTTCATACCGCAGCCGCAGAAGCACAGGTGACTGGCCGTGGCATAGGTCATCGAGACGTATAGAACGCCCTTTTCGAGAACTGCGGGCATCAACTCGACGAACTGGAAAGTATAGTGTTGCAGCTTCACCGCGTGACGTCGCTCGTGAGAAGGTTAGTGTTAGTCGTGTAGGTTGAATCGTGTTCCCGGTCGTCATCCACATAGAAGCCGCACAGTTTCTTCCACTTGGTCACCGCCATCACTGCACAGAGTGCATTCAGTTCCGCCAGCTGGATGTTGCGCGCGTACAGGTCGTCGTCTTCGTTCTCTGCGAACGAGACACGCTGGGCAACATGGTCATGCTGTGCCTCTGTGCTGGTGGTGACCCGACAGATAGCCCAAAGCTGGAGCTTGACAGGAAGCAGCTCCACGCCAATACCCGTGTCGATGAACGAGCACCCAGTGGCTTGAAGGACCTGAATAATGAGCCGCTTGGCTGGACCGCTGTCCATGCACAAGAATACGAAGTCGAACTGTAACAGCTCGTCCACGTTAGCTTCGCCGATGTGGACCTCGTGCGGGACGACACCTCGGCGCATCTTGGAATAGAGCCCTGCCAGGTAGCTGACCTTCGTCGGTTGGGCACGCAGTTCCTCCAGCGACGCAGCCGAAGGCGCTCGAAACGCGTTGTGCTGGAGGAACAAGTCGCCGTCGTACAGGTGGATCTCATGGACCGCCGTCTTGGCGAGAAGGTCTAAGAGGTACGATCCCGTTCCACCCAGACCCACAATCGCGATACGAAGAAGCGCCAATTTGGCGCTCACGGCCACGATCCCGGCCCGACTAGAAGCGGAGTCGATGTAGTGGAAAACAGATTCCTCATCGGTAGCGGGCATCGGCTTATAGGTGCGTGCCATAACTTCCGGCTGCAGCGACCGCGCCGAGGCGCTTATGATCTCAATATAGCGGGTCATTTTGGCGTGGTAGTCCGAGTAGCCAGTGGTCGGCTTGTTAGAGAAGGCATGCTGAGCCGTGATGCCCTCTGCCAAAGCGTAGGTCGCCGTGCCATGCTTGATCGCGGTAATTTCGCGTCCCGCACGATCGCACGGATGATCCCCGACGAACCATACTACGTGGTTGGTCGGTCGTGCGGTAGTGTCTCCGGCTAGCGTTAGATCCGAGACGAGAGTGCCTCGCACTACCAATCCACCGGCATTGACGTACGGGACGCTGTGCACGAGGAGGTAGCCGGAACGAATTTCGACCTCGTAACCCTCATCACGCAGCCTGAGCAGATCAGGACTACGACTTATCAGTGCGCTTTGCATTGAAGATCATCCCGTTGGTAATGGAGACGTTTTCCCCTGCGACGAGCGAGCCTTCGCGGTTCTGATGCGGCCCACGCTTGTAGGTAACCGTGTAGATGATGTCGTTGTTGAAGATGGCATCGGCAAAGGCCAGCCGGACAACGTCCTCGAAGGCCAGACGGCGCTGGCGTACCACGTGCTGCTCCGCGTTGACGATGATCTGAATATCCTGATGGTCTTCGGCTTTGACTTCTTCCGTATTTGCGTTCATATTGATTCTCCTGGTTAGTTCGCACCCTGTAGGACTCTCCAGCACCCGAATCAGGATGCCAAAAGAAAATTTTGCGAGCACGTCCAAGCTGCGCTCGTCGAGAGTCATACGGCTTGGAAGCTAATCAAATGGAACTATCCAACCCAACAGATGACGAAGCGCTTTCTAGAGCCGAGCGGGAGGCATTGCTTGGAGCAATGACACCTGGCGACTGGGAACGTGCCAATAGCCTGGCGAGACTGGCCGCACTCGGGTTAGCTGACATGAGCCCTGACGACTTGCTTCAAGAGACACTGACGGACCTCTTGGGCATGATTCGGCGTTGGCGTCGCGGCGTGCATCCGCTGGTGACGCTCAAGTTGGCAATGCACAGTATTGCTAGCAACGCCCGCAAGAAGGCCGCGAACGCGCCGATCGACCAGTACGTGACGGTGTCTAGCGGCGAGGAAGATGCCCCTGATGGCCGCCCACAGCCCGTACAGGCACTGGACGCACTGAGTCCAGCTGACTTCGCCGAAGGCCGCGAACAGTTGGCTTGGATCGAACAGGTTGTAAAGGGTGACGACGATGCAGAACTGGTTTTGATAGCGTGGGCCATGGGCTACCGTGGCTCGGAAGCGCGCGTGGAAACTGGCCTTGATGCCAAACAATTTGACGCGGCGCGGCAGCGCTTGTTGCGAAAGCTGAAGCCAGTGGCCGCTGTGAGGAACACAAAATGACTGCGCCCCAAAAGCCGCAGGATGGTCTGGAAGTCCTGCTGGATGCACTTCTCGAAGAGTTGATGTCGATGACGGATCAACAAGTGCTCGACGGTGAAGATCCTGCGACCGTGCAGGCCAAGGGCCTTGCGATGCTCAGCATTGCGAAGCAGGAAGCTGCCAGACGCAGGCTCGCTGC
>Ga0172380_10009803_pt1 | contig 10145 bp, 9 predicted proteins | sample Leawe162metaG_FD_119747 | JGI IMG/M metagenome (GOLD analysis project Ga0172380, IMG submission 119747) | Leachate microbial communities from a municipal landfill in Southern Ontario, Canada - Leachate well 162 metaG | ecosystem: Engineered > Solid waste > Landfill > Unclassified | place...
CTGGACATACTGCCAAAAACAGCCGGGGTTTATGCATTCCGCAATGGAAAACAAATAATATATATAGGAAAGGCAATAAATATTAAAAGTCGTGTAAAAAACCATTTTCAGCAACCCAGTTATCGAGATAACCTTTTTATGGACCAGGTAAATAAAATTGGATTCTTTGAGACGGGCTCTGAAATTGAAGCCTTGATTTTAGAGGCTAATCTTATAAAAAAATACCAGCCCAAATACAATGTAGTCTGGCGCGACGACAAAAATTATTTTTACGTGGCCATCGCCAAAAATAAAAATAAAATTCCTTACGTTTTTATTACTCACCAACCCTTCGGCTCGGCTCAGGGCAAGAAAACAAAAACAGAGTATATCGGGCCGTTTGTTGAAGGGCAGGCGCTCAAAAAAACCTTAAAATTTTTAAGAAGGGCGTTGCCCTACTACACTTCTGCCAAACATCCTAAATCCAAATGTACTTGGTGCCACTTGGATTTATGCCCGGGACCCGAATTATTTGAAAACCCGCCTTCGCCAAAGGCTTCGGCGCGCCTTCGGGAATATAAAAAAAACATAAAAAAGCTGCTTTTTATACTCAGGGGTAAAAGGGTCAACGCGATGACCTCTTTAAAAAAAGAAATGAAGCAGCTCGCGCGCGATAAAAAATTTGAAGAAGCCGGTAAAATACGCGATAAAATTTATGCATTACAACAGATTATGGCCCATACCCATGTTATCGAAAATTCGAAGTCCGAAATGCAAAATCCGAAACCAAACGAAATCCTGGCTAAAATTATCGGGCTAAAAAATTCGGCAAATAAAATAGAATGCTACGATGTTTCAAATATCCAGGGCAAACAAGCTGTAAGTTCTATGGTGGTTTTTATAGAAGGCGTACCAGACAAAAGCCAATACAAAAAGTTTAAAATAAAAATGGAAAACAAGCCCAATGACATTGCTATGCTAAAAGAAACATTTGAAAGGCGCTTTTCCCACTCAGAATGGCCATACCCGGATGTTATGCTTATAGATGGAGGCAAAGCCCAACTCAACGCCGCCATCAGTGCCAAAAACAAATCCACAAAAACTAAAAACATAAAAACTATTTCTATTGCAAAAGGCAGACAAGAATTATTTATGGAAGATAGGCAAAAGCCCATTCCTTTAAAATCCTTACCACAAGAAGTTTATAACCTAATAAAACAGCTGGACGATGAAGCCCACCGCTTTGCCATCGCCTATCACAAAAAACTAAGAAGGAAGAATTTGATTGGATAACTGTTGTTTTTTCAAAAAAATCATGCTATTATAATAAGCAATGAAGAGTTTATTCTCTCAGGTAGCAGCTGCAATCTGTGGATTGTGGCTGGCCAGCTTATTTGTGCCTGGCGCTATTATAAGGATATATTCAGATTCCAGCTTTTTTGGATTTCCTCTAAATGCCCAGTGGCAAATACTCTTTATTTTAGGCATTTTACTCGGGCTTCTTAATTTTTTTGTAAAGCCCATATTAAACGCACTGGCATTACCATTGAGAATTATTACCCTGGGCCTTTTTAGCATTGTGATAAGCATGGGCATGATATGGGTGCTGGACTTGATGTTTGCCGAATTATATGTACCATGGCTATATCCCCTATTATGGACTACATTGATAGTCTGGGGTCTAAGCATTGTTTTTGACTTTTTTCTACAAAATAAAAACGAAGACTAATATAAATTATGAATCAGATACTATTTTACACTCAAATTGCTGTATCTATAGCTCTAATTGTGCTCATAGCCCTTCAGCAAAGAGGCGCGGCCTTGGGTGCTGGTTTTGGCGGGGGTGGAGAAGTTTACTCCACAAAGCGCGGAGCGCAAAAGAAAATTTATTACGCTACGATCGTCCTGGCAACCATTTTCCTTGTTCTGGGCGTACTAAATATATTAATCCCATAGCATAAATATAAAACCCTCTAAATGAGATCGAAAAAACTCCCTAGTTTTTCCCAATGGAAACAAATTTTTAAAGTGCTGGGCAAGACCGAAAGAATATTTTTTTTAATTCTTGTAATATTAGCTTTAGTATCAGGAACATACCTGGCGACCGTTTTTTATCTGAATAATACAAAAAATGTTCCAGCTTACAGCGGAAGCTATGTGGAAGGAGTTATCGGGCAGCCAAGATTCATAAATCCTATCTACGGCGAAACAAACGATGTCGACCGCGCTTTGATTGATCTGGTTTATTCTGGATTAATGACTTACGACAAGGACGGAAACATAGTAAATGATTTGGTAGACAGCTATGAAGTTTTAAACAATGGAACAACATACACTTTTATATTGAAAGACAATCTGTTTTGGCAAGATGGAGTTCCCTTGACAGTAGACGACATCATCTACACTATAAAAACAATTCAAGACTCTGAGTACAAAAGCCCATTAAGAGCCAACTGGCTTGATGTTGCCACTCAAAAAATTTCAGATAAATCATTCTCTCTTGCGTTGAACAGTTCCTATAATTCTTTTTTAGAAAACCTAACTATTAAGATTATACCTCAACACGTTTGGAAAAACGTACTTCCACAAAATTTTGCCTTATCTTCCTATAACCTGCAACCTGTTGGATCCGGAACATACACTATTTCGAGTGTAGCTCAAGACAACACAGGATTTATAAAAAGCATCGCACTATCTGCCAATAGAAAATACTACGGAAAGATTCCTTATATTTCCGATATCTCTTTCGAATTTTTTGCTAATAAAAACGACCTAATCAAAGCTGCAAACCAAAAAACAATCGACGGCTTTTCAGTTGCATCCTTAAATGAAACCGAATCGGAGCTTGAAAGCGAAATAAAACAAGGCTGGGGTCAAAATACTAAGTTTAGTGTTTATTCCTTTTCTATGCCTAGATACTTCGCTGTATTCTTCAACACCAGCAAAAACAAGGTTTTATCTGATAAAAACATTACCCAGGCGCTCAATTATTCTGTAAATAAACATGAATTGATAGAAAATATATCCGGATCGCCAAAAGATAACATAGCCGCTGTAGACTCACCCATACTCCCTGATTATTTTGGATATGCCCAGCCATCAATAGCTTACGACTTTAATCCAGATACCGCAAATACTCTTTTAGAAAAATCTGGATACAAACTTCAAGATAACGGCACACTGGCGAAGGCAAACGACAAAAAATCATCTTTCCAATTTAAAAGCTACTTAAAAATCGGCTCTTCGGGTAGCGAAGTAACAGAACTCCAAGGTTGCCTTGCAAAACTGGATCCTTCTTTTAATGAATTTCTTCAAAACGAAACTAATGGAAAGTACGGCAAAGGCACAGGAGACGCAGTCACTGCCTTTCAAGAAAAATATTTATCAGACCTAAAGTCAACAGGAGAAACGGGCCCCAGCACGCGCGAAAAACTTAACGAGCTTTGCCTGACACCGCAGGATAATTTGATACCGCTGAAAATTGCCTTAACTACCATAAACCAGCCCCAATTAGTACGGGTCGCGAACCTTGTAAAAGATTACTGGCAGAAAATTGGAATTTCCGTAGAAATAAAAACGGCTGAATTATCAGAATTAAAAGATATCATAAAAAACAGAGACTATGACGCCCTTTTATACGGAGAGGCTTTATCTAACTATCCTGACTTATATCCATTCTGGCATTCAACGCAGATAAACGATCCTGGAATAAATTTATCTGCCTACCAGAATAAAGATGCTGACCAATTGTTAAAAAACGCAAGAGAAACTCTAGACCCAGTTGTAAAGCAACAAGATTACGAAGAATTACAGGACATGATATTAGCTGATGCTCCAGCATTATTCTTGTACAACCCGAATTATATTTACTGGGTTTCAGACAAAATAAAGGGCGTAGACACCACTAAAATAGTGGACCCGGCAAAAAGATTTGAAAACATAGAAAATTGGTATATAAACACACGAAGAGTATGGAAATAGATTTAACAAATTTAACTCCTGATATACGCCACTTAAAGGACATGAGCACCGTTGTGCGTGATAAAGAATGGCTGAAAACAGCTGAAAATTTTGAGCTATATTATATGTACAGGGGGCTGAAGGAAATGGAAAACTTAAGATATGATATTACGGTAGTACCGCCGAAGATTCTTGGCTCTGAATTTGTAAAAACAAAGGGGCACTATCATATTGGGGCATGGCAAGAGCTTTATATGGTTTTAGAAGGAGAAGCAATATATTTATTGCAGAAAAAAAATAAAGCAGGAAATATTGAAGACGTTTATGCGGTAAGAGCTAAAATGGGAGACTCTATTATAATGCCCCCTTTTTATGGGCACGTCACGATAAACCCCTCTGAAACAGAAGAGCTAAAAATGGCAAACTGGGTTTCAAGAGATTGCAAATCGGATTATTCTGAGTTTGAAAAGCTAAATGGCGCCTGTTATTACTACATTAAAGGAAATTCCTGGATAAAAAACAAAAACTACGAAAATACTCCGGAACTTCGTTTTGAAGAGCCGTTAAAATCAATACCAGAAAATTTAGACTTTTTAAAACAAGGCTAAATATGCCCGGGTGGTGAAATTGGCAAACACGTACGCTTCAGGAGCGTATGCCGCAAGGCTTGAGGGTTCAAGTCCCTCCTCGGGCACACTTCACTTTGTTCAGTGCAAGCAAAATGCGAAAAATTGACCTCCCAGATTTTTCGCCAGAAAAATATAATTAAGAAATTAAATAAAAAAAATAAACTTATGATAAGAAATTTAAAAATACCCCAGAAAAGCTCTGGGCCGAACTTAAGGATTATTCCTTTGGGCGGATGCGAAGAAGTTGGCAGAAACATGACTGTTTTTGAGTATGGAAATGACATTGTAATCCTGGATATGGGACTGCAATTTCCAGAAGAAGACATGCCAGGAATTGATTACGTTATTCCAAATGTAGAATACTTAAAAGGAAAAGAAAAAAATATTAGAGGCGTTGTGTTTTCCCATGGGCATTTAGACCATATTGGAGCGGCTCCCATATTACTGCAAAAGCTGGGAAACCCCCAGATAATAGGCAGGCCTTTAACCTTGGAAATGGTAAAACACCGAGTTGAAGACATGTACCACGGAGCCTCAAAAAAACTGAAGGCCACTTACATCAAAAGCATTGATGAAAAAATTAAGCTGGGAGCTTTTACATTAAGCTTTTTTGCAATAGACCACAGCGTAATGGACGCGGTGGGAGTGGTTTTGGAGACTCCTTCAGCCACTGTAATACATCCCGGAGACTGGACCATAGAAAAAAATCCTATTGGCAGAAAGGCTTTGAGCTATAGCCATCTTGCAAAGCTGAAAAGGCCTACTATTTTGATGCTGGAATCACTGGGAGCTACAACATCCAAGGAGCAAGTGACAGAAGAGGAAATGTTAAAAAACCTCTATATGCTGATATCTAAGGCGCCCGGAAGAACCATTATAGCCACATTTTCTTCTCAAATAGAAAGAATAAAGCAGATTTTAGAGTACGCGGCGCAGACAAACAGAAAAGTGGCTTTGGACGGATTTTCTATGAAACTCAACATTGAGCTGGCCCAAAAATTAGGGTATGTCAAAATTCCAAAGGGAGTAATAATAACCACAGACAAAGCTCACACATATCCTGATAACAAGGTTATTATTGTTTGCACAGGAGCCCAAGGGGAAGAAATGGCATCGCTATCAAGAATTGTTGCGGGAAACCATAAACACATAAAAATCAAAAAACAGGATACTGTTATCTTTTCTTCGTCTGTAATCCCGGGAAATGAAAGAACCGTCCAAAGATTAAAAGACAATCTTTACCGCCAGTCCGACAATGTATACCACTCAGATATTATAGACATACATATTTCAGGCCACGGAAACATAGACGGCATAAAGCAAATGCTTCAAGAAATACGGCCGGACTACTTTATTCCTGTTTATGGAAACCACTATATGCTAAAAGAGGCCGCAAAAATTGCTTATGGAATGGGCTGGAGAAAAGATAAAGTTTTTGTTCCAGATAACGGTTCCATAATAAAATTTACCCATTCGGTAGGCTCAGGGCAAGCCGGCGCAGAGGTGCTTAAAGACAAAGCTCCGTCCAACTATATTTTTGTGGACGGGCTGGGAGTTGGAGATGTGGGAGACATTGTGCTGAGAGACCGCCAAATGCTGGCTTCAGACGGCATGTTTGTTATAGTAGCTGTAATAGACAGAAAAACAGGCATGGTAAAAGGCTCTCCTGACATTATTTCCAGAGGATTTGTTTACTTAAGAGAATCCAAAGACTTGCTTACCCAAACACGCAGAAAGGTTATTGAAATAGTAGACAAATCAGCAGGCCACGGAGGCCCTGTAAACTGGGTGTATGTAAAAGATGAAATCCGCAACAAAGTAGGAGACTTTTTACACAGCAAAACTTCCCGCCGCCCCATGATTTTACCGGTAGTTATTGAAGTTTAACAAATAACAAGTAAAATTAAATAATATGCGAATATTCAGTGGAATAAGGCCTACGGGCGACCTGCATTTGGGAAATTATTTGGGAGCCATAAAACAATGGATTGCTTTTCAAGACAGCAATGAATGCGTTTTTTGCATTGTTGATTTGCACGCCATAACAACTCCCTACGACCCAAAGGAATTGCAAAAAAACATTCTGGCAACCACCGCTGTTTATCTGGCTGCGGGCATAAATCCTGAAAAATCAATTATTTTTGTGCAGTCTAAAGTTGAAGAGCATACAGAACTAGCTTGGCTTTTAGGCACAATTACTCCTATGGGAGAGCTTTCCAGAATGACTCAGTTTAAAGAAAAATCCAAACAGCACAGAGATTATATAAATGCCGGTTTGTTTAACTACCCAGTTTTAATGGCATCTGACATCCTGTTATACAAGGCTCTTGGTGTCCCAGTGGGCAAAGACCAAGAACAGCATGTAGAGCTTACAAGAACAATTGCAAAGAAATTCAACCAAAAATTTGGCAAAGTTTTTGATGAACCAAAATCCATCTTGCCGAAGGCTGGAGCAAAAATAATGAGTCTGACAAATCCAAAAAGAAAAATGTCAAAATCTGATGAACCTAGAAGCTATATTTCTTTGTTTGACGAGCCCGAGGTTATAAAGAAAAAAATAATGTCTGCCACCACAGATTCCGGCAAAGATATAAAATATAACATAACCAAAAAACCAGGTGTTTCAAACCTGCTTACCATTTATAGCCTGCTTACAGACCGCTCTGTAGAGGATATAGAAAGGGATTTTGCAAAAAAGAGCTATGCTGACTTTAAAAAGTCCTTAGCTGAAGTGATAATAAACTATTTAGAACCCTTCCGCAGAAAACAAAAAGAGCTTTTGACTAGGGACGTTTATGTGCAAGAAATGCTGGCAAAAGGGGCCGCCCGAGCTAAAATACTGGCAGAAACAACAATGAAAGAAGTCCGCGAAAAAATGGGATTGTCCTAACAATTTGTATTTTAAAAGCCCCCTGAGCTTGTCAAAGGGAGCTTTTTTATTTTATTATTTTTGTGAGTTCTTTTTGCTTCTCTTCTAAAATTTCTTTTGTGTCAGCTTCAATAGTTAGCCGTAGCAACGGCTCGGTGTTAGATGGCCTGACATTAAACCACCAGTCTTTATAAGTAACTGTTATGCCATCTAAAAAGTCTTGCGCTCCGTCTTTATATTCTTCTTTTACTTTTTCCAAAACAACTTCCTTATTTTTTGTTTTGAAATTAAGCTCTGGAGATTTAAAATAAGGCGTAAGTTCTTTTATGATTTCAGAAATTTTTCTGCCATCTTTTGAAATAATTTCAAGCAAGCTCAAAAATGCAATCATGCCAGAATCCATATAAAAATTATCCTTAAAACAGTAGTGGCCCGACAGTTCCCCACCCATAACGCCGTTGTTTTTCAAAAGGCCGTCTCTTACATTTACAAAACCCACCTGCGTCCTTACGGGATTGCCTCCCCATTTTTTAACAAACTCCAGAACTGCCTTTGAACAAATTGCATTGTAAGCTATGGCTGAACCGGGAGTTTTGGATAAAAAATATTTTGCCAAAAGCAAAAGAGTAGCGTCAGCCCTTACCAGCTCTCCGTTTTCATTTACTAAGAACACCCTGTCTGCATCTCCATCAAACATCAAGCCAAAATCTGCTTTTTGCTCTTTTATTATTTGGCTTATTTTGTCAGCAGAGCCTTCTTCTAAAGGATTTGGTCCATGATTAGGAAAATTTCCATTTGGATCAAAATTTAAGGCAATTAAATCTATGGGCAATTTATCTTGTATTCTTAAAATAGCATTACCAGCCACTCCATTTGAGGCATCCACCACAACCTTTAAAGGCACCACCTCGCTAAGATCCACAAACGAAAGAACATGTTTTGCATAGTCTTGCCAAATGTCTTTTCTAATAACTTCGGGCTCTTCTCCTGGGACATATCCTGTGTCTTCCACTGTTTCTAATAAATCTTTACCTCGCACCATTTGTATGTCACCGGCTGTTTTTTGCATCATTTTTAGGCCATTGTATTCTTTTGGGTTGTGGCTGGCAGTTACCATTACCCCTCCATCAAAATCATAAGTGCCCAGGGCAAAATAAACGCATTCTGTGGGCACTTGGCCAATATCAGTTATTACTCCACCTTCTGCATAAACTCCTCTTAAAAAGGCTTTTTGAAGCTCTAAAGAGGAATTGCGAGCATCCCTACCAATCACAATGTTTTTTGAACCAGTTTGTTTTGTGTATGCTTTGCCAATATAAAAAGCAGCCTCCTCGTTTAGCTCAGCAGGATAAACTCCCCTAATATCATAAGATTTGAATATAGACTTATTTATCATGTTTAAATATTATATCATATAGAATAAGCATTAAAAGGGCTTGCTTTTTATACAATTTTTGCTATAATATGAACATATATAAAACAATATGAAAACATACGAATTAACATACATAATTACCCCTGAAATAACATCTGAAGAGGCAGAAGCCAAATCCAAAGAATTTGAGTCTCTTATACAGGGAAAAGAGGGCGTTATTATCAAGCACGCCAACCCTACTGCCAAGGCTTTGGCCTATCCGGTAGGCAAAAAAGCTTCAGGATTTTTCGGAGTTTTAGAATTTCAATCAGAACCAGAGATTATAAATGACCTCAGAGAAGCTATTACCAAAGATGAAAAAGTTGTAAGGCAAATGATTACGGTAAAAGAAGCCGTAAAAGTCAGGAAAGAAAGAAGGACAAAACCAACTGAAGCCATAAAAGAGCCTGAACAAAAAACAGAGGAAGAACCCAAAAAAGAGGCTCCAGCCAAGGATTCACTGGAAAAAGAAAAAGAAAAGAGTAAAGTAGAGTTAAAGGATATTGAGCAATCATTAGACGAAATATTAGGTGAATAAAAAACCATGAATCTAAACAAAGCATTTGTGTTGGGTAATGTAACCCGCGAGCCGGAAGTAAGATCTTTGCCTTCGGGACAGCAAGTAACAAACTTCAGCATAGCCACTAACAGATTTTATACATCTGGAACCGGCGAAAAAAAACAAGAAGCTGAATTCCACAATATTGTATGCTTTGGAAAACTGGCTGACATTAGTTCAAGGTATTTAAACAAGGGTTCACTGGTCTTGATTGAGGGAAGAATACAAACAAGAAACTGGACCAATGCCCAAGGGGTAAAGCAATACAGAACAGAAATAATTGCAGAAAGCATGCAATTAGGACCAAAAGGATCGGGCACACCTTCATCTGGCAACTCCAATTATGGAAGGCCGGCATTTGGCCAAAAGCCGGAGCCGCAAGCAGATAAGCAGGATGAAATACCTATTATAGAAGAAAACTACGCTCCCCCATCACAAGAAGAAAAAGAATCAGCAAATTCCCAGCCGCCCACATTTGAAGATAACGCGGCTGACGAAATAGACGTAAAAGACATCCCCTTCTAAAATAATTAACTGAAGCAAAGAAAACCCTTCAACAAGCTCAGGGTGGTTTCCTCGCTTCGTTTGTAAACCATGTGTTATTTTTGCCAAAAAAATATTGACGACATAGATTTCAAAAATACAGAAATGCTGGCACGATACGTGTCCGGGATTTATAAAATAAAACCAAGAAAAAAAACCAATCTGTGCTCGCATCATCAAAGGAGAGTTTCC
>Ga0172380_10009805_pt1 | contig 10144 bp, 11 predicted proteins | sample Leawe162metaG_FD_119747 | JGI IMG/M metagenome (GOLD analysis project Ga0172380, IMG submission 119747) | Leachate microbial communities from a municipal landfill in Southern Ontario, Canada - Leachate well 162 metaG | ecosystem: Engineered > Solid waste > Landfill > Unclassified | place...
CTGCTCTATTTCGCCGACACGGCCCACCTGCCCTACGGCGCCAAGCCCGACGCCTTCATCTGCGCTCGTGTTGCGGCGATCGGCCGCCACCTCGCCCAGCGCGGCTGCGACACCCTGCTCGTGGCCTGCAACACGGCGACGGCAGCCGCCGTAGCCGCCCTGCGCAGCCAGCATCCGCAACTCGCCGTGGTCGGCATCGAACCCGGGGTCAAGCCGGCGGCGGCCTCCAGCCGCAGCCGTCGCATCGCCGTGCTGGCCACCGAGTCGACCGCAAGAAGCGAGCGGCTGGCGCAGCTGATTCGCAGCCACGCCGGCGGTGTCGAGGTGCTGGTCGAGGCCTGCCCGGGATGGGCCACCCGCGTCGAAACCCTGCACGCGCTCGAGACTGACCACGAGTTTGCGGCCGAGGTCGCCGCCAAGGTCCTGCCCCTGCTCGCCGCCGGTGCCGACCGGTTGGTGCTCGGCTGCACCCACTACAGCTTCCTGCGGCCCTTGCTGGAACCGCTCATCCGGGAGCGGGCGGAACTGGTCGATGTCGCCGAGGCCGTGGCACGGCAACTGGTGCGTCTTGTAGGCGAGCGTCAACTCGACAGCGGCCGCCTGCAACTGGAAGCCAGCGCCGCACCCGAGCGCCTGCAGGCCGCCCTGCCGGCCCTGGGACTGGGCTGGCTAGCGCAGCGTGTGACGGAACCGGCGCGAGAGGCGGCTGTCTAGCCGCGCCAGCGTCAGCAAAGCGGCACCGAGCCAAAGCACGCACTTCCGGCCAGGAAGAAACGCTAGCAAATAGCGCATCAATGAGTGCTCCTCGGCCAGCGGAAACTCACTGAAATCGCATTGGCCGGCAGCTATTTATCCACAAACGGCTCTTGCGGGCGCCTTCATATTGGCATAATTGCCAATATGAAGGCGGCGCTCATCAACCGGTTCCGTAACGCCTTCGCCGACGGCTCACTGGTCGAAGCGGTCGTCTGGCGAATGCCCGTCCCCGTCGGGCCTTCGCAGCACGCCTACAAATATCGGTTGACCTATGTTGTCGATGGCCAACGAGTCGTGGGTTTCGACAATGAGCGCGGCAACGGAGACCATTGCCATATCGGCGGCGCCGAGCGCCCCTACCGCTTCGTAACGGTGGATCGCCTTATTGACGATTTTTTGCTGGAGGTGGAGAGATGGAGAAGCGAAGACTGACAATTAGCCTACAACCCGATTGGCAGGCAGCCTTCCGAGCCGCGACTAAGAAAGCCTTCCAACGCCAGCGCTACATGGGTGAGGCCCTGAATTTCGAAAGCCCGGCAGCCTTCTTCAGCCAACTCAGCGAAAAGCGCTGGGCACTGGTTCGCCAGTTGCAGGAAACAGGCGAACTCTCCGTCCGCTAGCTGGCGCGCCGGGCACAGCGTGACGTCAAGCGAGTTCACGAAGATAGCCAAGCCCTGGTGGCTCTCGGCATTTTCGAGAAGTCGGCAAGCGGCGGCCTCATCTGCCCTTACTCAGATATTCACGTTGATATGCATCTTCAGCGAGCTGCTTGAACGCTTGAACGCTCACTGTCACTTGTCATTGGTCAGTTCGTCGGCCTTTATGCAAAGCTTTCCATAAGGCCGAGGCGCAGACGAAGATCTGGTTGTGGTAACTCCACTGCTAGTAGTGCTACCATATTGGCATGATCGATTGGTCTTCCTGTGCCGCCGTTGAGAGTGACCCGGGCCGCTTGAGCGGCGCATGGGTGTTTAGGGATACGCGCGTACCCGTTGCTGCACTGTTCGAGAACCTTGAAGATGGGGCACAGATTTCGGAATTCCTGGAGTGGTTCCCTGGTGTCACTCTTGAACAAGTCCGTGCAGTGCTTGAGCACGCCGCCCGAAGCTCCCTCGCTGCAGCTTAAGTGCGCATTCTGTTCGACCAAGGTACACCTTTGCCACTGCGGCAGGCCCTGCCGCATCACGAAGTCGATACGGCCTACGAACGTGGTTGGGCAAAGCTGAAGAATGGCGAACTGCTCGATGCCGCAGAGCGTGACGGTTACGCTGCTTTGATGACGACGGACTCAAACCTCAAGTACCAGCAGAATCTGCGGTCACGGCGAATCGCGGTCGTTGTATTAAGCACCACCAGTTGGCCGCGCATCCGGGGCGCGATGGCCGAGGTGGTGAGCGCCATCGATGGACTATCTGGAAACGATTACGTGGAAGTTCGTATTCCATAGACCGGACATCGAGCGCTGACAGGCCTTATGGTGCATGTCCGCTCCGGCCGACGTGCCGTCCCTGGCAGCAACCAAGCCGATGTGCCACGGGTTGTCTACCACCGCGGCAGTTGATTAAGAGGGCCATGCAATTACGCACGACGATCCGCAATCGCGAACTTGCGGGGGCAGGAAAAATGCTCGCTCAGAGCGGCCAGGCGGCGAGAAACTCGCGCCAATGGGCCTGCCCGAGTTCGCTCAAGGTACCGCGCACCAGGGTCAATTCCGCGTCGTGCTCGGCGGCGGAGAGAACACCGCGCATTTTCTGGAAGCGCAGATAGACCAGGTAGGTGTTAACCACATCGGTTTCGCAGTAGTCACGGATCGACGCGATGCCACCCGCCTGCCAGGTATCCCATACCGCTGAGCCATCCATGCCCAGTTTGCCGGGCAGGCCCATCAGCTTGGCCAGTTGATCGAGCGGCGCAGCCCCGCGCGGCTGGTAGAGGGCCAGCAGGTCCATCAGGTCGAGGTGACGGGCGTGATAACGGCTGATGTAATTGTTCCACTTGAAGTCGCGGCTATCGCGGTAGTCGCCCTCCCCCATCTCCCAGTAGCGCATCGCGACGATGCCGTGGATGAGTCCACGATAGTGCAGCACCGGCAGGTCGAAGCCGCCGCCGTTCCAGGACACCAGTTGCGGCGTGAACTTCTCGATGCCGTCGAAGAAGCGCTGAATGATCTGGGACTCGCTGCAATCCGGCTCGGCCAGAGAGCGCACCAGGAACTTCGCGCCGTCGCGCAAGGCGTAGGAGATCACCACGACGCGCTGCAGGTGCAGCGGCAGAAACTCGCTGCCGTTCTTCGCCCGCTGCTTCTGGAAAGCGTACTCGGCGACCTCGCCGTCGGAGAGCGCCGTATCGAGCTCAAACAGCGCGCGCAGGCCCTCGACGTCGGGTATGGTCTCGATGTCGAAGGTGATCAGCGGCGGCATGAGGAAGACCCTTCTAGGCAGGGAAGACGCCGGTGGAAAGATAGCGGTCGCCGCGATCGCAGACGATGGTGACGACGACGGCGTTCGAAAGCTCAGCCGCCACCCGCAGGGCCACCGCCAGGGCGCCGCCGGAGGAGATGCCGGCGAAGATACCTTCCTCCCGCGCCAGCCGCCGGGTCATGTCCTCGGCCACGGCCTGGCTCACCGGCTCGACGCGATCGACGCGCGAGCGATCGAAGATCGTCGGCAGGTAGGCCGCCGGCCACTTGCGTATGCCGGGGATCTGCGAGCCTTCCTCGGGTTCGCAGCCGATGATCTGGATGGCGGCGTTCTGCTCCTTGAGGTAGCGCGAGACGCCCATGATGGTGCCGGTCGTGCCCATGCTGCTGACGAAGTGCGTCACCCGGCCAGCGGTGTCGCGCCAGATCTCCGGACCCGTGCCTTGGTAATGGGCAAGCGGATTGTCGGGATTGGCGAACTGGTCGAGGATGATGCCTTGACCCTCGGCGCGCATTTTCTCGGCCACGTCGCGCGCCATCTCCATGCCACCGGATTTCGGCGTCAGCACCAATTTGGCGGCGTAAGCGCCCATGCTCTGCCGCCGCTCGACGCTCTGATTTTCCGGCATCACCAGGATCAGGCGATAGCCGCGCATCGCCGCCACCATCGCCAAGGCGATGCCGGTATTGCCGCTGGTCGCCTCGATCAGCGTATCCCCTGGCTTGATCCGGCCGCTCGCCTCGGCACCGACGATCATCGCCAGCGCCGGCCTGTCCTTGACCGAGCCGGCAGGATTGTTGCCCTCGAGCTTGGCCAGGATGAGGTTGCCGCGCCGCTCGTTGTCGGCGCCGGGCAGTCGCTTCAGGCGCACCAGCGGCGTATTGCCGACCGCCTGTTCGAGCGTCATCATTCCGCCTGTCCGCTGCCCAGCAGGTGCGCCACATAGTCGGCGACGCCCTGCTCCACCGTGGAAAACGCTCCGTCGTAACCGCTGCGCCGCAAGTTCCCCAGGTCGGCCTGGGTGTAGCTCTGGTACTTGCCCTGCAAAGCCGGGGGAAAAGCGATGTACTCGACGATGCCGGTCTCGAGCATGTCGGCGAGGCTCAAAGCGGCCTCTCCCTTCGCGGCGCGACAGGCGTTCACCGTCGCCACGGCGACATCGTTGAAGCTCTGCGCATGGCCGCTGCCGAGATTGAAAATGCCGGAAAAATCGGGATGATCGAGGAAGAACAGGTTGACCTTGACCACATCGGCGATCCAAACGAAATCGCGCCGCTGCTCTCCCTCGGCGTAGCCGCCGCTGCCCTCGAAGAGCTTGACCTTGCCCGCGCTCTGGAACTGTTTGAAGAAGTGGTGAGCCACCGAGGCCATGCGCCCCTTGTGTTGCTCGCCCGGACCATAGACGTTGAAATAGCGCAGACCGACCACCTGTGAAGACATCTCCGGCAGGCGGCGACGCACGATCTGGTCGAAGAGAAATTTCGAGTAAGCATAGACATTGAGCGGCGCCTCGAATTGTCGCTCTTCCCTGAAGATGCTGCCGCCGCCATAGACCGAGGCCGAGGAGGCATAGAGCAAGGGCAGTTCCTGGTCGGCGCAAAAGTCCAGCAGGGCGGTGGAATAGCGGTAGTTGTTGGCCATCATGTAACGACCGTCGCCCTCCATGGTGTCGGAGCAGGCGCCCTGGTGCAGGATGGCGTCGACCGCGCTGTCGAATTGCCCCGCCTCGAGCACTTCGAGGAATTCGTCCTTGTCGAGGTAGTCGGCTATCTGGCAGTCGACGAGATTGACGAACTTGTCGGCCTGGGTGAGGTTGTCGACGGCAATGATCTCGTCGACCCCGCGCTCATTGAGGGCCTTGATTAGGTTGGCGCCGATAAATCCGGCGGCGCCGGTGACGATGGTATACATGAGGGCCCTATGCCATTGCTTGCAGTTCCGCCAGCGTGCAGGTCGCCGTTCCCAGCTTGCCGACGACGACGCTGGCGGCGCGATTGGCGAGATGCATCGCCTGGGTCGGTGCGAGGCCGCTGGCGAGCATCACCGCCATCGCCGCGATGACGGTGTCCCCAGCACCGCTGACATCATATACCTCGCGCGCGTGCGCCGGCTCATGCACGCGCCCGCTCGCGTCGAACAGCGTCATCCCCTCCTCCGAACGGGTCAGCAACAGGGCTTCGATGCCGAGCTTGGTGCGCAGGGCCATGGCCTTGGCTTCCAGTTCCGCCTCGCTGCCCCAGCGTCCGACCACCTGGCGAAACTCGGCGCGATTGGGCGTGAGCAGGGTAGCGCCCGCGTAGCGGGCGTAGTCCTCGCCCTTGGGGTCCACCAGCACCCGTTTGCCTGCGCCGCGCGCCAAACCGATCATGTCGCCGATATGGGCGAGTCCCCCCTTGCCGTAGTCGGAGAGGATCACCACGTCGCAGGCAGGCAGGCGCTGCGCGAACTCGGCCAGCTTGGCGCGCAGTACTTCGTGCGCCGGCAAGGTCTCGAAATCGATGCGCAGCAATTGCTGCTGCCGGCCGACGACGCGCAGCTTGACCGTGGTCGCCAGCTGTGGATCTTCGTGCAAGCTGGCGTTGATGCCTTCGGCGGCGAGCAGGCGCGCCAGCGACACACCCGCCTCGTCGGAGCCGACGACCGAGAGCAGCGTCGCCTGGGCGCCGAGTGCGGCGACGTTGCGCGCGACGTTGGCGGCACCGCCCGGGCGCTCCTCGACCCGCTCCACCTTGACCACCGGTACCGGCGCTTCCGGCGAAATGCGGCTCACCTCGCCGAACCAGTAACGGTCGAGCATGACATCGCCAACGATGAGGACGCGGGATGGCGCAGTGTCGGGAATCCGCATCAGTTCCTGCCGATCGCGTGGTATTCGAAACCGGCTGCCTTGAGCTGCGCCGGATCGTAGAGATTGCGTCCGTCGAAGATCAGCGGCGCTTTGAGCCTGGCCTTGATGGCCGAGAAATCGGGGCTCCTGAATTCCTTCCACTCGGTGACGATCACCAGGGCATCTGCGTCATCCAGCGCAGCCAGCGGTGTCTCCGCGTAAGCGATGCGGTCCGCGAATATGCGCTGCGCCTCCGGCATGGCGATCGGGTCGAAGGCGCTGACCGTAGCACGGCGCGCGAGCAGTTCCTCGATCAGCACCAGGCTCGGCGCCTGGCGCATGTCGTCGGTGTTCGGCTTGAAGGCAAGGCCCCACACGGCGAAACGGCGGCCGGCAAGATCCTCTCCGAAGCGCTTGACGATCTTTGCCGCAAGGACACGCTTCTGCGTCTCGTTGGCGGCCTCGACAGCGCCGAGGATCATCAGATCCTGGCCGGCGTCGCGCGCGGTCTTGATCAGCGCCTGGACGTCCTTGGGGAAGCAGGAGCCGCCGTAGCCGCAGCCGGCGTAGAGGAACTGGTAACCGATGCGCGGATCGGCGCCGATGCCGGCACGCACCTGTTCGATGTCCGCACCGAGCTTCTCGGCCAGATTGGCCAGCTCGTTCATAAAGGAAATGCGCGTCGCCAGCATCGCATTGGCGGCGTACTTGGTGAGTTCTGCCGAACGCACGTCCATCACCACCAGACGCTCGTGGCTACGCTGGAAGGGTGCGTAGAGCTGACGCATGGTCTCTATCGCGTCGGGTTCGTCGGCACCGACGACAATGCGGCCGGGCCTCATGAAGTCCTCGATCGCCGCGCCCTCCTTGAGGAACTCCGGATTGGAGACAACATTGAACGGGCAGCGGGCGTCGCGGACGGCGAGCTCCTCGGCGATCGCCGCTCGGACACGGTCGGCGGTCCCCACCGGCACGGTCGACTTGTCCACGATCAGGGTCGGCCCCTGCATGTGCCGGCCTATGCTGCGCGCCGCCGCCAGCACGTGTCCCAGGTCGGCCGAGCCGTCTTCGGCAGGCGGCGTTCCGACGGCGATGAAGACGATGTTGCCGTGGGCCATGGCTGCGGCAAAATCGGTGCTGAAGGACAGGCGCCCGGCCGCGCGGTTCCTCGCCACCATGGCCTCCAGGCCCGGTTCGTAGATGGGCATGCCGCCGCCTTCGAGCAGGCGGATCTTCGCCGCGTCGATATCGACGCAGACCACGTCGTTACCGACTTCCGCGAGGCAGGTGCCGCTTACCAGCCCGACGTAGCCGGTGCCTATGACCGAAATCTTCAAGACAGCGTCCTCATGGTGTCAGGTCGTACTCTTCGCTGCGCCGCGGCGGATAGGTCTCCCAACCACCGCAAGCCGGGCAACGCCAGTAGAACTGCCGCGCCTTGAAACCGCAGCCGTCGCAGCGGTAGCGCGCGACGCGGCGGGTGTGATCGTGGATCAGGTTCTTGATGAGTTCGAGGTCGGCGCGGCGCTCGGGCGGCGACACCAGGATCTGCGCTTCGAGCAGCTTGTCGAGGCCGAGCAGCGTCGGATTGCGGCGCAATTCGTCGCGCACCAGGGTGTAAGCGGCCTCCGCGCCGCTGCCGGCGAGCGCAGACTGGAACACCGCATCGAGCAGATCGAGCGAAGGGTGCTGGGCAAGCCAACTCTTCAGCAGGGCCACACCCTGCTCCTCCCTCCCTTCGCGCCGATAAGCCTCGGCCAGTCGCGCGGCGATCAGGGAGACGTACTGCGGACTCTGCTGCTCGACGCGCTTCCACGCTTCTATCGCGCCCGCCGCGTCGCCCGCCGCCAGAGCCAGTTCGCCTAACAGGATGGTCGCGCGCACGCACTGGCGGTTGGCCGCCAGCGCGGCGTCGAGCCGCTGCTTCGCCACCGCCCTGTCGCCGTCGACCAAGGCGCTGGCTGCCAGCTCGCAGTGAAAGTTGGCGATCTCCTTCTGCCACATATGACCGGCGTGCTGCGGCAGCCTGCCGGCGATATCGATGGCCTTCTGCCACTCTTTCTCCTGCTGGTAAATCTCCAGCAGCGAGCGCAGCGCCTCTTCGTCGCGCCGCGTCCCGAGCAACTTCTCGAACACGCTCTCGGCACGATCGAGCAGACCGGCCTTGAGGTAATCGTGGCCCAGTTCGGCGAGCGCCTGCAGGCGTTGCTCGTCGTTGAGTCCGTCGCGGCCGATCAGGTTCTGGTGCACGCGTATGGCGCGGTCGGTCTCGCCGCGACGGCGGAACAGATTGCCGAGGGCGAAGTGCATCTCCACGGTTTCCGGATCGACGCGCGCAGCTTCGATGAAAGCCTCGATCGCCTTGTCCGGCTGTTCATTGAGCAGAAAATTCAGGCCACGGAAATAGGAGCGCGGCAGCGAACGCGATTCGCGCACCAGTGACTTGATGTCGATGCGCGCAGCGATCCAGCCGAGGATGAAGAACAGGGGCAGCGCCAAGAGCCACCAGAGCTGGATCTCCAGGCCTGCGCTCACCGCGTCTGGGCTCCCGCGGCCTGCAGGCGCTTCTTGAGATCGACGATCTCGCGCCGCTGGCGCACCCGGGCGTAGAGAGCTGCGCTGGCCCCGATCGCGGCGCCGGCGGCAAAGCAGGCGAGCACCACCAAGGAGAGCGGCGCCTGCCAGCTGGTATCAAAATAGAGGCGCAGCTCGACCAGGCTGCTGTTCTTGACGGCGAGGCCGAAGAGCAGCACGAGAATCACGGCGCGCAGGAGCCAGATCAGCGCTCGCATCTGGGTTCGCCCCGAAAGTAGAGCGCCCTAGGGACGCCGCCGGTCCGCTGCTGGCCCGGATGCTAGCCCGAGGCTAATCGCGCTGGTCGACACGTTCGCGCAACTCCTTGCCGGCTTTGAAATGCGGCACGTGCTTCTCCGGCACGCTGACCTTCTCTCCGGATTTCGGATTGCGGCCGACACGAGAGGGTCGATAGTTGAGGGCGAAACTGCCGAACCCGCGAATCTCGATGCGATGACCGCGCGATAGCGCCGCGGTCATCGCATCGAGGATCACCTTAACCGCAAAATCGGCATCCTTGGCCACCAGTTGCGGAAAGCGCGCAGCCAGACGGGCGATCAGATCGGATTTGGTCATGGCAGGCCGAGCACGCTACTGCTGGGTGCTGTTCAGCTTGGCCTTGAGCAGCGCGCCAAGGCTGGTGGTACCAGCTTGCGCCGACCCGCTCTCGGCCGAAAGCTTCTGCATCGCGTCGGACTGCTCGGCCTGATCCTTGGCCTTGATCGACAGATTGATCGAGCGCGTCTTGCGATCGACGTTGATGATCATCGCCTCGATGTTATCGCCCTCCTTGTAGAGCACACGCAGATCCTCGACGCGGTCGCGCGCCGCTTCGGAGGCGCGCAGGTAGCCTTCGACGTCGTTGCCCAGGTCGATCACCGCACCCTTGGCGTCTACGCTCTTTACCGTGCCCTTGACGACGCTGTTCTTGTCGTGGGTGGCGACGAAGCTGGTGAAGGGATCGCCCTCGAGCTGCTTGATGCCGAGCGAAATGCGCTCCTTCTCGACGTCGATGGAGAGCACCATGGCCTCGACCTCGTCACCCTTCTTGTAGCCCTGCTTGGCCTCTTCGCCGCTCGCCGACCAGGAAAGGTCGGACAGATGCACCAGACCGTCGATACCGCCTGGCAACCCGATGAAGACGCCGAAGTCGGTGATCGACTTGATCTGGCCGCTGACCTTGTCGCCCTTCTTGTGGTTCATGGCGAACTCGTCCCAGGGATTGGGTATGCACTGCTTCATCCCTAAGGAGATGCGGCGGCGTTCCTCGTCGATCTCGAGAATCATGATCTCGACTTCGTCGCCGAGCTGCACGACCTTGGACGGATGAATGTTCTTGTTGGTCCAATCCATCTCCGAGACGTGCACCAGGCCCTCGATGCCCTGCTCCACTTCGACGAAAGCACCGTAGTCGGTGAGGTTGGTGACCTTGCCGAAGAGGCGCGTGCCGGCCGGGTAGCGACGGGAAATGCCGACCCAGGGATCCTCGCCGAGCTGCTTCATGCCGAGCGAGACGCGGTTCTTCTCCTGGTCGAACTTGAGGATCTTCGCTTCCACCTCGTCGCCC
>Ga0172380_10009806_pt1 | contig 10143 bp, 10 predicted proteins | sample Leawe162metaG_FD_119747 | JGI IMG/M metagenome (GOLD analysis project Ga0172380, IMG submission 119747) | Leachate microbial communities from a municipal landfill in Southern Ontario, Canada - Leachate well 162 metaG | ecosystem: Engineered > Solid waste > Landfill > Unclassified | place...
AATTGAATCGCTTAAATTGCTAGCTGCAATGATTTGCGAACGATGGCTAGGGCTGGTGCGATCCTGCAATGCAGCATATAAAGGAACCATACACACCCCACCACAAACTGCCACCATAACCATGCAAAAAACAATAATATAATGACTGGGAACACTAAAAAACTGAGTAACAGTCATCAGCTCATCGCCCATCGGTGCAGGCGTAAAAATCACCATCAGCACAGTAAAAAGCGCAACCCCAAGAGCAGAAACAGGGGTAAAACGTGTGGAAATCTGCCCTTTTAGCAAACTATCACAAGCCAACGACCCTGATGCCATCCCCAGTGAAAACAAAGTGAGAAACACTATATAAACCTCATTATCAGCATGGATTATCCCCCGCGAATAATTGGCAATCTGCCCCACAAAAACTGAACCAACTACAATAAACCACGAAAGCGAAAGGATAATACGCACCAAAATCGGGTCACGCATTGTATGTTTGATTATTTCCATACTCCCCCGCCATAGATTTAGGTGAATTTTCGTATCGGGATGCGCGGAGGGCGCGAGAGGAACAAACAGGCTAGAAGTAAAACCACAAATCGCAACGCTAAGCAAAACCACGCCAATTATATTATTCGCTCCCTCCACCAACAAACCGCCAGCCATCATGCCTGTAAGTATCGCCAAATAACCACCGCTAGCGATAAAACCATTGCCAGCCAACAGCTCGCCATGCTTTAAATGTTGGGGTAAAATGCTGAATTTGATTGGCACAAAAAAGGTAGAATGCGTGCCACTAATAAACAGCAAAGCCATTAGCAAAACAATGTTTTGGCTATAAAAACCATAAGCTGCGCTGAGCATAATGAATAATTCTGCCATCTTAGTAAAACGTAAAAGCCTTGATTTTTCATACCTATCCGCCAACTGCCCTGCAATGGAAGAAAATAAAACCATCGGCAAAACCAGCAGCCCCGAACACAAAGTTACTAAAATTTCAGGATCAGCAAAAAGTTTTATGCCATGTTTAGAAGAATAGGCGATTAGCACCACCAAGCCAGAACGCAGCACATTATCGTTAAATGTTCCCAAAAATGTGGCAAGAAACATCGGCAAAAACCGCCGACAAGCAAAAAGGCTGTATTTTTGGTTTTTTATGCTCAGAGCTTCTAATTCCATAAAATCACCAACCAAACTATGAACGTATTGATAATGCTAAGTAAAACCGCGCCACTAGCAACATCTTTGGCAATTTTTGACAGAGGATGAATTTCACTGGAAATGCGGTCAATAGCTGCCTCCACCGCGGTGTTTAGCAATTCCACAATCAATACCAGAAAAATACTGCCAATCAGCAAGGCTCTTTCGCTGGGGATATGGCTTAAACGCAGGGAAAGTGGAATGGCAAACAACGCAACACAAACTTCCAGCCGAAAAGCCCCTTCGCTAACCCACGCAGCGCGAATACCCGCAAACGAATAGCCAAAAGCTAAGGCAATACGCCTAGTTTCTGCACTTATTTTAGTTGTTATTTTTTTGAATAATTTTGAATTAACCATCCCCCACCCTAGCACAGATAAAAACCAGCCGTAAAGCAGTTGTTTTGATATGTTTTAATAAGAATAAAAACCACCCTAACAATCTTTCACTTATTTATTTTACTGTGCTTGGTGGCTCATACTACGCAAAAATCTGTTCAGACCAACCTAGCTACTATATTTGGTATAACTCGCAAACCATACAATCAAAAAATAGCTATTGACATATATTAGAATGAATGTTCTATTATACATCAAGTTCATTGGACAAAAAGCATGAACTTTAATAACCAAATCAAAAATCAAAAAAAGGAATATAGATTATGAGTGCTTTTTTCGTAGCCACCGCCACCATAAAGAATCCAGAAAAAGTTCAAGAATATGCTAAAAAAGCCTCAGAAACATTTGCGACTTACGGTGGCGAATTTGTGGTTCGTGGAAAATTCAACTCAATACTCGTAGGTTCAGCAAATCATCATGCCGTTGCGGTTGTAAAATTCCCAAGTATGGACGCATTGAACGCTTGGTACAACTCACCAGAATATCAAGCCATCGTTCCGCTGCGGATAGAAGCGGCTGATATGCAGATCATCACTTACTCGGATATGTAGCTAAAAATCCTTAGCAATAGCCAAATGGGCTGAGGCTGTGGAAAAACTTTACTTCTAACCAAGTTGTCTTAAAGCCTATCCACAAAATCACTCAGCCCATATTGGCGGGTACGTTTTAAACGTTCTGCTTTAAGGATTGAGTTTATCTTATCATGGGTTTGGTCTAAATCTTGATTTATCAAAACATAATCATATTCTTGCCAATGGTCAATTTCGGTTTTTGCTTTGCTCATACGCTTTGCCACCACCTCATCCGAGTCTTGCGCCCGCGCGCGAAGCCTGCGTTCCAACTCACACATAGAGGGTGGAAGAATAAAAATACTCACTAAATCAGCATGATTTTTTTGTGAAAGCTGCTTTGTGCCTTGCCAATCAATATCAAACAAAACGTCAATGCCTTTTTCAATTTTCTCACGCACGAAATTTGCAGGTGTGCCGTAATAATTATCAAAAACCTGAGCGTGTTCTAACAATTCATCACGCGCCACCATTTGTTTGTATTTTTCTTCGCTAACGAAAAAATAATCCTTGCCATCTTGCTCGCCCACGCGCATCGGGCGAGTAGTAACCGAAACCGACATTGCAATTTTTTCATGCTGAGCCACATCACTATATTGTGCCAGCAACCGACGGGAAAGAGTGGTTTTTCCAGCACCTGACGGCGAAGAAAGAATAAACATCAGCCCACGACGGCATAGCTCAATTTCTGATTGTAACGACATTTTTGCGCCTTATTTTAACAATTCCAAAACGGTATTTGCTATTTCATTCGCAGGTGCGTCATACGAAAAATGCTTAGAATAAACACCGTTTTTGTCCATAACGTAAATGAAGCTGGAGTGATCCACCTCATAATTTTCATCAGCATCATCTTTTTTATTTACTGAAAAATAGGCTTTATAAGCACTGGCAACTTGTTTTAATTGCTCGTCTGTTCCTGTTAATCCAATAATGCGCGGGTCAAAATTTGCGAGATATTTTTTTAACACTTCTGGTGTGTCACGCGCTGGGTCAACGCTAATAAAAATAGGCGCAACATTACTTGCGTTTTCGCCCAAAACACCAAGTATTTTACTAAAACTTGCAGCAGTTGCAGGGCAAACATCTCCGCAATGGGTGAACCCAAAAAACACCAACATAACTTTGCCATGGAAATCAGCATCTGTAACCGCTGCGCCATCTTGATTAGTTAGGGTAAAACTTCCACCGATTTTCGCCATTTCTGCGGGTGAGATTGTCTCTGGCGTGGCAGTTCCACCCTGTGCAGTTTCGGAGGTATTTTCTGGCGCAGGAGCTTCTGTTTGCACAACACTTGGTGCAGCCTCTACCAATTCTGCATTTAATTTATTTTTGGTAGAATAAAGCACAGCGGTGGTCGCAAGCAATAAAAAAACCATTAAAATTGTTAGAAATTTTATCATAATCAATACCTTACAATTGTTGAACAAACGATATAGCTTTGTAGTTTTACTTGCATTGATAACATGAATATGTTAACATAACGTTAATAAAACAAGAAAAACAACCATGAACGGGTAATAAAATGTTTGCGTCAATTGCAAATATATCAATTCCAGCCCATATAAACTTGGTCGCAACACCGCTGCCCAACAGCGTGGCTTTGCGCGTTCCCAGCACCAATGTTTCACCTACTATTTCTAGCGCACAAATAGATAATAATGCAAGTGGTAACAGCAATTTTATTCCACAAAAAACAACTGCCTCATCATTGGCTATTCCGCTACAAACTTCATCTGCTTTTTCCGCGCAAAATTATGTTTTATCAGGAACTAGCGGTGGTGCGGTGCAGGCTGGTTTTCTGGCGCAATTAGCAAGTGGTGATAGCTCGCCAGAGGTTGATAAAATTTTCGTGCAATATGAAAAATTGGTAAAATATAGCACTGTAAAATATAAGCCAAGCGATGCGGGAAAGCCTGAAGATGCTGCTTCTAGTTTTAGCTCAGTTTCGCAAAAAACAAGCACTAATCCAAGCACGGACAAAGAAATTGCTAAAAATACAAAGCAACCAATTACTGAGCAACAGCCTGCGCCAGAGCTGGTTAATTCAGCAAAGGCGGCATACAAAGAAGCAGCAACCCGAAATCAAAATATATAAAAAGATATAGACGAAAAATCCGCCTATTTTTTAATCTTACACTCTTGTTTTGCCTAATAAATAGGCACAGAACCCACCATAAAAAACTCTGTAAGCCACTATTTTCCTAGAATTTCATGTTTGGCACAGAACTTGTAATAGATTATACGTTTCAGCATGAATTATCTCAATTCATGCTTTTGTGAACGTCCTGCGACTTGATGGGCTGGGAAAATATATTTTTCTCAGCCCTTTTTTAAAGTTCAATGCTATAAAAAAAATGCTGAAATTGCGTAAAAGACGGTAGATGACGAATAACAACTACCCAAAATTCGGTAATGCCATATTGGCAACAAGATAGGGAATACCAACACCAACACTGGGGTGGATGCCATCGCTCGCGCAAAATGCGGTTACCCCACCATAAGTATCAACCCGCCACCTGCTGCTCGTTGTGCTGTCGCGACAATATGCGCTAATATCAATAATTCCATCATTTGCAATCGCGCCCGCAAGCAGTGCAGAATTATATTGCTCAACCCGCCCACCTGCTTGAAAATTTGCAGCACTTCCTGAAACCAAAGTTGGTGATTGTTCGGCAAGGGTAGTGAATTTATTGCTGCCTGAGCTGGTACTATTGCTTGGTGTAACAGTGGTCAAAATTATTTTTGCCCCACGAGCGCGCCAAAGGCTGGCAATCGCGCTGATGTGGCTTTGCACCGAGCTAATAACATCACTATTGTTATTCACCAGAAAATCATTCACCCCAAGAGCGATAACCACATGGCTTGGGCGCATCCCCCGCTGAATTTGCGCGTCCATAAAATTAAGCTGCTGAGTTTTGGTGGTGTCCCAACCAGTTGCTGATTCCCCTGTAACCGCCAGCTTATGTACACCCGCACCAATACGATTTACGATTGCTTGTTCATATACTCCAAAACTTGCGGTTAAATCACCCAGCGTATCCACCGAACCAAAACCCGAGGCGATGCTATCACCAATCAGCAAAACACTTGGTATGCGCCTGCGTGCAATGCCCGTTATCAAGCTCGGGCCATAAGTTGCAGTGATTGAACCAAAGCCATTATTAGCATTTCCTGCACCACCAACAAAAGCTAGCGGTGGCGCACCAGTCGTATGCCCAGTGCCACCCGCGCTAACGGTTATGCTGCTAAGCTGCCCACCAGTTTGATTGCCATAACCTGAAACGCCAGAGCCAGTATAGATTGCAGCTGGTTGCCCAACGCCTGCTGCCCCATACCACATATATAAATTTAGCCCAGAAGCATAACCTGTTCCACGATTTGCACTATCTATCGGGATTGAGGTAATAACCCCGCTGCCATTAACCACTGGCGTACCAGCCCTCGCGCCATAAGCCACACCAACCCCTAGCGTATAATCTTTACTAGCGTCTGTGCCACTTATAATACCATCTTGGCGAAAAGTCGTGCCACCTGTGGTAGTGATTACCTTATAGCTTCCCGCTGCGCCAGCATCCATCGCCACCCGCCGATTAGTTATATAAAAATCTGTATTCGGTGGAATATAAACGCTGGCTTTGCCAATCGCCAAACCCCATTCTTTGGCAACAGTGGTTTCATTTGCCCCATTAAAAAGCAACTGGGTGAATTGCCCATTAACATAAATCCCAGCGCGTAAAACAAAATCATAATAGGCGTTTTGTTCGCTATTGGTGCTGATTAAGCCGTTGATAAATGTTGCTTCAATCGCTGTGTAGCCCGCAGCACCAGAGTGATGGCGCGTCCAGCAATTTTGAACCCAGTTCGCGCCCGTATTATAATTGGTGGGCAGATTGCAATTATTGGCAATTGCAAGGCGATTTTGTGATTTTTTTAATAAAGTTTGTAGCGCGCTCATATTACAAAGCCCGCAAAGCTAGAGTGATAATTGCATCGCTTGGAGTTTGAGTTGCACCCGCGGTTAGCTTGATAAAACGCAAACCCGCAATCACATTAAAATTATGAATTGGTACATATTTGCTGGCCCCAACAGTTATAGAATAATCCGAACCATAGCCGTCTTGCGCGGTGACAAATGTTCCACCCGCGCTGCTCGCTGCTTTGATGGTGATGCTGGTTGCGGTAAAATTGGAAGGTATAAAAAATCCCACCAGCTCCAACCCACTAAGGTCAATCACTCCACTATCGGTTTGCCCGTTGGCGATGGTTGCAGTTAGGTCATAAAATTTATCGTTACTAAAACTAAGTTCGCTGGTCATGTTTTTCCCTTTCAATTATTTTATCCAACCTATCAGCCGTCATTGCGATGAGTGAAACGACAAAACAATCCCAAACAAACAAGAAAGGCTGGATTGCCACGCTCATTACATTCACTCGCAATGACGAAAATAGATAGGCAAGAAGTTAATAATCAATTGTTCTTACGGAAATAGATGGCAGGGAAGTGAGATTTTTTTGGTAATTACTCGCTGGTAAGCATTTGCACAATCCGCCCTAGCCCACGTTTTGGCAAAGTTTCTGCCAAAACATCGCGCTCATCGCCATTTTTAATATCGCGCAAATGAGTTTGATAAACCGCTTTTTTGTTAAACCCTTCTTCCACATAAGCAGCGCGGAATTTCGCATTTTTATTGATAAATGCGGGCAGTGGGTTTTCGGATGGCTGCACCATATAAATAAGCCCACCGATAATTTCGCTATTTGCACCATTTTTATTTTCTAAAATTGTGCAGTTGCGCTCGGTTTTTATGCCCAAAACCCAAAGTGGCGTGCCATCATTTATAATCCGCACTCCCCCGCCCTCGCTGTTTAATTGCCACGCCCAAACACCTGCTTTGCCCGCGATATCAATTTTACCGCAACAGGTATTTTCTAAAAAAACCTCCCCGCCAGTTTTCTCGCGTTTCAATGTCGTCACCCCTGCCCCCACAACATCGCGCAAAACCACTTGCCGTTTGCCAAAAACCGAAACCGCAACTTGCGCACCAGCATTGCTATTATCAAAAGCTAATTTTTCAATTATAAGTGGCTTTGTACCAGAATTTACCGCAAAAAACCCAACCTCGCGGGAAAATTCAGGAGAGCGATTGGCAACCGCGCGAATGGTTGACATCATCCCCACAATGCGTTGCACAGATTTCGGAATTTCTATATTTTCGCTAATGTTATAAATTCCATGCGGGAAATATATCGTGCTTGCCCCGCTGGCAAAGGCTTTGCGAACAGCCTCGGTCGCATCATCGCCCTCATTTTCCACCCGCACAGCCACCCATTTTTTGCACGCATCTTGTGGCGTATTTGGTGCGTTTTTAATCGGCAAATGCCATTTTTCGCGTTCATCCGCCTGCACAATCAAGCCATCTTCTGATAGATTTACAATAGGAATAAACTTGTCATTGCGAGGAGGCGCGACCGACGTGGCAATCCAGCTTTTTTCTTTTTGTTTATGGATTGCTTCGCCTTTGGCTCGCAATGACGAAGAAATTTCCAAATTATTCGCGGAAATAACATTGTGGTTATTGGAAAGCCCAATTTTTTTCTGTCCTTTAAGGCGTACATTATCCAGCGTAACGCCATATTCGGTGTTTTCCACCGCAATTCCAACATCAAAACCTAAAACCTCAACATTTGAAAGCAGCGCAGGGCCTATCCATTTACGCGCCATGCTGATGCCAACCGCGCCACTATCCTTGCCTGCAACCACCCGCACATTACGAATCGCGCCCAGATTATTGGCTAAATAATCAATGCCCACCGCGCCAGCATTACCTGCGCCCACGTCAATGGTCATATTTTCCACAAAATTCGCATAAGCATCATTGCCCTCGCCCTTGTTTGCGTAATCTTTTCCGCCACTGGTTGGGCTGCCGTCTAGCAACTTCGCGCTGCTGAAAATCACTGCTCGTGGCGAGTTTTTATCTTGATAATTTTCCGCCTTATCTTTTAATTTTATAATGGTTTTATCGCGGTTTTCCCCCACCATAATCGCTCCGCTGGCGAAGCGTCCATCCGCATATTTTTTATTTAGTATATCCGAAACTAAATATATTCCATTCGGGAAATAAACTATTTTATCCTGCCAAAACAGTGCTTTAGTATCTTCCCCACTAGCCGTAAGTGCCGCATTTATAGCAGCAGTGTCATCATGCACCCCATCACCAACCGCGCCAAAATCGCGCACGCTTACAAACCCAGCATCCGCGGGGAAAGCCCCCTCCGCCCACGCAGGTAAAGCTAGGAAAACCAATATAAATAGGAAAAAAAAGAAGTTTTTTGCGAATAATTTCATATTTTTTTTGATAGGCTATAGACAATCAATATATATTCTTTTATAAGCCTAGCCTACTCGCGAGTAAATACCGTTTTTAAAGAATGCCCAGATAGCTCAGTCGGTAGAGCAAGGGACTGAAAATCCCTGTGTCGGCGGTTCAAATCCGTCTCTGGGCACCACTTCCAAAATCCTCATAACTTTGATTTTATTCAATAATAGCTAGTATAGCTGCACACAAAACTCTTGCCAATAAAACTCTTGATTGAGAGATAATAAAAATATACAATCAACTAAAAGTTGCTGTTATTTATTGGGAGTTGTGATGCCGTATACTATACTAAAGGAAACTATTTTAATAGCTAATGATGATGCTACACAATTACAAATTTTAAAACGTGTGGTTGCTGAAAAATTAAAGTATCAGGTGGTGGCAGCCATCAATCCTGACGAGGCTATAGCTGCAATTTTTCATAGTAACACCCCCACCCCCCCTGATATGTTGCTGCTTGACCTCGGCAATGGCGCAACTAATTGGCTGGGGCTTATTCAAACTATTCGGCAGAAAAATGCTGACTTTCCTATAATAATTCTCACCAATTATGGCGAACATGAATATGCAACGCAGGCGATTGAGGCGGGAGCGAATGATTTTCTGACAAAACCTTTGGCAACTGCGCGTTTGGGGCTTTCCATTTCCAACATTTCACGAATGCGTAATTTGCAAAAAACCATCCATAAATTAGAAAAAAAATTGGTGGCAGATGGTTTTTATATACCAGTGAAACTAGCTTTTCCAATTTCTGCCCCCTCACCTGTTGATGAAAGAGGGAAAATCAAAAAACTGCGGATTATTGAAGAAGATGCAATTCGTTTTGCACTGGAATCAAACGGAAATTCTATGAGCAAAGCAGCGCGAATGTTGGGCATTGGTCGCTCCACTCTATACCGAAAAGTTAGCGATTTAGGGCGCAATCAAATTTCGCGGGAAAACCACATCACTCGCCCCACGATGACCACTTCTTCCGCGCCCCTTTCATAAGCAGTATAGTTTTGATTATCAGATGAAATGCGTATTTTCCCTGTGTTTTCAATGTATTCGCAGCGTTTAGCGACCAAGCCAAAACCATCAAACAACACAAAAACGCTGGGCGGAGATGGGTATTTTTTGCTGGTATCAATCAACACCATGTCATTATGGATAAGGGTTGGGATCATGCTGTCACCACTAATGCTCATCATCCGCAAATCCGCAGAATTTGTGCCTAAATGCTCGCGTATCCAATCCTTACGAAAACTACAAATTTCGCCACCTTCTTCACGAGAAATAATTTTGCCACCCTCAACCATAATCCGCGGAATGGTTATACAATCAGTATTAACGGGCTTAGCCCCGCCATCATCCACCCCATTTACCAAATAATTCAGGCTGACACCAAGAGCGTCCGCCACCCGCCCTAGCTTTACAGTAGAAGGATTACTAGATTTTCCGCTAATAATATCATATAAAAAAGAAGTAAGAACCCCAGAACGGCGCGCCAACTCGGTTGAGGTTAGGTCGTGCTTTTGCATCTGCACCTTGAGGCGTTTGCCGATTAGGTTGGTGTGAGTTTTATATTCCAACGTTTTTTTCCTATAAAATAGGCTTTTTATTTTTTATTAT
>Ga0172380_10009807_pt1 | contig 10141 bp, 11 predicted proteins | sample Leawe162metaG_FD_119747 | JGI IMG/M metagenome (GOLD analysis project Ga0172380, IMG submission 119747) | Leachate microbial communities from a municipal landfill in Southern Ontario, Canada - Leachate well 162 metaG | ecosystem: Engineered > Solid waste > Landfill > Unclassified | place...
ACCTCAAGAAATATCTTGCATAAATCCACTCGGGATTAAAGGATTTTGCTCTAACGCCTCTCTAGCAAAGTCAATCCTACCTATCAGTTCCTGGCGCAGGCGTAACGCAGTCATATATCTAAATCCTATGATCAGCAGATCGGTAGTCCGATCTAGATAAACTCCCCCATTTTCAATCGGAATGGGTCCTCTATTTGGAATCTTATAATGCCCCCCTTGTGGACCTGTGGCAATTGTTACCAGGTCATTCTCAAACAAGGAAGTAAGTACCAGGAATCGTGAAAATACCAAAATAGGCAATTTATCTAGCAGGTCTCCCTCAGCTACCAAGTCGCGCTTTGGCATCCCCAACATTATCGGAAATTTTTGACTACCCACATTCTCGACATGACCAACTTTCCAGTAACATTCCTTACCAAGCTGAGCTATTGCCAATCCCATACTAGCCTAATACTCCTAAAGTTTAGTATATGAGATAATTCTATAGTATGAGTCAAATCACCTGGGAAACAATCACAAATTATAAAGATGCGCCCGGCACCTGCGGTGTCTATCAATATTGGTCACAAGATACGCTCCTCTATATAGGTAAAGCTATCAATCTCAAAGCTCGTCTATCTAGTCATGTCCAAAATGCCAAGCTAGACGCAAAAGAAGCTGCAATTGTAGCCGGAGATACCATCAAATTTACCCTCTGCGACACCGAATTCAAAGCCCTTTTACTCGAATCAGAGCTGATCCGCAAATTTCGTCCGCCTCACAATCGTATCTGGAAAGACGACAAAAGTTATCTCTATATAATCATCGATCTCGCCGATCCCTTCCCGCGACCTCACTTCGCCCGCGCCCACGACCTCCTGTCTCCAACCTACGATCTCGGGTCCAAAAACCACATCTTTGGCCCTTTCCCCAGTAGCAAAGTTGCCGAAGAAGTACTGCGTGCCATTCGCCGACTTATCCCATTTTGCATGGCCAAAAGAGTCACCACTCACCCATGCTTTTATTCTCGCATCGGCCTCTGCAACCCCTGTCCCGCCAATATCCAAAAACTCACACACCCGGTGTGTGATACTCAAAAACGGCAGTATAGATCCCAAATCCGTGGGATCATCAAAATCCTGCAGGGCGACGTAGACCCTGTTATCAAGGACCTCACGCTGCAGATGAAGCAAGCATCTCTGGCACAGGATTTTGAGCAAGCTCTAGAGCTCCGCACCAAGATTGAGCGCTTTGAACGCTTTATTTCTACCCATAGCTTCAGTGATCGTCACTTTTCCTACAACAACGCCGAAGCAAAACTTGCGGCTTTAGAGAGTATCCTCGCCATATATTACAAGGATCGTCCCCGTAATATACACCGCATCGAGTGCTACGATGCCAGTAACTCTGCCATGCAGGACGCCACCGTCTCCATGACCGTCATGACAGATGGACTCCTGGACAACGGCCAGTATCGTCGGTTCAAAATCAAGAATCCTCGCGCTGTCTCCGACTTTGATCGCCTAGACGAGGCCATGACACGCCGGCTCAAAAATAAATCTTGGCCCAAACCAGATCTCATCGTCATCGACGGGGGAGTACCGCAGCTGCGTCGGCTCCAGCGTATCTTCGACACTCTTGCCGAGCCACCATTCTACATTGGCTTAGCCAAACATCCCGACCGTTTAATTGTGCCCGCTCCCTCGGTTCCGAACTTTAAGCGGTCTGCAGCGCTAGCAAAAGATAGTTCGGAACCTTTGCAGCCCGCTTTTATCACCATCAAATTATCCTCAGATCACCCAGGCCTCCAGCTCCTAGAACAGCTGCGTGACGAAGCACATAGGTTTGCCAATGCCTACCGCAAAATCCTCCAGTCACAGAGAACTGGTCTATAATCTAGCTGTTGCGCCTATCGTCTAAAGGATAGGACTCCGGTCTTCGGAACCGTTAATGGGGGTTCGATTCCCTCTAGGCGCACTTTGATCCGGCAAAAATTAATTCTAAAAGTAATTATCTATAGCAAATTGCTGTTGTTGTAAAAAAATTCTTTTCAAGTGATATATATTATTTTGTTCATAGAAAAGAATTAACGCTTTCTTATATTCAACCTCATCTACACTCCTATAAGAAAGTGGAAAATAACCATTTGCTAACAATACTGCATTACTTACCAATCGACTCGTGCGCTTATTTCCATCAGTAAATGGCTGCAAATATGAGATCAGAGCTAGAAAAATTAATGCTTTCTCTGGAACTATAGTTACATTTTGTACATGTCCTACAAGTTTAGACAAAGCTTCCTCAATTTGCCATTTATTATCAAGTGGTACATATTTTGTTCCAGTTATTCCAACCCCTGACTCTCGAATCCCAGAAGTTATGTCAAGATTTTTAATCAACTCATTATGAACTGATCGTATATCAGCAATAGTAATTTCCTTAAAACTGTCTGTTTTATTCAGTATCGTATCAAATGTTTTATCTAACGACTTAAATTTATCTTGTAATTTATTCTTGCCAAATTCAAATAAATCAAGTTCTTCTATTGAAAAAAGATCGGCAAGGTTATTTATTAATTCAAAGTTAAATCTTTCATATGTAAAATTTCTCGAATCAGTATCCTTTAAAAGATATACATCAAGATCAATGGGGATGAGTAGCTCTTTGCCACGCTTTAGTCGATATACTATATGTCTTCCGCCACCCAACTGCTCTACCCATCCTAGATGCAATAAGTAGTTTAAGTCACGAATTATTGTAATTCGTGATACTTTTCACCTTTTATCGCATTCTCAACGACGACCCTAGAAGTTAAAGGATTTAACAGCAAAAAATTGAGAATTTCTAGTTGTCTTGAATTTACTTGCGTATCATTCATATATCTACAGCGCATCATAATGATACGCAAAAATCAAGTAGTTGCTACTAATTATCCAAGCAATATATACACTTTATCATCTCTAGAACTAAACATGTCGTCATATAATGGGCGATTAATAGGCGATTGTCAAACCCTATTTTATCTTGACACAAATTATCTAATGAGCTAAGATACTAATCTTATTAGTATTTAGGCTCATATGGAACAAACAAAAGAAGATCTCATTCAGCAATTTTCCTGCACTTTTTCTGCCCTCAACCGCGTCATGCACCACGTCTCCGCCATTTCACTTGAAGAAAAAATGACTACTATGCTCCAGTTCCAAGCACTCTCATTCCTCAAAGAACATCCCGGTTGCACCGTCGGCGAACTAGCAGCAGAACTAGGTGTTTCCTCAGCTGGTGTTGCCCAACTCACCGATCGACTTTTCAATGCAGCTCGCATCATTCGCCTTCACGATGAGAGTGACCGTCGCGTGACCAGATTATCTCTCACGCAGGACGGGGAATCTCAGTTAGCTCAAATGAAACAAAAACACCTCGAAACTATGTCTCGCTTTCTGAGTCTCATCCCCGAAAAAGATTTACAAGAAATTATTCGTATTCAGTCAGAACTAATTAAAAAATTGGAAGGTAAAAAGAAATAATATGACAATAAAAAATCTCCTAAAAAATAAGCTTGCTATTGGCATCACTATCATCTTGGCCATTTTCATCCTCACCATTCCACTACGAAAAAAGGCTGTTACCTACACCACCGAAAATCTCAAAGTCGAGACCATTACAGATATTGTCTCAGAAAGTGGCAATGTTACTTCGTCAGGTAGATTCGATGTCTATTCCCCAAGCACTGGTTATATCGAAGAGCTCTACGTCAAAAATGGTGACAACGTCAAACTCAAACAGAAGCTCTTCAAAGTCAAAAGTACTGCCACCCCACAAGAGCAAGCCAACGCCTATACCAACTATCAAAATGCCCTAAGTAGTGCCAAAGTCAGCGAACAAAACAAACTAGGCAGTCAGTCACAACTAGAAATTGACCGTCAGGCCGTGATTGCCGCTTCGACTGCCGTCACCAACATGCAGGACAATATCGCCGCAAATAAAAATAATCCAAGTACTAGCAAATCGTACACTCAAAATGATATCGACCTTATCAATTCTGTCTTGACCAGTGCTCGTAGTACTTTTGCCAAAGATGAACAAAAATATCGGGATGCCGACACAACCATTGCCGCTGGCAAAGCAGCCATTTCCTCGACCTGGCTCGCCTATCAAACAACCAGTGACTATATCGTGACTGCCATCGCCCCCGGCACCATCGCCAATTTATCGTCTTCTGTTGGCGACAAAGTAACCGCAACTGGCTCATCAACTCCCACTCTCGTCATCCAAGGAGGACTCTCTATTCTTGCTATCAAAATCCCACTCAACGAAGTAGATGTCAGCAAGATTGCCGTTGGCCAGACTGCCAGTATCATATTTGATGCTTTTAGAAACAAGACCTACACTGGGCATATCGCTGCCGTCGACACAGCCGGAACCAACGCAGGTGGGGTCATTACCTACAACGCCTCTGTTGTGATCGACGATGCAGACAATCTTATCAAAGCCGAGATGACTGCCACCGTTTCCGTCGAGACTGCAAAGCATGAAAATGTCCTTACTGTCCCAAATAGCGCCATAAAACCATATCAAGGTGGCAAAGCTATTATTGTTCTAGACAAAACTGACCACCAAGTGACAAACAAAGCTGGTAAAAAACTAGATCTTTACTATGCGCCTGTCAAAGTTGGTCTCAAAGGCATCTCTCGAACTGAGATCATCGAAGGGGCTACAACCGATACCAAGGTTGTAACCAGCTCTATCAATTAAATTTAAAAAATCTCTATGAGCAGCAAGCCACCAATCATTTCTCTCAAAGACATTACCAAAAGCTACGTTATTGGTGACTCGCTTTATCAGGCGCTCAAAGGCATTTCCTTTGATATCCGCGAAGGGGAGTTTGTCGCCATCATGGGACCTTCAGGTAGCGGCAAATCCACGACGATGCATATCATCGGGGCCCTCGATACCCCCACTTCTGGCACCTATGTTCTAAATCAAAAAGATATTAGTCTCTATACCGACGATCAACTCGCCGAAATTCGCAATCGCGAAATTGGCTTTGTTTTTCAAGCCTTCAACCTCCTGCCTCGCACTTCTGTCATCGACAACGTCAAACGTCCTATGATGTATGGTGGAGTACCAGAAGGGCAGCAGGATACCCGCGCTATGGCTTGTCTCAAATTAGTTCATCTCGAAGAAAAAGCCCTAAACCTCTCCAATCATATCTCCGGTGGCCAAATCCAACGAGTTGCCATCGCCCGTGCCCTAGTCATGAATCCGTCCATGATCCTCGCTGACGAGCCAACCGGCAATCTCGATAGCAAGACTTCTCACGAAGTGATGACTTTTTTCCAAGAACTCAACCGTCAGGGACACACTATTGTCATGATCACACATGAACCGGATATCGCCGCCTTTGCCAAGCGGATTATTATCTTAAAAGACGGCCTCATCATTTCCGACAAACCCAATAAACAATTTTTGGCTAAAAAAATTCTATGAACTACACCCAAACTATTCGCTCAGCCATTCGCGCTCTTCGGGGCAATATTCTCCGCACAATCCTCACTATGCTCGGCATCATCATTGGTATTGCCTCTGTCATTTTAATCATCTCCCTTGGCGAGGGTGCCAATAGCTCCATTACCTCCCAAGTCGCATCCCTTGGCTCCAATATGATCTATGTCCGCGCCGGTGCCCAAGTAGCCGGAAGACCACCCACTTCCAGCAATAGTCTCAAATACGCCGATGCCCTCGCACTAGCCGACAAGACGCGCATAGGCGGTATCACAGCAGTTTCAGCTGTTGTTTCTACCCAGGCCGAAATCGTCGCGGGTGGCCAAAACAAAAATGCCACGATTCAAGGAGTAGGTTCGGGCCATGCCGAAATTAATTCTCTCGAAATCGAGTCAGGAGAATTTATCACCGCCGAAGATGAGTCAGGTTATGCTCGGGTCGCAGTCCTTGGTCCTACTATCGTTAATGATATTTTTGGCGAAGGAGCCAATCCGATTGGCGAGACTATTACCCTCAAATCACGTTCATTTCGTATTATTGGCGTCACCAAAGCCAAAGGTAGTTCTGGTTTTAGCAATCCCGATGAAACTGTCTATATCCCTGTCACGACAGCCATGAAAGTTCTGCTTGGCCAAGATTCCGTTCAGACTATTCTCGTTAACGCGCAAGACTCGAAAAAAGTAGACGAAACCACAGCCGCCGTCAAAGACTTCCTTCTCGAAGAACACAAAATTACTGATCCTACTTTGATCGACTTTTCTGTCGGAAGCTCCAAAGATGCTCTTTCAATCGTCAACAATGTGACGGGACTGCTTACCGCTCTACTTGCAGGCATTGCAGGCATCTCTCTGGTCGTAGGCGGAATTGGCATTATGAATATCATGCTCGTCACCGTCACTGAACGTACCAAAGAAATTGGCTTACTCAAAGCTATCGGTGCCAAACGCAAAGATATTCTCACTCAGTTCCTCATCGAAGCAGTTGTCCTCACCGTCCTTGGTGGCATAGCCGGCATCATTATCGGTGTTGCTTTCTCGTACCTCGCCACCCTGTTCCTCCCCATTCCCTTTATTTTCCAGCCTACTGCTATTATCTTAGCTGTTGGCGTCTCGACTATTGTAGGAGTTGTTTTTGGTGTCTATCCCGCCCAAAAAGCCGCCAAACTCTCGCCGATCGACGCCCTTAGATTCGAGTAGCTACACACTCCCTACGACTAGCTTTACCTTGACAATAAGCGGTAAAATTTGTTCATGAGATATTTTATAGATAGACTAGTCAACAAAGCTATTGAACGATCCCAAATACTCCGCGTCGAAAAACACAAAATTAAAACCAACTGGGATCCAGATATTACAATTTCCCGTGACCCAGGTTCTGGTGGTCATCTGATCGCCAAAAAACTTGCTAAAAAACTAGGTTGGCGGCTGTTCGACAAGACTCTCATGCTAGAACTCAGCAAAGAACTCAAAATTGACCCCGCAGAACTTGTGCACGTCGATGAACACGATCGCAACTGGGCAGCCGACCTTTTCCAGTCAATTTTCAATCCTAGCTACGTCTCTGATATCCGCTATATCTCGCATCTCAAAAAAATTCTTCTCCATGCCTCAAAATTTGGTGATATGGTTATCCTTGGTAGAGGTGCCAATCTTATCCTTCCACCAGAAAAGTGTCTCCGCGTCCGGATTACCGCCTCACCTCAAACCAGAATCAATAATACCTACAAATTTGAAAACAAAAAAACAAAGATCGATGCCGCCGCTTGGGTCAATCACGTCGAGACTCACCGTAATCGGTTTATTCGCCAATATTTTGGCGTCAATCCTCACAACCCCTGGAACTACGATTTAGTCATTTCCACTGATCATCTCTCTTTAGATCAAGTCACAAATCTTATTCTGCATGCCTACAAAACTAAATTTCCTAGTGCCGAGAAGAGGACTTGAACCTCCATGGATTGCTCCACACGTACCTGAAACGTGCGCGTCTACCATTTCGCCATCTCGGCTATGAAATTTATTATACCCTGAAAAATCTTATTCTTTCTGTTTGCCGCGGTTGTTCTCGATTCCAGACAAGTTCTTTTTGCGTAGACGCAAAGAGATAGGGGTGATCTCGAGAAGTTCATCCTGTTCTAGGAAATCAATCGATTGTTCCAGAGACAAAGTGATTGGAGGGGACAGCTGGATGACACCATCAGAACCTTTAGAACGCATATTTGTAAGCTGTTTGCCTTTACAGACATTCATCCACACATCTTGCTCTTTAGGATTAGACCCAACTATCATACCTTGATAAACTGGTACGGCTGGACCAATAAATAGGGTTCCACGTTCCTCGGCTGCCGCCAAACCATAAGCCAGCGAGTCACCAGTGTTTGTGGCAACAATCACCCCGGGTCGGATTTTTGGCAATTCTTTACTCATCGGTTCATAACCATCAATTTGTGAAGAGAAGAGGACAGTACCTTTGGTCAGAGTGAGTAAAAGTGTACGTAGACCGATGATATTGCGGGTAGGGATTCGGTAAGCAAACTCTACTTCAGTGTCAGAGATAGGCTCCATCGAAAGCATCGTGCCGTAGCGTTTGCCCATTTCCTGATTGATTACACCTTGATATTCATTTGGTACGACCACGTCGACTTCTTCAACTGGCTCTACTTTGACATTATTCTCATCACGTTTGGTAATAACCTCTGGCTTACCTACTTCCATTTCATATCCTTCGCGACGCATAGTCTCGAGCAAGATAGACAAATGTAGCTCACCACGGCCAGACACTTTGTACTTACCATTGTCGAGTTTTTCGACTTTAAGTGACAAATTGGATTCTAGTTCTTTATAAAGGCGCTCTTCAATCTGGCGACTAGTCACAAATTTACCTTCACGACCAGCCAGAGGCGAGGTATTAGCCCCAAGGGTCATGTGGAGAGTAGGTTCAGTAATCTCTTGGATAGGGTAGGCGAGCGTATCAGAAGGATCAGACATAGTCAGCCCAATCTGAACATCGGTAAATCCGGGAATACCTACGATATCGCCAGTCTGGGCTGTTTCAGCTTCCACTCTACCTAGGCCTTCAGACAAAAGAATTCGCGAGACACTAAATGGCTTTGTTGGTCTATTGGTCAAAATTACACTTTGGCCAAGTTTGAGTGATCCTTGGGTAATTTTCCCGACAGAGATCCGACCTAGATGTGGGTTGTAATCTATCGAAGAAACAAGCATTTTAAAGGTGTGGCCTGGATCAGCTTTAGGAGAGGGGAAATATTCGATAATTTTATCAAGTAGTGGCACCACATTCCCTGGCATTTCAGAGGTATATTCGGTAGGTAGGGTATCAAACACCTTACCATCTCGCCCTACAGAATAAAGCACTGGAAATTCCAGACTACTCTCATCATGAGCTAGTTCCAAGAAAAGACTCTCAATTTTAGAAATAACATAAGGGACGCGAGCAAATTGTTTATCGATCTTATTTATCACCACAATAATCTTCAGATTTTGTTTAAGCGCTTTTTTAAGCACAAATCTTGTCTGAGGCATTGGACCTTCTTGGGCATCGACGATTAGAAGAGCCCCATCAGCCATCGAAAGAGTACGTTCTACTTCACCCGAAAAGTCGGCGTGTCCAGGCGTGTCGATGATATTAATTTTGGTTTCACCATAAAATATCGCACAGTTTTTAGCAAGAATAGTAATTCCACGCTCACGTTCCAGAGTATTACTATCCAAAATTGTAGTTTGAGCCATCTCTCCCGAGTTCTCGCGGAATGTATGAGTCTGCTTAAGCATGGCGTCTACCAAAGTAGTTTTACCATGGTCAACGTGCGCTATTACAGCCACGTTACGAATATTATTAAAACTGTGCATGACTTACTCCAATGTGAAATATTTCTAGCTGTGTCATTCTATATCAAAATCAAAAAAAAGGCAATTTCAATTAAATGGATTTTCTGTCATTTTACGATCAAAATCATCATCAAATTCACTATAGTCGCCAGTCAGTTCCTCACCTGGCTCAATATCTCTCGAGGCAAATGTCTCGCCATAGCCATCAGCACTCTCTTCACCTCTGGTATTTGGCTGACTCGAATGGTTAAAGTACCTCCCGTCGTCACCGCAAAAAACATATACGTCATCACCCATATACGAGTAATGAGCGACAAAGTCCTGGTTAATTTTGGGGAGTGTCTCAAATTCTGCCTTGGTAATTGGCCTATCAATCAATGGGTGAAATTTCCAAATTAGCGTATCTTTTAAGATTTTTTCCTTAGCAAATACACCCTGACCATGCAGAGAGCTATTTCGTGTTTCCCATGGTACACACATCATAAATATACCTCTATAAAAAAAGAGCACTTATATCATAAAGTCAGAACTCATTTTATAACACAATCCTCATAATTGTTACCGAAAAATCATAAATCTCAAAATTGTATGAACCTCTGCAAATGGTGCCCGCCGTCGCCCATGTGAGGCTCACATGGGTCACACGCCTGTTCTGTCACGCCTTCGGCGGGAATCTCTCCCGCTCGCCACAATATGGAGTTTTTATCTGCATCTGGCGGGCGAGTCCCAAAAAATACAAATTGCGGGCGGGAGAGACTTTAACAGGCGTGTTTGGGTCGTTTTACGACCCCGACGGCGGGATATTTATA
>Ga0172380_10009809_pt1 | contig 10141 bp, 10 predicted proteins | sample Leawe162metaG_FD_119747 | JGI IMG/M metagenome (GOLD analysis project Ga0172380, IMG submission 119747) | Leachate microbial communities from a municipal landfill in Southern Ontario, Canada - Leachate well 162 metaG | ecosystem: Engineered > Solid waste > Landfill > Unclassified | place...
CCACGCGCGATAAGGCGGTCGCAAAGATGCGATCCGAGGAAGCCGGCGCCGCCGGTAACGAGTACTCGATTCATGTCGGTCATTGGCATCCGCCAAGGCTGTTGATGCAAGATTGGCGACATTCTACCGAAGTGCCATATGGGTAGACTCCGCCATGGCTCCGGCGCGGCGTGCGGGGTCAGGATGCAAGTTGATCACCCAGCATTAGGCCCAGCGCGGTAATCGTGAGTGTGGGTGCCGCTGCGCCGCAACGAGGGAAGAGAGCGCTGCCGGCAACATATACGTTGTCTGTTCCGTTGACCCTGAAATCCGGGCCTGTCACGGCGATAGGCGATTCCCCCATATGCAGGGTCCCCATCAGATGGTGTGCGCCGTACCCCTGTTCATAGGTTCGCCACGTTTCTGCCGGGAGGATTCCGCGACTTCTCAGCCCATGCTCGACCTTGTTCACGATGCGTGCATAGGATGTCGCCAATTTTGGATAGGTCTGGTCATCGATGATCGGGCGAGCCAGAGAGTCCGGGCGCAGGAAGAGGCCTGCGTTAGGCGGTATTTCGAACCAGATGTTGAACAGGACGATCGAGTCGATATCCCTGAAAAAGGACTGCTGGTCGCCGAAGTGGAGTTCGGGCCTCATGGCGAGGATGAGTGCCGGATCCGGCGGCCGGGTGATTTCCATCACGACCTGGTATTCGATCCCGTCCATGGTGCCGCCAAGCTCATGGATGTCGAGGTCGGTATCCATGTTGGCGTTGCAATAGACGATTGGGCCGTCGAGTTTGGCGATGATCTGGCAAAGGGCGTGATCCTGGTAGAAGTGCCCGATCGAATGCCTGCGAACGCGCGACGGCAGGTCGCTTCGAAGTAGCATCAGGGGTGATTCCAGGCCATTGGCGGCGATGACCAGTTGCTTGCAGCGAATGCGAACCGGCCCTTGCCGAGATCTACCCTCGACGCCGACCGCTCGATTACCCTTGAACAGCAAGCGATCGACAATTATCCCGCACAAGATGTTCTGGTTTGGGTATATCGTCGCAGGGCGGGCCTTGGCGTCGAACGGACATATCTGACACATTCCGGAGCCTTGGCAAACCCCTTGCGGAGTCGAGGGCGACTCTGACGTGTTCTTCGCCTGGCTGATCAGTTCGATGTTGCGGAAATGTTTTTTCAGCCGGTCCTGATAGTATCCTTGGCCCTTGATTCCTCCGTCGCCGGCGGTTGCCGCGGAAACGTTCAGGATTCGAGTCGCGGTCCCGTAGTATGGCTGCAGCACGGCGGAAGAGAGTGGCCAGCGATGGCTCGCGAACTGCCCGTCCAGCGTCGCCGTTGAAAGTTTCGAGCAGAATCCGTCCCAGCGATTCGAGGCGCCGCCGGCAATCAGCTCCCACTCGGATTTACAGTGCTCCGACGCCTGGTGCCAAGTGTTCCAGGGCAAGTCGCTCATATATGCGAAACGGCTGTTTACCCAGGGGGGATGGTCCTTGCTGCGTCGGGCCAGATACCTCGCGCGCATTTCGTGATGTGGGCGATCCTCTCCACGGTCTACGATCAGGTAGTCGCCTGGGCTCAGTCGCGAAGCGACCGCCCTGCCGGCAAATCCAGAGCCGATAATGAGCGTTGGTACCGCAAGTTCAGGAGGGGCGCGCCCGTTCATGTCAGGAGATTCCGATACCGGTCAGCCGAATGTGAATCCAGGCGCCGGGTTCAGGGCTGCCTGAAATGGAAGAATCCGGGCGACTCGAAGTCTTTGCCGCCGAACTGATATTCACCATCGAGCCTGGGGCGCACGACCAGGTCGAAAAATCTGGCCCGCTCCGACGCATCCAGTTCGTCGCCCAGGGCAGCCTTGAGCGACATCAATGATCGATCGACCGCTTCCGGGCGGATGACGGCCAGTCCGGCGGCTGCGAGCGCGGTCGCGGCGCCGAGCAGGATTCGCCTGCGTTGCAGATTGGCGGTCATGTTGCCGACAACCGATGCTTGCGTGTGACTACCATTCTGAAAGGAAACTCCTTCTTCCCGGCCTCAATCCGCGATTCAAGAGACGTGCGAGGTGGATCCTGAAATGGAATGCGGCCGTGTCCAGCAGGGTCGCGTCGTTGGCGCAGTACTTTCGGTAAAGATGCATCCAGTCATCTTCGGAGTGTACGGAAGCCGGGTCGGATGTCGTCAGCCGATCGGGCAGGGCCAAGCCGAGGGTCGATGGGTCGAACACGGCAAAATTATTCACCAGGGACCGCTCGGAGACGTCCAATATCCGTCGACTCATTTGCCATGGATAGTCGAGCGATATGTCGACTCCGCATTTTTGCAGGAGAGTGATCCAAATGTACTGTTCGGGCGAGTATCGCCACAGGTTGTTTGGGAATGGGTCGTTGGGAGGACGGGCCCGACCTTCGAGCCAGCGGGACGTTTGCGGCTCAGGGGCCGGTGCAATGTCCCAAAGCTTCAGCAAGTCCGACCGGGTTCCGAAGTGGAAGATGTCGCTGGGATGAAAGGGCAGGTTGAATATCCTCGGGTTCCTGAAGTAGAACTTGCAGGCGACGATTCGCCTCTCGAATAATCTCAGATCATTCTGGCGAAGCGGGTAGTGATCGAAAGCAGCCAGGAATCCCTTGTTTAAGAGCCAAGTGTCGGTACGGATCTTGGCGCAGTACTTACCGGTCGCTGCCCTCAAGCCGTTCAAGGTGGAGACGATCTGCCGGTTCACATTGTTCGGCAGGGAGTCTTCTCTGGTGCGTATTTCGGCCCCTGGATCCGTTGACAGGATCAGACGATCGAAATCGAGGCAATCCACGTCAGCGCCGTCCCAGGTCGAGAGCACGATCTCACTCCCCGGAAACAGGGAGCGGATGCTTTGGATGCAAGCCAGAGTTCCCGCGCCAGGGACGACCACAATCGGTCCCTGCACAACGAAAGTAATTTCCTGATCGCTGATGACTGACATGACTAATCCCGATGTGAGACACTGAAAGTGCCCTGCGGCAGGGCGGCACGCGGTGATCCTGTCCGCTCGGACGGCCGCAGCGCAGTTCGTTCGTTTGAAAACCGGACCGCTGATATGTTAGCTGCGGGCTTTCAAGAGGCGGATCCAGATACCGCGCAAGAATTCATGGGTTTTGGGCAAATTGGCCTGCAACGTCGATACCAACGGGCCCAGTCTTGCATGAACCAGATAGGTGGGGCTGAAATATTTGGCTCTGAGGGACTTCAAATACGAAAATTGCTGAACATCCAAACGAGCGAATCGGTCCGATGAAAGCAGCGTGCTGATTGTCGTCGGGTCGGATGCAAGCCGTGCCGGGAATACAAGCCCGCTGGATTTCCAGTCGCAGACGGAGAAGTTTTGCGTGAGAATCGTGCTCCATTCCCGGAGCAGTCGCGGACTGATGGCGGATGCATGTCGCATGCCCGGGTCGGCGTCATTGCGCTGCAGCCAGCGCGTCGTCAGCGCCTGCTCTGGGAACAGGCGGGTCGTGCTGCTGAACCACGCCCTGCCGTTGCCTTCGGACAGGACATCGCTTCTCAGGAACGGGTCACCCTGCCAATAGGAAAGCAGGTCGGACGTCAGTCCGAACTGCGCTGTGTCAGCGACATGGAACAACAGAGGAAAGCGTTCCGGGTCGCGAATATACAGGTTGGGGATAGTCACGGGTCTGGAAAAGTGACATTGCTTACGATGAGCGCCGATGCGCAGAAAACGGCGATTGGTCAGAGCCATGTCGCTTCTGATCTTGAGGCCGTATTGTCGCGAGACGCGGCGCAGGCCGGCCGCAGTCGATACCAGCAGGCGGTTCAGGTTGTAGGGGCGGCTTGGCGACTCCCAAAAACATCCGGGGTCGGCGGAGAGGACGACATGGTCGGCATCAAGGCCGCCGGCATCCTCGCCTATCCATGTCGAGACGATGATTTCCGAATTCGGGAGTATCGCGCGCAGGGAGGTCAGGCAACGGTGAATTCCCTCATCCCGATCGCGCAAAAGCGGCCCCTGAACAATGACTGACACATCCCGGTCGGGGATCGGCTCCAATGAATCGAAAACATCGGCAGCAGGATCGTCGCGGGGTGCCATCACGCCTTAGCGCGGCACTGCAGGGAGGCGCTGAAGAAACAGTTCAAGGTCTTCCGGCGTGCCCAATCCAAACATGCCAATTCCCTCGGGCGGAATGCCGTAAGTCCGAATGCGCGCGCCGGCCTCGATCAGGGGGTTGTAGGCGGGAGCGACATAGAACTCGCCGTTCACTCTCAGATCTCGTCGAATCATCGACTTCGCCGACCGAACAAAATCGCTACCGTGACGAAAATTGTATATCCCCACGGTAGCTTCGTCGGATACCACCTGCTTTTCCACCACATCGATAACCAGGTCCTGATCGTCCTTCCTTACGTAAGACCACTTTGGGTCCTTGGCGGTGAAGGTCATGATCAGCCCGTCGCAGTTGTCCTGCGCGGATTGCTCAATATATCCATTCACGTCGGTGGCAATGTACTGGTCTGTGTTGGCAATCATCAGGGGCTCCTCGGTGTCGATGAGCTCCTCAGCGAGCAATACCGTGCAGGCGGCACCTTCCGTCACCGCGTCCACTGGAACGATTTCGCAATCCGGGGCGGCACGCCGCAGAACCGTTGCCATCGACCAGTGCTCCAGGTGTTCGCGCAGGCTCAGGAAGATAAATCGATGTGGGCAGGTTGGCCGCAGGTTGTTTACCACGACCTCGATCATGGGCTTGTCGTGCACGGGTATCAGCGGTTTGGGCTGGGTGTAGCCGACCGCTGAAAAGCGGCTGCCACGACCGGCAATGGGAAGGACGATGTTGAGCATGCTGGCGCTAGGCGAGTGTCTTGGCGATGGGCAACGTGCCGAACGCCTCTACGTCTTCCGGTGTGCCCAGACTATGCATCTGCTCCCTCGCGATCGGATGCGTGATGATTCGCTTGCCCACGAGGATGAGTTCGTTATAGACGGGGCTGACGAAAAACTCGCCATCCCATGAGGCGTTCTTCAATATCATTCTTTCTGCGGCGGCGAGGAAGTCGCTGCTGCTACGGAAGTAATACAGGCCGGCAGTCGCGTGGGAACTAATAGGGCGCTTTTCCGCTACGGTCAGGACTTCCCCGTCGACCAGCTTGACGAAAGACCATTTTGGGTGGGTCGACGGAAAGGTCATGATGCAGCCATCGGTGTTTGCCTGTCGTGCGGTGGCAAGGAAACGGTCGATGTCTTCCTCAAGGAACTGGTCACTGTTGGCGATCAACAGCTCGCAGTCGTCGACAAAGTGCTCCATCGCCAGCAACACGCTGCACAGCGCGCCAGCGGTCGAGTCATGCATCGCCGCAATCCTGCAGCCGGGAGCGATGAGTTGCAGGACGTCGCTTAGTGCGTAGCGGTGGGCATGTTCCTGACGGCAAACGAAAATGAATTGATGGGGCTCGGAAGGTGTCAGGTTGCCGACGACGATCTCGATCATCGAACGACCCTGTATTTCAACCAGCGGCTTGGGAAAGGTGTGACCGTGTTCAGCAAAGCGCTTTCCTTCTCCTGCCATCGGTACGACGATTTTCAGCATGATTGATCCTTCCTCGCGGCAGCGTCCATGAATCGTCGCAAGCGCCAGTAGTCGACTTCCGAAAATCCGGACACTTCGAGCACATTGGCTCCCGAGCGCCTGGCGGCTTCAATGCCATGCGGAGCGTCTTCGATAATCACCGCTTGACGTGGTGCAATACCCAGTCGCTCCAGCGCCGCGAGGTAGATTTCGGGGGCGGGTTTGGGATTGGAAACGTCCTCGTTGCTAATGACGAAGTCGAAGTATTGCCGCAATCCGGCCCGCTCCAGCATCAGTTCCGCGCTTTCCCTGACGGCGTTGGTGCACACCGCCAGCCTGTAGCCTTCACGCTTGAGCCTGCTGAGCATGTATTCCTTGTCGAAGGAGGGCCAGCAATGGCGGAGGATTTCTTCACGGGTGTAGGCTTGCTTGAGGCGGCTGATCAGTCCATGCAGAACTTTCGGCAGGCCCTTTTCGACGGACAGCATGTCGAGCTTGGTGCGAGTTGGAAGTCCGTTGTATTCCGCCAAATGTTCGTAGCGGGAAATCTGGTAGCCGAAAAGCACGAGCGCACGGTTCAATGCGTCGAAATGCCACTCGGTTGCGTCGATAAGCACTCCGTCCAGATCGAAAATGATGGCCGGAAAAAGCGAGGTGGTCACGATCGGTGTTCCTTTGCTCTGATTGCTACGTGGTTGTGATTGCCTTGGACGGTAGCGCCCAAGCGTATTCCTGTTCTTCGACTACTTTGGACTGCTGTTCCATGTAGTAAGTTGGCCGGTAGATTTTGCGGCCGAGCTTGATGGGTTTCGCTTCGGCAAAGCTGAAGAGGTCGCCGTAGTCGCCGTGGAAGCCGTCGCATATCGGCGCGACATCGCAATTTCTGCACTCACTGCACTTTGAGTAGTTGTGCACGGTAAGCGGCATCAGTCGCCGGGATTCCTGGTGCAGGTACTCCAATCGCGTCAATCGCTCCCTGCCTAGAACGACTTCGCGATAGAGCTTGATGCAGCTTTCGATGAACGAGGCGACAGGCAATAGCGGATGGGGGCGTTCAGCCGGCAATGCAATCTCGACCGGGGCTTCCCGCTCGGCCGGCCGGCTTCCTCGTCCAATGGCGGAAACGTCAATGCGAGTTTCCGCGGACGCAGGATGCGTGGAACGGGGGTCGAGGCTGCGCAAGACACGGATCACCGGACGCATAGCCGACTTGATCCAGTCTGGCGCCTTGCATTCCAGCCACTGAATACGGCGGCGCCAAATGGTTTCTTCGAGACGCACGGGAGGTGAAAGAGTCAGTGCAGCCTGGCGCTGGTTGGATTCACCGGTCCAGGCTTCGGAAGCCGCTTCCCATTCATGGAGGTCGTAGATGATCTGCTGAAAATTCTGGCAGAACTTGCGATGACGCTCTTCGAATACGCAGAAGGGGAAGTAACGCACATTACATTCGACATTGCGCCGATCGAACTCGTCGAGGATGGGCGTGAGTACCTCCATGACTTCGCGGTAGCTGGCGACAGTGTCGACATTCCGTTTGCCGCTGGTCTGGTCAATGAATGGATTGAAGGCGATGAAGTTCATCGCGCGCGCACCCGAGCTGAAGGTGAGTTCCGCCAATCGAGGCAATTCCGCCACGACCGGCTTTGACAGCACGCAGTTGAGGCGGAACGGAATTCCGACTTCGCGGAGATTCTTCAGGGCCTGCATCTGCTTCTCGCTGCCACCAGGCAGGCCGACGATCTGATCGTAGGTGTCGCCGATGCCGTGGATGCTGAACAGCAGGTCGTATACGCCTGCCTCTTTGAGTTTGATGCAGGCGCTCATCTTCGCCAGCTGGATGCCATTGGTAATCAATGTCGGTTTGAGGTCGATTTCCTCGCAGTAGGCGACCAGCTTGTAGATGTCTCCCCATACCAGTGGTTCGCCACCCTGTATATCCACAGAGTTGCAGCCGTAGTGGTCCCGCAGCACGCGGCACATCGTCTTGGCCTTTTCCAGGGGCATCATCGGATGCTCCGGGTGGCTCTTGGCGTTGATCTTGTCAAGGAAGTAGCAGAAGTAGCAGCGGATGTTGCAGGTCTGCCCCAGCCATATCACGCCGCGTTTGTTCATGACGCGGTGAGTCGTCATTGCGAAATCATTCATGGTGTGTCCCGTCCATGATTGCTAGGGCTCGGCCGGAACGGGGCCCAGGCCAAGTATGTCGCGGGCCTTACGCCCCATGACGGTGATGTCATGAGCCGCTTCCCACAGGTTTCGGTTCCGCCGTCCGACTTCCTGGCGCTGCTGAGGAGTCCAGTCCAGGGCGCTTGCGACTGCCTGCTTGATTTCATCGATGCGGCCCGCCCGAATGGAAATACCCGCCCCGTGTTTGTCGACATAGTCATGCACGGCCCATTCGGGATGTCCGATGGAAATTATCGGACGGCCTGCGCACAGGTAGTCGGAAACCTTGGTGGCAAGGGAGTGTTTGAACAGCAGTATGTTTTGTTCATCGAAAGTCGTCGAAGCCACGAGAAAATCCGAGGCAAGGTAATGTTCCGTTAGTTCCTGCTTGGAGCAGAACCCCCTGTAAATGATCTTTCCGGGAATGGATATCTGGTTGGCGATCGGGGCGAACTCCCATGGCGTGAAAACATGTAGTTCGACCGGCCGCCGGGTTGCCAGTTCCGCAATGGCGTAGGAGAACAGAACCAGGGACTCACCCTGAAGGCGCCAGTTTAGCGCCCCACTGAAGCTTATGATCAGCGGACCGGTCTTCTCGGCAGGAGGCTTGAACCCGGCACCGCGCATCAGATCGTAGCAGGCGTTGTTGACGGTCTCGTGCGGTATCCGGTAGCGGCGCGTAAGTTCGTCAGCCAAGTGAGGACTGTTCGACAAGGCAAGACTCACCCTCGGGGCGATGGCTGCCATCTCGGACGCGATTGCTCCACGCATGTAGTTTGACAGCGGGCTTGACCTGGCGACTTGGTCCGACATCCAGTCGTCCATGTTCAGCATCACAACGGATATATCGAAATACTCGCTTAGCTGACGCGCTAGGTGCAGCATCCTGAACGACAGCCCGGCGAGGAAAATGATCTCGGGTTTGAATCCATTTGACCGTATTACCTCTATCGTGCGAGCGGCTTCCGGTTTGAAGACGCGGTTTGCCAAATGCGTGGCAAAGGTGCGGGCGCCAGCAATGTAGCCGGCAACAGGCGACGTGCTCGTGCCTGGCGCACCCAGATGCGGTCGGAAATAAGCATTGTCCTCACGAGCTTGTCCAGATGGGGCCGGCAGCAACCGAAATTGGGATGCATATTCCGTGGCGGGGGTGATGTTTTCATAGGTGAAGAAGCCGAGCAGGTTTTCCGCGGGCAATCCTCTGAGCAGGGCGTAGACCACAATGCCTCCCCCCTGGATGGGAGAAATTGCATTCTCTGCGAGGTACAGAATGTTTTTGGGCATCGGACGGCGATCGGTCGGGGCGGCTAAATTTTGCAGGACGAATCGTACGCGAATGTCGCACCTTCGCGTCGCGCGTCCGCCAGGTCGAGCTGCAACAGATCCGCCCGTGGATTGCAGCCAAAATATAAGGAGAGCCAGAAATGATGCGAAACCACTTCATCCACGGCCAATGGCTGCAGGTAATCCGGCCTCTTGAACCAATAAAAATCGAACCAGGAATCGTCAAGGACAACGAAGTAGTCCCTGAGGAAATTCCAGTATTGGGTCAGGGAGTCGGTTGACGTCGATGAAGGAATCAGCCGATCAGCGTAGCGCTTTCCGAAATAGCACTCGGGAAGCAGACCCTGGTGGCCGATTTTCTCGAGCGGCTGCCGCTCCCAGCTGAATGACTCGGGTGACATTTGCCGCGTATCCAGAGGCACATCCCAGTAATTCAGGAGATCAGCGGTGTGTCCAAGCATGATGATGTCCGAAACATGATATGGAAAGTATTTTTTGGTGTAAGTCTGCGGGACAAAAATTCTTCCGCGAAGACCTGATGAAATACATGAGTGCAGATCTGTCTGCGCCTGAATTGCCCGATAAAGATCGAATACATTCGGCGCCAGAAGACAGGTGTCCGTGCGCATTTTGAGCAGCGTGCTGGCGCCTAACGTTTGCGCCCTGCGTATTCCAGCCAGCGTTGACGCGATTTGGAGATTGCGATTGCTGCCGCCCGCAGGTTCAGGTCGCGGAGATGTCACGACGGCGTTGCAGAATAGACCCAGGACTGAATGGAGATCGGGACAGCTGTCGTTCCAGGTGGATAGAACGATAACTTCGGCCGGGTAGATCTGTCTGAGTGCGCGCAGGACTCTTTCCGTATCCGGGGTGATCGGCCCCTGGACCACAAAGCCATCCGCCGCGTTGCCGTCGACAGGACTTCCGGGCGGGCTGGATACCAGCGCTCGGTAGCGGCGTTCGAATCTTTCGGTGGCCGGACTGCTTGTCGGCGTTGGCTGTATCCCCAGCAGCGTGGCGATGGCATTGCGAAACTTCGATCGAAAGGCAATTGACATAATTGAGCGCGGCGCGGCGCGGCGTGTAACGTCTGTGTGGCGTCAGACGAGATACTTGTCGGACGGGACGCTGGGTGATTTCACCAC
>Ga0172380_10009810_pt1 | contig 10140 bp, 4 predicted proteins | sample Leawe162metaG_FD_119747 | JGI IMG/M metagenome (GOLD analysis project Ga0172380, IMG submission 119747) | Leachate microbial communities from a municipal landfill in Southern Ontario, Canada - Leachate well 162 metaG | ecosystem: Engineered > Solid waste > Landfill > Unclassified | place...
ATTTATCTCCATTGAGTTTTATCATGTAATTGCCGGAGGGCAGGACATTACCGTTCAGCACTTCCCGATAACTGCCCGCCTCGCGCCAGCCGTCCGAGAGCCGCGTCACGAGACGGCCTTGAAGGTCGATCACGTCGATGGCGTAGCGGCCGGGTTGGGGAAGGGAGTAGTTAATCGTTGTCGAGGAATTGAAGGGATTGGGGAAGGCGGAAAGGAGGAAGGATGAAGGAGGAAGGATGAAAAAGCGCTGAAAGACTGAAAGTTCTCCCATCGCAGATAAAGTCAAAGAACCGCCTCCAAGAACCAGTAACTCCTTCCGATGATCATTATCGAAGTCGTAAAGTACCGCTCCAGTAATAGGCGCACGTAAAAAAAAGTCATTGTAAACCAAGTTAAAGCTATTCAATAGGTAAACAATGACTTGCCCTTGGGGGGTATAGCCTATCAGGAATTCTTCTTCAACCCCATTGATGACTGTCCCAAGCATTAACAGGTTACATTGCCTTTCGAGCCAGGCGACCGCATTGAAACCAGGTAACGTCATAATGGTGTAATTTTCTATGGAAGTGTCTTGGGATATATAATAACTTCCTACGATAAGGTTTCCTGAATCGGTCACAGTTGCCCCGTATATTCCAACCGATGGCACGGGAGGATACTGATAACCTTCATTTCCTCCTGCGCTTAGAAAACTGTTATTGGAAACTTGCCCGTCTAGGGTTGACCAGACAGTTATCCCACATTCATTAAAGACCGAGGTCAAGTCAGCATTGTGGTCATATCTCCAGGAGCTTGCACCGCCGCCTAACAGAATTCGATATGGATCATTCTCATTTCTACCGCCTAAATCGATGAAATGAGGTGAATAAGTTCTAAAAGATGAAAGTGTTGTCATTGATATTAACGAAAATAGATGCACAATTCCTTTGGATTCGCCATCTCCATTTCCAAAAATATCGATTCTGCCTTTAGAATATTCACACAAAATACTGATGGTCTGAAGAGAATCTTCATCGTCGGTGCGCACCTTAAATATCGATTTGGCATTATAATCGGTTTTTCCACCTAGTGCGAATCGTTCGGGAACAGTAAAAGCTGCAACTCGATAGTCACCAAGTCCTTCGCCATAGTACAGGTGAACGAATCCAACAGCTTCGTGTTCGATTGAATCGACAGTAGTCGCTATCAAATAGACAGTTTCGCCGAAGACAACTCTGGCTGTAGCACCGACTGGACCAATATCAGGACTTGACCAAACGATTTCGCCGTTCTTAATCATGAGTATTTGTCGATTTGTGCCAACGACTGCACAAGCCTGATTATCTTCAGTCCAATGCGTGCCGAGACACGTGACGGCGTCTTCAATGTCAAGTGACCAAATTGTCTGTGCCGGAAACTCCTGCCCGTCCGATACTCTCGCCAGAGCCAACAGCCCCGTGACAATCAGTAATATCTTCTTCATTGTCCTACTTCTTTACTTGATGATTGTGATCGGTATTGAAAACGACTCTGTATCTGAGTTCAATTTAATAACGTACTGCCCGCTCGCCAACCCGTTTCCCTGAAAAACCTCCCGATAGCTTCCCGCCTCACGCCACCCGTCCGAGAGCCGCGTCACGAGACGGCCATTCATGTCCACTACGTCCATTCTCGTCCAGCCCGAAACCGGAATCGAATAAGAAATCGTGGTGCTTGAGTTAAACGGATTAGGGAAGGCGGAAAGGCTGAAGGTTGAAGGATGAAGGATGAAAGAGTCATCGAAAGTAGAAAGTGGACGCAGCCGGACACAGGTCAACCGATTGTTTTCTAAGCCAATCAGTTCGGTTACGCCGTCACCGTCGAAGTCTCCGCCCTTGACGCCAATCCCGCCTAACGGCGAGATGTACTCTTGTGCTAAAAGGCTTAACGTCAATATACTCAGCAGACGGGTCGTGCCGTCCTCTTCGATGCACATCAGATAAGGTTGATGGTGGTCGCCTTCTTGATTTTGGATTGGAACGAAGGATTTGATGGGGCGAAGGTTTAAATCGATGGAAGTGAGGGAGTCGAGATTTGTAGCGTCAAAGATCCTCAAGCTTGTCGAAGGCTCCAAGTCGATGTATCTCGAATCGACCGAAGCTACCAAAAGCGGCGATTCATCCTGCATTCTGATAGTACAAGATGCAGTCTGCGCATTATTTGCTTCTGCAGGGAATTCGAAGGCACTGATTTCCATGGTTTTTGACCGATGCACGGACATATCGGAGCTAAATCTTTGGGCGATAAAACTGATATAACCGTAATGCACCGGTTCCCAAGTCGCCCACCAACTCGAACTTCCAACCACGAAGTCGCCGTCCACAACCGACCAGTATTGATCATATCCTGAACGAATAACGCTTAACAGCGTGTCATTAGGTACGGAGTAGCGAAGAATCTGACCCTGCTTACTCATATTACCTCCAAACGCCATCGAATTTTCGCGATAAGTTTCTTTACCGATTAAAAGGACACCTTCCTCACCGCCGACCCAATGCATTTCTTCGGTCACTTCTTCCCAGCTTTCACTGTACATTGAGTCAGGATTTTCATCGCTGTATCTCCAGTCCCACCCTACAGTAATGGTTCTCAGATTCGAGAAATCCTCCCCATCAAGGATATGGATCAGATTGAGAGAGTCCTCCTTGACGGCAACTAAAAACTCCGGGCGCTCTTCACCCATGACGTCGGCGCGAAGTAAAGCAGTAACTTCACCGTTAAACGGGTTGCTGGTTTGCACCACTTCACCGTTACGTACAAGAATGATTCGGTCATCAAGACCGAGCAAGACGTTGATAGCGCCATTGGCTTCCCAGACGAGGAAGTCGGGTAGTGGTTCGCTGTTGAGGTTTAGACTCCAGACGTTGTCAGCCGGTAAGGGGATTGGGTTGGCAGTGACAGGAGCAGGATTAAAGGTAGAAAGCGTCAGCACAAAGAGTGCTGTTAAGAGATGGCAGTTCAGCCGGAACGCGAATCGCATACTTCACTCCGAACGAATTTCAAGGGAGATTTTTATTGTAAATCGTCAGAGTATTGTTCGGCGAATCGTCAGGAAGAGGAACTCGTCGTAAACCGTGCTGACGAAGAGGCGCGTAACTGAAGGAAAACCGAATTCGGGTCTTTGTAAAATATAGGCGTATTATAGTCCACTGTCAAGGAAATGGCATAGTTATGTGAAAATATATTCGTGCGATTTGAAGATATTTCATGTGGGAACCTCAATTGATATCAGCCGCGTGGTCACTATTTTGTAAGGATGACAGGGATTTCACGGCTTTGCCCCGACGAATTCAGCCTCAGAACGTAAGCGCCCCCCGGCGTCGCACCTGCGTCGAACACCTCTCGATAACTTCCCGCCTCACGCCAGCCGCCTGAAAGCCTCGACACCAGCCGACCTTGAATGTCGATAACGTCGATGGCGTAGCGACCGGGATGAGGAAGAGAGAAATAAATCGTTGTCGAAGAGTTGAAGGGGTTCGGGAAGGCGGAAAGGGAAAGGGTTGATGGCAAAGAGCTGATGGATACATTGATAGAAAGTGCATGAAGATTGTAGAGAGTCAAGTCCGTGGATCTCAGTTGAAGCACCTCCCAATCGGGGTCATCGTCGAAATTTCCGACTCTGGTGGCAAGCACTCCGCCATCGTTTAAATGAGATGTTTCAACTTCCTCCCAATCGGTCAGGTTGAAAGTTATCACTCGCCCATCCGGCACAAACGCCAGTAGATAATCGATCCCGTCCTCTTGAACGACGTGAAGGTCGGCGGTCTGGTCAAGGCTCCAACTTGTTGCCCGGATGTTATCGAGATCAGGAAGATCGCATTCCTGAAGGTAATAATTACCGATTCTGCAATAGGCTACCAATACCGAGCGACGATCTTCGTGCTCATAGAAAGTTCCGCCAAAGGCGCGGCAGTAACCTATCGCCGCACGTCCTTGAGATTGTGCATTGGAAAGAGTTCTTTCACTAATTAAATCACCTTCGAATGAAAGTCTGATAAGATTGACTTCAGACGAGGCCCATCGCGGGAATGGGCGTTCGTCCCCAGAAAAATAGCTCCATCTGTGAGACAGTATCAAATAATTGGATGCTCCATCCACATCTATCTTTTCAATCCAACTTTGTCTGCCGCATTCGAATCTGGATGGACCAAAGAGCCCAGAGCCGAATTCTGTCCAAAAATGGTCGCCATCCTGGATCGTACCATCGAGAGGAAAGGCGAATTTCGGTCGAGCGTCATCCTGATTCATTAGTCCTGAATTATCAAGCCAAAGCCCAGTGATATCGACTGCTCCCATCTCCCAATAACCTCCAAAAGTGCCAGCATGAATCGTGTCATCTCTTTCATATCTGTCGCCAGAAAAGACGCGATAATCGAAGGCATTTTGAAAATCATCATGCTTCATCAACAAAGTCACAAGCTGAGGTTCATCACCGTTCGTGAGTCGGACAAGAGTCGTGATATTCTGTTCAAGACTGTCGATTCTGGTTAAAAGACGCCCATCCTGAATGATCGAGATGGCGTCAACCTGCCCGACTGCCACATTCAGCTCGCCTTCTTCCATCCAGGTCGAACCAAGGCAGAGCGCTTGCGGGCGAAACTCGTAACTCCACTGCGGCGTCAGCCAAGGTTCGGCGGAGGCCATTCCTATCTCTATCAACAAAGAGGCGACAACTACGGGTAAAAACTTCATGTCATATGACTTTCATTTAATCATGGTTATAGGAGTTGTCTGCGATTCTCGATTTGAGTTCAATCGCATTACGTACTGCCCACTCGCTATCTCCCCGCCGTTCAGCACCTCCCGATAACTCCCCGCTTCGCGCCACCCGTCGGAAAGCTTCGTCACCAGCCGGCCTTGAATGTCGATCACGTCGATGGCGTAGTGACCGGGGGCGGGCAGAGTATAGCTGATTGTTGTGCTGGAGTTGAACGGGTTCGGGAAGGCAGAGAGGAAAAGTGTTGAGGGCTGAAGGTTTGATTCCTTTTCAGGATTAACCGCAAGCACTTCTGAGAAATCGAAGATGTTCAAATGGTTGTGAAGATGCTGAATCCAGTAATGATCATAGATTAAAATCTTTCCAGTCAAACGCCCGGCTGGATAACTCCCCGACAGCAGAGGATGCTGTAGATCATGGCAATCAAAGATTCGTAGTGAGTCACTACAATCCAATAATAAATACTCATCCTTTATGGCTATGTCTGTGATCATTTCGCCGAAAGGTGCCTGATATCGGCTCCGAAGTTGCGGGAGTGTAGGATTCTGACGATCATAAATTGTCACGAACGTCGTGTCGCGAACTTCCTGTCTCAAGAGGAGGCACAACATATTTTCGTTCGCTACCATTTTTTGAAAAACTCCATTCATCGCAAAACAACTGTTTCGACGAGGATTTTCCAAATCGGTCAGATTTACTGCATAGATGACGGTACCGATCTTTATGTAACAGGTTCGATCTACCAGTGCCATTTCCTCTGCCCTATCAATCATATTGTCCGAAACACCCAGCAACCGAGGGGAATACGGATCTTCGATATCGATAGTGATCAGGGCATCACGAAACGTTGCGGCAAGGACAAATCCCTCTCCTATCGCTATATTGACAATTGATCCTAATTGACGGTCGATATTAACGTATGAAACCGGCTCAGGTTCACCGGAATCATCCACGTAATAGACTACCAATCCGGAATCACCTTTTGTGTAAAGAAACTCATTTTGAATTTGTTCCTGCTTGATCCAGGGATAGTGAAGAGGCTCTATTTCAGTCGGATGTGCGATATCTGAGATATCATAGCGGTGCGAAAGGGAATCCGAATCGCTATTCAGATGCAACATTAGACAATCATTAATTACCTGCGCTCGAAAAATACCGTCACAATTCCCAATACTTGTTGCAACTTCAGGGTTATCAAGTTCTTCGACATCAATTACGGACATCCCGTTCCTCGGAGAAACAAGATAGAGCCAAGAGTCGGAGATTGCCGAATGACTTTCCCAATTGGAAATTGCCATTGAAGAGAGGATTACCATCTCAGCCGGATTTCTAAAGTCAATAACGGACAACGCCTGCCCGCTAAAAGAATACCCTATGCCATTATGAATGGTGATGTGCTGTTGATAATCTCCAACATTCACTGAGCCAAGTATGTGACGATCATCGAAATCACTGATATCAATAGAATAAATGCTATCCCGGTATGAGATGTAAAGAACGTCGCCTTCGGCGGTAACGGCATCGATACCATAACGTGGATCGACAATTCCATCAAGTATGAATCTTCCGAAGTAATCCGTTTGCCTTGGATTGGCAACGGAAAAAACATCGAGGGAATCATCTTCGCACGCAATCAATTTGTTGTTGGCAAGAACAATTCCGGAAATGTATTCGCCGATATCGTATTGAAAGACGAATTCAGGGTTATGCGGGTCGTTAAGATCGATGATCAGCACAGATCTACTCATTGACAGGTAAGCATATCCTCCACGATAGAGCATCGATGTAACCGCGCCAATTCCGTGTCCCTGGTATTCCATAACCGAATCGACAATTGCCGGTTCCAACGGGTTACTCAGATCGAGAATAAATATGCCTCCCATTTGATCGGCAACAAGAAGAGTTCGCTCTTCGATTGCCAGACATCCGGCGATGCTAATTCCATCAAATACAGCAACTTCTTCCGGACGGTTAGGCTCTGAGATATCAATGATGCGTATCCCGGCTTGAGACGCGGATACATAAGCATAATTTTCGAACAGAACGATCCCTTGTGGCTGCCCCCAGAAATCGAACATTGTTCCGACTTTCTCGATCCCATGATTGGGTTGACTGAGAACCTGTCCGGAGGCGAGACAAAGACCCAAAGCGAGAATGACGTTGTATGTAGTTTTCATTGTGAGCCGTTTCCAGTTTGTTTAATTATTTCACGAGGAGGATTGGCTTGATCTGCGACTCGTTTCCCAGTCGTAGATTCAAATAGTAAGTGCCTGAATTGATTTGTCCGCCTTCGAACACCTCCCGATAACTCCCCGCCTCCTTCCACCCGTCTGAGAGCCTTGTCACAAGACGACCTTGAAGATCGACCACATCGATGGCGTAGCGACCGGGAGCGGGAAGCGAATAGCTGATTGTGGTCGAAGAGTTGAAGGGGTTGGGGTAGCAATTCAACAAGGCAAAGTTTGTCGCTGAAACCGCACCCGCTTCCGGCGGCGCAGAAAGTTGCCTCAACCGGACACAGATCAATCCAGGACCACCCCAACCGATAATTTCGTTTTGACCATCCATGTCACAATCATACCCTCGCACGCCGATCCCGCTGAACGGCGATACGTATCCCCGCGCTGTCAGGCTTAACGTCGAAGTACTGAGCAGACGCGTCCTGGCAAGCTCGCCGATGCACATCAGGTAAGGTTGCAGGTGGTCGCCCTCTTGATTTTGAATCGTCACAAACGATTCGATGTAGCGACGGTTCAAATCGAAGGAAGTGAGGGAGTCGAAATTTGTAGCATCGAAAATCCGAAGTGTCGTCGAAGGCTCGCGGTAGGCGTATCTCGAATCGACCGACGCGACCATGCATACCGACTCATCCGGCATTCTGACCGTCGCTATAGCCGTTAAAGCCGTATGTATTTCTTGATAGCCTTCGAAGTCACCGACTCCCATAGTTTTTGTCTGAAGCCCGGAGAAGTCGGAGCTAAACCTTTGGGCGATAAATTGATTAAAACCGTAAAATATCGGCTCGAAGTTAGCCCACCAACTTGAACTACCTACCATGAAGTCCCCGTCCACGACCGACCAGTTTTGATCGTACCCGGAAGGAATTGCGCTTAACAGCGTGTCGTTAGGAATGGAGTAGCGAAGAATCTGGCCATCCCTACTCAAACCGCCACCAAAATTCGACGAATTTTCTCGATAAGTTTCTTTGCCAATCATCAGAACACCTTCCTCACCGCCGACCCAATGCAATGCAATAGTTTTTTCTTCGTAGCTTTCACGCCACATGGAATCGGGATCCCCATTGCTGATAATCCAATCCCACCCGGTCACGATGGTCTGTAAGTTCGAGAAATCCTCACCATCGAGGATATGGATCAGATTGAGTGAGTCTTCCTTGACGGCAACTAAAAACTCCGGACGCTCTTCGTCCATGACGTCTGCGCGAAGTAAAGCTGTGACTTCACCGTTGAACGGGTCGCTGGTCTGCACCACTTCGCCGTTACGGGCAAGGACGACTCTGTCATGAAGGCCCAGCAGGACGTAAGTAAAGCGGTTGTCGTTCCATATGATGTAATTCGTTGTTGGGTCGCTGTGTAGTTCGAAAGTCCAGACGGGATCAGCTGGCAAGGGGATGGGGTTGGCGAAGGTTACCCTGCCTACGCAGATCGTCATTATCGCGGCAAGTAGTAATATCTTTTTCATTGTGTCTCTTCCTCACTTGATGATTATGACAGAACTTGAGTACGACTCAGTGTTTGAGTTCAATCGAATGACGTACTGCCCGTTCGCCAACCCGTTTCCTTCCAACACGTCTTGGTAGCTTCCCGCCTCCTTCCATCCGTCCGTGAGCCTTGCTACGACTCGCCCGTTCAAGTCAACAACTTCGATTCTCGTCCATCCCGATACCGGGATCGAATAAGAAATTGTCGTGGATGAGTTGAAGGGATTCGGGAAGGCGGTCAAAAGCATTGCCGACCGCGGCGGGTCGGCAGCAGAGACAAAGCTTGGATGGTGGAAGTAGATTGCGCCGATGTCGGATCTCGTTTCGTCCGGGTCGAGATCTGCGTCTGGATCGCCTGCATCGATACAGGGAGAGCCTTCCTCAAGTCGGTAATCTCTATTCGGATAGTCGGTCATTAATGGATCGACAAAAATATTGCCTGCTCCAAATTGGCAGTCGATCTTGTCGGATAAATTCTCATAAAAACAGTTGTAGGCAACCGAAAGTGGCTCGCGGGTGTTGTTAGCTATGCCGGTGCGGTTGAAGGCAAAGATGTTATTCATGACGTTTGCCTCAAGGTTTCCGCGAAGCGAAAGCCCGGTTCCGTTAATCGCGACGAAGTCGCAATTGCGAACTACTACGGAAGCACGATCCCCCACGATCGAGAGTCCATCACCATAAACCGATGTCGAAGTTCTGAAGAAATCAGGAGTGTTGACTATGACTTCTCGCTTGAAAACGCAGGAATCGACCGAAGGATTTCCTTGCAAGGAGACTTCACAATGAAAAACATCGGATTGGAGAATTGTGGAAGACGAGGAGAAAGAAACTTCTATCCCTTCATCAAAGGCGCTGTGTTGAACTTCCACTACTGAGAAGTCATCCTGCACGATGAACTGTGCAGATGCTTCACCACGGTGAATGGAAATCAGGCTGTCGCTTTCGCCAAGGAGTCGAAGCGTATCGCGAACGGTCAAGGTTCCGTTAATGGTCAGATCGACTCCAGGCCGAATAATCAAAGTCCTGATATTTACCGACGTTAAAATATAAGGACCTTGATCCAGGACGAGTCTGTCAAAATTTCCACCGAGAATGTTTAAATTCTCCGGCTCAAGCCCGGGAGGAACCTCATGAAGAAAGCGTAAATCAAAACGGAAACTCTTGCCGTAACCTGTCATGTCGTGATTAGATCTGTGAAGATGGCCACGTCGGTGTTGAACAAGACTACCCGAGACGAAGATCGAACCTCGATAATCGGAGGTTGGGCCTTGATAAGGGTCCCAATTCTCGTTTTGGTGCTCGAAGGTGAAGGATCCTTGCAAGGCGACGAGAGCGGCATTGATGACAATGGAGTGTCGCTGAAGATTATCACGATCTTCATAAAATCCGTCCGCCTTGCCATTTGCTTCGGTATCTAAAACGATGATATCGCCTTCGGACACCAACCCCAGCATCGAATGCGTTTCGAAGGGATCGATTAAACCAATATCATCTACAGCGTCGATATAGCGAACATCGTCAAGCAAGCCAATATTACCTGCGGCTACGATGGTATATCTCCCCGCAACAATGCCTTCAATCTCAAGCGGTCCATCGACATAGATAATCCTGCCATCGGGGTCTTCGAGGTGAAGTATCAACGAATCGTCATCCTCGAGTCCAATTCTTCGCTGGTAAATGTAGA
>Ga0172380_10009811_pt1 | contig 10139 bp, 10 predicted proteins | sample Leawe162metaG_FD_119747 | JGI IMG/M metagenome (GOLD analysis project Ga0172380, IMG submission 119747) | Leachate microbial communities from a municipal landfill in Southern Ontario, Canada - Leachate well 162 metaG | ecosystem: Engineered > Solid waste > Landfill > Unclassified | place...
AATTCTGCGCAGTGGAATGCCTGTGGACAACAACGCCGTGCGAACTGCCTCAAGACGCTTCTGACCGACTGCCAATCCGTAGGCCGAACTGTTCAAGTCATCGACATAACCGCGCAAGGTGACTACGAGATCCGGATTATCGCGTAGCAGTTCGGCTTCGCGCGCGATCAGGGCAGTATCGGCCGGGTCAAGCGTCGTGGAGCCGGAATCGAAACAGATGCTATTGGCAGGTTCGACATCCACTTTCGCTTCCAGGCACTGCTCCTCGTGGCAGGTCGCCCGCGGCGCTTCCTTGCCATAGCTGACCGCTTCGACCTTGGACTCGGAAAAGCCAAGGGCTTGCGCTTTGGTTTCGTGCGCGGCTGCGGCAGGCGCCGGGGCTGAATTGAGCGCCGCCACCGGCTGCAGTTTGTCCGGCGTTGGATGGGCGGCTTTCTCGGGTACAGAGGCACAGGCCGAAAACAGGACGCAAGCTGCGGCTGCGATGATGGTTTGTTGCATCTGGCATCTCCATGGCGGACAAACACGTCGCCCAATGAATAGCGCGAGATACTATCATGTCGTGGCGCGACTGCGCACCAGCACTACCCGGCAAGACCTCGTCGCGTCCATCGCGGATAGTGACGGCAGCCGCCCCAGCATAGATCCACCCTGGAAAGGGAAACAACGCCCGCGCCGCACGGGTGTGCTGGAGCGGGCGTTGCAACGGGGTTCAGGCGTCGCCGCGGAGCTTCTCGATCGCCGTCAGGTAGGCGACCAATTCCTCCGCCGGCATGGGGCGGGCGAAATGGAAGCCCTGCCATTCATCGCAGCCCAGTTCGGAGAGCCGATCGAGCATGTACACGGTCTCGACGCCTTCGGCGATGGTCCTCAAGCTCATGCCCTTGGCCATCTGCACGATGGCGCGGACGATGGCGTTGTCGTCAGGATCGGAGCACAGGTTGCGGATGAACGACTGGTCGATCTTCAGCTTGTCGACGTTGAATCGCTTCAGGTAGGAGAGACTCGAATAGCCGGTGCCGAAGTCGTCGATCGACAGCATGACGCCGAGCGCCTTCAGGCGATGCAAGGTCGCCAGCGCGCTGTCCGTATCCTCGATGAGGGTGGACTCGGTCAGTTCCAGTTCGAGCAGGGAAGGATCGAGCCCGCTCTCTGCGAGCGCCGCAGCGACCGTTTGCGCCAGGTCACCGCGCCTGAACTGCACCGCCGAGAGATTGACCGCGACGACGAAGCGCGGCAAGCCGGCTGCGGCCCAGGCGGCCGCCTGGCGGCAAGCCTCGCGCAGCACCCATTCGCCGATGGGAACGATCAGGCCGGTCTCCTCGGCGGTGGGAATGAAACGTTGCGGTGCGATCAAGCCGAGTTCCGGGTGGTTCCAGCGCAGCAGCGCTTCGGCGCCGATCATGCGGCTGCCGTGGCCGATCTGCGGTTGGTAGTGGAGCACGAACTCGCCGCGCTCGACCGCGCCGCGCAAACCCTCGCGCATGCTCAGATGCTCGACGGCATCGCTGTTCATGGCATCGTCGAAGAAGCGATGGGTGTTGCGTCCGCTCTGCTTGGCCTTGAACAGCGCCGTGTCGGCGTGCTTGAGCAGAGTCTCGGCATCCTGGCCGTCCTGCGGGAAGACGGCGATGCCGATCGAAAACGAGGTGGCGAGTTCTCTCCCCTCGACGGAGAAGGGTTCGCCCAGGCGCATGAGGATCTTGTCGCAGATGGCGGAGACGGCGTCGTTGGAGCGCACGTCCTGCAGCACCACCAGGAATTCGTCACCGGAGAGGCGCGACAGCACGTCGCTCTCGCGCAGGCAGTCCTGCAAGCGCTTCGCCACGGCGACGAGCAGCGCGTCGCCGGCGGCGTGGCCGAGCGAATCGTTGACCAGCTTGAAATGGTCGAGGTCGAGACAGAGGACCGCCGTCCTGGTCCGGTTGCGCTCGGCGTAGGCCACCGCCTGCCGGGTCCTGTCCTTGCCGAGCAGGCGGTTGGGCAGGTGGGTGAGCGGATCGTGGAAGGCGAGAAAATCGATCTTGTCCTGCGCCGCCTTGCGTTCGGAGATATCGGAAAAACACGCGACGAAATGGGTGATCTCGTCGTCGGCGTTGGCGACCGCAGAAATGGTCAGCCACTCCGGATAGATCGCGCCACTCTTGCGCCGGTTCCAGATCTCGCCGTGCCACCTGCCATCGGTGTGCAGGCCGGCCCACATCTCCTGGTAGAAGGCCTTGTCGTGGCGACCGGAACTGAGCACGCTGGGATTGCGGCCGATGACCTCCGTCGCGCTGTACCCGGTAACCTCCTCGAAGGCGGGATTGACCGAGAGGATGCGCGCCCGCGCGTCGGTGATGGTGATCGCTTCGCCGCTGCTCTCGAAAACGCGAGCCGCAAGACGCAGCTTTTCTTCGGCACTGGAGGCGCCGAACAGCGACGACGTTTCCCTCTGTCTCCGGTCAGGCATAGTCTCTGGTTCCGGCATCGGCGCGTAGCGCCGAGCGCCAATCGACCACCGTGCCTGTATTCCAACCACTAACGGCAAATATATCAAAAGAAATAGGGCGCAGGTTCGCGACAGAGCAAAAAACACCCCCTATTCTCCGAATTGGCGTGGGGGTTTTCGCGGCTAGAACCGGCGTGCGTGCGGCATGCGAAAATAGGCGGGGCGCCCTGCGGACATTCCATCCGGGGGAAACAATGGACCCGGATGCGGGCCGCGAGCGAGGGGGGAAGAAATCATGACAAAGCAGGTGGACTTCTGGTTCGATTTCGCGAGCACCTACTCCTATCTTTCGGCCATGCGCGTCGAGCCTCTGGCGAGAGCAAAGGGGGTACCGGTGAATTGGCGGCCCTTCCTGCTGGGTCCGGTGTTTACCGCCATGGGTTGGAACGACTCGCCCTTCAACATCTATCCGGCCAAGGGCCGCTACATGTGGCGCGACATGGAGCGCCTCTGCGCGCAATACGGCTTGCCCCTCAAGCGGCCCTCCAAGTTTCCCCGCAACGGCCTGCTGCCCGCCCGGATCATCTGTGCGAACCAGGGTGCGCCCTGGATACCCGATTTCGTACGCGGGGTGTTCACCGCCGGCTTCGCCGAGGACAGAGACATCGGCCAGCGCGACGTGGTGGCCGGTCTCCTGAGAGGTCTGGGACAGGACGCCGAGGCCCTGATCGCAACCGGCGAGAGCCCCGAAGCCAAGGATAGGCTTAAGCGCCAGACGGAAGAGGCCGGGGCCCTGGACATTTTCGGCGCACCCACCTTCATGGTGGATGGGGAAATGTTCTGGGGCAACGACCGACTGGAACCCGCTCTGGCCTGGGCCGCGGGCGAGCACCGTCAGCTCAGCAATTCCAGCAGTGCAGGGCCGTAGTTCTCCAATTTGCGCGCGCCGATGCCTGGAATGTGGCGCAGCGCATTGGGCGTCTGCGGGCGTTTGCGCACCAGTTCCAGCAGCGTTGCGTCGTGCAGGATGACATAGGCGGGGACGCCGTGAGTCTTCGCCGTCTCGCTGCGCCAGGCGCGCAGCTGCTCCCACAGCAACTGTTGTTCGGTTCCGAGTTCGGCGTCTATCCTGCGGCTCTTCGTCTTGGTGGTCTTCTTCTTCTCCGCCTGTCGGCGCAGCGCCACGCTCTGCTCGCCCCTCAGCACCGGCCGGCTGGCTGCGGTCAATTGCAGCGCGCCATGGGCGTGGTCGACCGCCAGCAGGCCGAGCGCCACCATCTGGCGGAAGATGCCGCGCCATTCCTTGTCGGGGATGTCCGCGCCGATGCCGAAGGTGGTGAGCTCCTGGTGCCGCCAATGCCGCATGCGCTCGCCGTCTTTGCCCGTCAGCACGTCGATGACGTGGCCGGCACCGAAGCGCTGGCCGGTGCGATAGACGCAGGACAGAGCTTTGCGCACCGCTTCCGTGCCATCCCAGGTCTGCGGCGGATTGAGGCAGGTGTCGCAATTGCCGCAGGGGCCGCTCGCCTCGCCGAAATAGGAGAGCAGGCGCACGCGGCGGCAGGCGGTGGTCTCGCACAGGCCGAGCAGAGCGTCTAGCTTCGCCGTCGACACGCGCTTGTGGCGCTCGTCGGCTGGGGATTCATCGATCATGCGCCGCTGCTGCACCACGTCGGCGAGACCGTAGGCCATCCAGGCGTCGGCGGGCAGTCCGTCGCGCCCGGCGCGGCCGGTTTCCTGGTAATAACCCTCGATGCTTTTCGGCAGGTCGAGGTGCGCAACGAAACGCACGTCGGGCTTGTCTATGCCCATGCCGAAGGCGATGGTCGCCACCATCACCACGCCGTCTTCGCGCAGGAAGGCTTGCTGGTTGCGGCTGCGGCTCCCCGTATCCATGCCGGCGTGATACGCAAGAGCGCGCACCCCTTCCGCGACGAGAAACGCCGCCGTCTCGTCCACCTTGCGCCGCGACAGACAATAGACGATGCCGGCGTCACCCTCGTGCTCGGCGCGCAGGAAGCCGAGCAGTTGGGCGCGCGCGTTGGCCTTTTCGACGATCTGGTAGCGGATGTTGGGGCGGTCGAAGCTGGAGATGAAAACGCGCGCGGCGCCGAGGTGCAGGTTGGCGATGATCTCTGTCCGTGTCACCTCATCGGCCGTCGCGGTGAGCGCGATGCGCGGCACCTGCGGAAAGCGGCTTGGCAGCGCCGAGAGTTGCAGGTACTCCGGGCGAAAATCGTGGCCCCACTGCGACACGCAGTGCGCCTCGTCGATGGCGAACAGCGCCAGTTTGTCGCGAGCCGCCGCCTGTTCGAGCAGACCCATGAAGCGCGGCGTCATCAGCCGCTCCGGCGCGACGTAGAGCAGGTCATAGTCGCCGCGCGTAAAGCTGCGCTCGACGGCGCTGGCCTGGTCGGCCGGCAGCGACGAGTTGAGGAAGGCGGCGCGCACGCCCGCTAGGCCGAGCGCTGCGACCTGGTCCTGCATCAACGCGATCAGCGGCGAGACGACGATGGCGGTGCCGGCGCGCAACAGCGCCGGAATCTGATAGCAGAGCGACTTGCCGCCGCCGGTCGGCATCAGCGCCAGGGCGTCGCCGCCGCCGGCGACGTGGGCGATGATCTCCGCCTGCCGCCCGCGGAATACCGGGTAGCCGAAGGTCTCGTTGAGGATGGTGAGGGCGGTGGGCATCGGCCGTCATGGTAAGGCGTAAAACCCTCAGCGACCAGTGGCCGCCGGAATTCGCTTGCGAAGTCCGCCGACGCCGCCGCCCTGCGCCGGTACAGACCATTGGCCGTTGCCCGCGGCCAAGCCCAGGGTACGCCGTGCCCGTCGCGAAAGCAGCGGATCGAGGCCGGCGGGGAGTGGAAAGAACCGTGGGGTTCTTTCCACTCACGTCTGCTGGAGGCAGTCGGCTATGCGGATCCGGGCAGCAGGGCGGATCGCGCCCGCATTTTCTTGCGCAGCCAGAAGAATATTTGCAGGGCTATCACGAAGATGGACAGGCCGATGAAGAACCCCGAGATCGGGCGCTCGAGGAGCACGGACATGTTGCCGCGCGAGATCAGCATCAAACGGCGGAAGTGCTCCTCGATCAGCGGCCCCAACACCATGCCGAGCAGAATGGGTGCGGCAGGGAAATCGAGCGCCAGGAACACGCCACCGATCACGCCGAAGACCAGCGTTTCCCAGAGGTCGAAGATGCTGTTGTTGATCGCCAGGATGCCGATGGCGATGAAGAACATGGCGGACGGAAAGAGCAGGCGGTAGGGGATTTCCAGCATCTTGATCCAAAGCCCGATCATGGGCATATTCATGACCATGAGCAGTATGTTGCCGATCCAGAAACTGGCGATCAGACCCCAGAAGATGTCGGCGTGCTCGGTGATCAACTGCGGGCCCGGAGTAATGCCCTGGATGATCAACGCGCCGAGGATCAGCGCCATGATCGGGTCGCCAGGTATGCCTAAGCTCAAGGTCGGGATAAAGTCGACCTGGGTCTTCGCGTGCTGGGACGCCTCGGGTGAGGCTACGCCCTCGATCGCACCGTGACCGAAGCGTTCAGGCGTCTTTGACACTTTCTCCTCGACCGAGTAGGCGATGAAGGCCGCCGTTATTTGATTGGTGCCCGGCATGCAGCCGAACAGCGAACCGATAAGGGTGCCCCGCACCGTGGGCATGAAAGACTGCTTGATTTCCGCCCAACTCGGGATGGTGTCGCGCCAGCCGATCTTGCCGCCGGAGTAGCGGGCATCCACGCGGTTCACGCTGCGCAGAAACTCCGCTATGCCCCAAATGCCCAGGGCCACCGGAATCAAGCCGACGCCGTCGTCCATTTCGTTGAAGCCGAAGGAGTAACGGATGGTGCCGCTGTTCACGTCGGTCCCCATCACGCCGAGCAGCAGGCCAAACACCGTCATCGCCACCCCTTTCAGCGGATGGCCCGAGGACATGGAGCCGCCCGCCAACAGCCCGAACAGCATGATGCTGAACATTTCCGCGGGGCCGAACTGCAAGGCCAGGGCGGCGATGGCTGGAGACGCGAAGATCATCAATATGATGCCGAAGGTCGAGGCGACAAACGAGGAAATCATGCAAATGCCAAGCGCGACGCCGCCCTTGCCCTGCTTGGTCATCGGGTAGCCGTTCAGGCAGGTGACGGCATGACTCGGGTGTATCGGCAGGTTGAGGAGGATGGCGCCGATAGCCCCGCCATACATGGAACCGTAGAAGATACCGGAGAGCATGAGTATCGCCGCCACCGGCTTCATGGTGTAGGTCAGCGGCAGCAGGAGTCCCATGGCGGTGAAAGCGCCCAGGCCGGGCAGCACGCCCACCAGGTTGCCGACGATGATGCCGAAGATGGTCCACATCAGATTGTGGAACTCGAAGGCAATGCCGAAGCCTTGCCACAGATCGACGAACGCTTGTCCTATCATTTCCTAGCTCCACCAAAAGAGGCGGAACGGCATTTGCAGCGCCCACCAAAAGACGACGACGAAGATGGCGTTCAAGCCGATGGCGAGCAGCACCGCCGCCTTGATCGAGTTGCCGCGCTCGGCATAGCATGCGATCAGGGTCATGCCGGTGACGGCGACTATCATGCCGAAAAACTCGAGGAGCACGATGAAGGCGGTGAAGGAAAGAAGGATGCAGGACCAACCGCGCCATTCGGGCTTGGCAGGGAGCTTGTGGGCCGCCGCGTGGGCCGCGGCCAGCACGTCGGCCGGCTCGCCCGGCACATCCATGACGACCGCTCCGGTGTCGTTTTCGCCGGCGGTGACCGCGATGGCCACACCTAACAGCACCAGGATTGTTGCCACTGCCAGGGGGAAGTAACCTGGCCCCATGTTCATGAGCGTGCCCAGCTTCAGCGGCCAGCCGAAATAGAACGCACCTACGCCAACCACCACCATCAGCGCGCCCGCATAATGATCCTTGCGGATGCGCTTCAACCTGCCCTGAATCATGTGTTCCTCCTCATTTGGGGTTCTCTCGTGCTGCTTATTCTTCTACCGTCCGGGACTTTCACCCATTACTGCTTGCCGGTCTCCCGATGCACGACATTATCTCTCAAACGCCGCAAATCATATCATTTCGTTGAAAAGATACGTCGTCGAATTCGTGTTGATCTTCGGGCGGAGGAAGATATAGTGCTGGGCGTAGTCCCTTTGGGCTTGGCTCCGTGCTTTGACTCAGAAGCGATAGCCCTGCGCCGCCCAGTAGTGCCAGTCATCAATGGCCTCGTTCGTTTTCTTATCCCTCGAGCGGGACTCCAGTTATGCGAGCGGGACAGCAAGGGAGTCCTCGGCATCGTGAACATAGACGAACATCTTAGATTCGCATGCATCGAATGGGGGGACTACTACCCAGGCTGCCTGGGTCGGCTTCTGGGTGGGTACCTGCCCTTGGTGGCAGGCTTGCTGCTGGGCCTCTTGCCTTGCTGCAGCCCGTTCGGCGCTTCCTGACGCGGCTGGTTTCCAGGCAGTTTTCTCGGGCCTAGGTCGATCTCGATGTCGATCATCTCGTCCCACTGCGCGTCAGTGCGCTGGCGCTCGGGAATCGCCAGCAATTCGCGCAGACGCGCCGCTTGCTCGCGAGGATCTTTCTCCGGAGTCTCTGAAGCCATGGTAGCGCCTCCCCTATAGCCTTCACTGTCAGCGTTCACCGTGTTTGCGCCCGTCGATAAATTGGATGAGGCGTCTGCGGTGAACGCCATTATGGCCAGCATCAGCGATTTGTGCCAGGGTTAATTCAGCCCATACCGCCGAGGCCCTACGCCGCCCGCTCACGTCAAATCATAGCGTGTCACCGCGGCTCAGGCAATGGAAAAATAAACCGTATGCGTTCTGTTGCATCAAGGGGCAGCAGGGACCCCCGGCCCGCTCTCTGCCTCGTCGCCCTGCGACGGAAAGGCTTCGACCAGCACCTCGAAACAATGCACGAAGATGCGCCGGTACTCGCGGGGAAGCGCTGCCAGCATCAACCGCTGCGACAGGGCAGTCCGAGGCAGGATCTCGCGCAGCGCCGCCTGGCCTCGCGGCGACAGCCATGTCTCCTTGGCCCCATCGCTCCGCCCAACGTCCGCGGGCGCTCGCGTCGGGCGCATGACCTATTGTGGTTCGTTCGCCGTCGCGAGCGCCGTGACCGCTGGCAGAACGTACGCATACGTCCAATAATCGCTGTTTGCAGCTTGACACTGCCATTCGCGGGTGGCAGTATAGCGAAAATAAAATAGGTGTAGCGCCGCCGCGCGTGCCCACCCGCCATAGAGAGAGGGGACAGATGGCAAACGAAAGCAGCAACGCCCAGTTGCACGGTCTCGCCAGCGCCTGCGTGCTGGGGCTTTCCTTGGGGAAAGCTTGTCGACAGCAACTCACGCTGGCGGCGTCCGGCTATCGCGCTGCTCTGCTGGAAACCTTCTGGACCTATTACAAACGCCAACTCGATCGCCGCAAAAAGCAGCACGGCACCCTCGTGACGATCTGATGCCGGCGATCCAACCGAAGGACGCGGAGGAAACATGAAATCAATCGTTGTCACGGCATTCGCTCTGATACTCTCGATGGCTTTGCCGGCGTATGCGCAGGCGCCCTATCCGGACCGTGCTATTTCCGTCGTCGTCCCCTATGCGGCCGGCGGCCCTATCGATTCCATCGCCAGACCCGTCGCCGACAAGCTCGGCAAGATACTCGGGCAAGGAGTGGTGATCGTCAACCGGCCTGGGGCGAGCGGCATGATCGGCATCGGAGCCCTCATGCACGCGAAGCCGGATGGCTACACATTGGCGTTCCATGCCGTCTCGACGATGGCGATCTATTCGGTGCTCAATACTGAGAAGCCTGATCCGAACTTTCCGGACCTTGCAATCGCGGCGATTCTCGCTTCGACGCCCGGCGTCTTGTCCGTGGCTTCCTCTCTCGGTGTCAATAATTTCAGGGAACTGGTGGCCAAGATCAAAGCCGAGCCTGGAAAACACGCCTGGGCCTCGCCGGGGGTAGGGACGCCCTCTTATCTCTGGAGCGCACAGATCGTGCATGATCTTGGTCTCGATATCCAGCACGTGCCTTTCGTTTCCGGGGCGCAGGCGCACACCGAACTCATTGCAGGCCGAGTTGCCTGGATGTTCGATACACCCGTCAGTTCTCTACGCTCGGTCGGGATGGGCAAGAGTGTCCCGGTCGCAGTGCTGGCGCCTACACGCCTTCCGGAATTTCCGAATGCTCCGACCGTCGGGGAACTCGGCTTTCCCAAACTTTCGAATCAGATGATGGCCGTGTACATCATCGCGCCCGCTGGGACTCCGCGCGACATTCTTGTCAAACTCAACGCCGCCTATGCGAAAGCATTGCAGGATCCCGATCTCCTCCGCCGCATGGCGGCCCAAGGTTTGGTTATGCCCAGTGGCAAGAGCGACGTCGATGGCGCGACCGCCCTCGCAAAGAATGATTATTCCACTTGGTTCGAAGTCGCGAAGGCGTTTGGCGTAAAGGGGCAATAGGCGCGGTCGGGCGCGAATCGACTGCACGAACTGGCGCGTATTGGTACCCGGTGACTCCACCCATGGATCATTGAAGGAGAGGGGCGATGCAGAAAAGTGAGAGTCCTGTTGGACGCGGCGCCGTGCGTTGGGGGGTAGCCGTCGATCTGAAGCGCTGCGTCGGATGTCAGAGTTGCACCATGGCGTGCAAGGCGGAGAACGGTACGC
>Ga0172380_10009812_pt1 | contig 10139 bp, 8 predicted proteins | sample Leawe162metaG_FD_119747 | JGI IMG/M metagenome (GOLD analysis project Ga0172380, IMG submission 119747) | Leachate microbial communities from a municipal landfill in Southern Ontario, Canada - Leachate well 162 metaG | ecosystem: Engineered > Solid waste > Landfill > Unclassified | place...
CCCGGTTCGAGGGATTCCCCGGACTTGAGTTCCTGGGTGCCTCTCCAAATGGTGATCTGGGAAATACCGGTTGCACGAGATACAAGTGCAATTCCACCCCACCCAATGTCCATTGCCTCTGTGTCGCACCACAGTCGCCGACTGCGTTCCGTCAGAGACGAAACCAGAGCTATGTACTTCACTCGAATCCGTTCGCATACCATATCTCCCTATATCGGCTACCACAGGAAATCACATCAGTTATTCTTGCACGGCCGCTTACCAGTGGCTGCGCGTCCGCTGTTGCGTGTTCGAGTTGACCAGCGAGCGCATCATCAAGCGCGAGGGCATCCTCAGCCGCTCCACCAGTTACCTCGAGCTTTACCGTGTGCGCGACATCTCGCTCGCCGAACCGCTGATCTATCGCATGATCGGCTGCGGCAATCTGGTGCTGCAAACCTCCGACCGTTCGCATCCGACCTTCACGTTCGACGCCATTCATCAACCCCGCGAACTGGAATCGTTGCTTCGCCACCAGGTCGAACAGATGCGCGCAACGAAAAACGTGAGAGAGGTCGATTTTGAATGACCTGAAATATCCTCCTCCCCCCCAAGCCGGACCTGAGTCCTCCGGGGCGAAGGTCCGGGTTCTTATGACTTCGTGAACGCCCGCACCGCCGCCTCCGGCCCCTGTTTCCGCGTGACGTACACAAACTCGTTCCGCAAGCCGGTCGTCCATCTGCGCCTGGACGACACCGCCGCCGGCCGCTACGGCAAGCACGTGTCGCACGCCGGCTGGTTCAAGGACGCTTCCTGCAACGGACCGGCCTACCGGGGCACGGTGATTCACTGGGCGCACAACTGGATCATCGGCGCGGTGACGTTGCGATCGCCGGCCTGACCGGGGATGCGCTGGGCGTTGCCGGTCCTGTTCGCCCTCTACCGCAAACGCGCCGATTGCACTGCGGCCCATCCGTTCCGCACGCGCCGGCGGATGGCCGCGACGCTGGTCGGCCAAGCCGTTCAGGTCTTGCCGCGGGTGATTGGGCGGGTCTGCGAGGGCGTGTGAGAAGTTGTTGATCGACGGTCGGTCCCGCGGCTTGCGGAAAATCGCCACTCCCGCAAACCGCAGGACGCAGGACGCAAGCCCTTGGTGCGTACGGGTTCATGTGAATCGCATCCCCCGATTTGCCGTGATGAACAAGTAAATCGCCTCAATCCCGGATCAAACCCTGCTGAACCGCTTTTCCATCCGTGCCGAATCTCACAAACAGCGTTTCCGAATCCATGCGAAAATAACTCCGATCCGGCTCCAGCAGATAATAGATGTCGTCGTTGCAAGCCCCGGTCGGCTCACCGAGCAGTTCGATCACCTGCCGGCGCGGCATTCCCATCAGTCGCCGGTCGCCCATCAGATCATCCACCATGCACAAACGTGGCGGCCACATGACATCATGCTCCGTCGCGTTTTGATTCCGCCACAACTCGGCGTCAAACTTCCTGCGGTGGACCCAATCCTCGACATAACCGCCCAGCAACAGCCAGCCGATCAGAACAACCACCGGCGCGATGGAGCCGAGAATGTAAAACCCGCATCGGACCCGAGGCCCGCTGAAAAATCGCCAAATCAACACCCACGCCAGCGCGATCCATGACACGAGCATCACCCATTCGACACGGAACTTGATCTCGACGAGAGCGCAAATCATGGTGATAAGCATTCCCGCCAGAAAGAAAGACCATCGCTGTTTCCACACATATTCAGTTTGCGATGTCATGGCGATCTCCGCGGACGGTCGGCTTTGTGACCGCCCCCGACATGATGCGAGTATCCTCCGGCGCGGGGTGGTTGTCAAAGTTGGTGCGCTGACTCATAATGAGCGAGTTCAGCATCGCGGCAAACCGAAATCACCCTCGTCCCTTCGGACCCCCGGAGTTTGCATGGCACGCAGTCGTAAGAAGATCGGCGAAATACTGGCGAAGTGGGGGATCGTCACCACACAACAAGTCGATGAGGCCCTGAAGGTCTCGCAGGGATCGGGCAAACGCATCGGGCAGGTGCTGGTCGATCTGGAATACTGCACCGAAGACGACATCGCCAAGGCACTGGCGTCGCAGTATGGCCTGGAATACATCGACCTCGACAGCCAGGACGCGATGCGCGCCGCCCATATGGACCTGATGCCGGTGGATTTGGTGAAGAAGTATCTGGTGCTGCCGCTGGAGAAGAAGGACGGCCGGCTGAAGGTGCTGATTCACGACCCGATGGACTTGGAACTGCTGGACATGCTGCGGTTTCGCATGAATTGCGAGATCGACACGGTGATCGGCAGCCGGACCAAGATCAAAAAGTTCATCGACTCGCTGCTGAGCGAAACGCAAAGCACGATCGACGACACGGTGCGACAGTTGTCGATCGACAAGGACGGCGGGCGCGGCGAAAGCGACGCGATGATCGCCGCGATGAAAGAGGAGGGGGCCGACGCTCCGATCGTGCGACTGGTGCATAAGATCATTCACGACGGCGTGAACCAGCGGGCGTCGGATATTCACATCGAGCCGATGCACGACCGGGTGCGATTGCGCTATCGCATCGACGGCGTGTGCCACGAGCGTGACAACATCCCCAAGCGAATGCAGAGTTCGATTCTGACCCGCGCGAAAATCATGTCGGGCATGAAGATCGAGGAACGTCGCATCCCGCAGGACGGTCGCATCAAGCTGAAGGTCAACGGGGTGCAGATCGACTTCCGCGTATCGGCGTGCCCGGCGTATCACGGCGAGTCGGTGGTGATGCGTATTTTGCGGCCTGATTCGGTGCGGATCGGCCTGGAAAACCTGGGCTTCGAGCCGGACCATCTGGATGCGTTCAACAAAATCATCAAACGACCGAACGGCATTTTCCTGGTGACCGGGCCGACCGGTTCGGGCAAGACGACGACGCTCTATTCGGCGCTGGACGTTCTGAACCGGCCTGACAAGAAGATCATCACCGCGGAAGACCCGGTGGAATACAACTTCACGGGCATCAATCAATGTCAGGTGCGGGAGGACATCGGGCTGTCGTTCAGCCGGATTCTGAGGGCGATGCTGCGTCAGGCGCCGAACATCATTCTGATCGGCGAAATCCGTGACAAGGAAGTGGCGGAAGTGGCGACGCAGGCGGCGTTGACGGGGCACCTGGTGTTCAGCACGCTGCACACGAACGATGCGCCGTCGGCGATCACGCGACTGATCGACATGGGCGTCAAGCCGTTCCTCGTGGCGTCGAGCATCCAGGCGGTGATGGCGCAGCGTCTGATCCGCATTTTGTGCCCGCAGTGCAAGGTGCCGGACCCTTCGCCGAATCCTTATTACCTGAAACTGATCGGGGCCGGCGAGCAGGATTTGAAGGATCACACGGTGATGAAGGCGGTGGGTTGCCCGGCGTGTTCCAACACGGGGTATCGCGGGCGCAAGGCGATTTTCGAGATGATGGTGATGAGCAGCGAGATTCGTGAATTGGCGTTCAAGCGGGCGGCGACGACGCAGATTCGCAAGGCGGCGATCGCGTCGGGCATGTCGCCTCTGGTGAACGACGGGCGGGTCAAGGTGCTCAAGGGGCTGACCACGCCGGAGGAAGTGGCGCGGATGGCGCAGGTGGAAGGGATGTCGATGGCGGAGGAGGAAGCGGTGTAAGGGAATGTGCGATGTTCAATGTGCGATGTGCAATATAGAAGAGGCGGAGCCGTGATGGCGACTCGACCGTGATACATTGCACATTGCACATTGCACATTGGAGATTATGAATGTCCACGGTTCATATTGATCGTTTGCTGGAGACCGTCATCAAGCAGGGGGCGAGCGATATTCATTTGACGGTGGACAAGCCGCCGACGCTGCGATTGCATGGTCGGCTGCGGGAGTTGAAGACGAAGGTGCTGACGCCGGACGACACGGTGTCGCTGATGAAGTCGATCGCGCCGGAACGGGCGCAGCAGGAATTGCAGGAGGAAGGGACGTGCGACTTCGGATTCGCATATGGGGACAAGGCGCGGTTTCGCGTGTCGATTTTCCGTCAGCGCGGCTCGCTGGCGCTGGTGCTGCGTCAGATCCCCACCAAGCTGCTGGGGTTCGACCAGATCGGGCTGCCGCCGACGGTGGGGGATTTGATACGCCGGCCTCGCGGGCTGTTTCTGGTGACCGGGCCGACCGGGTCGGGCAAAACCACGACGCTGGCGTCGATGATTAATTACATCAACGAGACCTACGACCGGCACATCATTACGGTGGAAGACCCGATCGAATACTATCACAATCACAAAAAGTCGATCATCAACCAGCGCGAAGTGGGCAACGACGTGACGAGTTTCGCCGAGGCGTTGCGGCGCGCGTTGCGGCAAGACCCCGATGTGGTGATGGTCGGCGAAATGCGCGACCTGGAAACGATCGAAGCGGCGGTTCGCGCGGCGGAAACGGGCCACCTGGTGTTCGGCACGCTGCACACCAACTCCGCCGGCGGAACGATCAACCGCATCATCGACGCTTTCCCGGTCGATCAGCAAAACCAGATCCGCATTCAATTGTCCACCTCGCTGATGGCGGTGCTCAGCCAGGCGTTGTTGCCTCGGTGCGACACCCCCGGCATGGTCGCGGCATTCGAGTTTCTGGTCGTCACGCCGGCCATCGGCAACCTGATCCGCGAAGGCAAGCCGATGAGTTTCATCGACTCGGCGATTCAGACCGGCAAGGCGCTGGGAATGCAGTTGCTCGACGACCACCTGTGGCAGATTTACCAGGCGGGCAAGATCACCGCCGAGGAAATGATCGACAAGTCGCGTGATCCCAAGTCACTGACGGAAAAAGTCCACCGCGCCGGCGGTCAGGTCGGACGCAGGGATCTGGACGACACGGTCCAATAACCCGGATTGACCACAGCGGCACGAAGGCACGGAGTATGAAAACAGAACAGTAGAACAACCCAACAGCAGAACATCCGGTCGTTGGCCGACTTGTTGTGCTTTTCCGTTGTTTTGATGTTTTGTTCCCCCCCCTCTGTGCCTCGGTGGCTCTGTGGTTCATTTTTTCTTCCTCTGCTATCTCCTCAGCTTCGGCGGTAAAATGAAATGAGAATGCGGGCAATCCTGTTCGGCACGGTTTTCGCGCCTTGGACTTACGTCATTTTAAGTGCTTTGATGAACCGGCTGTTCCGCGAAATCAGGATAAAAACGCCTACTGCAAGGTGCGTGCCGAACAGGATTGGAATGCGGGTGCTTCCCCTGACTCCACCGACCGCCCTGAATTGAGACCGACGAACAGGTGGCACCGTATCGCTTGGGGCATATCCATTGCCGTGGACAGGGTGAATTTAGCGGACTAATCAAACTGACATATGTGTTCAATGCGTTACTGGTTGATTTTCGGAGAATGAATCAATATTGAATTGTATGTAATACGTGCTTAATTTTTGCATAGATGCAATTTTAACCAAATGTCAGCATGAAAATTAGCTGAAAATTGGGGTTGTGTTAGAAGCAAAAAGACGATTTAATAATGGTGGCTGAACAGTCCTGAGTTTAGCCGGTTCGGAACGCCGCCCGTCGGCACGCGAGGGGTGAGCGGATCGAGGTCATCACCTGCGGGGCAACCCCGCAGTCAAGTAGTTCGCAAACGGACGAAAGCTCTTTGACAATCCGGCAACGATTGAAGGAATGTGCAATGTGGGATGTTCCATGTGCAATGTCCGATGCTGGATGTGGGATGGGGGCTTTGGGAGGGATGATGCACGATGGCGGGAAGCGGGGTTCGCGAAGCCGCAAGCGGCGGGGCGAAATGCAAACCACAAGGTTTTTCAGAAACCCCCACAACATCGCACATTGGACATTGAACATGGCGCATTCCCAATCGCTGTCTGATGAGCGACCTTGATCGCCGGCACGGAACACCTGAACGTGGCGGCGGACCGAATCCGCACCTGACAGGAGCAACGACATGGCAGCAGAAGCGCCCACCCCCGCGAAGAAACCCGGCCCGGAAGAGCTGCGGGGTCGCCGGCTCGGTCGCGTGTTGGCCAAGATGGGCAAGGTCACGCGCGACCAGGTTCACGAGGCGCTGGACCTTCAGCAGCAGCAGCGCCGGCCGATCGGACAGTTGCTCATCGAACTGGGCTACATCACCACCGACGATCTGAACAAGGCGCTGGCGGCACAGGCGGGGATGGAAGTTGTCGATCTGGAGCGAATGGAAATCACCGAGGAGGTGGTCCACATCATCCCGGCGGAGACGGCGCAGGCGTACAACTGTGTGCCGGTGCAATATGACAAGGCGAGCAATTCGCTGACGATCGCCGTCAAGAGCGCCGACAACTTCCGCGCGGTGGACGACCTGCGGTTGCTGATGGGCTTCAACGTCAAGGCCGTGGTCGCAGACGCCAAGCAGGTGGACATGTTCATCGCGCGGTTTTACGGCTCGGATGACGAGTCGATCGCGTCGTTGCTGGGCGAACTGGCGGGCGACCAGCAACTGCTGGAACTGGGCGAACGGGGCGAGTCGATCGACCTGGATTCGCTGCTGGCCGCGGCGGAGGACAACAAGGTCAAGCGGCTGCTGAATCTGGTGTTGCTCCAGGCGATCAAGGATCACGCCTCGGACGTGCATTTCGAGCCGTTCGAGGAAGAGTTCAAGATGCGTTACCGCATCGACGGCGTGCTGTATGAGATGATTCCGCCGCCCAAGCATCTGGCGCCGGCGATCATCAGCCGCATCAAGGTCATGTCGAGCATGGACATCGCCGAGCATCGCGTGCCGCAGGATGGTCGCATCGAGTTGATGGTGGCGGGGAACCCGGTGGATTTGCGTGTGAGCGTGTTGCCGACGATGTTCGGCGAATCGGTCGTGATGCGCGTGCTGGATCGGTCGAACGTGCAATTGGACCTGGACCGAAGCGGAATGCGTGAGGACGATCTGGTGACGATGCGGCAATTGATGGGCCGGCCCAACGGCATCATCATCGTGACCGGGCCGACCGGTTCGGGCAAGACGACGACGCTGTACGCGGCGTTGAACGAGATGAACGAAATCACCGAGAAAATCCTCACCGCCGAAGACCCGGTGGAATACGACATCGACGGGCTGATCCAGTGCCAGGTCAATGAGGAAATCGGTCTGACATTCGCGCGATGCCTGCGAAGTTTTTTGCGACAAGACCCGGACATCATTCTGGTGGGCGAAATCCGCGACCTGGAAACGGCGCAGATCGCGGTGCAGGCGTCGCTGACCGGTCACCTGGTGTTCAGCACGCTGCATACGAACGACGCGCCTTCGAGCATCGCGCGATTGCTGGACCTGGGATTGGAGCCGTTTTTGGTGACCGCCACGCTGGAGGCGATCGTGGCGCAACGACTGGTGCGTCGGATTTGTGTGCATTGCAAGGAGGCGTACACGCCGACGGAAGAGCAGTTGATGGAGTTGCAGTTGGCGCCCGAGGACGTGGAAGGCCGGCAGTTTTACCGGGGCAAGGGCTGCCAGCACTGCAATCATCAGGGCTATCGGGGCCGGACGGCGTTGTTCGAGATCATGGTGCTGGACGATGAATTGAAAGACCTGATTATGCAGCACGCATCGACGAACGTGTTGCGGAACGAATCGCGGAAGCGCGGGATGCGCACGCTGCGTCAGAGCGGTTTGCTGGCGATTTACGACGGTCTGACGACCATCGAAGAAGTCGTGAAGGAAACGATCACGGAAGAGGATTGAAGAAGGGACCAAGGGACCAAGTGAAGAAGTTTAGCGGGCGGCACGAAGTGCCCCTGTGACGGAAAAGTAAAAGGAGCATCGCCATGCCGACTTTTCAGTATGAAGCATTGAACCAGGCCGGTCAGCCGCAGAAGGGGACGGTGGACGCGGCGAGCAACGAGGACGCGATCCAGCGCATCAAGGGCCAGGGCCTGTTCCCGACCAGCGTGCGCGAGCGCAAGGTGAAGAAGAAAGCCGGGGGACCGACCGGGGCCGCGCCGAAGAAAAAGGGCGGGCAGATCACCATCGGCTTCGGCGGAGTGTCGCAGAAGCTGGTCACGCAGTTTTCCCGCCAGATGTCCACGCTTCAGGACGCGGGTCTGCCGATTCTGCGCTCGCTGCAAATTCTTTCCGAACAGCAGAAGCCCGGCCCGCTCAAGGGCATGCTCGAACAGATCGCCGTGGACGTCGAAGGCGGCTCATCGCTCAGCGAAGCGATGGCCAAACACCCCAAGGCGTTCGACCGGCTTTACACCAAGATGATCGCGGCGGGTGAAATCGGCGGCGTGCTGGACATCATCCTCCAACGACTGGCCGACTTCATGGAAAAAGCGCAGCAGTTGAAGAAGCGCGTCGTCAGCGCGATGATCTACCCGATCGCGGTGGTCTCCATCGCCGTGTTGATCGTCATGGGCATCATGATCGTCGTCGTGCCCAAGTTCAAAACCATTTTCTCCGACTTCGGCACGAAACTGCCCGGCCCCACGCTGATGCTCATGGGCTTCGCCGACTGGGTCGCCGGGCAACAGGAAGGCCAGGTGATTCCGGGTTGGATCATCGTGATCGGCGCGCCGTTCGCGCTGTTTTTCGGCTCGAAAATCGTCTCCAAGAGCAAGGCCGGTCGCATGATCCTTGACCGGCTGAAACTGAAGATTCCCGTGCTCGGCAAGCTCACCAAGGCCGGTTCCATCGCGCGGTTCACCCGCACGCTCGGCACGCTCATCGCCGCCGGTGTGCCCATCCTCGAAGCCATCGCCATCACACGCGACACCGTCGGCAACGGCGTCTATGAAAACGCCCTCCAGAAAGTTCACGATTCCATCCGTGAAGGCGAAAGTTTCGCCGGCCCGCTCCGCGAAACCAAGGTCGTCGATCTGCTGGTCGTCAACATGATCGACGTCGGCGAAGAAACCGGCGAACTGGACAAAATGCTCACCAAGGTCGCTGACAACTACGACGAAGAAGTCGATAACCTCGTCCGCGCCCTGATGTCCCTGCTCGAACCCCTGCTCATCCTCTTCCTCGGCGTCGCCGTCGGCGGCATCGTCATCGCCCTGTTCATGCCCATCCCCGCCCTCATCGGCGGCGTCATGGGACAGGGCGGCGGGTAAGTGGAAAGTCAACACTCAGCAAGGAAAGTGATATGGATTTCGGATTTCGGATTTCGGATTTCGGATTGCAAAGCCGACATGAATCAGCGGTGAGCGGGCGAATTGCGCATCAATCCGCAATCCGCAATCCGCAATCCGCAATCGGCTTCACCCTTGTCGAACTCCTCGTCGTCATCGCCATCATCGCATTGCTGCTGGGCATCCTCATCCCCGCCGTGTCACATGCCCGCAGGAACGCTGAGATGTCCGCCACCAACCAATACATGAACGCCGCGGCGCTCGGCATCAAAACCTATCACAACGATTTCAACGCCTATCCGCCGAGCGACAAGAACAAAATGACCGGCTCCGGTACCACCTTCGGCGTCACCAACAACACCATGAACAACTGGACCGGTGCCGAACTGCTCGCACAGGCATTGGTCGGCCTTTATTCAGCCGGCAGCAATGGCGATTTCCACACCGGCCCCGGCTGGGCCAAAACCACCGACGCCAAAGTGTACGGCCCCTATCTCAGCCCCGGCGAACACGGCATCATGGCCGGGACCGCCGCCGGTGCTTACGTCCTCAGTGATTCATGGGATCAGCCCATCCAATACTACCGTGCGAATGCCGGCGCGACTTCCACGAATTTGTGGGGTGGTTCCGCAACTTATCGCTTCAATACAGCCGACAACACCAACGCCCCCACTATCAAACCCGCCGGCGATTCCGTCCTCCAATCCGCCAAGTTCCTGCTCATCAGCATCGGACCCGATGGCAAGGTCAGTGCGAACACAACCTCCGCTGAAAAGCCCTATGACAACGACGACGTCGTCGTCACCGGCCCGTAAGGAGACATGCCATGAATTTCGGATTTCGGATTTCGGATTTCGGATTGCAAAGCCGACATAAACCCGCGGTGAACGGTTGGGTTACGCCCCAATCCGCAATCCGCAATCCGCAATCCGCAATCGCTTTCCGGGGGTTCACCTTGGTCGAACTCCTTGTCGTCATCGCCATCATCGCATTGCTGCTCGGGCTGGGCCTGCTCGTCGGACCCGCGGTCATCGGCAA
>Ga0172380_10009813_pt1 | contig 10139 bp, 7 predicted proteins | sample Leawe162metaG_FD_119747 | JGI IMG/M metagenome (GOLD analysis project Ga0172380, IMG submission 119747) | Leachate microbial communities from a municipal landfill in Southern Ontario, Canada - Leachate well 162 metaG | ecosystem: Engineered > Solid waste > Landfill > Unclassified | place...
CAATCATGCGCGCATTCGGCGTGGCGGGGCTTCCAACCTTTGTGATTTTAATCCCGAAAAACATGCAACCCGCAGCGCAGGCGCCATGAGCAAGATCGAGCAAAGGCGGTTCGACAGCGCGGCTTCCCTGAACGAAGCGGTCGCCTCCCTGTTGAAGTATCACCTGGAGCGCGACTTGGCGGAGTCGACCGCCGTGATGCTTTCCGGCGGCAAGACGCCCCTGGCGGCTTACCGCATCCTTTCCGGCATGGCGTGCGTGATTTCGCCGGGCGCGCGCATTTTTTTAAGCGATGAGCGCCTTGTCCCGGATTCATCCCCTGAGAGCAACTTCGGCAACATGCGCTTCGTGCCGGGCGCGCTCGGGATGGAAGAGAACCAGTTCCTGCGCGTCAAGACCGATTTGGCTCCGGAGCAGGCGGCGCAGGCATACAACGCCGCGCTCCGTTCGCTCGTCAACGGCGGCGCAAGCCTTTCCCTGGGCCTCCTCGGCCTGGGGGCCGACGGCCACACCGCATCGCTCTTCAGCAGCGGCGATCTGGACCGCGCGCGCGGGCGTTACGCGATTGCCGTCGCGGGTCCGGACGGCCTGCGCCGCGTAAGCGTAACCCCGGATTTCCTCGCCAAAATCCACCAGGTGGTTTTCGTGGTCTCCGGGGCAGACAAGCGGGGGGTCGCTGATAAACTCTCTTCCGATCCCGGTTCAGTTATCGCCGGCCGCGCGGTGGCGGCGGTTAAAATGAAGGAAATCTGGTACGCGGAGTGATCTAAATCCAATGGGGGTATGAAATGATTAAAAGAGAAATCGTTAAAAATGTGCATCTCCTGGCCGGTGTTGACTGGCACCGGCGGCTGTTTGATTCGCTCATACCGCTGCCGGATGGCACGAGCTACAACGCCTATTTCATCCGCGGCGGCACCCGCAACGTGCTGCTTGACTCGGCCGACCCCCGCTTTTGCGCCGAATTCACGGAGGCGCTCGCCGGCATAGACCGGGTTGATTACGTCGTTTCACACCACACCGAGCAGGACCATTCCGGCCTGATCCCGGCGGTGCTGGAAAAGTATCCCGGGGCTGTTGTGCTCGCGTCGCAAAAGGCCCGGGACCTGCTGGCCGATCACCTCGCCATCGCCCCGGAGAGGATACGCTCCGTGGCCGACGGCGAGACGCTGGATATCGGCGGCCGGACGCTGAAGTTCATCTATACCCCCTGGGTGCACTGGCCGGAAACAATGTGCACTTACCTTGCGGAGGACAGGATTCTTTTCAGCTGCGACTTTTTCGGCTCGCACCTGGCAACGACAGATATGTTCGTTTCCGACGAGAGCACGGTCTACGAGGCCGCCAAGCGTTATTACGCCGAAATCATGATGCCGTTCCGCCAGGTCGTTGCCGGCAACCTTGAAAAGATAAAACCGCTCGCAATTGACATTATCGCGCCCAGCCACGGCCCGCTGCACCGCAAGCCGGAATTCATCGTGAACGCCTACCGCGACTGGATCCTCGGGCCGCCGCGCAACCTGGTGGTGATTCCTTTCATATCCATGCACGGCAGCACCGCCCGGATGGTGGAGTGCCTGGTGGATTGCCTGACCACACGCGGCGTAAAGGTCATGCCCTTCGACCTGGCCGTGACCGACATCGGCAAGCTGGCCATTGCGCTCGTTGACGCCGCCACGATCGTGGTCGGGACGCCGACCGTGCACGTCGGACCGCATCCCATGGTGAGCTACGCCGCCGGCCTGGCGGGCAACCTCAGGCCCAAGGCCAAATTTGCCTCGATCATAGGCTCATACGGCTGGAGCACCAGGGCGGTGGAAACGATTGCCGGCCTGGTCCAGAATCTGAAGCTTGATATCATTCCGCCGGTTCTCTGCAAGGGGCTGCCGCGGGCGAAGGATTTCGAGGCGCTCGACGCCCTGGCCGGAGCGATTGCCGCAAAACATGCCGGGTTGAAACTGAAATAATAAAAGGAGGCGTCATGGCAACCGTGCTGATCGTTTACGCGACTGATTACCAGAACACGAAAAAAATGGCCGAAGCTGTCGCCGGTGGCGTCCAGTCCGTCAAGGGCTGCCGGGCGGTTGTGAAGGAAGCCGAACAGGCCGGGGCCGATGACCTGGCCGCGTGCGACGCGCTCGTCCTGGGCTCGCCGGTCCACATGGGCAGCCCCGACTGGCGTGTGAAAAAATTCATTGACTCCGCCTGCAGCCGGCACTGGATGAAAAATTCGGCGGTTGGGAAGGTGGGGGCGGTGTTTGTCACCGGCAGCGGCTACGGCAACACAGGCGGCGGGGCTGAGCTGACCATGCTGGCGATGCTGAACAATATCGCCGAGTTGGGCATGATCATCGTGCCGTTTCCGAAGACGGCGCCCGGATACGCAGAGTCCGGGCTGCAGTGGGGGCCTTGCGCCCGGACCGCCGACAGCCAGTTCAACCAGCTCGGCGTTTCAGAAAACGCCCTGCTGGCGGCGAGAAGCCACGGCGCCAACATCGCCCGCGTGGCGGCGGCCATTTCCGGGCAGAAGATATTGGCCTGATTCAGAAAAGTCCCTTTACCCGGCCGGTTTGCACGTCCACATCCAGGTTGCGGAAGGCGGGGCTCGATGAAGTGCCCGGCATAAGCTTGATGTCTCCCGCAACCGGCACCACGAACCCGGCGCCCTTGTAGACCAGGATGTCGCGTATGGGCAGGATCCAGCCGCGCGGGCGCCCCTTCACATCCGGATCGTGCGATAGGCTCAGGTGGGTCTTGACCATGCAGGTTCCCATCCCGGCCGTTTCCGGGTCGGCCTCGAAAGCCTTTGCTTTTGCGAGCGCAGCTTCGGTGTAGCTGACCCCGCCGGCGCCGTAGACCTCCCGGGCAATCAGTTCAATCCTCTGACGCAGCGGCATGGATAGCTCGTAGAGGAACTTGAAGTGGTGCTTCTCGTTGCAGGCATCCGTAACCGCCTGCGCCAGCTCGCGGGCGCCGTCGCCGCCCTTGAGCCAGTGCTCGGAAAAGGCCGCGAAGGCGCCGCTTTGCTCGGCGATTTTCCTTACCAGCGCCACTTCGGAAGGGGTGTCGGTGTGGAAGCTGTTGATGCACACCACGGGGCGCACCCCGCTCTTTTTCACCGTCTCGATGTGGGCGGCCAGGTTTTCGCAGCCCTTTTCGAGGAGCGCAAGGTTTTCGCGGCGGTAGGCTTCGTCCAGCGGCAGCCCCGGCTTGACCGCCGGGCCGCCGCCGTGCATCTTCAGCGCGCGCACGGTGGCCACGATCACAACCGCGTCCGGCTTCAGGCCGGAGAAGCGGCACTTCAGGTTCCAGAATTTCTCAAAGCCGATGTCGGCGGCAAAACCGCTTTCGGTGACGTGGTATTCGCCCATGCGCACCCCGAGCTCGTCGGCGATGATCGAGCTCTGGCCGATGGCGATGTTGGCGAACGGGCCGGCGTGCACGAATACCGGCTGCCCCTCGATGGTCTGCAGGAGGTTGGGGTTGATGGCATCCACCATCCAGGCCGTCATGGCGCCGTCCACCTCCAGGTCGCGGGTTGTCACCGGGTTGCCTTTCTTGTCGTAGGCCACCACCATGCGCGCCATGCGCGCGCGCAAGTCCTTGAGGTCGCGCGCCACGGCCAGGATCGCCATGATTTCGCTCGAGACTGTTATCTGGAAGCCGGACTCCATTTCAAACCCGTCCATCTTTCCGCCCTTGCCGATGGTGATGTTTCGCAGCGCCTGGGCGCAGAAATCGAGCGCCCAGCGTATTTCGACGCGCTTCGGGTCGATGTCGAGCCGCTTCAGCCCGATCCTCGCCAGGCGTGCGTCGTCGTAATTGCGCTCGTGCTGCATGCGGGAGGTAAGGGCAACCATCGCCAGGTTATGGGCGTTGGTGATGGAGTCTATGTCGCCCGTGAGGCGGATCGAGAGCGGCGCGAGCGGGATGCACTGCGCGAGGCCGCCGCCGGCGGCGGAGCCCTTGATGTTGAAGGTCGGCCCGCCGCTCGGCTGGCGGATGGCCCCGCATACCTTTTTGCCGAGCTTGCCGAGGCCTTCGATCAGGCCCATAGTGGTGGTGGTCTTGCCTTCGCCGAGGGGAGTGGGGGTGATGGCGGTCACGTCGATATATTTTCCCCTGGACGCCTTTTGCAGCCTGGCCAGAGCCCGGATGGCGTCGATCTTGCCGATCTGGCGGCCCATGGGGATAAGCTCGTCTTCCTTGAATCCCATTTCCAGGGCGAGCCGGGCGAAGGGCTTCATGTGTTCCTCGGCCGCCTCGGCGATCTGCCAGTCCTTCATCTTGACGGGGTTCAAGTCCATGTCCTCCCTTTCGGCAACAGGGCGATTGTGCGCTTGCGAGCGTTTACTCCCGCCAATTTATTGGAACGGGGCGGCAAGTCAATAAAAAATCAGCCGGTGCCAAGCGCCAAAAACACAAAAGGCGCCCGGCCCCCTTTTGGGAACCATGGCGCCTTTTGCCGGTCGTTCAGAATTGATCAGAACATGTAGGAAGTGTTGAAAAATATGTAGAACTGGCTTTCCTTGGCCGTGGTGATGGAGCGGTACACCTCGTTTTTGGCCGTGTCAAGGGAGTAGCCGTAATCGTCACCCTTGCCAAAGACGTAGTTCACGCCAAGCGACATCATGACATTTTCAAGCTCGCGCCCGATGCTGGCGGTTATGCCGTAATCGTTGAGCTGGCCCGGGAAGCCTTTTTCCTCGTTCACGAGCTCCACGTCCGGGGCGGCTGAGCGGGAGGTGTAAAAGCCGGCGCGGATCGGGTAGACGCTGCTGATGTAATACTCGGCGCCGAGGTTCGCGTCCACGACAGCCCGGTTGACGTACTCGGCATACACCTGCTCCCCGCTCTCGTCAAAAGTTCCGTCGAGCCGGTTGAAGGAATTTGCCAGGTGCCAGGTAACGTCAAGGCCGAAGCCGTAGGACTTCTCCTTTTCCCAGCCGATACCGGCCTTGAACTGCGCCGGGATCCTGTTGCGCGCCTCCATGTTGTCGGCATGGCCGAAATCCTTGTAGAACTGTCCGCTTTCAAAGGCCGAAACATTGCCCTGGTACTCGCCGTTGCCCCACAAGTCGAATGTCGGGCATTGGGCGGCGATGCCCAGGCGCCAGTGATCGGTCGGGCGGTACTGGATGCCTAAGTTAGCCAGCAGGCCGAAGGTTTTGTAGCGGATGTTTTCGGTGCCGGCGTAAGAAACCGAATCCAGGTAGACAGTCTTCAGGTTGTTGACGTTGCGGTAAACTCCATACACCCCGAGGCCGACCGAAAATTGATCCGAAAACGCGTGCGCCACCGAGGGGCCGATCCAGAGCGTCTGGTCCGACAGGCTGACGTTGTAATAATTATTGTCCTTTGGGAAGGCCAGGATGTCGGACATCGAGTAGTTGTAGGGAACGAACGCGCCCAGGCCGATGGCGGTCTTTGGCTCGGCGAAGAACACCAGCCCCATTGCGGGAGGAACCGTCACAAAGGAGGAAGTGTAGAGATCCTCGCTTGGATAAAGGGCGCCCTCGGACCGGTACCTTTGCCAGCCGTAAAGGCTTGCCGCGATGGATATCGTGCGCTGCTTGGTAAATGCCATGCCGGCAGGGTTGTAATAGGCCGCGTCCAGGGCCGTTCCCAGGGCCGCTCCGGCGCCGCCCATGCCGGCCGCCCGGTCGCCGACCACGTATTGCTGGTAGTTGGCTTCATTCGCCTTGATGGCGGTGCCGCAGAGCAGGATGGCGGCCGCCACGCATGCCGCCGTAAGCGCCGGCAGGTTTTTGATCTTTCTGGGGCTCATGGATCTCCTCCTTTATTTTCACCCGGAACTGCGGGTGTGTTGTTAAAAAAGCTTGCAAAGTGTATCTTTTCCGGCATTACGGTCAAGACTTTTATGTAACATTAATTATGTTGCCCGGCACCGAAATTATGGTATTCATTTGGCTGTTTTCGCACCAACAACTAAAAGGAACCAAGCATTTATGGCTCAAAAAAACGCTATTTCTCCGGCCAGGCATGAAAACTACCCGGAATGGTACCAGCAGGTTGTCAGGGCCGCCGACCTGGCCGAGCTTTCGCCCGTGCGCGGCTGCATGGTCATCAAGCCCTGGGGCTACAGCCTCTGGGAAAATATCCAGCGGGTGCTGGACGGCATGTTCAAGGCCACCGGCCATTCCAACGCCTATTTCCCGCTCTTCATACCGCTGAGCTTCCTGCAGAAAGAGGCCGAGCATGTGGAGGGTTTCGCCAAGGAGTGCGCGGTGGTCACCCACCACCGGCTCGAGGCCGGCCCGGACGGACGCCTGGTCCCGGCCTCGCCCCTCGATGAGCCGCTCGTGGTGCGCCCCACTTCCGAAACCATCATCGGCGCCATGTTCGCCAAGTGGGTCCAGTCCTACCGCGACCTGCCGCTGCTCATCAACCAGTGGGCCAACATTGTCCGCTGGGAAATGCGCACGCGCCTCTTCCTGCGCACAACCGAGTTTCTCTGGCAGGAAGGGCACACCGTCCATGCCACCGAGGCCGAGGCCAGGGCCGAGACCGACCGCATGCTGAGGGTCTACGCCGATTTTGCCGAAAATTACATGGCCATGCCGGTCATCATGGGCGAGAAAACCGCGGCCGAGCGCTTTCCTGGCGCGGTTTCAACTTACAGCATCGAGGCTATGATGCAGGACCGCAAGGCACTCCAGTCCGGCACGTCGCATTTCCTCGGCCAGAATTTTTCAAAGGCTTCCGGCATAAAATTCCTGGACCAGGCCGGTGCGGAAACTTTCGCATGGACGACCTCCTGGGGGGTCTCAACCCGCCTCGTGGGGGGATTGGTCATGACCCATGCCGACGATGACGGCCTCGTGCTGCCACCCAAGCTGGCGCCGGCGCAGGCGGTCATCCTCCCGATCCTGCACAAGGAGGAAACCCGCGCCCAGGTCCTTGAATATTGCCGGCAGGTCGCGCAGGCGCTCAGGTCCGTCATTTACAATGGCCGGCCGCTGGCGGTAGAGCTGGATGAAAGGGAGGGGCGCGGCGGCGAAAAGGCCTGGGGCTGGATCAAGAAGGGCATACCCGTCAGGCTGGAAATCGGCCCGCGCGACATGGCCTCCGATTCCGTGGCCCTGGCGCGCCGCGACCGCCCGCACAAGGAAATAAAGCTCATCAAGCGCTCCGAGCTTCCCGGCGCCATAGGCGGAATCCTTGACGAAATCCAGGGCGGATTGCTCAAGAAAGCCCGCGATCTGCGCGAGGCCAGCACGCGCCGCATTGATTCGAAAAATGAGTTTTATGAGTTCTTCACGCCCAAAAACTCAGCCCAGCCGGAAATCCACGGCGGGTTTGCCATGGCGCACTGGAGCGGCGAAGCCGCGGTCGAGGAGACCCTCAAGAATGATCTCGGCGTGACCATCCGCTGCATCCCTTTCGACTCGCCGGAAGAGCCGGGAACATGCCCGTTCAGCGGCAAGCCCAGCGCGCGCCGCGTCCTTTTCGCCAAGGCATACTGACGGCAGTATCAAGTTATGATGATGGCCGTGAGGTTGTCGGAGGCCAGGTGCGGGTTCAGCATTCCGGTTTCCTCGTCCACGAGCTTGCGCAGGTAATTTTCCAGCTCGCGCTCGTATTCGGTCTCGCGCTCCAGGTCCGAAAGCCAGGGGCGGGCGGAAGCAAAGCTGAGCGCCCCGGATTCGGCCTCCTTTGCCGAGGCAAAGCGGCTGGCCAGGTCCGGCTTGAGCATGAGCCGGAACACGTTGACCAGCTCCGAGTTCTGGATGACGTCCTGCGGCAGCCAGGTTTCGACAAGGCTGGAAAGCCCGGCCTTGAATTCCAGGAGCTCCTTTTCGTTCTTTTCAGCCATGGCCGCGATCCGGTTGCCTGCGAGCATTTCCAGCCCCACCAGTCCGGCGCTGAACAAATCGGACTGCAGCGAGCCCGGCTCGCGGCGGTGCACTTCCGGCGCCATGAAGAGGGGGCTGCCGAGCAGGATGTTCACCTTCTCGCCGATCCTGACCGCCCGGCCGAAGTCGACCAGTTTTACCCGGCCCTGGACGTCAATCATGATGTTGGTGGGCTTGATGTCGCCGTGGATGAAGTTGTGCTCGTGCATGACCGCCAGGCCGCGCAGGACGTTGCGGATGAGAAAGATCGCGAACCCGGCGCGCAGGCTGATGCGGTTGTCTTCAACCCTGAAAAAAATCTTCATGAACCGCTCCCATTCCTCGTCGGTGCTGCGCGCGCGCGCGGTCTGCATGTGGCGGCCCTCGATCAGGAACTGGATGTCTATGCCGTCGATCGCCTCCATGTGCATGTAGCCCACGCCGTTGCACTCGTCGTAAAAATCGCACGAGACGAGGTTCAGGTTGTTGATTGGCTGCAGGGTTGAAATCTGCTGGGCAATGCGGCCCATGTCGGTCAGGTATACGCGCGCGCTCGAGTAGATGCCGGGGTCGAAAAGCTTGATGGCATGGCGCGTCAGGCATCCGCGCGCCCCCTGCCGCTCCGCGAGGAACACCACCCCCTGGCGCCCGTGGCCGAGCTCCTTCCGGAAGCGGTAAGAAACCGGGTAGGGTATGGTGCGCTTGCGAATGAGCTGGCGGTAGTTGCCGATCAGTTCCTCGAATTCCGGGTCGACCGCCGCGTCGTCCGAGCGGGCCGCTGCCGCCGCCGGAGGCCTGGGGGCCGGCGGCCTTTCCATTATGACCGTGCTGGCAAGATCCTGTTCCATATGGTTCTTTGACAAAATTTTGATTCCTGATACATTAGCAGCATGCGCTGGATTATCAATAAAATATTCGGCAATAAACACGAGCGCGACGTTAAAAAAATAGCGCCGCTCGTGGAGCGGATAAACGCCATCGAGCGGGATTACCAGAAGCTTTCCGAGGAGGAGCTCAAGAACAAGACCGCCGAGTTCAAGGCGCGCCTCGCCGCCGGAGCTTCCACCGACAGCATCCTCTGCGAGGCCTTTGCCGCCGTCAAGAACGCCTGCCGCCGCCTGGTCGGGACAAAAATCAGCGTGTGCGACCACGAGCTCACGTGGGACATGGTTCCCTTTGATGTCCAGGTTATCGGCGGAATCGTGCTCCACCAGGGCAAGATCTCCGAAATGGCAACCGGCGAGGGTAAAACCCTCGTGGCGACCATGCCGCTCTACCTCAACGCGCTCCGGGGCGAAAACGTCCACCTCGTCACCGTCAACGATTACCTTGCCAAGCGCGACTCCCAGTGGATGGGAACGGTTTATAATTATCTCGGGCTTAGCGTCGGCTGCATCCAGAACCAGATGAACAGCGCCGAGCGCCGCGCGCAGTACGCCTGCGACATCACCTACGGCACCAACAGCGAGTTCGGCTTCGACTACCTGCGCGACAACGGCATGGCCTACAGCGCGGGCGACATCGTCCAGCGCGGGCATCATTTCGCCATCGTGGATGAAATCGACAGCATCCTCATCGACGAGGCGCGCACGCCGCTTATCATTTCCGGGCCAGCCCCCGTATCCAGCCACCAGTACCGGGAGCTCAATCCCCTCGTAGACCGCCTCGTGCGCAAACAGCGCGACCTCTGCAACGAGCTTTTGCAGGAGGCCCGCGCCGCGCTTGACTCGAACGACAAGCAGAAGGCGCAGTTCCGGCTCTACCAGGTCAGGCACGGCATGCCAAAGAGCAAGCAACTCCAGCACCTGCTCGAGGACGGCCGCACGCGCAAGATGCTCGAGGAGATCGAAAGCGCATTTTTGACGGACATGCACAAGCAGCAGGCGCGCGCCCTGCGCGAGGAGCTCTACTTCACGATAGACGAGCGCGGTCACGACGCCACCCTCACCGAGAAAGGCTGCGCCACCCTCAACCCCACCGACCCGGACGCCTACGTGCTGCCGGACATAGCCGCCCAGCTCAGCGATATAGATTCCGACAAGGCGCTCTCGAGCCAGCAGATCATGGAGAAGCGGCAGAGCATCCAGAATGCCTTCGCCGTAAAAAGCGAGCGCATCCATAACGTTGACCAGCTCATCCGGGCCTATTCGCTCTACGAAAAGGACGTGGAGTATGTTGTCCAGGACAACCAGGTTTTGATCGTGGACGAGTTCACCGGCCGCATCCTGCCCGGGCGGCGCTGGAGCGACGGACTGCACCAGGCGGTCGAGGCCAAGGAGGGCGTG
>Ga0172380_10009814_pt1 | contig 10137 bp, 11 predicted proteins | sample Leawe162metaG_FD_119747 | JGI IMG/M metagenome (GOLD analysis project Ga0172380, IMG submission 119747) | Leachate microbial communities from a municipal landfill in Southern Ontario, Canada - Leachate well 162 metaG | ecosystem: Engineered > Solid waste > Landfill > Unclassified | place...
ACCGCGATTTTAATATCAGCGCTTCCGGTCGAGATATCCCAACCGAGCTGTGCATTAACTTTAGGAAGCCCCCATTGAGAAGAAAAACTTGGATCGTTCGGTTCTAAAAAGGCATAAGCGGTATAATCCGGCTCCGCGTATTCAATACCACCCATATTCTTAAATTTTTCGATCCAGAAATTTTCCTTGCCCGAAGGAACTTTAATCTTAAAAGTTCTTGGCAGCAACAATTTTTCGCCAAGCTGTAATCCAAATATTTTATTTATTCTTTCAAAAGCGGGAAAATCTGTTTGTGAAGAATATCGAACTATAATTTCCTCGGTAGAAAATTCCGGAGAGACCGCATAAAGCGGACTAAAACTAAAAACAAATAAAAGAACTGCGGTTAAAATAAATACAATTTTTTTCATCATAGCGTATTAATACACTTAAGGTAATTAATTGTCAACCTATCTGGTAAAAAAACATTGTTTAGGAAAATAAAACGAACAGGGGTTACACGAAGGGATTCCCCCGCATCCGGTATTTTCGGTTTTATAATACCCAATCTTAAGATCAAACACAACTTTAGTTTTTTGATAAAGATTTCCGGCGCTGTTTTTAAACTTAACTTTAAAGGTTATTGTTTTTGATTCGCCGGGATTAAGAGTAAAAAGTTTCAAACTGTTTAAGAAAAGACTCTCCATAAAAAATTGGGATAAAGTTTTTGTTCCTTTTGTCCCGCCGTAAATATCGGTTCCGTTTTGAGAAATTGTTATTTCCAAAACATTTGCTAAAAATCCGGGGAAATTTGTTTTTATGCCCTGAACCCCGATAATTCTGGTGTTTAACGATCCGTTTGTAATTTTTACCGTTCTTTTTTCTTCGTCGCCAGGCATAATATTAAGAACATAAAATATTGGCTTGCCCGGTAAGACTCCCCAATCAATTGTTATATCCCCAACAGCATATGCGGTTAAGTCCGGTCTTATCATCCGCGCAAAAATATCTGTTTTAAATATACCAAAAAGAATTATCGCGCATGGGATTAAAAATTTTAAAATTTTAAGTTTTTTCATATGTTTAATTTTAGTCATACTGGCTTGTCCAGAATTTATTCTTTGTCATTCCAGGCTTGACCTGGAATCTATATAAATATGGTACTTTATTGATATAGATTCCAGATATCCTTCGACTTCGCTCAGGATTCTGGAATGACAATACTAATTTCCCGGATTTGGAATTGTTTGATTAATAAAATCAGCTGCCGAATCAGTATCAATATTTGGGTTTGATCTTGCTAACGAATGTCCTTCAACAACATCCAGCGCTGCTGGACTAAAAGCAAAAGTATCATCCCCGTAACTCATTTGATCGATTATTACACCCAAATTGTCTTTTAAAATAACTCTGTCACTTTCGTTTGCCAATCCATTGCCTAAATTTTGGCCAATTGTTACAAAGTTTTCGTTTGGAATGCTCCAAATGTTTTTTACAAGTGCGTTTTTCGCCATTACCAAATATCCACCGGCTAAAAGATTTTGATTACTATCGGAAACAGATCTTTCTGTACCACCGTTATCTGTAATTTTCCACCCTTGCACGTTCACCGTTGAACTTGTTGGGTTATAAATTTCAATCCACTCGAAATCTACCTCATCGGGATTCCCTCCCTGCATATGACTAGAATCAGGATCATAATAAACTTCACTAATTACAATATGATCTAACCCTGTGGTTGGCGTTGGTGTAGGTGTTGAAGTTAAAGTGGGCGTGGGCGTTTGTGTAGGAGTCGGCGTTGCGGTCGGTTCTGTCTCACTTTGCGGAGTTGGTGTGGGAACAGACTCTGCTGGCGTACCAGTTCCTCCCCACGTTCCTATTTGTATTGAGTTGCCCAAAACCTCTTCCTTGTCGGAAAAATTAGCTTTGGTTAATTTTATCGCCGTTAAACCGGCTAAAAATAGAAAGAAGAGAACTATCGTTAATTTAATTTTTGGCTGGCAGCAGCGCATTTTTTTACAATTTCGTTTTTAATATTTAATATTTCTGAAAAAACAATAATTACAGCGGGAATTACAATTAATAACGTAAACCCGAGCTGTGTTTTAGCAAAACCCACTAAATATCCTAAAAGAGGAACAATATAAATGACTTTTCCTAAAACCGAATCGGTTTTTACTTTTTCCCTATCGGCCCCCTGATTTGCATCACCAATCGTTATGTATTCTTCTTTTCCGGAAATAATTTCTGTTTTTTGAATCCGGTGGGTTGTCGTTGTTCCCGAAGCTCCATTGTTATAAAAAGTAATAATATCTCCTAAACTATATGTGTCCTGACTTTTGGTTAAAATTATTGAACCGATTTTTAGATTCGGCTCCATCGATCCGCTTTGAACAACAAATAATTTAATTCCACCGGGAACTTTAAAAGAAGAAAACGCAAGCAAAGCCGAAATTACAATCAGAAAAATAATTACAAAGGTATAAATAATATTAAAAAATATTTTCAAATTTTTCATAAACCCTTGGCCTGGTGGGATGTAGTTGTTACCACATCCCACCTGCCAAATTTCTTACAAGTCCAATTACAACGGCTTATCCGCGTCGTAGTATTCCATCAATCCAGTCTCAAATAAAGTGTTTGTCGGATCCCATGGTAAGGTAACCCCAGTTGCGCCTGGTGCTCCTAAATTTCCCGGAACCAACCATACTTTAGCATTTATTAAATCTTTTTTAAGATTTATACTTCCGCTAATATCGGCAATATTACTTGCAACTGTAACATTTGCAAGAACTGTTGTTCCGCTAAACGAGCCCCAAGACCAAACAAGCGTTGGATCTTCCCAGGTTACCAAAGAATAAGTACCGTCTGTCATTCCTTGAACTTTAAATTTGTAGTTCAATTCTTTATCTTTTACGCCGTATTCTAGAAGCGCGTCTTTCCCGTTTGAAACACCACCAGCGTTCCAAACATGATGAGACACGTCGGTATTTGATAAGTACTTATCTTCTAAAGCAATTTTATTTGTTAACTGCTCAGCATATAAAGTAATATCAAACTTTAATTCTTCTCCTTGATAAAGATTGTCTCCCTCACCCGAAGAAGGCATGTGGTAACTTTGTATTACCTTCATATAATGACCAACCGGAATCATTCCTAAATACATACCGACACCATTAAGGGAATGAAGTTTAACCTCGTCGCTATCAAGATAAATTGTTTCCCACCAATATGGTTTTATCTCCGCCGCTGCTTGATCAGGCTGCTCCTTATAAAGCTCAACCCTTAAATCATAATTTATTTTTGTATCCAGGTCGCTATTTTCAGACTTGACCGAACATGTTTTTTGACCACTATCCCACGTTCCATGGAGAGCCTCACATTTTGATTCGCTTGGAGTTATTTCTTTTTGAGAAAAATTTGACAATGTTTTGGTCAAGTTTACAGGATTTGTTCCAACGTTGTGGACAACAAAATCAATATAATCAGTTTGACTTGGTTTCATATCAGTCATATGAAACGGTTCAGTTTTACCCCAAGGGTTTTGCCCATCAACTGCGATATCAATTGTTCCTGTGGAAAAGGTATTTCCCGAATTTTTCTCAGTGTCGGAAAAATAGGAGTAAGTCGCACCAATCGCGGTTGAAGCAACGATTGTAATAACAAGGAAGCTTAATAAAATTCTTTTCATTTTTTCACCTCCTCTCGTTTTAGATTTCCTATAGTAATTTTATTATCGGTCATTACAATAACTATGTAATAACAACTTATAACTTATTAAGAGGGTTGTCAATATAGTATTTCGAGGCTAATAATCTAGGGCGAGTTGTGGGTTTTGAGTTGTGTGTCGGGAAGTAAGGACGGGTTGTGTGGAGAGCTGTCATTGCGAGCGAGAACTCTATGCCCACAAATATTAAACTTCTCGGCCGCCAAACCGATCGGCCTCGAAGAATATCTAATTCCAAAGCATGGCAACGGCTTTTTTATTTATTCCTATTAAATAATGTAAATCCGTTCTTTTTCGGCGGTTCCTCCTTAACTAAACCCGCTCCTTTTAAAATATTGTCTAGCCCGATTTGTCCGCCTCTGTAGGCAGCAATTATTTCGTCTAGCTGTCCAACAGTCCTTTCATACTTCTTTTCAACATAGGCCTTTCTGGTAGTTTCAAGTACTGTACAGACCGCTTTTTGAATCTCCTCCGGAGATTTTTTTCGCAGCTCACGAAGATTAACTTCCCCAATTTTTGTTATAAAAACCGACATGCCCGCTAGAACAGAAACGTCCAGTTTCTTTGTTTGTTCAACCTGTCCAACTGCTAATTTTTCAGCTAATGCCATTAGTGTCACCTCCTCTCGGGCAGAATATTTTATGTAATATTTGCGCAAGCTAAAGCTTGCTACTACAATAATTCCGTATGCATGTAGAGACGTCCCGACGGGGCGTCTCTACAAACGACAAGCGATATAACGAGATAACAATAAAAGTGTAGACCTATTTTTGATACCCATTAGGATGTGACTTGTGCCAATTCCAGGCAGTTTTGACAATTGTTTCCAAATCAGAATATTTTGGCTCCCATCCAAGGGTTTTGCGGATTTTAGAAGAATCGGCAACCAATTCGCTCGCGTCCCCCGGTCTTCTTGGGGCAATCGGCGCGGAAAAATCAATTCCGGAAATCTTTTTAACCATTTCAACAACTTCTTTGACAGAGTAACCCTTTCCAGTCCCTACGTTAAAATAGTTGAAGCCTTTATTTTTATCCATATATTCAAAAGCCAGAATATGGGCAGAAGCTAAATCCAAAACATGAATATAATCTCTAAGAGCAGTTCCGTCGGGAGTTGAATAGTCATCACCAAAAATTTGGAAATCCTTTCTTTTACCTAAAGCAGCTTCACAAGCTCTTATTATCAAATGTGTTGGCTTTGGATAATCAGGACCGATACTTGAATCAAGAGAAGCGCCTGCCGCGTTAAAATACCGCAAGACCACGGCGGAAAGATCGTAAGCCTTTGTATACCATTCTAAAATTTTCTCTACCATTAATTTTGATTCACCATATGAATTTTCCGGTTTTTTCCGGTCATTCTCAGAGACTGGCGATTTTTCAACTTCCCCGTAAACTGCCGCGGTTGAAGAAAAAACAATTTTATTTACTTTGTTTTCAAGCATTACTTTAAGAAGATTCATTGTCCCGTAAACATTGTTGAAGTAATATTTCTGCGGGTTTAAAACCGACTCTCCAACCTCAATATACGCGGCAAAATCAATCACTCCTTCAGGCTTTTCTTTTTTTATTACTTTATCAAGAAGAGAAAGATCTGTTTGAAGATTGCCTTGGTAAATTTTTACACCCTTAACAGCTTCGGGATGACCAGTTTCCAAGCTATCAAAAATTATTACTTCGTGGTTATTCTTTAAAAGCTCGGAAACAGTATGGGAGCCTATATATCCCGCTCCTCCAACAACTAATATTTTCATAATATTATTTTAGAGATCCTTTCGGGCAGAATTTTTATAGACACGGCCCCCGCGGCAGCACCAATTGCGTCAATTGATATATCAAAAATCTTTCCTGTTCTTCCGGAAACAAAAGTTTGGTGATATTCGTCACTAAGCGCATATAAAATTGTAAGCGCCAACGACCAGAGTATAATACTTTTTGGTTTTATTTTAAATGTTGTTGAATTCGCCCTAAAGAAAAGCACAAAAAGAATAAAATACTCTGTAAAATGGGCAGTTTTACGGAAAATAAAGTCCTGCCAACCAACCTCCGAAGCTTGAAGTTTATGGAACGAAGATAAATAAAAGATCAAAGCCATCCAAAGGAAAACCGGAACCCAGTATACAATCAATTTTTTAGACGTTTGAAAAACTGCCTCGCTCACAAGTAAATTAACTATAACACAAAATCAACTGGGGGAGAAGAATAGTGCAATGTCATTCCAGGCTTGACCTGGAATCTATACTAGTCAAAATTTTTAATTTTAAATTTTAAATTTTAAATCAATTTTTAATGATTAAATGTTTCAATTTTTAAACATTTTAAAATTAAGAAATTCGTATACTTTGATTAAAAATTATAAATTAAAAATTAAAAATTACACTTGTTTTCCCTGTTTAATAAAGTACCAAATAGAAAATCCAATCAATCCCAGCCCGCCGGCAATAAGAATAATTGAAAAAATCCAGGTCGTTTTCTTCTCAGGCGCTTCTGAAAGTGCTTTTAATTCAGAAAGTTCATTAGCTGCCGGAGTTGGTTCTTCGATCTCCCCTGATTGACCTAAAACTCTAATCTCTCCCGGCGCCCCAACCGCGCTTACTCTCTCTTCCTCTAATACTTGCGGTTCAATTGGTTGAACTGTTCCGGTAAGCGTTGGAGTAACACGCAAAGGAGTTGGGGTTATAGTTTTCGTTGGGGTAGGTGTTTTTGTCGGCGTTGGTATTGTTGTCGGAGTTGGAGTATTTGTAGCCTCAGGAATAGGCGTAAGAGTAATTGTAGGCGTTGGTATAGGTGTATTTGTTTGAGTAGGCGTAGGTGTTGAAGTAGGAACAGGATTACTTTGTCCTTCGCTCGGAATATCACAAACAATCCAATTTCTTGAACCATCTGGAGATTGTGCTAAAGATTTACCCTCAGCTTGATTTGAATAATATGTGTAAATATCTACTGGTGTTTCATCAACACCATTTTTTAGGTAAATTGTGTCCACAACAGAATTATCGTTTTTAGAATTATTTAACCAACCGTCTCCGGTATGGACATAAACAACAAAACCATTGGGGTATGGAGGAATTTGTCCTAATACATCAAGTGAATAACTTTGTCCACCTGCATCGCTAATTACCCAACCAGATAAACCAACCGCTACACTGTCGGGATTATAAAGCTCAACCCACTCATTCCCACCAGAAGCTGGATTGGCTAAAAATTCATTAATAATTACTCCCGCCGAAACTTTCTTAACGGAAAATATTAAAAATAAAATAAAAAAGAAGGTTGCCCTTCTTCCTAAGCTCACCATAAATATCTAAAATTAATAATCAACATGCAAATAATAAGTATCAATTGAGCTTCCTTCATGACGTAAACGGACATATCTAAGCGTTCCTTTGCCGCAAGCAACTCCACCCCGGAATAAAGTACCCGGTCTTACTGCCTTAATTGTTTTATCCTGTGAATATAAATCAATACCAGTGTGGAAATTATACCAGACTAATTTAGATCTTATCGCGGAAGTATTGCTTCCATATCCCTGTGTTAACATTACCGGCTCGGATAAAGGCCAGCTCCAAGATCCTTGTCCAGTATGCTCGTCTCCACCCGAATAATCAGTTAATGAAATATTCCTTAACATGGAAAAAGGATTTTTCAGTTCTCCATTGTCTCTAACTTCAAAGTGAAGATGGGTTCCGGTTGAACAAGCCGATGCGCCTTGAATTATTCCAGCGATTCTTTCCCCTTCGCTAATTTTTCCAGCTTCAGCTTCCTGCCCTCCTCCAGCAATAATTTTTTGTATCGCCTCAAGCTCTTGTTTAGTTGCTTGAAGTAATTTTTGGAATTCGGCTTCTTTTCCCTTAGTTTCTTCAAGAAGTCTCTTTCTGTCAACAACTTGCAGGGCTAATTGTTTTTTTTGATTGATTAAAACCACTTTAAGATTTTCTAAATCTTTTTGAATTTTTTCTTTTAATTTCTTTTGCTCGTCATAATTAGTCTTTGTCTGTTCCATATTTATAAGCATCTGCCGGTCAAATGCCTGGACAGACTGCAAATACCGGTATGAAGTCATAAATTCAGAAAAACTTTTTGAAGAAAAAAGAAGAGAGATTGCGTCAAGTTTTCCTTTTTTATACGTTTCAGTAACTCTGGCCAAAAGCATTTTAGAAACTGAATTTAGAGATACATCAAGACGTTCAATTTTATCCGAGAGTAAAAGTATTTCCTTTTCAAGTGATTGAATTTTTGCTTCGCTTTCGGATATTTTTAGAGTTGTTAGGCTTATTTGACTGTCCATCAGCTTAATCTGCTGGCTTAAAGAAAGAGCCTGTTTGTTAAGGTTTGAAATTTGGGCTTCATATTCAGCTATTTTTTTCTGAAGATCGGAAATTTCATCCGCGTAAGTTAAACCGGTAAAAAAGACAAATAAACAAATTATTGAAAAAACAATGAAGATTATTTTTTTCATCTCGCTGATTTAAGGAAACGGGAAATTGCCATAAAACTGCCCAAAAAACCTACTCCCGTACCTAAAAGCAGTAAACCGCCTAATGATTGAAGAATCAAATCTGTTGGTATTGGAAAAAGCGCGATTCCGTTGAAAAATTTGGAAATAATTGGAGTTAAGTATAATATTAATCCGAAAGTTAGGCTCCAAGAAAAAATAGCGGAAACGATTCCGTAAAATATTCCTTCTGCGTAAAAAGGAGACGCGATATACCATTTTGTCGCGCCAAGTAATTTATAAATATAAATTTCTTCTTTCTTTTGCGATATTTTTACTCCCAAAATTACTAAAATTGTTAATAGGGCGACAGAAAAAAGGAAAATCCCCAAGACTAAGCCAATCTTTCTTAAAGCTTCAATCCAATATCCTAAAGTTGTTACAATATCCTCCTGGTAATTTACGTCCTCAATAATAGTCGAGCTTTTAAGCATTTCCGCGATTTCCTTTAACGACCCTAAACTTGTGGTTGAAACCTCAAGGCTGGCCGGAAGAATTTTAGCGGTTACCATTTCCAACAAAATCGGTTTATCTTTGTTTTGTTCGCGGTATATTTTCAAAGCATCTTCTTTAGATGAATAAACAATTTTACTTACCTTGCCTGTTTGTTCAAGTTTTAGCTTAAGCGAGTCAATATCTTGAGTTTTTGCTTCATCTTTTAAATACGCGTTAACTTGCGGCCGGCTTTCGAAATAATATAGTATTTTTTGCGACCCATATCCGATAACCGCGAAAATACTAATAATAAAAAACGCCAACGTTACTTGAAAAATCGCCGCCAGCGATTGATAGGGCGATCTAAAAATTTGTTCTTTTACTGTTTTAATCATCATTTTTTTCTATTTTTTCTTCTTTTTTATGATATTTTGCTTCCTTTTCGTCCCTGATAATTTTCCCTTTTTGAAGTTCAATAACACGTCCGTTAAAGGAATCTACAATATCGCAATTATGGGTTGCCATCAAAATTGTCGTTCCCTGTTTATTAATTTCTTTAAAAAGAGCCATCATTTCCTTTGCTGTTTTTGGGTCGAGATTGCCGGTCGGTTCGTCTGCTAATAAAATATCAGGACCGGTAATTACCGCCCGCGCCAAAGACGTCCGTTGAAGCTCGCCTCCGGCTAATTGAGACGGGAAAAGACCGGCTCTTTCCGATAAACCAACCATTTCCAAAACTTTTTTAACTTTTAAATCACAATCTTTTGAAGATGTTTTTCTTATATGAAGCGGAAGAGCAACGTTTTCATATACGGTTTTATCGGAAAAAAGTTTATAGTCTTGGAAAACAACTCCCAGCTTCCTCCGCCATTTAAATAATTTTTTTTCCGGAATATGGGATAATTTTTCTCCGTTAACTTGAATTTCACCAGAAGAAGGAAGAAATTCACCCAAAAAAAGTCTTAATAAAGTTGTTTTACCGGCACCAGAAGCGCCCGTAAGAAACACAAATTCACCCTTTTCTATTTCAAACGAAATATCAGATAGGGCAGTTATTGAACCAAAGTTTTTAGTTACTTTTTCGAATGAAATCATCGAGTAATAATATTTAGTTAAAAGTTAAAAGTGCAAAGTTCAAAGTTAAGTTCAAAGTTTAAAGTTTAAGTCATTCCGGCCTACGAGCCGGAATCTATATAAATAAAGTACTTTATAAATATAGATTCCAGATATTCGGCTATGCCGAATTCTGGAATGACATTGATTTTTTAACTTTGGACTGATAACTGCAACTTTTAACTTTTAATTTTGAACTTTGAACTAGTTATTCCAATATCTTCAATTTCCCCACGTCCATAAGCCAGCCGGCCTTTTGTCCTTTAAAGGTCTCTCCCCAAATTTGCACTTTTTTCCCGTCAAATTGGTCAAGATCGAGAACAGAAGAAGTCATATAAATAGTTTGACTGGGACCACCTTCGCGGATAAGCTTATGTGTTCCTTCGCC
>Ga0172380_10009815_pt1 | contig 10137 bp, 7 predicted proteins | sample Leawe162metaG_FD_119747 | JGI IMG/M metagenome (GOLD analysis project Ga0172380, IMG submission 119747) | Leachate microbial communities from a municipal landfill in Southern Ontario, Canada - Leachate well 162 metaG | ecosystem: Engineered > Solid waste > Landfill > Unclassified | place...
AACGATTCTCGCCGTCCCTGTCTTTTATCTTATTTTCAAATTTAACAAAAAGAATAACCTATCTCTAATATTTGGGCTCGCTCTCTTAAGCGGCGCTCTTTTTCTTTTCCTGCAAACCAGAGGGCTCGCAATCTCATTATCAACACTTACTCTTATCATCCTGCTCAACCCTACCTCTTGGTTGAAAAATAGTCTGACCTATATAACGACTACTCTGGGAGTAGTAGTACTTGCCCTTTTCTTTCTGGGATTTCAAGCGTCGATCCGCAACTTATTAATCCTGCCGCTTGATTTACATTACCTGGGTAACACTCCGGTAGACTGGTTGACATTGGGAGTTGAAACTTTAATTATCGCTTTACTCTCGCTTTATTGGCGCAAAACTAGAGACAATAAAGTGTTAATAATTTTAATTTTTCAAACAGGGCTTTTCTTTAGTTTCTTTAACAATATTGATTTTGCCCATTTTGTTATCTCGGCTTTTCCATTGACCGCTCTATTGGCTTGGAGACTAGAATGCCCGGTTGCCAGAGAAGGGCTTGCCTATAAACTAGCTCTTAAGGCTCGCCTTGTCGTCACGCTCATCTCGGCGCTAGGGATAGCTTGCACGATAGGCTTAAACTGGCTTCAAATATATTATCAAGGGACAGCCGAGGTTAGATCTACCTTGATTGAATATTCCAAGGAAGCCACTTCAATCTTCTCGGGGCCTTTTCTGCCGAATTTCTATTTTGAGCTCCGTCAACCCAATAATTTCAAGTACCCTGCCTATCATATCTGTTCAGCGGATTGTCTGGAAAATACCCTGTCTGTTTTAAAGGAAAAAAAACCAGAGATTATCTTTCTGGATTATCATATAGTTAAAAAATATAACTACCAAAAAAATGAGATCGACAGGTTTATCCAGAAACAATATCTTTATTGCCAAAAAATCCGAGAGATTGAGATCTATAGGCTGGGGAGCTGCCGATAGGCTAGTTCTTTGTCACCCTAACAACCTCTTCAATGGTCGTAATCCCGAAAAGCACTTTAGCCAGGCCGTCCTGCTCCATAGTGATCATACCTTGAGCTAGGGCTATCTGTTCGAACTCAGCAATCGATGCGCTTTTGGTGACCAACTCTTCTATCTGCTTGCCTGGAATAAGATACTCAACAACCACCTGCCGTCCTTTATAACCAGAATTATTGCACTTTGAGCAGCCCCGGCCATGGTAGAGCGTAAAAGAGGGCGCCTCTAGTTTTGCCCTGGCGTCTTCGCCTAATTTATCTTTTATTATGTCTAGATTACTCTTTAATAAATTTATCTCCTCAGAAGAGGGTTGGTATTCCGTCCGGCAGTCCGGACAGATCTTCCGGACAAGCCTCTGGGCCATAATAAGATTAATAGAACCTGCCAAAAGAAACGGCCGGACACCAATTTCTAGTAACCGTACAAAGACGGCTGGAGCAGAATTGGCGTGAACCGTGGAAAGTAGCAAATGACCTGTCATGGCAGCCTGGATAGCGATTTCGGCAGTTTCCCCATCACGTATCTCGCCGACCATTAAAACGTCAGGATCTTGCCTTAGAGAGGCCCTGAGGCCATCTGCAAATTCATACCCTTCCCCTGGATGGATTGGACTTTGTTCTATGCCATCAATTTTAAATTCTATCGGATTTTCAAGCGTAATGATTTTAACTCCCGGCTTCCGCAGGTAGAGAAGAATTGAATACATTGTTGATGACTTTCCTGAACCAGTCGGACCCGAAGTCAGGATCATCCCATGCGGGTGGGAGATAGCTTCTTTGATTGTTGAGAGAGCGTCCGGCCTAAACCCGAAGTTGTCCAGAGATAATAACGTTTTTTCCTGTCCCAAAAGACGAAGCACGATCGATTGCCCGTAAGTTGATGGCATGATCGAGACACGAATATCTACATGATCACCGTTAACAAATTTGATTGTCAGGCTCCCATCTTGGGGCTTATCTCTGACATCCATCTTCATTTCTGACATGAACATCACTCTTGCTAATAACTGCTGGTATGGGTGGATTGGGAGCGTCGCTACATCCTGGAGAATACCATCCACCCGGAATCTAACCAGGAAGTCGGTTTCACTCGGCTCTATGTGAATGTCTGATGCTTCTGATTTAAAGGCTCCAGCCACGATTAGGTCTAAAAGCTCTGTTGTTGAAGTTTGTTTGGCCAGCTCAGCAACTGAAGAGATACCGGTAATTTCATCTAAATAATCCCGTTTTTCAACTTTTTTGGTTTCTGTAGATAGCCGAATCTGGTGGTAGGTCTCAAGTGCCGACTTAAAGCTTGATTCTGAGATCATGGCTAGCTCAATTTTATTAGAGCCAATCGGTTTTTTAATATATTCAGAAAAAATTTGGTTGTCCGGCTCGACTGCTGCAACTTTAATAATCTTACCCATCTTCAAATAGGGCAGAAAATGAAATTTATTGAGGTCCTCTGGGGGGTAAAGATTGATAACGTCAGGAGAGATTGGATATTTTTCAAGATTAACGTAAGGCAAATTTAGCTTCTGAGCCTCTCGCTCAACGATCGCCTCCTCTTGTTGACGGTTGAATTCATCAATTGTGTACTTTAAATCAGCCATTATCCCTCAATCTTTATTTCAGTTTGACCTCTCTCTATCTTACCACAAACGACCGGATGGATTTACAGGCTTAATAAATTCAAGCTAATACTTCATCTACTATTAGCGATTGATTGGCGGAAGGTAGAGGATTTGAACCTCTGATCCACCTCAACGGCGGAAACTGGTGTTCGAGACCAGCGCCATAAACCACTCGGCCAACCTTCCCTATCTTGACTTAAAAACCTACTTCTTCTCCCTGATAGTGATCTGAACTCCAGTTTTTTTTGCCTGTTTCTTGAGTTTATTGTCTAAGACTTTTGTCATCATATCCCTTTTCTGGTCTTTTGGTTTTTCTTTATCAGAAAGAGAAATGTGCTCAGATTCAATCTGGTCAACCAATTGCAGATCAGATTTCTCTATATGAGTCACTTTATTAACATAGAGTTGCTGGGCGATACCAAAGACAGTTGTAACTATCCAATAAATAACCAGTGCGGCTGGCATTGATCTGCCGATGAAAACAGTCATGATAGGGAAAAGATAGACCATCTGTTTATTCATCATCTGCATTGGGTCAACATCCTTGCCGCCAGCCTTCTTTTCAGTTTTTGGCTGTTTGCCCATCGTGATATACGAGAGTATAAATTGGGTAACGCCTGCAATAATCGGCAGGATCCAGAGATCTGGTTTTGAAAGATCAAATCCTAGAAAATGCGAATTTAGTGATTCAGACCGGGGCACAAAATTGTATAGTGATGAATAGTTGCTGATATCGAGCCCATGGCTGAAGACAGAATAAAGAACCCAGATAATAGGAATCTGAATTATCACCGGAAGGCATGAGCCAAGAGGGGACACTCCTTCTTTTTTATAAAGTTCCATCAGCGCTTTACCCTGCTCAGCCTGATCTTTTATCTTGTTTTTTATCTCCACCATTTTGGGCTGGAGCAGCTGCATTTTAGCTTGGGCGCGGGCAGCTTTTAAAGAGGCGGGCAAAAGTATTAATCTTATAATGATTGTTAGAATCACAATTGCCCAACCGATTGAGTGGCCGGGTATCAAAAAAGCTAAGAAGATCAGGGCATTATAAAGTGGTTTGTACAAAACCTCTTGAATCAACTTCATCATTTAATCCTTTTCCAGTTATTTTACAGGGTCAAACCCACCTTTGCTCCATGGATTACACCGTATTACTCGCCAAATTGATCTTGGGACCCCAGCAATACCATATTTTAGAAGCTGCTGCTTACTGTACTCTGAGCAGCTGGGATAAAAACGACAGTACCCCGTAGGATGCCGAGATTTAAACCAACCATGGTCAGGCGAGAGTGTCCGTTGATACAACTCGATGAGTTGAACTAATATTTTACTTATCATTAAACAAATTGGACTTATCAAGCCCAGTTAGAAATTCTTTCTTAATTTCATTATAGTTATCAGGAAATTGACCTGGTTTAACTATAACAATGATATCATAACCTTTTTTTATGCTTGAAATCAACTCCTGAGAGATTGCTTGCAACCGGCGGCGAATCTGGTTGCGGTAAACCGCCCTTTTCTCAACCTTAGTGCTGATTATGAAGAGAAACCTACTAACCCCCGCATCTTCGTTTTTCTTTTGGTAATATGACCTGAAAATCAGCCCCTTTGTATAAGTAGGTTTTGTTTTTCGAAAGATATTAGCAATATCCTTCTTTTTATTGAGCCGAAACTTCTTATTTAACATTGATTTAAGGTTAGCATGTTTAGCCGACTTTTATAACAATAAGCAGGAAGCCATCTCTTAACCAGATAAAAACCTATGGAAAAGATGATCAAATCTAAAGTTGATGCAACAATAACAGGACTTAACTACGCAGGGGAAGGTTAAAAAGACAAATTTTGCAATAAAAAAGAGCTTGCTATCATCGAACAACAAACTCTCTTTATTTAAGCGCTGAGTACTTTTCTACCCTTTGCTCTTCGTCTCTTTAAGACTATTCGTCCGGCGAGAGTCGCCATTCGATTAAGGAAGCCATGTTTTTTGGCTCTTTTTCTCTTATTTGGTTGAAATGTCCTTTTCATAGGTTCAAAGAATACCATAAACAGACGCTAAAATCAAGCCTATAACTTAGAAAATATAAATCCACGGAAAGCCACTCCGGATGAAAAAAATTTTACAGTTACTTTGAAATACTCCGGTTAGGTAAGGGAAATAAATGCTACGGCTGGCGCTATATTGATATGACTGTGGATAACTTGGTATATTTCAATCTAGGTTAATTCTTAATGAGAGCTTCTAAATGGACTTGGTAGAAATTTGGCGAAACGCCCTCGGTGAGTTACAGATAACACTATCAAAAGCTAATTTTGAAACTTGGTTCAAAAACACTTTTATTTTTGATTACAAAAAGGGCGTTTTTACGATCGGAGTACCCACAGTTTTTGTTGAGGATTGGCTCAAGAAGAAATACGTCAAAGAGATCCAAAAAGCATTACAAAAAAGAGTTGATGAGCCTATCTCTTTACTAAAATTCAAAGTGGCTGAGCCGAAAATAGAGCAAAGAATAATCTTCGACCAAAACAAGGTTATCCACAATGTTGTGGATAAGTCAGACGACACTCCTGCCCCTAATAAAGTTCCCTTCTTGCAGGATAAAAGTAACCTGAATGTTGATTACAAATTTGAGAACTTTGTCATTGGGCCATCAAACCAATTGGCTTGCGCTGCTGCTCAAGCCGTTGCTAAAAAACCAGGCCAGATCTACAATCCTCTCTATGTTTACGGTGACTCTGGTCTTGGAAAAACCCATTTGATGCAAGCAATCGGTCATGCGTTTTTGGAGAAAAACCCCAAAAAAGAAGTTCTGTATGTATCATCAGAAACTTTCATTAATGACTTCATTTCCGCTGTAAGCTCTGGACATGGTCGGGCTAAAGATTTTAAAGATCGTTACCGTAATGTCGATCTTCTACTTATTGATGATATTCAATTTCTCTCAACTAAAGAATCTACACAGGACGAATTCTTCCACACTTTTAATCACCTTTACCAGAATAGAAAACAGGTCGTTTTAACATCCGACCGGACACCGAAAGAGATTAAAGGGTTAGAGCTTCGACTCAAAACCCGTTTTGAGGGAGGAATGGTCACTGATATTGGCTTGCCTGATTTGGAGACAAGAGAGGCGATTCTCCGCCAGAAATCCAAAAACCATAAGATGGCTATTAGTAATGAGATTATTAGCTTTATTGCTGAAAACATTAAATCATCAATACGAGAGCTTGAGGGAGCCTTAACTAAAATTATCGCAACCTGTGAATTAACAAACTCAGAACTCACTTTAGAAAAAGCCCGGGAGGTTCTTGGTAATATCGCGACTGAAAAGAGACAACAAATTACTCCTGAGTTAATTATCCGAGAGGTTCATAAATATTATCGTATCCCTATCGAAGAGCTCCTTGGTAGAAAGAGAACTAAAGAATTAGTTGTCCCTCGTCAGATTACAATGTATCTTCTTCGACATGAATGCAGTTTGTCTTTCCCAGAAATTGGCAAAGAGATGGGAGGAAAAGATCATTCCACAATCATGCATGGGTGTAGCAAGATTGAATCCTCTCTTTCTGTGAATGGTCGAATGAAGGAGGATCTGGCTGTAATTAAAGAGAATATATTTAATAAGTAGTAATAATAAGGGTTGTTGATACTGTTGATAAATCAAAATAATCAGACAGAGAGAAGATTATTAAGAGAAAAATATGTTGATAAACAGCTGATAAATCCTGGGTATAAACTGTTAACAACTGTAAAAAGTAATAAAATAAACCTGACTGTGTTAAAAATTATGGATAAATAGGCTAGATATTAACAGGAAAGCAACGGAAAAAAGGACTTATCCACAACATGGATACCAAGTGATAAAAAATGGTTTCAGGGACTAGTAAAAACCAGTACAATTAATCAAAACATATCCACAAAATATCAATAACTTGTGGATAAAAGCCAAAATAATAAAGAAAGGCTAATATGAAATTAACTGTTCTACAATCAAACTTTGCCAAAGCCTTGAATCAAGTCGGCAGAGTCGTTGGCGCCAGAACAACACTTCCAGTGCTCAGCAATATCTTAATAACAGCGGCGAAAGGCCGAATTGAGTTATCTGCCACAGATTTAGAGATTGGAGTTATAGCCAGAACAATCGGAAAGGTTGAAGAGGAGGGAGAGATAACATTACCTGCCAAGCTTTTGACTGATTTTATACTCAATAATAAGGATGAATCAGTAGAATTATCCACAATTGAAACGAAGGCTAAATTAAAGTCTAATCACTTTGAAGCAGATATTATGGGTATATCTCCGGACGAATTTCCCAAAATCCCGACAATCACTAAGAAGGATCCTCTGCTATTACCTAAAGAATTATTTATCAATAATCTAAAAAAAGTTGCGATTGCGCCGGCAAACGATGAAACAAGGCCGGTTTTAGCCGGGGTTTATTTCCATTTTTCTGGCAAAACCCTGACTTTAGCAGCGACTGACTCGTACCGATTAGCAGAGAGCCAGATCCCGCTTGAGAATGAGGTCCCCGACCAAAAATTAATTGTGCCCGCTAGGACCATTAATGAAGTAATCCGTTTAACTGCCCTAAATGATTCGGAAGAAATTGCTATTCTATCAACAGAAAACCAGGTTTCATTTAAAATTAATGAAACTGAGATCGTCTCCCGGTTGATCGAAGGGTCTTTCCCAAACTATCAACAGATTATTCCTGCAGCATCGAAGATAAAGATAACACTTAACTTTGCTGACCTCCTTGCAGCGGTGAAGATGTCATCCCTTTTTGCTAAAGACTCATCAAACAATAATGTGATGATAAAAAGTCAGAAGGATGAGGTTGTAGTGTCCTCTGCGGTATCACAAACCGGTAATTCTAAATCTAGTGTCCCCGCCCTGGTTGATGGTGGAGAGATAGAGATCGCTTTTAATGCCCGCTATATCCTCGACGTCTTGCAGGTAGTTGAGAGCCAGAAAATTACTCTCCTCTTAAATGATCAACTCTCTGCCGGCGTGATCAAATCTCCGGATGATAAAAATTTCCTTTATATCATTATGCCGCTCAAGCTAGATAACTAAAGTTTGCGCTCAATCTATAGTAAAGAACACGGCTCTAAAAGCCTAAAGCTAAATGTTAAAAGCGATAAAATTAGAGAACTTTCGGAATCATCTCGGTAGTGAGTTCAGCTTAGGGGAACTTAATATTATCGTCGGCCGGAACGGGATAGGGAAGAGTAATATTCTAGAAGCAATATCGATTATCTCTTGCTGCCGGTCGTTTAGGAATGAAGACAAAAGAAACCTCATCCATTACGGAGCTGATTACACTCGGGTAAGTAGCCATGATTTTGAAATTTTTCTTCAAAGAAATCCGAAATTACTTTTTCAAGCCAAATACAAAGGTACGCGCCGTAAAAAATCTGAGTATATCGGCCTTTTGCCGTCAGTCATATTCTCCCCGGAAACGATGGAGATTATAACCGGGAGCCCGCAGGAGCGTCGTCGGTTTTTAGATGTAATGATCAGCCAGGCCGACCGTTTGTATTTAGATTCCCTAATTGCTTTTGAGAAGGCAAGGTTAGAGAGAAATAACCTACTTCAGATGATCAGAGAAGGAAGATCGAACCGCGACGAATTGGAGTTTTGGAATCAGGAATTAGTCGGAAGAGGTTTAGAAGTCACGGCTGGTAGAGAGAAAGTGATTAATTTTTTAAATAAGCACATATTGACTTTTTATCGGAAGGTTTCAGGGGCAAAGTCAGAATTAATGGTAAAATATCAGAGGAGCGCTGAGCTTAACTACAGGGAAAGATTGCGAGAAATCGAGATGAGGGAAATCCAGACAGGGCATACTTTAATCGGCCCGCACAGAGATGACTTCATTGTAGTTTTAGATGGTAAGGATATGGCAAAGTATGGATCGAGGGGAGAGGTAAGGTCAGCAATTCTGGCTCTGAAAATGGCCGAAGTTAATTATATTGAACAAAATCCGGTAAACTCTGTTAGCAAGCCGATCTTGCTGCTTGATGATATATTTTCGGAATTTGATAAGTTCCATCGGCTGCACTTATTTAAGTTGATTGAAGGTTATCAGACGATAATCACAACAACGGACAAAGAGTTCGTCGACCCCGTGTTGCTTAAGAGAGCGAATTTAATTGAGTTATAAATGGAAAAAATAGATAAGATATTACTAACTGCTCTCTATAAAAAACCGATTGGGAGACTTGCTAGAAGCGCCATGGTTTGTTTTTATGCCGAGGAGTGGGGCGAACATCGTTTTAAAGCGATTTCCTTCTCTAACGGCGTCCTGAAGCTTTCTGTTGGTTCCTCGGCCGGGGCGATGGAACTGGATATGAAAAAAGAAGAACTTTTTACTTTTCTTAAAAGCAAAAGCATCCAGGTCAAAAAGATCTATACGGTTACTGATTATAGATGAAGGGTATCGCGGTCCTGAGGATCGAAGTCGATATGGAGCCGGTCCTGTATAGCTGCCGACTTTTCCGCCGCTTCCCAATATTTACCGTTAATAGTGTCGTCGAAACCATTAACGTATTCCCCGTTATATCTAAAGTATGGCGAGAGCATGTACTCGTGAGTAGTGAAAGGGACGGTGACAGTCATAATATTAAACTGAGCTCCCAGGATGGAAGCAGGGATCGAATCTTTAGTAATGTTGATGAAAAGATTCCAATCATCAGCGTTGCTCTTCAAATCTCCAAAGAAATTATATTTAATCAGCTTCGCGATCTGCTCATTTAGTGTTCCAGCCGCCTGGTAAAGGGGGATCAAAACATCTTGTAAATATAAGTTCCAAAGAGAGGTTATTGTCGTGTTAATCTTGATCATTTCTCCAACGACAGCGAGAGGAATTTGTTGTACCGGGCCCACAATATCATTATCAAAGTGTTTGTATGCTACTTCTTTGTCCAGATCGGCCAAATTGATGTTTGAATTGCCGTTGATATTATTATTGGTGCTGCTCTCGTTTGCGTTTCTATTGTTGTTTGTCTGGCTCTCAACGAAATTATCGAGAGTCTTGCGGTTTTCAGCGCTCCACGAGGTCATTGATTTATCAATAATCAGGCACATAGCATGCATAGCCGGGTCCAACATGCTGCCGATAGAACAGAGCTGGTTGTGAGTGTAAACCGTGAAGACATCAAATGCTCGGCCTATCTTGTGCTTATCCTGCATATCATCAGGCTCTCGACGAAGCAGCTGCGGCGATTGATTGAGCGCCAGGGGGTCAGACAGCTCTTTCTTCGCTTCAAAGAAGGACATCCTGACCTCGTAAACAGGCGTCGTTGCAGCAGATGCAAATGCTCCAAAGGAGCTGACAAGATGATCAAAGATTGCCTGTATCGGCCGACCCAAAAATCCCCAATGGCTGATGGATACCTGGATATCAGTGATGAATTCCGAGAAATGCTTCGAAAGAGCAACATTAGTCGCGATCGCATGATATACATACCGGCACATCCCAGGGTCAGCGTCTCTGATTGGTTGCCGGGTGGT
>Ga0172380_10009816_pt1 | contig 10134 bp, 18 predicted proteins | sample Leawe162metaG_FD_119747 | JGI IMG/M metagenome (GOLD analysis project Ga0172380, IMG submission 119747) | Leachate microbial communities from a municipal landfill in Southern Ontario, Canada - Leachate well 162 metaG | ecosystem: Engineered > Solid waste > Landfill > Unclassified | place...
ACGGCGTTGGGGTGCGGGTGAGCCCGCGTTTGGATCTGGGGGAGGGACTCGGTGTGGGCAAGGGGGTGGGAGAGCGTGGGGGGCAGCGTGGGGGCCAGCGTGTGGGTCAGCGTGGGGGCATATATTTCATCACTATTCCCGGACATAAAGAAATGGAAATACATTGACCGTGCTCCAGGTGTTAATCCATTTCAGCCGTGTATTGATTTGTGGTACGCTGGTATTGTGCCGAGTTATGACGGCAAGACATGGAGATTGCACAGCGGGAAGAAAGCCGAAATAATATGGGAAGGAAAAATATGAACGTTTTCCAAGTTCCGGCAGCTATAACAAAAATTAGCACGATGTCGCACTCGTTGCGGCTCGTTGTGGACACTCAGGAAAATTTAACGGATGATGCAAAGGCTCGATTATTTGAGATGCACAATAAATTAGGATGGTTCACGTTTTCAGTGCATCAGATCGAGGCTGAAAGTTTAGTTGACCTTCCGCCATTAAAAACAGATTCCACGAAAACACCGAGTCAGCGTTTGAGGTCTGTAATATATCGATTGTGGGAACATGATAATCACGGGCACGACGTGTTTGACAACTTCTATATCTGGTACATGGAAAAGCTTATCGAAATGATAAAGGGGAAACTGACATGAAAGCGCTTTATTATTCTGCTATTATTTCTGGATCTATTGCTATACCTATACAGATCGTAATGATGTCAAAATACGGCGTTATTTCGTGGTGGGGGCTCTTGTTTTTATTTACGGCACCAGGTTTTATAAGGGCTTTGCGGGAGGTCATAAATGGTGAATGAATTGTTGTATTTATATTTTCCAGAAATTCCGGCTGCGATTGTTTTGATGTGCGGAGCTTTTTGGCTACTGTGGGCACTGTGGAGGATATGGAGATGAAGAACGCATATTTAGATCATCTATGGAGCAAAGCCGTCAAGGTGAAATGGAATCATTGTTGTGCCTTATGTTTTAAAACAGATGGCATAGAGTCTCACCACATAGTACATCGCCGTAAATCATGGCCGTTGAGATGGGACGTTGAAAACGGTATTGCGCTCTGTCAGATGTGCCATACGTTAGCGGATACTATCAATTACATTGACCGCATACGTCCGTTAGTTGCGTGGGATTACCTTGGAGACATGCAGACGATGTATAAATTAAAATATGATTTTCTGCTTGACAAATCAATAGGAGAGGAAGAGTATCGAAAAATGAAATCAGAGGAACTGAGAAATATAATTAAGTCGGAGGGCGGGAATGTCTAGGACAAAATACGAGACAATGCAGATCCAGATATACCGCACTCCTGATGATCGGAAGAAAAAGGCCAGGCTCCAGGATGTACTAAAAAACTTGAAAAACTCAACGGGGCCGGACGCGCGGAATATTGATGTTATCCTTCTCGCGTGTGAATACTACTGGTGCTATCTCAACAACAAGGAATGGACAACGACAGAGCCGCGCTATCTTATTAAGAGAAACGGATGATGATATGAAAAGAGATTTTAAGAGAGTCTGTATTTATTCAGATCCACACTCTGGTCATAGGGCGGGGCTTACTCCTCCGCAATGGCAATACCAATTAGATTCCACTGATAAGACGAGAAATAAATATGCCGCGATCCAATTTGAAATGTGGAAATGGCTGTCAATAAAAATAAAAACACTCGGAAAAATTGACGTACTGATTTGTAACGGTGACGCAATCGACGGTAAGGGCGACCGATCCGGCGGGACAGAGCAACTTGAATCATCTATGATAGTTCAATCCGAAATGGCGGTAGAGGTGATAAAGCAATTCAACGCCGATACGATATGTATGACATACGGTACGCCGTATCACTTAGGTAAAGATGAGGATTTTGAATCAATCATCGCAAGCGCCGTTAATGCGGAAATTAAAAGCCATTTATTCCTAGATGTAAACGGTCTGATATTTGACTGCAAGCATAAGGTTTCTGGATCTATCATACCCCACGGCCGTCTCACGGGGATAAACAGGGATGCGTTGTGGAATACGTTGTGGTCGGCACAAAAAGAGGTGCAGCCGAACTCAGATATAATAGTGCGGTCACATGTTCATTACTATGCATATTCCGAGTCAATGGGGAAGGCGTGCCTTATAACTCCGGCGCTTATGGGTTTCGGATCGAAATATGGAGCGCGGCAGTGTTCCGGTATTGTTGACATTGGTTTTGTAACGTTCGACGTGTGGGGGAAAGACAGATGGACGAAGACCGTGCATATGCTGAATTCGAAATTACTTCGGGACGAAGTGTTGATAGTATAGAATTTGATTTTAGTTTTACCGAGGATGATATATTTGGCGAGACCAGATCAGTCGTGACAAGACGAGATGCGGAGAGGCAACGCATGGCAAGGGTTTTTTCAAAAAGCATTGCTGGTAATTCCGCAGATGAGTTAAAAGAATTTCTAAAAAAAAGAGGGGCGACAAATTATTTGGGGGGATAGATTATGGATGAGAAAGTATTGAATGCGATAAGGATTTTGACGCGCGGTCATTTCGATTATCAGCGGGAACGTATGAGGCTTGACGGTATGATTGGTGTCAAGAAAACCGGAGAGTTAAAGAAGGTAACACCGGAACGCGAAGAGGCGCTACTCATGGAAATTATAAAGCGGAGGGATGATGTTTTCAGTATTGAGGAAACACTCAAAAAGGAATTGGCAAAAGAGGTTGCAAAACACCCGCTATGGAATGGATTCCTGAAGGACGTGAAAGGATGCGGGGAGGGTATTGCAGCGGTAATCATAACCGAGATAGACATTAACAAGGCAAAGTATGTTTCTAACATATGGAGCTTTGCGGGATTCGCACCTGGCAAGGACAAAAAAAAGAAGGGTGAGAAATGTTCATATAATCAGTTTTTGAGAATGGTTCTTGCTGGTCGCCTCGGTCCATCTTTCTTGAAATGTAATTCACCGTATCGTGCATTTTATGATAACATGAGGTTGAGACTTGATAGCGAGGAGTGGGGGCGTGATTCAAAAAATCCATCTGACAAGAAACACCCAAAGGCGGGACATCAGCATAGGGCGGCAAACAGGTACATGGTGAAAATGTTCCTGAAGGATTTATATGTGGCATGGCGTGCAATTGAATGCCTTCCAGTTGCTGAACCATATCAGGAAAAATATCTCGGTCATCGTCATGCGAGTTGAGCGGGCAAAGGAACCCGAGTAAACCAACAACAACGAGCGAGCCACTAAATGGGAGAAAACCAAAAAGTGAGAGCGGGCCAAAGTATTCGAGTAAACCAGTGTGATAGAGCGGGCCATGAAAACCGAGTAAACCGGCCAGCGGGAGCGAGCCAGGTAGCAAGAGTAAACCAAAAAGTGAGAGCGGGCCAAAGTATTCGAGTAAACCAGAAAGGTGTAGCGATTACGGGGCCGTTATGGTATCGACAGTGATTAGTGCCGGAAGGCATTCACTGGAGGCGGGTTCGATTCCCGCCGGCTCCAATGGGTAAACAAAATGAATTACGAAAAATTAGTAGATGACATACGTTCACAGCGTTTAATGCGTCGTAGAGAATACAAGCGTGAACAAATGCGTCGATATCGGGCAACGAAACCGGAGGCGATTGCACGGTACGAGAGATCCGAAAAGCGGCGCAATAAAATAGCACAGTATAGACTGGATAAATATATTAAAAAATTAGCGGCCGAGTCCGCGTGGTGGGAGTAATGAAAACAATAACTCTTGATGGTGCGTATGAAATGTTTATTGACTATGATTGTAATAGGGCCACTTTCGGCTATTTCGTCGATTGGCTAAAGGCTCACGGGTATTCAATAATTTAATGGGGGTGCAATATGAGATTTAACAACAACGTTATTAACGCTATTTCGGTTGAGATTTATTTCAAGCCGTTTGTGTTCTCTGTCGGTATCCTGGAGACAGACGATACATGCGACAGCCTTATCGGTTTTTTCATTACTCGTAAATTCGGCGCAATATATTTTCTGTGGCACGAGTTTGCAATATGGGGGGATATGTGATACCGGATAATATCGTTATCAATGGGGTAAAAATTCAGGTGTTATTTAATGGTTCACTGGATTCACACGATGAATACGGGCGGTATTTACCTGATAAATTTATCATTGAAATCGATCCAATGTTGCCAGATGAGAAAAAGAGAATGGTATTGATCCATGAGATTATCGAGGCAATAAATAATATTTACGACATCGGATTAAAGCATCACCAGATAAATTTGCTTGAAGCCGGATTGTCGTCAATGGAGCTATTCAGATGAAAAAATTAACTCTTGCTATCGTGATTTCACTGTTAGTTATTACCGCCGGGAATACGTTGACCGAGGATATGGTCATTGTGTCATATGGTGGATCTGTCGTTGACCGTTTCCATCGTACTGATTACGTTAACATGATGATATACCTACGATGGTGTCAGCAAGTGGCAATATCAGAGCAGAATAACGGTGTGCATCTTGTGGTCGGACGCGAGGGGGGGTGCCGCGTTGAATGGTGGGACGCGAAGAAGAACGTAATCAAGAGTATTGATTTTCACTCGTTTGAGGGTGAAGAAAATGAGTAGGGTCGGAATCATCGTAACGGCGCACATGGGGAGCACTCGGCTTGAAAACAAAATGCTCATGGAAATAGGCGGGAGGCCTCTAATTGATTATGCAATTGAGACATGCCGTGATGTTGCGAACAGGTGTCATGCCGTACCGATTTTATGCACGTCATGGGAGAGCGCGAGGCTTGCTGAATATGCGGCTAAAATGTGGAGCGATGTATCTGTGTTCATGGGTGATGATAAGGATAAGATAAAACGGTATCGTGATTGTTGCCGTGAGTATAATTTAGATTTCATCGTTAATATTGACGGTGATGATCCGTTTACTGTATCGGATATTGTATATGATTGTGCGACTAATTGCGGAGACTATGACTATATTTTTGATGAGTCAATGATTGTTGGTGCATTCACCCACGGAATGAGCCGAATCGCCCTTGAAAAGATTTGCGAAATTAAAAAAACAAATGATACTGAAATGATACGTCCGTATTTTGTGGCTACAGGTATGTTTAAATGCACGAGGATATATAATGCACAGTATGGTGATTTCTGGAGGCGTTGGAGATTCACGGTTGACTACCAAGAGGATATTGATTTTTTTAATGTTGTGATAAATGGTGGATGCAAAACAATAGATGATGTAATCCGTATGTTTCCAGAATCATATATGATAAACTCATTCAGGAATAAAGACTATATCGAGAGACAGGATGAAATAACAAAATTATGTATATAGAGCAGCTTGAAAGGAAATTTGCGGAGATCCACGGGGCTCGGTATGCCATGGCCATGAACAGCGGGACGGCAACGCTTCATTCGGCTTTATATGCTGTCGGTGTTTCTCTCGGCGATGTCATTTTATCACCGGCATTGACGGTGTTCATGGACACGTCGGCAACGATACATTCGCGGGCATTGCCGCGATATTTAGATGTTGATCCAGATACATTTTTGATGATGCCGCAACAAATAGCAGATGAAGACACGGCGGCAATTATATCGGTCGGCCTATATGGCGCGGAGGCTCAGACATTTACAACGTCTATTCCTGTTATTGAGGATAACGCACAGGCATTTAACGGGTGCTTTCGCGGTGACATGGCATCATATTCTTTTGAGTCTTCAAAGCACTTTTCATGCGGTGAAGGTGGAATTCTTATTACCAATAATGAGAGATACGCCGCACGAGCCCGGATGTTTGCAAACCACGGCTATAGATTCAGCACGGCAGATGGGGGGCGCACGAAATTATCAATTGATGAAATGTCGGACCCAGAATATGACCGTCACGCAATAATCGGATACAACTACAGGATGCCTGAAATATGCGCACAGATGCTATTGCCGCAGCTAGATAGATACGATGAAATTGTAATGCGCCGCAGGATGATGGCTAATTTATATGCGACTGCCACCCAGGGGTGTAAATGGCTGAGGATGCAGAAATACACTGGTAAGCATTCATTCTGGACGTTCCCCCTAGTGCTGGAGCGTGACGATATTACGGTTAGTGATTTCATCGGCACGTTCACAGGCATGGGGGGTAATAGCGTCCGTGCATGTTGGAGATTGCCGTATCATGAGCCCGCATATATGGGGAGTATTCCGAGTTGCCCGAATGCTGAATATTTACAGCCACGGCTAATGCAATTCAAAACAAATATGGTAGATCAGCGACAGGCAGGGGTTCTATTTGAGACAATAAAATATTACGGGGGATGATATGCGTATCTTGCTAATAGTTTATGACAATGATTCATACATTCATACATTCCCGCAGGGGATAGCATATATATCATCGGCTTTACTCAATGCTGGACACACAGTGGACATATACAGCCAGGATATACATCATTACCCGGAAGAACATTTGACGGCGCACATTGAGGCGGGTAATTATGACGTTGTTGGACTGTCGTTTATCGGCGGGTACTATCAATACCGAAAGGCGATTAAAATATCTGAGGCGGTAAACAAGGCGCGCAAGCATTTCAAGTATTACATACTCGGAGGTCATGGTCCATCCCCAGAGCCTGAGTTTTTCATCAGAAAACTTAATGCCGATATTGTGGTGATAGGGGAGGGGGAGGAAACGATTGTTGATTTGATGCAAGCACTTGAACGCGGGGATAATCTTGTCAATGTGGCCGGTATAGCGTTCAGAGGTGTATTTGATATTTTTAGGAATGAAAAACGTAAACAGATAAAGGACGTTGATTTAATACCATGGCCTGCATATCATTTATTTGACATTAACTACTATAGGTTATTGCGTCAACCGCATTGTACCAATAGTGATTTTGTAATGCCCATCCTATCCGGGAGGGGTTGCCCGTTCCGTTGTAATTTTTGTTACCGTATGGATGAGGGATTCAGGCCAAGGTCAAATACATCTATCATCGAGGAAATGGAATACCTAAAAGCCAAGCATGGAATTACATACATAGAATTCACCGATGAATTATTGATGTCATCAAAACAGCGTACGATAGAATTCTGTAATGAGCTTATCAACAGCGGATTGAATTTAAAATGGTCATGCAATGGCCGTTTGAATTTCGCGTCAAGAGATGTTTTGCAACGAATGAAAGAGGCGGGCTGCAAGTTTATAAATTACGGGATAGAGTCATATAACGATGATATACTCAAAGTAATGAATAAAGCACTGACAACAAAACAGATACGCGAGGGAATAGAGAACACCCTTGACGCGGGGATATCACCAGGTTTCAATATGATATTTGGAAATATCGGGGAGACACGAGAACACTTGAATAACAGTGTTGATTTTTTGATTGAATACGATGACGGCGCACAGCTCCGCACAATTCGACCGGTTACTCCATACCCTGGCTCCGCATTGTATTACAAGGCGATAGAGGATGGATTACTCGGAGGACCTGAAGACTTCTATGAAAACAAGCATCTCAACTCTGATTTGTTGGCAGTGAATTTTACACCGATGACGGATGATGAATTTTATTCATGTCTGTACGATGCAAATGAAACATTATTGTATAATTACGAAAACAGGCGCAAACAGAGCATAGGGAAACAGCTTGAGGGTCTATACAAAAACAAAAATGCAGACTTCAGGGGGTTCAGGCAAACATGATAGAATACATGAAAAATATTGGTATGATCGGATACCAAGATTATACATTTGGTAAGATTGTTGGATATGCCCGTGACAATCCACGTGTTAAATATTTCATGTTTCGCGAACCACGAATAATTGTTGCTGACAGAATAGACAAGCGCGGCATAGATGTGTCTGTACCCATGGGGGAGGTTACGGATGATGACTGGAGGAGATGTTGCTCAATACGAGAAATGAGTGTCATAAATAAAGATACATCTATACTCGATTTCGGATGTGGAGGCGGGGGGTTCGTATCACTTATGAATGATTGCTATTGTGTGGGATATGACATCGGATATGATACAAAATACACTGAAAGTAAGTATGACATCATAACACTGTTCCATGTATTTGAGCACCTGGCCGATCCAGTGGGAGAGATAGAATTTTTGAAGCATTTATTGAATCCTGGGGGACGTTTCGTAATAGAAATACCATCTGCTGATGATTTTCTTTTGCACTGTAAAGCGTTTAGAGATTTCACGCTATGGAGTGAGCACCTTGTATTATATTCTGCACAAGCCATGCAAAAAATGCTTGAATTTATGTCTCTTGAAGTGACAGATTTACGGTATATTCAACGATACAATTTCAATAATCATTATGGATGGATTAAAGACGGAAAGCCGGGCGGACATACTCGCTACAATTTTGATAGCGATATATGCAATAATTATGAGTCTATGCTTGTATCATCGGGACAGACGGATACATTATGGATAGTGGCACAATAATGTTGACATTTTTAGTTTGTCGATATATATTATAAACATAAAAACTACGGAGGATTAACATGAGAGCATTTTATGTATTTTTAGCGTTTATGGTTTTTGGGTGTGCGGGGAATCAGATAGATTATTCTGATCCATCACTAAACATGTCGTTTCCTGGATATTCATTGTCGATCAAGGGAGATTCACAGTTGACCATCCATAAAATAGGCGGTGCTCCGGTTTATTTTGACCTGGCATTTTTTAGCGTTGATGGAAAAACTGTTGTAGTGCCAGCAGGTGCACATTATGGGTATGATTCAAAGATGCAGATAGATAAGAATTTTATACTGTCACTTGCCAATGCTGGATTTGTTTCGTGGAGGCCATCTAATTATGTTGATGAATTATTCACATTTAACGTAGAGCAATTGAGGCGCGTGGAGGAATACTATAAATTTATCGAATAGAATAATAATTACAGGGTCATGCGGCCTTATCGGTAAAACGCTTGTAGATACGTTTCGGTATTTGGGATACAGCGTTATTGAGGTGGATCGAGAATACGGTGATGATTTACTCGATGAGTCGTTTTGCAATACTTTTTTCAGAGACAATCCGGCAGATGGTCTTATACATTGCGCCGGAAGAAATGACCATGTAACTGGAGACACAAAGCCAAGTATATTGGACGTGTCTCCAGACTCATTTACGGAATTCATGATTGACAACGTAACAATGCCTTTTGTTGTCGGTAGGGAATACGCAAAGAATAACAAACACGGCAGCGTTATTTATTTAGGATCATTGTATTCAATTGTAGCACCATCGCCTGAAATATCCCCGAATAAACATCCTGGATATGTAGCATCAAAACACGGATTAGTGGGATTGACAAAATGTATGGCGGTTAATTTTGCTCCTATACGTTTTAACTGTATTTGCCCTGGAGGAATAGACTATAATCAGGGGGATGAATTTAAGGCACGATATAACGCACATGTACCGATAGGGAGAATGGCCCGTGTTGTAGATCTAATAGAGCCCATACTAATGTTACTAAATTGTAAATATATAACCGGTACTATATTACCTATAGATGGGGGATATACTATACTATGATACAGATGAACATAAAAGAGAATGTTACACAAAGGGCTTTGTCATTAAAAGAGCATAAGAAGATATCGAATAAAACACTTAATAATCTAGCAGAACTATGCAGAAATAGAACACAATCATACATACTTGGAGATTATAACTATGATAGGGCCGATGTAAGCGTTAAGCTGGAGAGGGCAATTGGTAATTCAAATAAGGCATTATTGATTGCAACCAGAAAGGCAAAGAACCTGTTAAAGTTTGGAGCAATACAGACAAATAGGGGAATAAAGGCATTTGTTAAGAAGGGTAAGGCTACATCAAGAAGCAGCGCATTTATAGGTACAGCGAAGGGAACGTTCTATAAACGACAAAAGAAACACGGTGTTTCCGGTCCACAGATGGTATTCCAACACAAGAAGGGCTTTGCATATAGGTTAAAGGGATTACGTGCAGCATCTATAGGGGAACTGTTAAAGAGTAAATATAACATGAGACAATTAAATGCACTCATGAAGCAGAGGGGTGATGCAATATATAACGGTGAACTTCAAAAGGTACTGTGACGGCCCTCCGTTGTGGGCACCTGAAGGC
>Ga0172380_10009817_pt1 | contig 10133 bp, 10 predicted proteins | sample Leawe162metaG_FD_119747 | JGI IMG/M metagenome (GOLD analysis project Ga0172380, IMG submission 119747) | Leachate microbial communities from a municipal landfill in Southern Ontario, Canada - Leachate well 162 metaG | ecosystem: Engineered > Solid waste > Landfill > Unclassified | place...
CGATTGCTGCCATGGATGTGAGCTATACGAATGTGGCCAATCTATCACTGCATGGGGATTTTGCCCTGTCGTGCAGAGACGAGTGAGTCCGCATTATTGGTGCGGGAAGTGGGAGCAGGATTAGAATATGAAAATATTAATTGGATGCGAATTTTCAGGAATAGTCCGAGATGCTTTTGCCGCGCCAGGACATGATGCTTGGTCATGTGATTTATTACCATCAGAACTTCCGGGGCAACACATCCGGGGAGACATCCGGGGTATCTTATCCGATGGTTGGGATTTGGCAATATTTCATCCGCCATGTACTCATCTGGCGGTGTCTGGTGCCAGATGGTTCAAAAATAAGCAGAAGGAGCAGGCCGAAGCATTGAACTTTGTTCGCCGGCTGATGGACGCACCGATAGAAAAGATATGCATCGAAAATCCGAAAAGTGTAATTTCTACTCAGATCCGAAAGCCCGACCAGATAATTCAACCCCGGATGTTTGGGCATGGCGAGACAAAGGAAACCCATCTTTGGCTCAAGAATTTGCCGAAATTGCAGCCAACCGATATCGTGGATGGTAGAATCCCGCGAGTGCATCATGCGACTCCCGGACCAGATCGATGGAAGGAGAGATCTAGGACCCTTCCGGGAATAGCAAGAGCTATGGCAAGCCAATGGAGCGATCTGCCATGACCTGTGGAGAATGTCGCTATTTCAGGCATTGCAAGGCCCGTGGAAAGAGGGCAGATGACCATCTATGTTTCGAAGAACCGAGCGCATTCAGGCCAATACGGGAGGATGAGCATGTCTAATATCTGTCCGAATCTGATATCTCGCACCTCAGCGGCTTGCACCACCCTCTATGGCTGTGGCCTCAAACCAAGCAAGGTGAGCGAATTCAATGATTGCCACCTGGACTGCTCGCATTTCCGGGATTGGATGAGGAAGAGGGAGGACGAAATGGAGAGGGAGGCGAGCCACATATGAATCTGATAGATCGCATAAAAGCGGCTTGGGCCGCGTTTCGTTCAGAGAAAGAACCACTCAATGGCGGCCATAGATATGGCATACAGATAGGCAGCGACTGCTATTATTGGGCCGATGAGATAGGAACCGATAAGGGCGGCCAATTTACTTGGGAATGTCATTATCCTGATCATTTGCGAAGAGGGCATAGGGGGCCGGAGGGAGAGGTTATATTGGAATATTTAGATAAAAAAGTTTAACTTTTCTTCTCTATTTTTTTCTTATTCCAGAACTTGCTTTGGCATCTCGGACATTTTATCGGCGTCTTGGTGCGGGGAAGCCAAGACTCCCCGCATTGGTTGCATTTCAGCGTCTTCATTCGGATTGCTCCATGCGCGGGGCTACAAAGTACCGGATATGCACCTTGCCTATGTCACAAGAGAACACGCCAGGATAATCTATGCCGGAATCGACCTTGACCGCCGCCGCCTTGCCCGCGATCCTGGCTATATCTTCCATGTAATCTAGGCTGAATAGGCTCCTGGACATGCCTTGCTTAATGCCGGTGAGTTCTGCCAATGGATAGACGATTTTGACTGCATCGATGTCGCCCTTCGCCTCGAAGGAAAAGTCCTCCTCCTGCGCTATGATCACATGATCACAAACTTTCATGCAGGCCTTGATGGATGATTGCAGTTCACTGCCCGGAATGGATACACTGCATGGCATATCGAGTTGTGGCAGGCGGGGCGTATCCTTGATGGAAGAGGGATCTAGCAGGGACATGCTATATTTCGCCTTGCCAGTTGAGATCTTCAGCTTATGAGTCTCTGGATCAAGTTCTAGGGTCACAGGTTCCTTGCCTTCTGCAAAACTGGCGAGCCTTGGCAGATCGAGCGCAATCATGCCGTCGTCTGCCTTGTAGAAGTCGAATGCCTCGGCTCCCACTTCCACAAATGCCATACAGACGTTGGCAGGGTCCGCGGCTTGGATTTTTAGGCCGGTTGGGAGGATTTGGATTTTGGCCTCATCTACTATGGTTGATATGGCGCTGGTTATGGTTTTTAGGGTTTCTTGGGATAGGACGGCTTTAAATTGCATTTATCTCACTCTCAGATATGCACATGAATCTAGTTCAACATCGATCTTTTTTGCAACTTCTTCGGCCAAATTCTTTATATCGACAGGATCGCATTCATCACAAATTTTTAGAACTTGCCCGGTTCCGTCTTTTATTCTTTTTGGAAAATGTTTTAAGGTTCGCTCTCTTCCGCATATTTTACATTCCATTGCTTTATTCCTCCTTTTCGAATTTGAATAGATCAATTTGCTCAGGCTTCTTGGATTCGAATTCGGCGCGTTTCAGGTTCTTACAGGCCTGTTGGTAATAGCTCTCTTTTAGCTCTATGCCGATGAATTTGCGGCCATTTTTGACGGCCTCGTATCCTTCGCTGCCGATTCCAGCGAAAGGCGAAAATACTAGGTCGCCTGGGTTAGTCCACAATTCAAGCCCTCGCCGGATTACTTGGAGCTGAAGCGGTGCAATGTGGCGTTCATCTTCGTCCTCGCGGGCAGATGTTCGCTGTAGGGTCTCGGATGGGTTGATATCCATCCAAATTGGCGAAGCGTAATTTTGCCAGATTTTTACAGGAAAGCTTTCATTGGTATGCGTGACTCTTTCGGGGTTGTCGCCCGGCTTCCTGAATGTAACCAGATAATCCGGTATTCCCTGTCGAGACATGCAACTATCTTTCTTCAATTGCTTGTGGAGTAGTCCGAGAGCCTTCGTTCTCTGCATAGCGGTTACTGGATCTTTCCAGATACAAACTTCAGAATGATAAATAAATCCAGCCGCTTGAAAGATTCTGATTAGATCTCCTCGAAAGTCCCGGATGCCTATAACTCCTTGTGATTGCTTGGAGGTGGGCAGGTTCATGCAATGGACCGACATCAATCGGCCCGGCATTAGAATTCTGAATAGATCGCTCGCCAGGAAATCGAAATGTGCGAAGAACTCCAAATCGTCCTTGCAGTTTCCGAGATCTCTTGGACTGTTGCTATAGGTGTATAGGCTGGAGAAGGGCGGAGAGAATATTATATAATGGATTGAATCGCTCTCGATGTTCTTGATCTCCTCGCAGCAATCTCCGAGCCTCATGTCCCACAGATCGCTCTTTTTGGCATCCTGCTTATATTCATCCGTCTCTCTATGCACCGATTGAAGATTTGCCTTCGTAATCTCCTGCGTTTCGGCAATCATGCCTTTTAACATGCTCTCGAACTCCTTCTCCTTTCGCTTAATGTTCTTAACGACCGCGCCCTCTGCTTCCGATGTTATGACATAAACATCGACTTGCTCTTTTTGACCGAATCGCCAGCACCGGCGCACGGCTTGATAATATTGCTCAAAGCTATCAGATATGCCGGTGAAAATCATTCGGTGACAGCATTGGAAATTGAGACCGAAGCCAAATATTGAGGATTTACTGATTAATATGTTTATATTTCCATTCGCAAAATCTCTTGCAACTTGCGCCTTTTTTTCAGGATCATCTGATCCTCTGATCTCAACCGATCCGGGAATGGCCCTCTTCAACGCATCGGCCTCAACATTCAGATCGCACCAGACTAACCACGGACCCGGCACAGATGTGGCAATTCTGGCGGCTTCTACGACTCTTTGATCTAAGCTGTTCTTTCTCGCGCCGCGGCGATCTTGGAGCGTTAGGGCCTCTTTCACAATGTAGCCGGTCCTATCTACCACGATCTGATCTATATTAAGAGGCGGCAACTTGAAGCCATTATCCTCATATCCTAGATCGCTCGGCATTTGGAGCATGACCGCCCATGTAGCAACCCATCTCCAAAAAGCTGCTTTTGCATGGCCTTTTAGCCTCCATTGGCTTGTTTTTCCTCCATCATGCACGAAATATGCACTTAACATTTCGGTTCTTGACATCACGCCCATGAACTCAGCATGATTGCCTAACTCCATGTGGTCATTTGGAGCAGGAGTGGCAGTGCAAGCTAGCTTGTATGGCGTCTCTTGGAAAGATTCGATTATCTGAGTCCTAACCGCGCCCTCAAAGCTCTTGATAATGCTGGATTCATCAAGTACGACTCCTGAAAATTGTTTGGGATCAAAATGATCAAGCATCTCGTAATTGGTGATGTTAATTCCCGGCAAAACGTCCTCTTGCTTTCTGCAAAGATGGATCTCGGTGCCGAATTTTGCGCCTTCTTCAACGGTTTGCTGCGCGACCGCCAAGGGCGCGAGGATGAGCACATTGCCACCAGAATGCTTATAAACTTGGTCAGCCCATTCTAGCTGAATTGGCGTCTTGCCTAATCCGGTACCTGCAAACACACATGCCCTGCCTTTGTGGCAACCCCAAGAAACTATGTCTCTTTGAAACCCGAAGAGCTTAGGATTGATATCTTTTGCTTCAAATCCGCTTGGTTTGGCGGCGAATTGCTTCGACTTAAGGAACTCCTCATAATTCATGTTTGAAACCTCATTACATCATGATGTAGTATATGCATATATATCTTTCTGTCGTTCATCTGCCAATAGTTCTTTTATAGATCGGGCGTTCTGAAAATTCGATGATACCATTTTTGGCATGAGCATCGAATTGTAGCCCATTTTATGAATCAAGCGGCGCACATCACGAAGATCTTCTTTAGTCCAATTTGGCGAAATATAAGCATTTTTTGTAAGTTCATTGAGTGGTTGGTATCGCATAGGAAACGAGATAACACCAAGCGCCTGTAGCTCTTTTAATCGCTGGAAGAAATCATCGGGCGTATCCTTCCAATTATAGAGAACAAAGGCGACAAATGCTTTTTTGGGGATATATTTTTTCAAGATTTTAATGCCTCCCACTACCTTATCACGGTCTTTTATGCTATCGTAAGCAGTTTGGACCTTTTCAAGTTTTAATTGGCTTAATTGAATCGCGATATCATCCGTCACCAGACGCGCATCGATGCCCTCGCGAATATTGACCTTTTTACCTATTTCCATTAGCTCCCGCCAAGTAACCTCCCAATTCGGCGAGGCAATAACATTGTTATCGAAAAGGATAACTTTCGAATGCGCGGGCCATATGAATGGCTTAATGCTGTTTACATGCTGCCGAATCTTGCCTTCGATGATTCTAACAGGGCAAAATTCGCACGCTCTCACGCATCCCCGCGAGCTGAAGACCTCGCTGCCGTCCCATTCTGGTACCAGGTCATATGCAGGCAGAAGATACTCAGCCGCTTGATATAGGCCAGTATGAACAGTTGCGCCGGTCTTCTTGGCATGATCGGGCATTAGGCTAGCATAGATGCCGCCCAAGACAATTTCGACATCTGGAAATCGCGACTTGTAGAATCTGATCGCATCCCAAACCGCCTTCCACTCCCATGTAAAGAGGCTGGTTACAAAGATCTTTTCGGGCTTTTCTGTGATGACTTTGCCTTTCACCAGTTGCACCGACTCACCGCTTGCCCTTAACATGCTGGCGATTTTCAGCAGGCCAAGGGGCGGATAGGCGGTGCGATAATCGGGTTCTACAAGCAGATTCATTCTTCCCACTCCATATATCTAACCCTCTTCCCCATACTCTCCGCCAAGCGAATCTCCGCCGCGACACCTTGCGATTCCTCCCATCCAGGATACTTCAGCACTACCACCTCATCACAAATGCCTATAAAATAGACATCCTGAGGCCGCCAAAAGTCCCAATCCAGGCTGAGGTTATTTTCTACTGCAATGGGATGGGTCATGCTGATGGCAGAATAGACTATATGGCCTTCGGACATCAGGCGGGCGGCGGCGATGTTTGCAGCTCGGAATCTTGCTTTGCGTATTCCCTCAAGTGGATGGGAATATGGACAGGCTAGGTATATCATGGGATGTACTATATCATGATGTGGTATTAAGCTTTTCGGTCGGGCAGTTGCATCAGTGTCTCTGATTCCTTTTGGGAGATGGGAGGGCGAAGCGTTTATCTATAAGCTATGCGTATAACCTTTTTATGAGACGACTCAACCTAGTTGTATCTGATGAGGCCGGTCTCGTTTTGGATGGTATCAAGAAACGGGGTGGTTTCAAGTCGCTTGATAATGCGATGGATAGCTTTTTGATTGAATCGAAACAAAAAGAAGAGATGGCGCTTGATGGCGCAAGCGCCTGAAGAGGTGCATTGGTTTGAAGCAACATACTAATGGAACTCGTGGTATAAATATCTATCTGGCGGGAAAGATTAATAAAAACGATTGGAGACATGCGATCGTGAATGGTCTTCGCGAATCGTGCCTCGATTTCGACGTTGACGAGATACCAGAATATTGGCCCGTTCTGATAGATGGAATAGCTAAAAATAGACACTATACCGGACCTTACTTCATAGGATGCGATCACGGCTGTTATCATGGTAAAAACAGTCATGGATACGGCCCCGGATGCGGTGAAAATGACATCGATTATCCAGGAACATCATATGATAAACATTGCCCATATGATTCTCGTGAAGAATATGTAACCAAACGATGCTCGGAAGCGATCATGCGATCGGACGTGGTTTATGCTTGGATAGATGATTTAACCGCATTCGGTACCATATTTGAAATTGGTCTTGCCATTGGATTACATAAACGGGTTATTGTAGCGACGACCGGAGACGAACGGACTCGCGATCTGTGGTTCATGAACCGATATATATTAAACGATCCGAGGAGCAGTCTTGTTTGGGCGTCGGATGCCTTGATGGGATTCAAAGAAGCGTCTAAGATGATCGATGCCGAAGAGAAGGAGAAAATCCGAGAATCCAAAATAGAATCTCCAATTGAAAGACAATTCTACAATGCGATGGGGCATGATAGCAGACTAGAACCACAGCATGAAATTCTAGCAAACGGGCACCATTATAGAGCAGATTTCGCAATTCCATCCATGAAAATTGTGATAGAATTAGATGGACACGAGTACCATAAAACCAAAGAACAGAGAACAAATGATGCCAGACGCGAGCGTGATCTTCAGAGCGAGGGGTGGCATGTAATAAGATTTACTGGAACAGAGATAGCGAATAGTGCCAGAGATTGCGCTTCGGAAACCTTCAAGTTTATGCGGATGGCCAAGGCATGATCGATTTCAAGAAATTTATTTATCGCATTCCCGAGCAATTGCGGAATCCAGCCTTTAGATTTGTGAGAATCGACATAGGCAGCAAGAAGCCATTTGAAAGAAATTGGAATGCGCCCGGCAGCAATACCAATTATTCGCTTGATGATCCCAAGTTCTTGGCGTGGGTTGGCAGCAATCAAAATTATGGGGTAGTTGCGGGTATCGGCGGCCTAATAATTTTTGACGCAGACGGCTTGATGCGGCTGACTGAGTTAGGAATTATGGAAGATTTGCCAGCCACGTTTTCCGTGAGAACAGGCGGCGGTGGGGTTCATAAATATTATCTTTCAGACTTGGATAAAAAGATAATCATGTTTGATAGGACTCTGAAAGAAGAAGACAAGCCGCTACACCTGGGGGAGGTTCAGAGCCGGGGCTTCCAAGCAGTCGGGCCGTCGTCTATTCATCCGAATGGCAATCGTTATGAGGTGATAGACGATTTGCCCATTGCGAATTTGGCGGCGGTTGATCTCATTGAAATTCTTAATAAGAAAGTGGATTTTGGATTCGAAGAAGCACTAAAAGAGAAAAAGAGACTCCGGGTAATTTCGGTTAATCCGAATATCCAAGATCCGTTTGATGGGGTCCGAGTTGAAGATGTGCTATCACCAAGAGGAAATGTTAGAAAGTTTCCGGGGGGAATAAAGGGCGCTCATCCCGTTCATGGATCAACAAGTGGTAATAATTTCGAGGTCGATTTTCGGGAAAATTCGTGGCGATGTTGGAGATGTGGTTCGGGTGGTGGGGTTGCGTTGGCAATCGCGGTGAAAGAAGGAATTATCCGGTGCGATCAGGCGAGGGCAGGAGTACTCCGAGGAGATCTATTTAAGCGAACGGTTGAGGCCGCACGAGAACGAAAATACATCGGCCAACGATTGGCTAACTGCAAGGTGGAGCGGGTATGAGCGCCCAACAAAAATATAAAATGGCAATTCCCACGGGGGGCGTGCTATATGCGTGGGTAGATGAAAGGGGAAACTGGTTTGCGGAAATAAAAGGAACCGAAAAATGGTATCCTATCCAAAAATCGGACGAGCCGATTTGGATGGCTAACCGCAAATGGGACAAACTGCCGGAAGTATTTGAAATCGACCGGGCGACGTGGAGCGTATTTAGGCAGGGCACGCAGGCGCAGGAAGAAGAAAAAGCAAATGAAAAGGCACCGACCGCTGAGGAAGAAGAGGGTATAACAGAAGAAATAAAAACAAAGGCCCTTGATATTTTGAAAAACGGAAAGCCCGTGGAATATTTCTTGCAAGCATATAACAAAATCCATATAGGCGACAAGGATCTGGGGCAGATATTAATTTATTGCGTGGGTTCACAGCTCAACACCACGAGCAATGGTCTTCATCCCAAACTTTCGGGCGAAAGCGGAATGGGCAAATCGGACGCGGTTGAAACCTTCCTTCATTGCCTTCCAAAATGCGCTTATATAAAGACATCTTTATCAAGCAAAGCCATATTTTATCATCCAATCAAGCCCGGCACTATCATCTTTCAGGATGATTACAAGCAAAATGATGATATGGACGCCATCATTAAGCAAACGTCTTCCAATTTCCACAAACCTTATGAGCATCGGACCATTGACAAGGACCGTGAAGCGCAGATAATGATAGCTCCGCCTGAAATTGTCTGGTGCATCACATCAGTTGATACATCCCAAGATATCCAGGTCTTGAATCGTCAGGTCGGGTTAGACGTAGATGCAAGCGAGGATATAACCAGAAAGGTCATAGATCATCTATTGGATCAGGCCATGACCGGGGAAGAGAGATTTCCAATTACCGAAGAGATCTTAATTTGCCGGGCCATGATCCTTGAACTTAAGAGGCATTGCTTTAAAGTGGCCATCCCGTTCGCAAAACGAATCAAATGGATGGATCTAAGCAGCCGACGCAATCCGTCGATCTTCTTGGATCTGGTGCGGTCAAATGCCGTTTGGCATTTCATGCAAAGGCAATCTCCCGAAGAGGACTTAATCGAGGCAGCGGAGCAGGATTTTGAAGACGCCAAAACGCTCTATGTGGGCAGGGCGGATACGCTGATCGATAAATTATCGAAGTCGGAGCGCCGATTAGCAGAGGCTATAATAGGCAATCGGGGCGAGCTGTATCGAGAAGAAGCAGCCAACGCGCTCAAGGTATCGGTCAATAGGATTAGTCAACTAGTGCACGGCGAGAACGGCAAAACCGGCCTGTTGCAAAAGTTGCCAGGCTTTGATGTGGAGAAGGTCACGCTAAAAGAAGATGACAAGAACGTGCAAAAGGTCAGGTTAGTTTTGAAAGATTACGATCGATTCAAGGGACTGGATGCGATTGTGACGCTTGAAGAAGATGGTAGTAAGGGCAGTAAGGATGAGGTAAGCCCGAAACTTACACCCAAAACCGTAAGCGGTAGTACTACTAGTAAGTTAATAAGTAATATAGATAATATAATAGAAGAAAACTTACCTCTGACTGCGGGAGAAAAAGAAAATATTACTTTTACTTTGAACCCGAAAAACGGCTTATTTCCTTACGAGGTGCCCACTGATAACGAAGAAGCCGTAAGGACAGGTAAGGACGCGATAAACCACAAAACAGAAATCGATATGCTCCGACAAATGGAAGAATCCGAGCGGAAGGAAGAACAAAGGCCCCTTACAAGAAAGTCGGATGAAATACTCGAAAAAGCATTGGACAGCATCATAGGCAATCATGGCAAACTCACGCCTTTTCTGCTATCAATGACAGCAAAGCATTTCGATGGCGATATTCCACCCAAGAAGAGTGCCGAATTTCTGAAAAGAAAAGGCTACCAGGAGGCAAGTCCGAGCTGGGTCAGAGGATAGACCCAAAATCTATATATAGAGCAACCACCCATCTATCCCACATGAACCCAACAACCAGAAAGCTAGTGGCCCAGGGTGGTCAACGGGTATTTACCATATCGCTGCCAGGCGAATGGTTGGCAAAGCATGGACTAGGGAAAGGGGACCAAGTGCGAATCATAGAG
>Ga0172380_10009818_pt1 | contig 10132 bp, 9 predicted proteins | sample Leawe162metaG_FD_119747 | JGI IMG/M metagenome (GOLD analysis project Ga0172380, IMG submission 119747) | Leachate microbial communities from a municipal landfill in Southern Ontario, Canada - Leachate well 162 metaG | ecosystem: Engineered > Solid waste > Landfill > Unclassified | place...
CGCTGCGTGGCGTCGATCCGAACGGATCGCAGCGCGCCTTTGATCTCTATGTCAAAGCCCGTTTCATCGAAAAGAAGAACCCGGGCAGGGCGCTGGTGCTGGCGTCGGGCACGCCGATCACCAACACCCTCGGTGAGATGTTCTCCGTTCAGCGGCTGATGGATGCCCTGGCACTTGCCGAACGCGGTCTGCACGAATTCGATGCCTGGGCCAGCACGTTCGGCGACACGTCAACAGAGCTCGAGCTGCAACCGTCCGGTAAGTACAAGCCGGTCACGCGCTTCAGCCAGTTCGTCAACGTACCGGAACTGATCGCTATGTTCCGCTCGTTCGCAGACGTTGTCTTGCCAGCCGATCTTCATACCTACGTGAAGGTTCCGGAGATATCAGGAGGAAAGCGCCAGATTGTCACGGCAGAGCCGACCCCGGCCTTCAAGAGCTATCAGAAGCAACTGGACGCGCGGATCAAGGCGATCGAGATGCGTGACGGACCGGCAAGGCCCGGCGACGACATCCTGCTTTCCGTCATTAGCGATGGCCGTCATGCGGCAATTGATCTCAGACTGGTCGATCCCGCCAATGAAAATGAAGAAGGCAACAAGCTCAACGCGCTTGTCCGAAATGCCTTTCGCATCTGGAAGGAAAGGAGTTCGGCGGAGTATCTGCGAAAGGATGGCAAACCCTTCGATCGCACCGGCGCCGGCCAGCTGATTTTCTCCGATCTAGGCACGATCGCAGTCGAAGTGTCCCGAGGTTTTTCCGCGTATCGCTGGATCCGCGATCAGCTCGTTCATATGGGCGTGCCGGCGTCCGAGATCGCCTACATGCAGGACTTCAAGAAGTCCGAGGCCAAGCAACGGCTGTTCAACGACTTCAATGCCGGCAAGGTCCGTTTCATCATCGGCTCGTCCGAGACGATGGGCACAGGCGTCAACGTGCAGCCACGCCTGAAGGCGCTGCATCATCTCGACGTACCCTGGTTGCCGTCGCAGATCGAGCAGCGCGAGGGCAGGATCATCCGTCAGGGCAACCAGCATTCCGAGGTCGACATATTCGCCTATGCGACGCTTGGAAGTCTGGACGCCACGATGTGGCAGAACAATGAGCGTAAGGCCCGCTTTGTTGCGGCCGCCCTTTCCGGCGACACCAGCGTCAGGCGGTTGGAAGACATGGGCGAGGGGCAGGCCAACCAGTTCGCCATGGCCAAGGCCATTGCCTCCGGCGATCCAAGGTTGATGCAGAAGGCAGGGCTGGAGGCGGAAATCGCCCGGCTTGATCGCCTGCGTGCCGCCCATCTCGATGATCAGCACGCCATTCGCCGGCAGGTTCGCGATGCGGAGCGCGACATCGAGATCTCGACCCGGCGCATCGGTGAGATTGGAAAGGATATCGAGCGGCTTATCCCGACATCCGGCGATGCTTTCACGATGGATGTCTGCGGAACGACCTTCGTTGAGCGCAAGCTGGCCGGTCGGGCGCTGATGAAGGAGATCCTGACGCTGGTCCAAGGGCGGCAGGAGGGCGCGGCCATGATCACATCGATCGGTGGCTTTGGTCTGCAGTATGCAGGCGAACGTCTCGGCAAGGACGGCTATCGATACAGCACCATGCTTCTCCGCACCGGGGCCGATCACGAGATCGAGCTGCCTGTGACATTGACGCCGGTCGGCGCGGTTTCGCGGCTGGAGCATGCCCTGTCGGGTCTCGCCGCGGAACAAGCCAGCTACCGCCACCGGCTGGAGGATGCGCGGCGCCGTCTGTCTTCCTATCAGCCCCGGATCGGCGAAGGCTTCGCCTTCGCGGCCGAGCTCGAGCTGAAGCTCGAGCAACTTGCCGAGATCGAAAAGGCCCTCGCAGCGACAGGAGATTGCGAGGCGCAGACGAATGACGCCGTAGCCTGAAGTCCCCGCATCGTCAGGCCTTGTTTTGCATGGCCATTCGCAACGTGTCGTTGATGCGGTCCTGCCAGCCAGGGCCGTCTTCCTGGAAAAAGGCGAGCACGTCGCTGTCGATCCTGAGCGAAACGAGTTCCCTGGTGTTGGGAAGCGCCGGTCGTTCCACCGCCGACGCCGGCGTCCTTTTCGCTGGTTTGAACAGTGCTTCCGCGGCATCGATCGGGTTGAGTGGTCTACGAGGAGGGTTTGCCATGAGGGCTGCTTTCTATCCTGAGCGAACGGTATCCGGTTGCCCGTCGCGTTGACCCGACCAGGCTTTGAAGAGGCGTCCTCCCGAAGGGTGGAGCGCTTTTCCCATGGGATATAGCAAGGTTGTCTGAGGATTGCGAAGAGAGTGATCGCAGATCAGCCCATCGGCTGAAAGTTCCTCAATCGCGCCGGTCGCCATGCCATGCCTGCGCTCTTCGCAAGGCCTAAGAGCCTCGCTTGACCGCATACCGGGCATGCTCCGCCGCAATTGCAGCCTCCGGTCCAATCTGCGGTTCGGGAGGGGTCTTCGAGAAGAAGACGAGGAGGGATGGACAGCGTGTCCGCCCGAAAACCGAGAGGTCATTCCCATGCAGTTGATATCCGCCGATCCGCGCAGCCTGAAGGAAAATCCCGACAGGCTTCGTCAGTCAAAATCCACGCCACAGTCCGACGCACTCCTTTGCGCATCGATCAGGGCCGTCGGCGTCGTTCAGCCGCCAGTCGTCAAACTCGATCCGGACGGTGGCAACAGCTACATCATCGTCTTCGGCCATCGTCGTGCCGCCCAGGCCATCGCCGCCGATCTCCCGGAGATCCCGTTACTGCTGGCCGAGCCATCCGACGATCTCGGCGCCATGCAGTCCTTCGCCGAGAACATCGCCCGCGAGCCGCTGAACCCGGTCGACCAGTGGAGAGCCATCGAACGGCTGGTCGCGCTCGGATGGACAGAGGAATCGATCGCGCTGGCTCTGGCGTTGCCGCTCCGCCAGATCCGCAAGCTTCGGCTGCTGGCCAATATCCTGCCGGCGATGCTGGACAAGATGGCGCGCGGCGACATGCCGAACGAACAGCAACTGCGCACAATCGCAGCAGCGGGCCAGGGCGAACAGGCGGAGGTCTGGAAGAAGTACCAGCCGAAGAAGCAGGATCCGCAGGTATCATGGTGGGAAGTTGCCCGCGCGCTCACCAAGACCCGCATGCTGGCAAAACATGCCAGCTTCGGCGAGGACCTGGCGCATGCCTACGGCATCGCATGGGCCGAGGATCTGTTTGCCCCTGCCGACGAAGACAACCGTTACACGACCGACGTCGAGGCATTTTTCGGTGCGCAGCAGGAATGGCTGGCAAACAACCTGCCGAAGCGCGGGTCAATTGTCGAAGCCAATGAATACGGGCAGGTCAAGCTGCCGGCCAAGGCGCAACAGGTTTACGGCAAGCCAGGCAAGGGCGATCTCACTGGCTGGTATGTCAATCAGCGGGACGGCTCGGTTCAGTCGGTCGCCTACCGCATGCCTGAGACCAAAAAGCCGAAGACGGTTCATGGCGTCACGGCTCCCGCCGAGGTGGAAGAAGCAAAGCAACGTCCCGACGTCACACAAAGGGGTCTCGACATGATCGGCGACCTGCGCACCGATGCGCTCCACGAAGCGCTCGCGCGTGCCCCGATCGAGAAAGACACGTTGATGGCACTACTCATTCTTGGTTTCGCGGGCACGAATACCACTGTCGCAAGCGGCTCCTCGGACAATCCTTACGGTCACGCCAAATGCGGACGGCATGCCGCACGGCTGATTGGTGAGGATGGAAGACTTGCATTCGATTGCGAGGCACTGGTCCAGGTCGCGCGTTCGGTCCTGATCGACGTCATGTCCTTGCGACGCAACCGCTCCGATAGCGGGCTTATGGCCCGCATTGCCGGCGAGGCAATCGGTGCCGACGACTTTCTGCCCAATATGGCCACGGAGGACTTCCTCTCATGCCTGTCACGCCATGCACTGGAGACTGCCGCGGATGCGGCCGGCGTCCCCGGGCGCATCAAGGTGAAGGACACGAGAGCGGCCTTGATAGAGCATTTCGCGGAAGCGAAGCTCGTTCATCCGGCAGCACTGCTTGCACCAGCGGTGGAAGACGTCCGGGCCTGGGCAGCGTGTCACGCCCCCGTCGAAACCGAGGAAGAGGGGAGCGAAATCACGGAAGGCGCCGAGGATCGACCCGCTGGCGATGGTCTCCAGGACGATGGAAACGCCGTTCAGGACGAGGCCGAAGAAAGCCCCCGCGCGGTGGCCGAGTAGGCACATACCCAGGGTCCGAACCGACGCCGCCGGCCCCCGCTGGCGGCGTTTCCGTTTCAAAGGCAGCACAGGAGACAACGATGTCCACTGACGATCAACCCCGGAATCCGACACTCTACAGCCGCATGCGTGACGGCCATTTGGCAGCCCTGGTTGGCGATGATGCATTCGCCATGCTTCCGGCCGATGACTGTATCTTCTATCTCGCCAGGGCCTGGCGGCTCGGAAGTTCAATCGATGACTGGACGCTGGCCGACTTTTCCCGGCAGCGCACCGATGTTGTGACCGAAGCCTCCTTCCGGGAACAGGTTGAGGAAGCGGCGGAGCATCGACGGCAGCTGATGAAGCTTGACCGCCATAGCGTCGCCGCTCGTCGGTCGACACCCTGGGGACCGTCCCGGCACGCGGTAATCTATGGTGAGGGGGTCGTCGCGCATGCTACCGCCAGCCATGGCGGCTTCGCGCTCACGCCTGAGCGCAACGCACATATCCATGTCCTGCTGCGTGACGACGACGGATTTTACGAGGAGGATTGCGCATGGGCCGCAGTCGCACAAGCTTTTCCGGAGCTGTTTACGGAATTGGAGAGGCGGACTGCCGACCGGACGCTGCGCGACTCCTACCCTGATGCATGGGAGGCAATTCATGGCCATGTCATTCCGCCCGGCGGCTCCTGGGTCAAGGACCGCAGAGATTTCGGTGCGGTGAACGCCAACCGGTGGATTGTCACATCCGCAATCCTGTTGAGCCATCAGCCGGGTTTCATCGCGTGCTTTACGTCGCTCGGAGGACAGCGCCACGGCACCAACAGCGAACGGCGCTTTCTCATACCCGGGGGCGAATACGACATCGGCGCGTTTGGCTTTGTCATCGATGAGGCCCGGCACCGGGAATACGCGGGCCCGTCGGATTTCATAGGCTGGGCGAAAACGGCCCGACCGTGACAACGGTCACTTGCGAGAGGGCCCGTCAGCGGATCATCGGCCGGCAAATACCGAGGCGGGCGCAACGCCATGCAACCACCCATCGAACGAAGGCGCGCCTGGATGGCGCGCATCGGCCGCCACCACCAGGGCCGGTCGGTGTCATCAGGACACGATTCTTGCGCGAATGGCCGCGGCGAGATGGAAGACTATCGGCTGGGTTCCTGGCGATAGCCTCGATTCACGGCCGCAGAGCGAGGGTGCGGCGGGCGCGACTGACGAAGTTGGAGGCTGCCATGATCTGAGGAGCGAGCCGGTAATCAGCAGACGGGATGCCACGCCATGATGGAGTCCTTCCGCGTGATGGCCTGGAATCCTCCTGAAGCCAGCCATCTGTCCGGCCCTTCTCCTCGGTTCTGCTGCGGTCTGACATGGGCGCGTCCCGGTCAAAGGCCGCTGTCGCGCCGCGTTGCGGCAGGATCGCCGCGTCTTCACAAGGCGGGGTCGCGTCTGCCGCAGACCGCCAGAGCGGTTCGCGCCATCTGCAACCCAACCTTGCTCAGCCTGCCGCGCCCTGACCTTGATCCGGGTCGCTGAAGCCCATGTCCTGTTGACCGCACCCGAGGAACAGAGCCGACATGCGACCGGCAGCCCGCGGGTTTCGCTGAAACATCGCAGACAAGGATCCCATCATGCCCACGAACTCCCGCTCCACCCAAACGGCTCGCCCCGCCAAGTCAAAGCGCGCAGCCACCCTCGAAATGGTTAGGCACGCCTGCCCGCACACCGCTCAGGCCCTGCGCATTTCCGAGAGCTTCGGCCTCGCCGTCATCGACAGCGATGGTATCCGCAATCTCCATCGCGGCCAATTGATCGAGAGCGCTGAGGCGCTGAAAGACGGCCTGGGTGAAAAGGCCATGCAGATTCACATGCAGCGCATCGTCGGTTCCTTCGTTGGTTCTGCCTACGGCGCCGGCCAATTCTACAGCCGCTCGGTCACGCAGGCCCGTGACCTCACCACGAAGCTCTCCAATGACTATCGCGACGAGGACCTGGAGGGCCCTGTCGGTTTCGACAGCCGCGCACAGCGCAAACGAGAATTCGCCGCCGATATGGGCCTTCAAGCCCACGTGCTGCGAATGGCAGCCGAAGGCGCTGTCTCCGCCTACGAAGAGATCACGGGTGAGGCGTGGAAGCCTTATGAGCGCGCCGTCGAGCAACCCGGCGCATCCCTCGAGAGACGAGCCGCCAGCGCCCAGATGGCAGCATTTGAATAGGACGTTCGCGGGGCCGAAGCCCCGCTTCTCTTTCTCAATTGAACGGGTCGCCGCCGGAGGGCGCCGACTTCTTGATTGGGGTCGCGCCCATCGCGTTCCGCCCCGGCTCGCGGCCTGGCTTCGGCCGGCAGGGTGCTGGCGCAACGGCGAGCCGCCCTCCACTGCGTTTCGGCCCGCCTCTCTTCTCCCGAATTCTCCGACGCCGCCAAAGGGTGCGCCGCCTCCGGCCTTCGCTCTTCGTCCGCCGTGACGGACCGCAATGGGCACCGTCCTTAAATCGAGGAAAAGAAGATGGGACAGGAAAGAAGGAAGAGCGGCCGTGATACGCGCGTCGATATCTATGCGAGGATCACTGATTGTATCATTGCGGCGCTGGAGAAAGGTGTGCGTCCGTGGGTTCAGCCATGGAATGCCGGTTATGTGCAGGGCAGGATAACACGCCCGCTGCGGCACAACGGCGAGCCCTATACCGGGATCAATGTCCTCCTGATCTGGTCGGAGGCGGTCTCGCGTGGGTTTTCCTCGCCGACATGGATGACGTTTCGCCAGGCAACAGAGCTTGGGGGCCATGTTCGCAAGGGCGAGACGGGGTCGACAGTGGTTTATGCCAACCGGCTCAGGAAGATGGAAACGGCCGAGAATGGCGACGAGGTCGAACGCAATATTCCGTTTCTGAAGGCCTATTCGGTCTTCAATATCGAGCAGATCGATGATCTGCCGGATGAGTTCCGGCCCTCGCCTGTCGAGGACGCTGGTGCTAACCTCGAGCGTATCGCCGCAGCCGATGCATTTTTTTCAGCGACGGGGGCCTTGATCCGCCATGGCGGTACCAAGGCCTTCTATACTCCGGATTCGGATGCAATCCAGATGCCTCCAATCGAAAGCTTCCGGGACGCGGCGTCCTACTATGCGACACTCGCGCATGAAAGCGTGCACTGGACCGGCGCAGGGCACCGGCTCAACCGCGATCTGTCGCGCTACAGCAAGGACAGATCCGAACGCGCTCGCGAAGAGCTTGTCGCGGAAATCGGTGCAGGGTTCCTTTCGGCCGATCTCGGCATCGTGCCGGAAATGGAACCACGACCCGATCACGCAAGCTATATTGCTTCCTGGTTGACCGTTCTCAAGAACGAGAGACGGTTCATCTTTTCTGCTGCTGCGCATGCGCAGAGGGCGGTTTCGTATCTGCACGATCTCCAGCCGATGGCGCAATAGCAGGTGCCTGAGCCGGTATCCATCCGGCGCATCCCGCGCGATCACCCGTTCCAATGGACGCCGACCAGCTTGAGCGCTTTTGCCAAATCGAGCCGATCATGTAATCCGCGCCTGCAGACCGCCGGCCCAAGGCGATCTACTGACTTTCTGTTGGCTTTTCAGGATCGCCGTCAGGGAAACCGCAGCCGGAGCGGCCCTCGCAACCCGTCCGCTACCCGGAAATTCCGGAGCTTTCTGTCCCCGCTCCAGATTTCCGGCGCCAGAAGGCGCTGCGATCGACCAATGGTCCTTGGAGCAAGCCCCCTTCGAGCGATCATCGATATCAAACCGGTCCGGGAGCTTGGGGAATAGTCCTTTGGTCTTCGATCTGGAACAGTCTGACAGATCGAATTGACGCACCCACGTCTTCAAGGCTGCCCAACGTTTCATGCATCGTGCGAGGGCGCGCAAGGTTCCCTCATGTGGATGAAGCGAATTGCGAATATCGCGACCTTGGCGTTCGTGGACTGACATGATGGAGCGTGAGCGGTTTCCAACCGATCCACGCCATGGGATGCTGCTACCGTATTTCGTGCGTCTACCAGCCTTTCCGCCCACTGCGGTCTCGATGGGGCATGTCTGACCGAGGAACGTCCGAGCCGAAGCTCGGCTCGATCGCCATCCGCAACGGCCAGCTCGTTTTCTTCCCCTGTGCGCAAGCGCCCATTCCTCGCGGAAGCCAAGAAAGCCTCGCCCTTGGCCATCCTCCACTGCGTTCCGGTCCGTTGGATGCGGGCCGATCGTCCCCGGTCCTGTCGACTGCCATCGAGGCCGCGATGGGCGCGGCCCGATCAACTCAAGAAGGAATACGACAATGGCAACCATCGGCTCTTTCACCGTTTCGGGCAACGGCTTCAACGGCACCATCAAGACCCTCAATCTCAACGTCAAGGCAACCGTCCGCGCAGTCGAGCGCGCCACCGAAAAGGGCCCCGACTTCCGCATTCTCGCAGGTAACGTCGAATTCGGCGCAGCCTGGAAGAAGACCTCGAACGAAGGCCGCGACTACCTCTCGGTCAAGCTCGACGACCCGAGCTTCCCGGCTCCGATCTATGCAACGCTGATCGAAGTCGAAGGCGAGGAAGGCTTCTCCCTCATCTGGTCCCGGCCGAACCGGGACTGATGGCCAGGATGGCCCTGCCGAAAGGCAGGGCCATCGGTTTCCGAAGAGCTATTTGTTCAGCGCATCCTTGAGCGCCTTGGCCGGCGCAAAGGTCAGTTTCTTCGAAGCCGCGATCTTCACAGTCGCGCCTGTCGAAGGATTGCGGCCTTCTCGCTCCGGGGATGCCTTCACCTTGAATTTGCCGAAACCCGGAATGGATGTCTCCGCATCGGCGCTTGCAGAATCTGCGATCGCCTTGAACACGGCTTCGACGATGCCCTTGGCCTGAACCTTCGTCAGGCCATTTTCGGCTGCGATCTTGTCGGCGATTTCATTTGTCGTGGTCATGGAATTCCCTCGCAACAATTCTGAAGTTTAAATCCCTGTCAGCTCGCAGGATATTTGTCATTGCGCTGTTGCGGTAAAGGCTGCTGGAAATGCTGGATTTCCACAACTCGTTTCGGACGATAACCTCGATTCCGCTTTTTCCGGAGAAGTTCGAGGAACAGGTCGACGGCATGTTTTTCCTCATTGAAGACGTGTACGATCCGCTGGCCGCGCGATCCGATGCGTCCCCAGCATCGCACCAGCGACACCTCTCCAAACAGCGTCGGCTGTACGGAGAGCGCGTAGAACCTGGCCATGTTCCTCTCAGGCTCAATGCGTTCGACATAAAGGTGATAGGGCTGAACGATCATGCTAGCACAATCGCGCGCCTGGATTCCGGCGTCCAATGAGAGTTCTGAATCGGACCGGCGCCATCGATTCATCTTCGTGATGTCGGGGAAGGGTGGCGATAAGCATCAGCATGGTTGCTCCCTCCCAAGCGCCGGCCAGGGCTCCCGGCGGCGACTTGTCGCCAGGCAGTTTTGCTCATACCTCCGCATCTTGCTGGCGAGCGCCCTCATCTTCGCAGTCTGGGGAACCGGCTCTCATTGATCGAGGCGTTCATATCCCGCCGCCTGAACCAGATGGCTCTTCCGCATCTCAGCGGCGCGTTGCCGGCTGTGAAGACGATCTGTTCGTCTGTGCGCATGTGCAGGACTTCGTGGGCCTGAATAAGCGGTCTTGCCGTCAATTGCTTGGAACGGGTCCGCGACGAACCTGCCATCGTTGAGCTTCTTGACGTTTGATCGACCTCGACAGTCGTCATGCCGCATCTCTTCGAGATGTAGTCTGCGGTCTCGGGATCGTTGACTGCAGCGAACGAGACCCATGATGCGCTTTCGAACCATTTTGATGTAGCGTCGCGGCCACCATAGGCTTCCCGCATCTGACCGATCGACTGATAGAGCAGCGTAAGCGTGATCCCGTACTTTCGGCCGGCATCCCGCGCCGTTTCGAGGATGCGCAGATAGCC
>Ga0172380_10009819_pt1 | contig 10131 bp, 6 predicted proteins | sample Leawe162metaG_FD_119747 | JGI IMG/M metagenome (GOLD analysis project Ga0172380, IMG submission 119747) | Leachate microbial communities from a municipal landfill in Southern Ontario, Canada - Leachate well 162 metaG | ecosystem: Engineered > Solid waste > Landfill > Unclassified | place...
ATCAACCTCAGCCAAACCGGTAAAATCAGCCCTTTCTTGAGCCCCGAAACAGCCCGTTTTACCCTCTAAAAACTGGCTCCATTACGCCGATCATCGGTGGCTCCTTTACGGCGATCAATGACACACGATGCTCAAGGTGGTGCGTGAGTGGCTCAATACGGCGGTTGTCGAGCGGACTCCCAACGGAGAAAGCCGAACGACGACGGCGAAGGATACGCATCCCGGCACGCCGCAAGGCGGAATCATCCCGCCCTTGCTGACCAACTGATACTTCCGACGATTCATGCTGGCGTGGTACATGGGCGGTGCGGCGCAGCGTCATCGCGCGGAGATCGTGAATTACGCCGATGATTTCATGATCCTCTGACAACCCGGCCACGGGGCGGCGGCGATGGACACGATGCGAAGACTGATGGCTCGACTGGGTCTGACAGTCAACGAGAAGAAGACGCGGCTGGTGAAACTGCCAGACGATACCTTCGACTTTCTCGGCTACACCGTCGGGCAGTTCTATGGCCGAGATGGGCGTCCGTACTGGGGTACTCGGCCTTCGAAGAAGTCAGTCAAATGCCTGATCCGGGAAATCCATGACGCCACGACGTCGCAATGGAATGCGTTGGACATCCAGAGTCGTATCGACCGATTGAATCCGACGATTCGTGGCTGGGCAGCCTATTTCAGCCAGGGCCCGGTCAAGCCTACCGACTGATCGACGACTACACGGCGCGACGTCTGCGAATCTGGTTGATGCGACGGCGCGGCAAGCGGGGAACGAGGTACCGCCAATACTCCGACCTGTTCCTGTACGAAACATTGGGACTGACACGCCTCTTGCCACGCGGCAACGACCTTGCGAATGCGAAGGTTTGATGCACCGAAAGAGAGCCGGATGCGGGAAATCTGCACGTCCGGTTCGATGAGCGGGATGTGGAAACGGAATTAGGGCACGGCTACTTGGGCACCGCCAGACGAAAGGGGCGGCAACGGACAAGCCAAGCCTACGGTCCTGCGCCACATCGATCGGCAAGGCGCCACTGTTCACGTAGCGTGAGAGCGCCGGCCAGCGTTTCAGGCTGCAGTCTTTGTAACCAGATCCGGAGGACAACTACCACGAACACGCTAGGGAATAATTTCGTCAAGCGCCTGAAGTATCTGTGCCTCCGCGTTCGAGCTTGAGTCCGCAATTCCTTCGCGAAGCGTCATGATCCTACTTAAATTGCCAGTGTGCGTCCGATTATTACTATTCTGGATCTTCCAGTGCCACTCTACCGATTCATTGGTCACTTTAGGAAAAATGAAAGATGTATGACCGTAAACCTCAGCAACGAATCCGTCGGGAATGTCTTCCGTAGTCTTGTAGAACAGTGTGCTCATCGTCTTGCTCCTCATTTGAAGATTAACCAATCTAAGCTACTCAGCCTGTTTTGGAGAACATATCACGGGCCGTTTCTCGTCGTAAGGCCCGTCATGCTGACCCTGCACAATGTCCGTCGCTGATACATTACTCGGCGGTGATCTCCACGGCGTACTAAATTGATTGTTCCATGAGTTAATGACATGGGTCTTGAGATGTATTGCACCATTTTGTGATTGTACGATTAAGAAAAGTCTAGCTGGAAAGTCTTACCGGACGGTAGCCGCAGCGCCCATTGGTTGTGCCCCGAGTGAAAGCCTGACCAAATAGCGCCCAATCGAAGCGCAGTACGCAATTCGTCATGTGAATGAAGAGTTGAGCATAAAACATGTTTGTCATTGCTCAATCTTCTGGCCCAATCGGGCCATTGGGCACTCACTTCCCTCCCCCAGTCCCCTGAACCTGAACAAGGACAATTGCGTCATGAAGAGGTTGCCGGTGCTGGGATACGCCGGTTCAATCCGGGTGCACAGTACTGGCCACAACAGGCGATGATCGCGTATTGCATCCTCAGACAACCGTAGAATTTTTCGTCGCTGTCGCATTCAGAACATTTCTGAAATCGGCTAGGGCACTCAGTTGTTCGCTATTCATATCAATACCATATCCAATGTATGGGCCGCCTCCGAGCCCCGTCTCAGTCTCAATTCACACATGAAAAATGCTGAACATTGACAAATCGCCACCATCAATTTATATTAGTTATACAATTGCGGAAAGCAAGTGTGCCTCAGGGCGAAGGTAGAAGGTACCCTAGTAATTCGTGCATGTAGTTGATGTGGAATTCGTAGCAACGCCAAGCTGGCAATCATGTGTTGAGCGACTTTGTCGAGGAGGAGATGTCATGAGCGGGCCGAACAGGAAGTTTCAGTATCGAATGAGGGAAACAAATATTCTGGAGGTGACATATGTTGATAGCTGAACGTAAGGCAAAAGATCCTAAGCAAACCGCTAAAGGGTTAGGGCACGAAGGCATGACCCTTCGGGAGATGATCGAAAAGCGAGACCGTGTTACTGCTGAAACTGGTCATTATTACGGCCTCACTTCGCTGCCGCTGCACAATGATGATGCAGTAAAGATGACGAGGTTCAATGCCCAGTTGACCACGACAGCTGTATTCGCTCGAGAGACTGCAAAGCACGTTGCGGCGTCGCCGGTCATGAGGTCGTTCGGTGAATGTCTCTGGATGATCTTGCAGCCCGAGGGTGATGCGGTAACGGCATCGCTCGGTCTTATCGGGCATGTCCAGACTGCGGCCTTCTTGGTCAAGAGTATCGCCGATATGAACTACGAGGGCGATCCTTCGTTGGGTCTTCACGAGGGCGATCTGATAACCGTGAACGATCCGTTCTACGGTGGAATGCACGGCGCCGATACGTACACGTTGCTGCCAATTTTCTATCAGGGTGAGTTGATCGCATGGGCAGCAGCTGTAAATCACATCACCGACATGGGGGGGGGGTTAAGCCCAGGGGGGCTGCCAACAATTTCAACGGACGTTTTCACTGATGGCTGGCAGTTTCCGCCGGTCAAAATGGGCCAAAACTTTCGTATCGCCAAGTGGTGGGACGAACTCTACATGAGGCAAACCAGGACGGGCATGTTTAACGTCATGGACCAAAAGGCGCGGGTTGCAGGCGACAAGATGATCCACGATCAGGTCTTGAAAATCGTGGAAGAGGTAGGAGTTGATTACTACCGGCAGGCGACTAGGGAGATCATTGAACGGGAAAGGCGGCATCTGGAGAGGGTAGTTCGCAGGTCATTGATGCCAGGGTTTTCTCAACATGCCAATTTTAATTACTTCACATGGAAAGGCCTAGTCCCCCCGGGCTCCCCGGCTGACAAGAATACGGTACTCCATCGGCCAGTCGACTTTGCGATCAGCGCTGACGGCAAGATGCATGTTGACTATACCGGAGATACCAGTGAGGGCCCGGGACACAATTATCACGTATGGCGGGGCGGTGCCTACGGTGGACTCTCGTGGTGGTGGTTCCCGCAGTTGCATTATGGTCAGTGTGTAAATACTGCCCCCAACTATCAAATTAACCTGGAACTTCGAGCGGGAGCCCATACCAACCCAACCGATCCCTTTGTGGCGAGGAGTGCTGGGGTGTTGGTTGGGGGACGCGTCGGGTCTCTCTTCAAGTGCACCCAGTATCCGATGCTCGCCCGCGGAATTCTTGAAGAGATTGGTCAGACAGACCCTCAGGCGCTGATGCCGGAATTCGAAGGGACGCTCGAGAGTGGTGTTAAGTGGGGTTTTGGCGACTTCGGCGCCAGCACCGGTTGCTCCTCGACCGGGGCACGACCCTACAAAGACGGTGAGTCTGCCACCACGCTCCTATGGAATCCCCAGTCCGACTTGGGAGAGATTGAGGAGTGGGAGCTATATATGCCGCCCGTAGTCTACCTTGGGAAGGCAAAACGCCTGCCGAATGCCTGCGGTCATGGCAAGTTCCGAGGGGGGAATGGTTTTGGTCCTCTATACATGATCTATAAACCAGGCAACCTCAGGATATCTGGTAGTGCTGCATTGACCTGTGCCAACTTTCTGAACACCACGAATGGGCTGGCGGGAGGTTATCCCAGCTACGGAGCCATTGTCATGGCATTCCGCGATACCAACATTTACGAACTCATTGAGCGCGGTGAACCCCATCCAACCTCGGTACCGGAGGTTCTGCAGTTCATTAAGGAGGGCAAGCTCAAGGTTGGAGAAATCAAGGAGTGGGGTGGAGCTGCAGAGCCAATCGAAATGAAGCACGGCGACTTATGGGGGATCATTGTTCATGCGCAGGGCGGCTATGGCGACCCCTTGGAGAGAAATCATAGCTTGATACAAAGCGATCTGAATGAGTGTCTGATGACGCCTGACGTAGTCAAGGAGGTGTACGCCGTCCAGGCGGAGTCCGTTGGGGGGGCGTGGAAGATTGATGAGGATGTCAGCTCGAAGCTCAAGGAGCAGGCGCTGAAGAAGCGGAAGGAGCGCGCAGTGAATGCTGAGGAGTGGTGGCGGATGGAAAGGGCCGAAGTGCTGAGGAAAGATTTCAGCGAGGAAATCACAGCTCTTTACGCCGACGTCGTGAAGAATTCCGATAGCTTCCGTGGCAAGTTCCTCAAGTTCTGGTGCTTGCCTGACGATTTTGAGATTTGAGGAGGGGATATGGTACAGAGCGCAAGCAAGGATGCAATGAGGCGTCTTGTTGATGGTGAGATTCCGTGGGATGAGGCTAAGGAGCTGCTTCATATAAACCCTAAGGAAGATGGCCGCTTCAGAACATATATGGAAGTTCTGAAGGAAAAGTGGAAGTTCGATGACGAACTCTTGCTCAGGATCAGCGAGCACCTTTACATCGTTCGGAAGAAAGAGGGCTCCCGGGTGGTCAAATGCGACTGCGGGCACGAGTTCGGCGATTATCGGGCAAATTGGAAACTGAGTTCCAAAGTCTACGTTAGACGAACGAAAGAGGAACTTGCAGAGGTGATGACTATCGAGCCACGAAATTATCCTAATCCGAAATTAGTGGAAGTCCGAGAATGGTACTGCCCAGGCTGCTTTGCTCAGATTGGTGTTGACGTTGTACCCCGTGGGTACCCTGTCTTATGGGAGTTCTTCCCCGACATCGATACCTTCTACCGAGAGTGGCTGGATGTGCCGCTAAAGGATCAGAGGCCTGATTGGTACGAGGACAAAACACCGGAGCGAGTGGCTCAGTGGGCTCATAAGACAAGCGGAGGTTGATGAAAAAATGGCGAATGCTAAACAATATCTAGTGGCGCTGGATGCTGGCGGAACAATGACCGACACGTTCTTTGTGGATGAGGACGGTGCGTTCGTATTGGGGAAGGCACTAACTAACCCTGACGATGAGTCAGAAAGTTACATGGAGTCCGTTCGTGATGCAGCAGAGATCTTCGGAATCACAAGGGAGGAGTTGCATCAGGGGGCGCTCAATATCAACTATGCGGGAACTGGCATGCTCAATTGCGTGCTTACTCGTAGCGGCCGGAATGTGGGATTGCTGACAACTAGGGGATTTGAAGACCATCCGTTCCTCGATCGCGGACTGACGTGGCTGGGCAAGTCATACGAGGACACAATGCATTCAACGCTCCATGAGCATCCTCCCCGGCTCATCAAGAATCACAATTTCGTAAAGGGCATTTCGGAGCGTGTACTGGGGCCAAGCTATTACGCGGGCGCCCATTATCCAGCAGACACCGTGATTATTCCGCTCAACGAGAAGGAGGTAAGACAGGGAACGGAAGAACTGCTCGATTCTGGAGCAAACGTAATTGGCATATTGTTCCTCCACTCCTACATCGTCCCGAAGCACGAGAAGCGGGCAGCTGAAATTGCAAGACAGGTAGTCGCGAAGCGCGGCTTGGACGTTCCAGTGGTGACATCTCATGAAATATGTCCAGTTGCATTTGAGAATGCGCGACTTAAGAGCCTGTTGATCCAGTGCTATGCCGGTGTGAAAGCCACCGAAACATTTATGCGCATTGAGTCGGGAGCCAAGAAAGAGGGGTTCTCGCGTGATCTTCAGACCCTATTGTCGTACGGGGCAACGGTAAATATTCGCTATCCCAGAATCTATGAATCGATTATCTCAGGTCCAACCGGCGGCATGCTCGGAGCCCTGAAGCTAATGAAGGGGATCAAGGGACTTGACGACGTTGTTTGTGCCGATCTTGGTGGTACCACTTGGGATGTCGGCATTATTGCCAGAGGGCAATTGCCGGTGAATAAGGAGCCTGACTTCCTAGGCCACCGGGTGAATTTACCAATGGTGGCGATCGATTCTATTGGTGCCGGCACTGGTCAGCAGATACACGTCGATGCGCACCTAAAGAGAGTTACTTTGGGCCCTGAAAGCGCGGGGTCCAAAGTTGGTACATGTTACAAGTATTCCGACATAACCGTCGGGGACGTTGATGTTGTCCTAGGCTATCTGAACCCGGACAATTTCTTGGGTGGCAAGGTAAAGGTATACAGGGATGTCGCCCTTAAACGTCTAGAGGAGGATTTGGCTAAACCGCTGGGAGGCAATGTATACGACCTCTCTTGCGGAGTATTGGATTTGCTGCATTCCGGGATGCGGGAGTTCATCAAGGCGACTCTTCTGTCAAGAGGATACGATCCTCTCGAATTCACCCTGGTTGTTTACGGTGGTGGTGGCCCCTTGCACCTTTGGGGGGTGGCAGAAGAAATGGAGTTCGCCGGTGTGTGCACGGTACCGTGGGCAGCGGCATTCTCAGCATATGGCGTTGCAACCGCAGATTACTTCCATCGGTATGAAAGATCGGTTCTATGCACTTTGCCACCGACGTTGACTCCAGAGGAAAAGGTCGCGGCATGCAAGGATATGGATGCGGCATGGCGTGAAATGGAGGCCACGGCATACAAGGAGCTGGAAGCAGAAGAATATTCCAACGAGCATGTAAGCTTCACATACGGGATTAGCGCTCGGTACCTGGGTCAAATGGCAAGCTGGGATTCTGAATTTGCTCAAGGGCGATTCAAAACAGCTCAAGACGTTGATGATGCGATCGCGGGTTTTGAGAAGGCATATGCAACGGTCTATCCTACAGCCGCACAGATGCCGGAGGCCGGTTACGCTTTTACCGGTGTTACCCTCAAGGCCATTGTGAATAAGGTTCAGCCCGTGATTGCCAAACATGCCCTCGTGGGCCCGAAGCCGTCTAAGCACGCCCATAAAGGTCAGCGAGAGGTCTATCACCGTAAATGGACCACATTTGACATTTGGGACATGGATTCGTTGCAGCCGGGGAACCGAATTGACGGTCCGTCGATCATCGAGCATTCAATGACCACGATGGTTATTCCGCCGGATAATTATGTGGAATTCGATGAGCACAAAGTGATGTGGTACAAGAAGAAGTAGTCAGAAATTTCTGATGTCCTTGTTTCAAAAACTTCACCAGAAACTTGCATTTCGGGGCGCTCCGGAATGCAAGTTTTCTCATGGAGTCTTCTGTGATCGGATCCCCGATTAGGCTTAAAACGAGGTGTGCAAGAAAGCCTATTTTGGCAACACGACAGCCTATAGTATCGAGGGAACAGCGAGAGGTTCGAGATGACGATTATTGACATGCAAGCAGTTCTGATGAGCAAGGAACATGGATCGATGTTCAAAGCCCAGGACATCATGGACCAGTTGTCTGAAACATTTGGTTCACCAGATCAGGTAATGCGAAGCGAAGAGGAGATGATTAGGGAATTGAGGCAGTTTGATGTCAAGGTCGTGTTCTTCTCTGGTACCGTGAAGGCTCTTGGCTGGACTGATTTTGGAGAAATTAAGGCACGGAATGATTATTTCGGGGAGTTAAAGAGAAAATATCCTGATGTCATTCTCGGCGCTTGGATTGCGATAGACCCGGAATGGGGACGCAAGGGTCTGATTGAGCTGGAACGGTGTATTAAGGATCTGAACCTATTTGGAGTTGCAGCTTGCGGCGCCCTAACCGGAATCCCATCAGACGATAAGGTGTGGCATCCGTATTACGAACTCTGTATCGAAGCTAAGGTGCCAGTCAAGATTTGGGTGGGCCATATTGCGATTAAAGGACGTGGAATTCCACTGTGGACGGAACGTCCTATCCCGCATGTCGATCGAGTCGCTTGTATGTTCCCTGATTTGACCATCATCTGTGCTCATCATCCTTGGCCGTTCCATCATGAAATGACTTCAGTGTTGGTCCATTACCCCAATGTGTATAACGAGCAGCACGGCTGGTCACCAAAATACTTCTCGCCACGATTCAAAAAGGAAATCAACAGCCGAATTCAGGACAAAGTCATGTTCGGTACCGATTACCCGCTCTTTTCCTATGAACGCATGCTTGCGGATTGGAACGCCGAAGGCTACAAGCCAGAGGTATTGGAGAAGGTACTTTACAAGAATGCCCAAAGAGTATTCGGCAACCTGGGAATTAAAGTCTAGCCTCAATCGGTTCTTGATTTCAGACAGATTTGGAAACGCAGATTGGTATTCTCTTGGCTTGGGAAAAGGACCATCGACTTGCTCCGCTTTCTGTCCGGTTCCTTTTGCACCATGATGCTCGCCGATATGGAGCCGACATAGAAAAGTCTCAGAACCCACGGGAATGGGCACCTAATCGTTCTCACTTCCTCTGGATTGCCGTCAGGTAAATCCGCGTGAGACCTTCCGCTGGCTTCTGATGCCTATAGCCGCAAAACACAAAGAGAGATTATGAAAAGCATTGCCATACTCGGCGCAAGCGGTGGACTGGGGGCGATCATCGCCACCGGACTCGCTAAACGCGCGCCACTCTGCATCGGCTATGGGCGTAATCAAACCAAGGCCGAGGGGCTTGCGGCCGATCTGCGCAAAAGTGGTTGCAAGGTTCAGGTGCTTCAGGTCGATATACGTGATTCCATATCGGTAAAGCGGTTTATTGACGCAGCTTGTCAGCATACCGACGGGTTGGACGCAATCGTATCGGCTACTGGCCCCATGCTCCCTCTCAAGCCACTAGTCGAAGTCAGCGACGACGATTTCGATCGGGTTTACGCGACCGACGTTCGCGGTGCCTTCAATGTAATCAAGCATGGCTCGCGCGCACTAAAGGAAAGCGGGGGTGGCAGCATCGTGATGATTCTAACCACGGCAGTCCTGCGTACCCTGGAAAATGATGGCATGTCTGGTGGTCCGAAAACCGCGGTGTCAGCATTGATCAAACAGGTGGCGCGCGAAATGGGGCCGTACAATGTTCGCTGCAACGGAGCGGCGCTCGCGGTCATCGACGCCGGCATCATTTACGCTCCTGAGTTGGCCAATGATTCTCTTGCACAGGGCGTGATCGCTAACATGGTTAAGAATACGCCACTGGGACGGATGGGCCGGCCCGAGGAAGTCGCCGCCGTCATCGATTTCCTTGTGTCGCCTGGTGCCGGCTATATTAACGGCCAGATCATAGGCGTCGACGGTGGTTTTAGTGCCTAGCACCGGAAATCTTTCTTGGGCACTTCGCTAACTAACTTCCACAGCCGGTAGAACCTTTAAATAAAGAGTTCATCAGACATTTCTGTGGCTCGGTATTACGCTATCGGGCATGCTCTTCGAGGGGAATGCCCCAAAGCGTTCCACAGATGACCAAGATACCACTGCAAGTAGTCGCGTATTCCTATCTCCGCCTCCCGTCAAACAAAGATATCTCGTTATCGGCAGAGTTGCGGATCCATTCATACAGCCAAACTAAGCAATTGGGAGAATACAGAATGGTATTTCCGTCGGTGTTGAAGGGTATAAGAGTGCTTGATTTTAGCCGCGTCCTGTCAGGTCCATATTGCAGTTCGCAGTTGGCCGACATGGGAGCCGAGGTAATCAAAATTGAGCAACCCGGAGGCTGGGACGACCGAGGACTCGGCCCGTTTGCTGCCAACGGACAATCGATAACCTACAGCATGATGGGAAGTCGAAACAAGAAGGCAATAACGCTGGATTTGCGGTCGTCAAAAGGCAAGGAAATATTCAGGGAACTGGTGAAGGTATCAGATGTGGTGCTGGAAAACTTCAGCCCTGGCGGGAGGGAGTTCATGGGGTTGGACTATCCTTCGTTGAAGGAGATCAATCCTGCCATTATTTTTGTATCGGTGTCGGGGTTCGGCCAATATGGCCCATACCGCAACAGACTTTCATTCGATCCGGCGGCGCAAGCCGAA
>Ga0172380_10009820_pt1 | contig 10131 bp, 11 predicted proteins | sample Leawe162metaG_FD_119747 | JGI IMG/M metagenome (GOLD analysis project Ga0172380, IMG submission 119747) | Leachate microbial communities from a municipal landfill in Southern Ontario, Canada - Leachate well 162 metaG | ecosystem: Engineered > Solid waste > Landfill > Unclassified | place...
GATATACACGGCATCAGCCCCATGGTTAATCGCTTCAATACCAAAATCTGCATTTTTGGCAGGGGCGAGAAGTTCGAGGTGACGCCTAGATTTGATATGGCTTTTTTGCATGGAGTATTAGCAATATTGGTTGAGGTTGAATTTTAGACTAAACAAAAGTATATGACGACATTTGATTTATAACTGCATGAAAAACATCGTACAATTCAGTCATGAGTAATCAAGATATTTTGAAACGTAGCCTACAGGCAGTCTGGCACCCTTGCACGCAGATGAAGCAGCACGAGACTTTCTCACTTGTTCCTATTGCACGTGGTGATGGCGTTTGGCTTTATGACGCTGAAGGCAAACGTTATTTAGATGCGGTAAGTTCGTGGTGGGTGAATTTATTTGGGCATAATAATCCGCGTATTAAAGAGGCAATAAAGCAACAGTTAGATACGTTGGAGCATGTGATGTTGGCAGGGTTTACGCATGAACCTGTGGTGGAGCTGTCTGAGAAATTAGGCAAGCTCACGGGTTTAGGTCATGCGTTTTATGCGAGTGATGGCGCGAGTGCCACTGAAATCGCGTTGAAGATGAGTTTTCATTATTGGCGTAATAGCGGTAAAAGTAATAAAAATAAGTTTATTAGCCTGCAAAATAGTTATCACGGTGAGACATTAGGCGCATTGGGTGTGACCGATGTGGCCATTTTTAAAGATACTTATGCGCCGCTGTTAATGCAGTCTGCACAAATGCCTAGCCCTGATTTTAGGTTGAGCGAAGCGGGTGAGGGCGCTGAGGCTTTTGCGCTGCGCTGTGCAGAAGCGTTGGAATTTTATGTGAGTGAGCATCATGCGGAGTTAGCGGCATTTATTATCGAGCCGTTAGTGCAGTGTGCGGCAGGCATGGGCATGTATCACGCTACATATTTACGCCGGGCAAGAGAGATTTGCACGCAGTATGAGGTGCATTTGATTGCAGATGAAATTGCGGTAGGGTTTGGGCGCACGGGGACAATGTTTGCATGTGAGCAAGGTGAAATACTTCCGGATTTTATTTGTCTTTCCAAAGGCATCACCGGCGGTTACTTGCCTCTATCCGCAGTGCTGACGACCGATAAAATCTATCAGGCTTTTTATGCTGACAGCACTGCAAAAGGCTTTTTGCATAGCCACAGCTATACAGGTAATCCGCTGGCATGTAGTGCGGCATTGGCAACGTTAGCGATTTTTGAATCAGATAATAGCTTGCAGGAAAATCTTGAAAAATCCGCTTCTATTGTGAGTAAGATGCAAGTGCTCACTCACCTTCCGATTAAACATTTGCGCCATCAAGGCATGATTTTCGCCTTTGATGTGGTGGCACAAAATGCTCAGTTTTCAACGTTTGGTTATCAGGCCGCATTGCAGCGAGGATTGTTGTTGCGACCCATCGGCAACACGATATATTTTATGCCGCCTTACACCATTGCTGAGGATGAAATAGACTTTATGATCAGTGCCACTTACGACGTAGTAAAGGCGTCGCAATGAAAGGGCTATTGGTCTTTTTAAGCTTGATGTTGGTGGGTGCGCCTACCCATGCAGGGCTGCCTGCCAGCGTAGCGGACGCGCTTAAACATGCTGGTATTCCACAACAAAGCGTTGCGGTGTACGTACAAGCGGTTGACAGCGATAGTCCGATTTTGAGTGATAACGCGGATAAAAGTTTAAACCCGGCCTCGGTGATGAAATTGGTGACCACTAATGCCGCATTGGAGTTGCTGACGCCTACTTATCGCTGGAAAACTGAAGTTTACAAAAATGGGAACGTGACGAATGGTGTATTAGACGGTGATTTAATCATCAAAGGTTATGGCGACCCCAGCTTTAAGGCGCAAGAGTTTTGGCGGTTATTAATGAGTTTGCAGCAAGCGGGGATTAAACAAATCAAGGGCGATTTTGTTATTGATAAAACTGTGTTTGAAAAAAATGTAGATGACATCAATACGTTTGATGATGAAACTTGGCGTGCTTATAACGCATCGCCCAGTGCTTTTTTGGTCAATGGCCGCAGTACCAGTTTTAAGTTCTCGGTGGGTGAAGTCGGCATCAACATCGATCAAGAATTTGAACTGCAAGAACTGCAGATTATCAATAACATGATACTTAAGCAAGGTGCCTGTGGCGCATGGCGTAACGACATGCGTTATGTTGTTAATGCTTTTGACAACAGGGCAACAGTGATATTTAGCGGTAGTTATACGCCTGATTGCGGTGAAAAATACTTGGAACTGAGTATTTTTGATGATGAAAAATATGCTTTTTATACGTTTAAAAAACTATGGCGAGAACTGGGCGGAAAATTCAATGGTGCGCTTAAAGTTCAAGAAACACCAGACACCGCCATTAAAGTCATTGAGCAAGCGTCTGATCCATTAGGCTACGTGGTGCGCGACATCAATAAGTGGAGTAACAATTTAATGGCACGCCAACTCTTGTTAACAATGGTTGTAGAAAATAGCGGCGCACCTGCAACCGAAGCTAAAGGCAGTGTAGCGATTAAAAACTGGCTGGCAGGCAAAGGGTTGCGATTTGATGAACTGGTGATTGAAAATGGTTCAGGCTTGTCACGGGTAGAGCGCATCAGTGCCGAGCACTTGGGGCAAATGTTGGTGAGTGCTTACCATGGCGCAGTGATGCCGGAATTCCTAGCCTCCATGCCGATACTCTCAAAAGATGGCACGGTGATTGGGCGCCTAAAAGATAGCCTGTCGAATGGGCGCGCGCATTTAAAAACTGGCTCACTCAATGGCGTCAATGCCATTGCGGGCTATGTGCTGGATGCGAATGGGCATCGCCATGTATTGGTGATGATGGTTAATCATGCCAAAGCGTCGGCAAGTAGAACTGCGCAAGATGCGTTAATTGAGTGGGTACACCAGCAACCCTAAGCATTTGTATTCTACTCAATTTGAGCTGTTTTACAGTATCATTACGCTTAAAGCTTATTTAACTTGTTTAACCTAGATACGATACTAACGGGATACTAACGGAAATGAAATTACTAAGTACATTATTAGCAGGTATTTGTGTATTGGGTTTAAGTGCATGTCAGGCTGAATCGAATAAAGCAAATACCAATCAATCAACAGCAAAGGATGCAGCAGCAATGACTGAAAAAATTACGGAGGCTAAAGTGACAGAGCTTAAAAAAATTGACACACAGGTAGGCACTGGCCGTGAGGCAGAGCCGGGCTTTAACGTTACGGTACATTACACCGGTTGGCTTTATGATGCATCAGCAGAGGGTAATAAAGGTAAGAAATTTGATAGCAGTCTAGACCGTAATCAACCTTTTGTTTTCTTTTTAGGTGGTGGTCAAGTGATTCAGGGTTGGGATGAAGGTTTTGCTGGCATGAAAATCGGCGGTAAACGTACGCTGATTATTCCTTCAGAAATGGGCTACGGTGCCCGCGGTGCAGGTGGGGCGATTCCACCGAATGCGGATTTGATATTTGATGTGGAATTATTAGGCGTTAAATAAATTTTTGTAGGAGCAATTTTTAAATTGCGAAAGCGATGACGATTAACTCAATATTGCTTTCGCGCAATGAACTGCGCGCCTACTGGAGATGGAAATGAAAGTTAGTGTTAAATGGATTGATGGTGTCAGTTTTGTGGGTGAATCTGAAACTGGTCATGCTGTTGTGCTGGATGGCGCCCCTGAGAATGGTGGGCGCAATATAGGCATGCGTCCAATGGAAATGTTATTGATTGGCATGGGTGGCTGCACTTCGTTTGATGTGGTGGCTATTCTTAAAAAAGCGCGGCAACCTATCGTAGATTGCGTAGCAGAAATTGATGCAACACGTGCGGATGAAGTTCCTAAAGTATTTACCAAAATTCACGTACATTTTGTGGTAACGGGTGATCATTTGAATGCGGTGCAAGTTGAGCGTGCCATCAAGTTGTCGGCTGAAAAATATTGCTCTGCGTCTATTATGCTCAGTAAAAGCGTAGAAATTACGCATGACTTTGAAATCAAACCTTTTACAACGGCAGCTTAGTAAAGGTAAGGTTATTTTTAAATTGGCTGTAAAAAATCGAGGGGATGAATAGTTGATCCCCTCGATTTTTGTTTAACCCCAGCGTAAATAAAAAATTACGCTTTAGTTTCAAATACCTTTACTGAAAGCGGTTGTTCATCTTCTAAAATATTGAGCAGCCTATCTACATTAGGGTGCTTACCTGGGCAGTTTTCAGCATCTTCAGTGTGCTCGGCATAAAGGCTTAGCCCTTCAACTGCGGCATCTAAGGAAATTTCATCATACATGCGTGCCAAGTGATAATAAACTTTTATAGAGCCTTGGCTACCGGGTTTGTTTTCAATGACCCCCGCGGAACTGCCATCTTTGTTGTAAAGCTCAATGCGTGCTACGTGCGAGGCATCGTCTAATGTTTGTAATACATCGCTAAATTTTTGCATGAATATGGGTGCCTTTTACCTAAAAAAAAAATAATGGGTAGCTAGAAATAATAAGTGGAAGTTGTCATGAGCTTGGAGGCTTGTTTCATGCAAAATTTAATTGGTGCGGGTAGCGCTGCTGCGCCATATTGTTTTGCATCATGCGCATGTTTGGCTTCATCAATCTGCATTTGTTCAATAATCTTGCGCGATTTATGATCAGATTCTGGTAATTGTTCGAGGTGACTGGCTAAGTGTGCGCCAACTTGCTTCTCGGTTTCTTCTAAAAAGCCCAAGCTCCATTTGTCACCTAATGCGCCCGCGATTGACCCCAGTGTAAATGAGCCAGCATAAAATAACGGGTTGAGCACACTGGTGCGACCGCCAAGCTGATGAATTCGTGTTTCACACCATGCGAGATGTTCAGTTTCTTCGCGTGCGGCTTGTTGCATGGCGCGGCTTGTTGCCTCATCGCGTGCGGTAAGCGCTTGGCCGCTATACAGCGCTTGTGCGCAAACTTCACCGGTATGATTAATGCGCATCAGCGCGCTCACATGTTTTTTTTCAGGCGCGGTTAATGCCGCTTCAGCAACCCCAGCATCAGGATGCGCTCTTTGACTATGCGGTTTTGCGAGTAATGTACGCAACCCCGTGTCGAATTCGGTGATGAGTCGATCTAAAGTAAATAGGCTTTTCATGGTTACATTTTACGCTTAAATGACCGGCTTAAGCCAGTACTTGGCTTGTCCGTGGAATATGCCAGCTATACCAGTCAGAATAAACTGATAAGCGCAACTAAGCCGGTAAACCGGCAAGTCTTACTAATCAGAATAAACTGATAAGCGCAACTAGACCAGCTACGCTGGTAAGTCTTGCTAATGCTTGAAAGCTGGCTATTCACACGCCAAATCCCATTTGTTTGGCAATAATAAGTATCGGGTGCATGACAGTAACATCCAAATTTTCTTCACGCAGGCCTTTAGCGATATGCAAGCTGCAACCAATGTTAGAGGTAGCCAGAATGGTAACGTGATGTATCTTGATGGCGTTTAATTTGTCATGACGTAGTTTATTGGCCATGTCCTGCTGTGTGATGACATAAGCGCCAGCACCGCCACAACATTGGCTATTGCCAGATAATGCCTGGATATCGGCATCAGGGATTTTTTTAAGCAAATCATAAACGGCTTGTGGGGTTTGTAGCACATTGCGCAAAGTGCAAGGGTCTTGCACGTAAATTTGTTCTTTTAATGCCGCAATCTGCGTACCTGACCAATCACACGACATTAAAAATGCACTAATATCTTGTATATTGTGCTGTGGCAAGTAATCTTTTAGGCCTGCACCACAACCGCTTGCTGTGGTAAGTATAGGCATATTCTCTGCAAAGCTTTCTGCATTACGGGCGACTAATTTTGTAGCCTCCGCATCATCTCCAGCTTGCCGTGCAATGCTGCCACAGCAAGTTTGGCGGGTTGGTACGTGCACATCAATCCCAAGTTTATTTAATACATAAATACTGGCCGCGAGTGTTTGGTTATCGAGCGCGTTGCTAGCGCAGCCTAAAAACAAACTCACCGCGCCTTTGTGTTCAGCTGTTGCTGGATAAAATGGCTTCCATGCCATTGGCTTGCCAATAATAGGCAGGTGTTTTGCGGCTGGCAGCAGACGTTGTAGCAAGTGGTTCAGTTTTAAGCGCTGCATCAACCAAAGCGGCCAAGCCAGCAAGTTTGCTAAATAACGATAGCGAATAAATGGCTTGGCAATCGTCACCCAAACACTTTTTTTCTGAAGATACAGGGTACGCGTGGTGTCAACGATGGCGCCGTAATTAACACTGTTCGGGCAGGCGGACTCACAGCTACGGCAACTTAAACATAAATCAATATGTTGTTTAAAGCGGTCGTTATTTGGCAGAATATCTTGTGCTACGGCGCGCATGAGTTGTATGCGGCCACGTGGGGAGTCAGCTTCAGAGCCAGTTTTTCTATAAGTAGGACAATGCGGAAGACATAAGCCGCAAGCGACGCAACGATCAGCCTCTACAATCAATTCTTTTACGGACAAAGTCATAGTGTGATTATAACGGTTCAATCATTTCAATGGCTGAAAGTTGGCTAAATAGAGATGCCGTCAAAGACACAAAAAAAGCCGCCTTGGTTCAAGGCGGCTTTAGGTGCTAATTAAAGCCTAGTTGGTTTTTTCAGCTTCAGCTTTAGGCGCTTCAGACTGAGCAACAGGCAACCCTTTGAGCAAGTTCATTGCTTGCATGAACTGAATATCATCTTTGCTTGCTGGTTCAATAGGCGCTTTTGGCTCGGCAAATTTTTTCTCATTCAATTTTTCTTTGGCGGCATCTTTTGCACCGTTAATTGCACTGACAGGTTTTGCCGGCACATTTGCAGCCGCATCCTTAGGGTTAGATAAGTGACGTGTTAAATCAGCCTCATGAATGTTATTCGATTGATCTGTGCCATCTTCTACAATGTAGTCTGGAACAATGCCTTTGGCTTGAATTGAGCGACCTTTTGGCGTGAAATAACGTGCGGTGGTAAGCTTGATTGCCGCGCCGTTATTCATTGGCATAATAGTTTGTACCGAGCCTTTGCCAAAACTTTGCGTGCCTAAAACCGCGGCGCGTTTGTGGTCTTGCAATGCGCCCGCTACAATTTCAGAGGCTGAGGCAGACCCGCTATTGATGAGTACTGCCATCGGTACGGTTTTCATTTCGGCAGGTAAATCGCGAATGTAGTCATTCGCGGCACCACCACGAACGTAATTTTCTGGCACTGCGGTGAGTTGCATTTTAGAGTCGGGCGCACGACCTTCTGTGTAAACTACCAGCTCACCCTTAGGTAAAAATGCTGCTGCCACACCGACTGCGCCGTTGAGCAATCCACCTGGGTCATTACGCAGATCTAACACGAAGCCTTTGAAAGGGCCTTTGTTTTCATCATGCATGGTTTTAATAGCCTTTGCGAGGTCTTCACCGGTGCGCTCCTGAAACTGCGTGACGCGCACATAGGCATAGCCAGGCTCTGTGAGTTTGTACTTCACACTCTTGGTTTTAATAATAGCGCGGGTAAGCGTGAATTTAAGTGGTTTGTCTTCAGTTTTGCGAATAATGGTTAATTCGATTTTCGTGTCTGGTTTGCCGCGCATACGTTTTACGGCATCGTTTAGCGTCATGCCTTTAACCGGAGTGTCATCAAGTTTAACAATGAGGTCGCCACTTTTTAAGCCAGCCTCGTAGGCTGGGGAGTCTTCAATCGGTGAAACCACTTTTACCAAGCCGTCTTCCATGCCGACTTCAATGCCCAAACCACCAAACTCGCCCTGCGTAGAAGCCTGCATGTCTTTGAATGCGTCGGCATCCATGTAAGTAGAATGCGGATCCAAGCCGGTTAGCATGCCGCTGATGGCTTCAGAAATCAGTTTTTTGTCTTCTACCGACTCAACGTAATCAGTTTTAATTTTACCGAAAACTTCAGCAAATGCACGCAGGTCATCTAGCGGTAGTTGTGGCTTGGTCATTTTTTCTGCAACGGCAGAATAAGTTAAGCTCAGCATGAGCCCCAGCAACAGGCCGGAGCCTACCAAGCTGATTTTAGTAAAACGATGATTTTTATTCTGTACTTGCATGTATTATTCCCACGTAGATTACTTATTCAGGTAGATTTAAGTTTAGCCTGATGTAAGAGTTCATTGCTATCATTTAGTTGCAAACCTAAGCAATATTTATTCACTATTGCTCATATTAAACTATAACTGTCAGGACATACAAATTGAGTCGAAATATCATTGAAATTACTTACTGTACCCAATGCCGTTGGCTTTTACGCGCAGCTTGGTTGGCGCAAGAGCTACTCACAACTTTTGAGCAGGACTTAACCAGTGTGGCTTTAACGCCTGGCAGTGGCGGTGTTTTTGATATTACGCTGAACCAGCAGTTGATTTTTTCACGCAAAGGAGCGGGGCGGTTTCCTGAAGCTAAAGAAGTGAAGCAGTTAGTGCGTGATTTTATCGACCCCAGTCGTGATCTGGGGCATAGCGATAAAGCGTAATGCTTAATTAGCTATTTAAGATACTTGTAAAATGGTTTACGATTAAGATTGATCATATGAAAATATGCGTTAATTTCATGGCGCACCCAAATATGGGGGTGCAAATTTTCTTTTTGTAGAAAGGGTCATCAACATGTCAGTCGATCATGAAGAGAGTGGTTTGGTAGTGAATGCACTCAATAAAATCTTGGAGCTAGAGTTGGCGGGTGTCGTACGATATACCCATTATTCACTCATGGTATTTGGTTACAATCGCATTCCAATCGTTTCCTGGTTACGCGGTCAAGCGATAGAGTCACTGGGTCACGCAAATAAGGCTGGGGAGATCGTTACACATTTAGGTGGGCATCCTTCTTTATCTTTAGGCCCATTACTGGAAACACATAATCATGATATTGGCGATATTTTACGCGAATCATTGGCGCATGAAGAATCGGCACTTAATGCTTACAAAGCATTGCTTAAATTAGTAGAAGGAAATTCAGTGATGCTTGAGGAGTATGCCCGTGAGATGATTTATCAAGAGGAATTGCATTTAGGTGAAGTAGATAAAATGTTACGTAAACCTGGAGATTTAACTAAGTTTCACGCATAATTTCCCAGCTTTAGCAATGTGGGGCTCCTCCGGACGGAGTCTCACATTGCTTTGTTGGTTATTCATCCAAACGTTGCGCACCATTAAAACGTTTCGTCCAGTAAGTATTCTGCATATCTTCTACTCGCACACCACCGCCGCTGCTAGGGGAGTGAATAAAACGGTTGTTGCCCAGGTAGATGCCTACATGCGAAAAAGCGGATTTAAGCGTGTTAAAAAACACCAGGTCTCCTGGCTTTAAATCATGTTTCGGGATGGTCTTGCCTAGCTGGCTAATGGCGCGGGCGCTATGCGGTAGGCTTAAATTAGCTGCTTGCTGGTACACATAACGCACAAAACCGCTACAATCAAAACCGGTTTCCGGTGAATTGCCACCATATTGATAGCGAATGCCCGTTAGGTTTAGCGCATTGACAAGCACTTCACGTGCGCGACCAGCCCAAAGCGTTTCGTCTACTTCGTCAGCACTCTGTATTTGCAGTGCACTCTCAGTCTGTATCCCAACGCTATCAGGTGCAGGCTCAACCGCAGCGCAGGAAACGCTCGTCAAGGCCAGCATGACACATAGTATGTTTTGAAATATGACAGGTTTAATCACACACAGATTATATGAAATTAACAAAAAATAGCAAAACAATTAAATTAAATCAGTTATTAGCAGCAGTCGCTAATTGCGTAGGCTATGGGATAATCTAGCCCTTATGAGTAAATCTAACGATAATCAAAAAATTCACCAGGTCTTTGAGAAGAATGGCATTTTAGCCTCACATATTGCGGGTTACCATGCACGTACCCAGCAGCTGGAAATGGCACTGGCGATCGCCGATGCTATCGAACATAACACCCAGTTGGTCGCCGAAGCGGGTACCGGCACCGGTAAAACTTTCGCTTATTTAGTCCCTGCACTGCTGACAGGTGGCAAGGTGATTATTTCTACGGGTACAAAAAACCTGCAAGACCAGCTTTACACGCGTGATTTGCCTAATATAAGAGAGGCGCTCAAAGTGCCGGTGACGGTGGCAATGTTGAAAGGCCGCTCCA
>Ga0172380_10009821_pt1 | contig 10131 bp, 9 predicted proteins | sample Leawe162metaG_FD_119747 | JGI IMG/M metagenome (GOLD analysis project Ga0172380, IMG submission 119747) | Leachate microbial communities from a municipal landfill in Southern Ontario, Canada - Leachate well 162 metaG | ecosystem: Engineered > Solid waste > Landfill > Unclassified | place...
CCTCGCCGCAAGCAGCGAGGTATCTTGTCATGCCCGAATGTTTTTATCGGGCATCCATAAGTAATAGATTCCCGCTAAAAGCATGCGGGAATGACGCCGCAAGCGGCGGGGAATTTTACCCGTAGTGATTAAAACTATGTCATGGTGAGCTTGTCGAACCATGGCACTACAAACTAAATTGTCATGCCGGTTAGAGTCGAGGCACAAAACATTACCCATACCGCCGACACTAATCCTACTTAAATCTTCCCCATAACGGTCTATGATCAGACAGATAATATTTAACATAACCATTAAACTGCGACTGCTTCTTTTTCTTCTCTTCAACTTCTTGCCAAAGTTTTTTGAATATGGCGCCGTCAAAATCAAATGTTCCGGTTTCGCTTGTGTAATGATGATTCAAATTCGGGAAGAATGCTATCTGATCATACTGGAATACATCTGTTGTTCTCGATTTTGCTTCCGAAGGTAGCGTTGCGCCAATCAATGTAGAATGTCCTGTTAAGATCATTCCGAACTTTGTTAACGCCTTGTAAATCGGATCGTCCGGCTCCATGTGAGGCAGATTGAAATCACCAAGTAGAATAATATTTTCTTCCGCGTTATACTTTTGCTCTTTCTGCATTTTAGCCCATCTAGCAACGGCAAATGTTTCCAACTGCCTTCTTTCCATACTTTTCTTAGAATCTTTTGCCGAGCCATAATAAAGGTGAACATTAGCCAAACAAAAATCCAAATTGTTCCAGTTGAAAGATTGAACAAACGGATTCCTATCGAACCCGTCGAACTTGGTTTTAACTCCCTCAAACTTGATGTTTTTCAAATCACTAACATAAGGTGCTACTTCACCAACTAATTCTCGAGTTTTTACTTTAGAGATATCGTAAACGAAAACCATGCGCTCGTTATTGCCGGAAGCATCGGTAAATACAGTTGAATAATTTTGACCAAGCAACGAAAGAAGTTTTTTAAGATCGCTAAGATTTTGCCGGACTTCTTGCAATGCTATAACATCAAACCAGCTTACGATTTCAGCGATAAGTTTAAGATCATCGTCTCTCCTCTGCTGAATGCCAAAGTTGGCTATGTTCCATGTGGCTAATAATAAATGTTCATCATCTTTAGCCGGTATTTGGCGCGCTTGCTTGTGCTGACGGAGATTATCTATCTCCTCTTGTAAGTTGTAAGTGAATGCAAATTTTGGTTTTGGAAACGCGGGCATCTTTTTTCTCCCTATTTAATTGAACTGCATTTATTAAAGAGGAATTGGAATGAACGTTTGAAACTACGAAAAACCTAACAAACCAATACAACTCAAAAACGGTATTCACTCGGCTGCATAAAAACAATTTTCGTTTCTATTATCCTTATGTTTTCAATAGTATATCCTTTGTGTGAATTAATTTGTAAACCGTTAAAACGGTTAGACTAAAAGTTCGTTTTCCCTTTTAACCCACGGATTAATCCGTGGGTTAATAAAAACAAACATTTTTTTCGGAACTGTTTCAACAGTTTTTCCAATAAATTTATAATTCACTCAACGGGTTAGTATGCTTCTAAGTACTACTAAGAGAAACAAATCTTATTAGTGTAAAAAATAGATTCATCTTACTTTACTGAAGTTACGCATAGTTGATTTTTGTGAATTAATCTTAGTGAAAAATTGTGGCTCAATTTCTTTTTTTTTGCCACCTAGTCACAAAGACTCAAAGAAATCAAAAAAGTGCATAGCTTCAGTTATTATGCACTTAATGAAAAACCAAACTCTAATTATTATTCCGCAATCTTGCAACCGTGAGACACAGCTTTCAATTGATTTTCTATTGCCTGACCATCAATTAATGCCCAATGTTCAAGAATTTTTCCATTATCAATTTTATAAAATCTAAAACCGGATGTTTTAATTTCTAGTCCGGTTGTTTCAATGTTCCGCCAAATACCAATGTGTTTTAAGTCCATTCTTATTTTAATTATGCTTTTGTCCCCTTCAGTAACTTGTTCTTCAATTGTAGTTTTATGCTCAAAAGAAGCTCCGGTTGCTGCAATCCATTTTATCATTCCTTCTTTATCCTTGCTCATTGCCGGAGGAAGAGAATAATCCTTAAACTCAGGATGTAAGAACCGGTCTAATTTTTCAAAGTTTCTTTTATTCCATATTTGCTCAATGAACTGCGCTACTATTTTTGAATTTTCCATTTATTTTGCTCTTAATTTGTGAGCAATAAAATTAAATGGTTTTTTCAATTTTCTGTTGCGTCAAAAGTCACAAAATAGATTACTTGCCACGAATTCTACTTAATGTTTCTCTGCTAATTCCTAAGTATGAAGAAATTTGTGTTAAAGAAACTCTTTGTAGAATCCCGGGTTGTTTTAAAAGCAGATTATCATATCGTTGTGCCGGCGTTAATAATTTGAATGTATCAATATGCTCTTCTTGTCTTTTAATTATGATCTCCAGGATAGTTCTTCCAAAAGTTTCTATTTCCCTCGACTTTTTATAAGCATCAAGCAAACTTAATTTATCAAATTTAATTACTTCCGAATATTCACAAGCTTTTATAGAATATTTCGATTTTTCTCCGCTTTTCAGACTTACGATGTTTGTGAAGAAATCTCTTTCAAAATAGAATGCCGTGTTAATCTCTTTACCCTCTTTGTTATAAAATGATTTGCAATACCCCGAACTAATAAAGTAAACGGCATTGCAAACTTCATTCTCTTTTAACAGATATGTTCCTTTGTTTACACTTAATTCAGTAAAACAGTCCTTTAGGATTGTCCAGCTTGCTTCCGAAAGGTCAGTAATACTTTGTATATATTCTTTTAGATTTTCCATAATCCGCTATCTAAAGTTGATTACACTTAACGGCGTTGGTTTTGAGTTGCTGTTATTTGCGGCTTTGTGCTTTCCTAAATTTTATAATAATAAAACCAACTATTTCTATAATCAGTAGGATAAAAAATAGTGTAGTGCTGATACTTTTAAATAACGAAAATAGATTGGTTACATTAGCCAAAAGAACCGAAAAATTTGGATAGCTTGCCAGCATTATAATTATTCCGATATTTTCCAGATAATCAAAGAAGCCGCCAAATAAAGGGATGATATTTAGAAAAAGTAGTTTACTCTCGGGATTAAAACTTTTTTTGAATAAGTAGGTTAGCAATAGTGAATAAGTAACAGCATATAGAAATGGGTAGATCATATCCAAAGGTATTTGTCTAAATAAATAATAATCTCTCCCGGCAACGCCTAACTCGTCAAACAATCTCTTCGCATAATCGGCACTATAACCGGTTGGCATTAGATCAAGTATTTTCATTCCATTAGCATAACTCATTACATTTGGAATTGTGTAAAGCAGCATTAGAAAGTATATAATTTGAGTGATTATGAATAGAAGAATTACATTTCTTCCCGTAGAATACCTCCCAAGAAATTGCTGAACATTCTTAAATGACCTAGTCATATTTTTATCTTTCTTTGTTATAATTTACAAATAACGACATGGTTATTTAGCCGTAGACCAGAACAACAGTCTAATTTTATTTAACCAGTTATTCCGAATACGATTACACTGTCGGTCTTGATGCTCTTGTTATGCCCGTTCTTGTTTTAGGCATTCTGCAATCAGTGGTTTTTATTTGATACTGGTATTTCATGTTAAGCGTTCTAATTTTCCTTTCCGCTTAACTACATTTTTGTAATCCCATTGAATTTTTTCTGCTTTACCGAGCCAGCGTTTCAAATCTTTGACGTTAATTTGTTCAACAGATGTGTAAATAATTGAAGCGTCCTTAAATTTTCCAGTGCCGGGTTTCAATTTTTCTTCATCAAAACTTGAACCGCTCCAAAACATCAAGCGAATACCAGCTTTTAGCTTGCTATATCCTACTATGGGATTTCCATCCAAAAACCAAACCGGGTGTGCGTGCCAAATTTTACTTTCTGCTTTCGGTAACATCCGGTTAATTATTTCTAATAATCCATTGCAGATTTCTATTTCGCTGTTTGATTGCGATTTGTTATATGTCTGAATTTCTTTACTCATTTCATCCTTTCGTGTTGCTTAATAAATTTAATTTCAGCGATAACGGTATAACAATACATTGATTTTGAGTTTGATATTATCTGCTAACAACAAAATTAATTTTAATTGTCTTTATTTCTGTTGAGGCACTTGCACCATCCGAACCCTTTTGCGTTTCCAACACTACATAATCATATCCAACAAAATTAGATTTTGGTTTATATGTGTAAACCGCGGCGAAATTAGTCTCCGAGTTTCTTTTTATTTCACTAATATCATAATGCTCTGCTTGAACTTTTATTGTAGCTCCTTCTTCATCTCCGGAGACTGTCTGATACTTATATGTTTCAGAGTTTCTTATTTCTACAGTAATGCCGCTATTTGAGAATTGAGTAATCAAGTTATCATCTTTACAACCGTAATAAGTAAAGGCAATGGTAATTGCCAACACGATAACGAATGTTCCTTTTACTGTCGAAAAATATATAGAAGAACGAAGTTTTTTCATTTCTCGCCTCTTACTTAAAAGAAAAACATTTTTTGCACGCAAAGTATAACTACATTGCCGATAAATGGCAGCCCAGAACTGCAATACCAGTAACCGTAATTACTTTTTATTTATAAGTCAGTTTAAAGAACTAAATCAACTTTGAACAACAAACTAATTCTAAAAGTTAAACTCTAATGCGACTTAATTAGACCGCATGAAGAAGCGGGCTTTGAATTGCGGGTTATGCTGTGCTCTAATTAAGAAGAGTATCGGGAAAATTATATTTGCTTTGCCTTTCAACTTGCTCTTGCGTTTTATTAAGCAATGCTTTTGTTTCACGATATTCGCGTGCCTCCGGTAATCTGATGAATTCTATTTCACTAGCTGTTTCTTTTGCAACACTTTCAATTTCTTCAAGTGAAACATTATAAAACTCTTTTCTATTGTTGATCATATTAACCCGCTTCAAATCGAATGCCCTATGTAAATTACTTTCAAGTAAAGGCGCATTTTCAGAATATATTAAAGCATGGACATCAAAACGGAATGGAACAGATGCATCTCCTAATTCTCTAACTCTATCTAATGGTTCTAATCTTCTTGTCATACCAATTTTGAATATATTCTCGCCAAAAGATCCAATATTAGAAATAATATAGACATAACCAGATTTTGTAAGTTGAGCGCGTGAAATAGCTCGCTCTCTCATTTGATTAACTTCAGTTAATTTTTTCTGTAATTCCTCAATTTTTTGATTCAGACCATCAATTTCTGTTTCTTTTGCAGCACTAATTTCTTTTCGCGCTTTATCTAATGCATCTTGATAAATCATTTCCTCTTTATCAGCTAGCCTAATAGCATCATCAATTTCTTTCTGAACTTGTTCCTCTTCCTTTAATTCTTCTCGACGGCGCCTAGCTTCTTCTTTTTCTTGTTGCTTCTTTTCTTGATATTCATAAGCCAAACGCAATTCTTCAATTTTCAGATTCAAGTATTCATATGAAAGATAAATATTATGTACTGTTCCCATCTTATTTATTATTTCATAGGCCTTTCGAATTCGTTCTTCCATTTTTACAATATTATTCCAACGTACTTTTAAAATAGTAGCATCACTTTCACCATTGAATGCACGTAACATTAGTTTGCTATACTGATTAGTTTGCTTTCTGCCTTCAACTCTACTACCATTTACTGTCCATTCTGCACTACAAATAGTTGCCCTTTTTTCTTTTATAATATTTTTTTGTTTTTCAATTATTTCGTACAACTTGGCAATATATTTTTCACTAGTGTCAAAGTCATAATGAGGTTTGTACAGACCGAAACTTTTGAGTTCTAAATCTTCTTCAAGAACTTGTAATTCATACAATAACGTATCAAATATTTTCCTTTTAGCTATATAATCCACATTAAGCTTCTTTTCCTTTTCGAGATATTCATTCTGTAAATGAATAATTGAGCTCTCCTTATTTTGTAATTCACTTTGACGCATATTTAACGCTTCATCGATATCAACGATATACTTATATCTTTCTAAATACTCTTTATGGTCCTTGACTTGTTGTTCATATACTTTTAATAAACTGATATTAATTTTACTTTTTCTGTAATAGAGAAGTAGAATAATAAAGATAGCAATCAACGAAAATAATAGCAGAAGAAGAAAATTATTATCAACATTTGAAAACATAACTTCCTCAAGTTCTTATTTATTTCAACAACAACAGTGTGGTAACTAAAGCGCAACCCAGAACAACTATGCGCCACAGAAAAGCCAATGCCAATAATTATTAATACGTTTATTCGTTCACTAAACTCAAGAGGAATTTACTATTACAACTCAACTTTATAATCTGTATGATGTCGCAATATTTAAAGCAGTCGCATTGAGTTGCGAGTTATATGCGACTTTGATTTAATATTTATCAATCCAACTTCCAAATTTTCTTCCGCTTGTGATTATTGCATCAGCAAGATTATAATTCTCATTTTTAAATAATATTTCATTTTTGCACGCTGGACAATAATATTTTTTTTGATAACCTTCATCCACCTTTAACTGATAAATTGATTTATGTCTTTGAGATTCAAAACAATGAGCACACAACCAATAAGTTTCTTCTTTAGATTCAAAGTAATCTTTATGAACAAAAGCATAAACCTTTGGAGAAATCTCAGCTAGAATATACTTTTGCTTTTCGACAGACCAATCATTGATGTTATTAAGCACTTTTTCGATTGATTCCTTTTCCTCTATTACTTTACCAAATTCAACATTCATAATGTTTATGTGGGAGTATAAATCTAAAATAATGTTTTGTAACTCTATCGCTTTCTCTTTTACAGCGACTTCTGTTTTTAAACTCGTAAATCCTTTGATTATATCTGTTGCTGATTTTATAGAAGTCAAAACCAAAGATATTTCATTTACCATATTGTCCTCTTTATATTAGCATATAACTATCAATTAACCGCTATACATCCACACTCACGTGTGTTATTCTTATTACCATTTATTTAGTTAAATAAAAACTACTTCCTTTCCAGAGACCAAATTGCGCCAACTTCTTTACTGCTAAAATCAGCAGCGCGTTTATCAAAAGTCTTAGAAAAGCCGATTTCGATTTTGTTCTCGCCATTAAATTTAACTATGCACAGTTGTGTTTGTGCAGCATCCCCATCAGAATCTGCAAAAACAAGATCGAGTTGAATTGGATTTGTAGAGAGATCAATTTTATAAGTCGGCCAGAACATGGCGGCGCCAATTTCCCCGTTTATTCTGCCGCTTTTGCTTTTATAAAGCTCTGTCTGATTGTTCTTCAAGAATTTCAGCTTAATAATTTCACCATCGGCAGTCTTGCCTTCCCACAGTCCAATAATATCAACCGGCTTAGAAGCAGTGATTGCAAGGAATGCAACAAATAAAAACGCGGCTAAAAAAATATTTTTGAATTTAGAAATCATAACTAACTCCAAACATTGGTTCTTATGAAAGATTAATTAGCGAATATTTTATCAAGTAACTGAAGTTACACATAAGTTTAATTTTGTGACTTAGTGCCTTCGTGGCTCAATTTCTTTTTTCTTTTGCCACCAAGTCACAAAGGCACAAAGAAATCATAAAGTGAGTACTTCAGTTAAGTAAAGCATTTATCACAATGAAAAAGTTTATTTGTTACCGCCTTTAATTCAAAACTCATAACTAAAAACTCAGAACTGTTTTTCGGTTCCCCCGAAGTTGTTTAGAATGGAACCCGCTGTGTTTCATTGTGAAATTAGATTTAAAGTGTTGGAATGTCAATAGAAGCAATTGAGAATGGAGAATTACGAATTAGACTTGAAGAAACTGGAAGAAATACTTTGCAGTTAGAATTGTGAATTGGCAGCAACTATAATTGAAGTGCCGGAATGTCAATAGAAGCAATTGAGAATGGAGAATTATGAATTGAGACATAAAGAAACTGGAAGAAATACTTTGCAGTTAGTATTGTGAATCGGCAGCTACTATAATTAAAGTGCCGGAATGTCAATAGAAGCAATTGAGAATGGAGAATTACGAATTGAGACGTGAGGAAACGGGAAGAAATATTTTGCATTTAGTAGTGTGAATTAGCGGCTACTATAAATTTAGTTGAGTTTTCCCAAATCAAAAATGTACTAGGAGGATTGGTAAAACCCTCCTAGCAAAGTAGCGTGTTACTTCTCTTTTTTCAAAAATTTAATTGATAAGCTGAATACAAAATAAACCAGTACAAGCGCGCCAATGCCAAAAATAGTATCGCCAAATGCACGCGACCATCTTAACGTATCCATCAATGGAGTTTGTAGAAACTCTGCACTTCTCGCATACCAATAACCATACTTAACAGAAGCCCATGTTTGCATCAATCCTACCGGTAGCAGACTGATAGTAACCATTGCGAACAAACCAATATTTATTGACCAGAAAGAAAACTTTAACGGCTTCTCGCTCCATTCAATGTCGGGTCTAATTGCTCTTAATGTGAAAAGCATCAGACCAATTCCCAGCATTCCATAAACACCAAACAACGCTGCGTGGCCATGAACCGGAGTAGTATTCAATCCTTGCATATAGTAAAGAGCAATCGGAGGATTAATCATAAATCCGAATAATCCCGCACCAAGCATATTCCAGAATGCAACGGCAACAAAATAGTATATAGGCCATTTATATTTTTGCACCCATGCTTTCGATCTGGATATTCTAATATTTTCCCATGCCTCATATCCAACAAAAATCAGCGGAACAACTTCCAGAGCGCTGAAGACAGAGCCGAACGCCAGAGCAATCATTGGTGTTCCGCTAAAGTATAAATGATGAAGCGTACCGATAATTCCACCCGATAAAAATATTGTTGAAGCAAGCAGTGTTGCGCTCGCTGTAGTTTTTAGACTTATAAGTTTAAGTCGAGCAAATAAGAATGCTATAACTACAGTGGCGAATACTTCGAAGAATCCTTCTACCCAAAGATGAACAACCCACCAGCGCCAGTATTCAGCAATTGCCAAGTTAGTGTGCTTGCCATACATAAGTGCAGCTCCATAGAAAGAGGCAATTGCAACAGATGAGATTAAGAACAATGTTAGTATTTGTCGCTGATCGTCCTTTCTCTTTAATGCCGGTTTAATTGCTCTTACCATTAAAACTAACCACAGCAAGAGTCCAACAAAAAGTGCTATCTGGAAAAACCTTCCAAGATCTATGTATTCATAACCACTATGCCCAAACCAGAACCAGCTGTTTTCGGGCATTAAGTTCATAACGCTTAACCATTCACCCGCCATTGAACCGAGCACAACGAACAAGAGAGCGCCAAATAAAATATTCACGCCAAGCTTTTGAAATCTTGGTTCAACGCCGCTTACAGCCGGTCCAATGTAAAGACCGGAAGCCAGCCAAGCGGTTGCTATCCAGAATATTCCCAATTGTGTATGCCATGTTCTTGTAATTGTATAGGGTAAAAATTTTGCGAGAGGAATACCGTAAAAGCCATTCCCTTCAACTCCGTAATGCGCAGTGATTATCCCCAAGACTATTTGAAGCAAAAACAAACCGGAGACTATCCAGAAATATTTTATTACAGCCTTTTGAGATGGAGTTAACACCGAACCTAATAAAGGATCATTTGAAGGAACATCTTCATAAGGTTTTTCTTTTTCCTTCGATCCGTAATACCATATCATTCCACTTATACCGGCAAGCAGCATTATAATACTTACGCCGGTCCATACAACCGCTTCTCCGGTCGGTTTATTATCTACAAGTTCTTCATGAGGCCAATTACTTGTGTATGTAATATCGTCATTCGGTCTATTGGTTGAAGCAGCCCAAGAAGACCAAAAGAAAAATGCTCCTAGTTTTCTTAGTTTTTCTACATCTGTAACTGCGTCTTTAGGAATCGCATACTCATCTCTGCCATTCGAAAATACATCGCTGTAATATTTAGTGTTTTCAGCTATGGCTTTTGCACGAACCGAATCAATTGTAATTATCCCGGTTGTTTTATCATAAGAATTTGTTCTGAACATTTTTGATAATCTAGATTGCAGAGCCGCTTGTTCTTCATTGCCAAGTTTTGAATACTC
>Ga0172380_10009822_pt1 | contig 10131 bp, 7 predicted proteins | sample Leawe162metaG_FD_119747 | JGI IMG/M metagenome (GOLD analysis project Ga0172380, IMG submission 119747) | Leachate microbial communities from a municipal landfill in Southern Ontario, Canada - Leachate well 162 metaG | ecosystem: Engineered > Solid waste > Landfill > Unclassified | place...
CACCCCACCCCGGTACAATGCACCCCTTCAGATGCGGCAGGCCGCACGCCCGTCGCCAGCACCCGGAAAGACCGTGTCATGACCCGCAAGATCCTCGTCACCAGCGCCCTGCCCTATGCCAACGGCGCGATCCATCTCGGCCACCTGGTCGAATACATCCAGACCGATATCTGGACGCGCTTCCAGAAAATGCGCGGCCACGAATGCTGGTACGTCTGCGCCGACGACACCCACGGCACGCCGATCATGCTGCGCGCCGAAAAGGAAGGCATCACGCCCGAACAACTCATCGCCCGCGTGCATGACGAACATTCGCGCGACTTCGCCGGCTTCCATGTCGCCTTCGACAACTACTACACGACGCATTCGGACGAGACGCGCCACTATTCCGAGGACATCTTCGGCAAGCTCAAGGCCGCCGGCCTGATCGAGATACGCTCGGTCGAGCAGTATTACGACCCGGTCAAGCAGATGTTCCTGCCCGACCGCTTCATCAAGGGCGAGTGCCCCAAGTGCGGCGCGAAAGACCAGTACGGCGACGCCTGCGAATCCTGCGGCGCGGCCTATGCGCCGACCGACCTGAAGAACCCCTACTCGGCGGTATCCGGCGCGCAGCCGGTGCTGAAGTCTTCCGACCACTATTTCTTCCGCCTCTCCGACCCGCGCTGCCAGGCCTTCCTGCGCGAGTGGACGCAGCGCGGCGGCCGCCTGCAGTCCGAGGCCGCCAACAAGCTGCAGGAATGGCTGGGGGCGCCGGATGAGAACAAGCTCACCGACTGGGACATCTCGCGCGATGCGCCCTATTTCGGTTTCGAGATCCCCGGCGCGCCGGGAAAATTCTTTTACGTCTGGCTCGATGCGCCGATCGGCTACATGGGTTCGTTCAAGAATTTCTGCACGAAGAAGGGGCTCGACTTCGACGAGTTCTGGGGCAAGGATTCGAAGGCCGAGCTGTACCACTTCATCGGCAAGGACATCCTCTACTTCCACGCCCTGTTCTGGCCAGCCGAACTGGAACACGCCGGCTACCGCACGCCGACCAATGTCTTCGCCCACGGCTTCCTGACCGTCGACGGCGCCAAGATGTCGAAGTCGCGCGGCACCTTCATCACCGCCGAGAGCTATCTCGCGCAGGGGCTCAACCCGGAGTGGCTGCGCTACTACTTCGCCGCCAAGCTCAACGGCAGCATGGAAGACCTCGACCTCAACCTCGAGGATTTCACCCAGCGCGTCAATTCCGACCTGATCGGCAAGTACATCAACATCGCCAGCCGCGCGGCGGGATTCATCACCAAGCGCTTCGATGGCAAGTTGCAGCATGAGCATGTCATCGCCCGGTTCAGAGCGGAGTTGCCCGGATTGCTCGAATCCGCCGATGAAATCGCCGGCCACTACGAAGCGCGCGACTACGCCCGCGGCCTGCGCGGCGTCATGGCGCTGGCCGACCGCGTCAATCAGTACGTCGACCGCAATCAGCCCTGGCAACTGGCCAAGCAGGAGGGGCAGGAAGAGAAGCTGCACGAGGTCTGCACGCTGCTGATCAACGCCTTCCGCCTGCTCACGATCTATCTCAAGCCGGTGTTGCCCAAGCTGGCGCAACGTGCCGAGGAATTCCTCAACGTCGCCCCGCTGCACTGGGCGGATGCCGGGCATCTGCTGCCGCCGGCGCACCCGATCAACCCCTACGAACACCTGATGCAGCGCATCGATGCCAAGCAGATCGACGCGCTGATTGCCGCCAACCGCGAATCGCTGGAGCCCACGGTGGCACCGGCGGCGGTGCCGGCCGCCGTATCACCAGCGCCGACTTCCGAGCCGCACTCGCCGCAGCGCCACGCCCAGCACCAGCAGGCCGCGGAGAACAAGCTGCAGGCACAGGCCAACCCCGAAGAACCCACTATCTCGATCGACGACTTCAGCAAGGTCGACCTGCGCATCGCGCGCATCGTCGACGCGCAGCACGTCGCCGGCGCCGACAAGCTGATCCGCCTGACCCTCGACATCGGCGAGGGCGAGGGCAAGACGCGCACCGTCTTCGCCGGCATCAAGGCGGCCTACGATCCGGCCACGCTGGTCGGCCGCCTGACGGTGATGGTGGCCAACCTCGCCCCGCGCAAGATGAAATTCGGCCTCAGCGAAGGCATGGTGCTCGCCGCCTCGGACGCCGACGGCAAATCGCCCGGCCTGTTCCTGCTCTCGCCAGACAGCGGCGCGCAGCCCGGAATGCGGGTCAAATGACAACCCTCCCCCCAGCCCCGTTCCACGGCTGGCTTTGCACAGCCAGCCGGCTACGGCAGCGCGGAGCAATGCTCCGCGAAACCCTGCCTGCGCCCCCGCGGGAGGGGGCGACGACAGTTCGCGGGCTGCACCCGCTCCGGAACATGGCGGCCTCGCCTTGGGGCGGCCCGGCGGCGAGGCAGTGATGCAGGTTCGCCGGCTGGTCATCACCGGACTGGTTCAAGGCGTCGGCTTCCGCTACGGCATGGCGGCCGAGGCCCGCCTTCTGGGCGTGGCCGGTTGGGTGCGCAATCGCCGCGACGGCAGCGTCGAAGCCATGATCTCCGGCAGCCCCGGCCAGATCGAAGCGATGCTGGAATGGAGCAACGTGGGGCCGGGCGGGGCCGTGGTCGAGAACGTCATGTGCGAAACCGCGACCGGCGAATTCACCGACTTCGAACTGCGACCGACCGCCTGAATTTCCCCACAACGCCCTGCAGACTGTGGTTTATTCGATACTTTGTGCGCTGCAACACGATTTTTCCGCTTGTCACTTAAGTAAGAACCGGGCATATTCGGCACCATGCCCTTGAAATCTAAAACTCAGTCCAGCCCTTCGGAACGCCTGCCCTTTGTCGTGCGCTGCGTGCGCGACGAGTCGGAACTCGAAAAGGCGGTCTCGATCCGCCGTAGTGCCTATGGCCGCCATCTGCCGGAGCTGGCGGCGCGATTTGCGACTCCCGAGCCCAGCGACCTCGATGGCAGCAGCCGTGTCCTGGTGGCCTTGTCGAGGATTGACGGCGCGCCTTTGGGCAGCATGCGTTTCCGCACCAACCAGAACCAGCCGCTGGATCTCGAACACTCCGTGACCTTGCCCGGGGAGCTCTCGGGCAGAGTGCTGGCGGAAGCGACACGCCTTGCCGTTACCCAGGCAGCCGTAGGCCGCGTGGTAAAGGCGATGCTCATGAAAAGCATGTTCCTGTACTGCGAGGCCAACGGCGTCGACTGCATCGTGGCTGCCGCCCGCTCCCCGATGGACCGGTTCTATCATTGGCTGCTGTTCGAGGATGTCTTTCCCGGCGGCGAATTCATCCCGATGGCGCATGCGGGCATGATCCCGCACCGGGTCATGGTGTGCGACATGGTCGAAACCAAGCACCGCTGGATCAAGGCCGACCATCCGTGGTTCGATTTGTTCTTCCGGGCTCAACATCCGGACATCGAACTCGCTCTGGGCGCGAAAACCGCCGCCGGGCGCGATCATGACAGCGAAGAGGAAGAAGCAACTTCGATTGCATTGCGCTGACACGCGCCATTCGGTTTCGAGGAATGGCAGTGAACCGATGTAAACCGACGTCGCGGATTGCGATGCAATGAGTAGTCGCCGCATTCGCCGACTGTTGCTTCTTGCGGGACGTGATCTGGTCCGCGTTTTTTTCCGTCGCAATTCCATCTGGCTGGAGCGGCTCTGCTTCATCGGCCTTCCGCTCGCGCTGGCTGGCGTGATGGTGCTGGCGCTGGTGCAATGGGAATCGGACGGGCCGGTCGGCAACCCGGTCGATCTGCCGTTCAACGCCATCACCTTCGCACCGGATGATGGCGGCATCAAACCCGCCGTCGCCCGCGCGGCCCTGAACGGAATCCAGCCGGTTTCATCCTTCGACACGCAGCTGTCGGAAGCGCCGGTCTGGTTCAGTTTCACGCCGCCGGTCCTGCCGGCCGACACGGCAGGACCGCCGCTCGTTTATTTCCCGTCGCGCCATGCGCGCACGCTTTCCTGCTGGCAGGGTGAGGCAATGACCCCGCTGGGCAGCGCGACGCGCTCCGGTACCAGCGGGGCGCTGATATTGGCGAACGCCGGTTTCGCAACGACCTCCGTCGACCTCTCCAACGTCCCCGTCCTCTGCCGTGCCACATTCGTCGGACCCGCCCGGCTTTCGGTAGCGGCCTGGAGATCAGCGGATTTCGACCGGACGGCCCAGGTTTTCGCCAACGACATGGGCATGCTGGAGGGGGGCCTGACGGTGCTGGCCGTGTTCATGCTGCTGGCCGCCATTGTCAATCGCGAACCCGTCTACCTGGTGTTTGTCGCCTGGTTGCTGGTCAATGCCCGGCTGGGGGCGATTTCCGCCGGATGGGACACGCACTGGCTCGGCCATCAGGTGCCGGCAACATGGCTGGACGGAATACGCAAGTTCGTACTCGCCGCGAATTTCCCGCTGACGGCCTACCTGTTCCTGCGGCTGTTGCGCAAGGACCTCGACCGGATCGAAAGCCGAACGCTGCGGCAGACGCTGGAACTGATCTACATTCCGATGTTCGCTGGCGCGCTTTTCCTGCCATACCGGCAGTTCATTCCGATGCTGTGGCTCGGCTCCGCCGTCGGCTACGGCATCATCGTCTATCTGCTGGCGCGCATCCTGCTGGTTTCACAGTCGCGCATTGCCCTCTGGTTCGCAGCGTCGCTGGCGGTTACCGCAATTGCCGCCTTTTCCGAAATCGTGCGGGCGATGCTGGGTCTGTCCGGGCCTCTTCCCTACATCAACAGCGTCACCGCGGCGCTCTGTTCCGGCCTGCTGGCGGCCACCGCGCTGGCAGAGCAGATGCGCAGCGAGCGGTCGGGCCGCGAGGAGGCCGAGGTTGCCCTGCGGAAAACCTATGACCAAGTTCCGGTGGCTTTCTTCACTGCCGACGCGACGGGGCGGATCCTGCGCGGCAACCCGGCCCTCGGCCGCCTTCTCGGCCAGCAGACACTGGACGGCAACGCACGCTGGCAGCAACTCTTCGAGCCCGGGACATGGGAGTCGCTCAGTCTGACGCTGACCCAGAATCCGCGCGCGCAATTGCGCTTCCAGTCGATCACCCAGGATGCGTGGTACGAGGTGCGGGCTTCGATCGGTGACGGGCTGATCGAAGGATCGATCGAGGACATCACCGAATCCGTCACCGCCAACCGCAAACTGATGTATCTGGCCGACCATGACCAGCTTACGGGGGCGCTGAGCCGACGTGCGATCGAGCAGGCGCTGCGCAGCGCGATCCGATCCGCCGGCCCCCTGACGCATACCACGCTCGCCTACATGGACCTGGACCGGTTCAAGACGGTCAACGATCTTTTCGGGCACACCGCCGGCGACGCGGTACTGCGTCAATTCTGCGCCCAGGTGGTCAAGTCGCTCGGCGGCGACCATTTGCTCGGCCGCATCGGCGGCGACGAGTTCCTGATCCTGTTCAATGGCCTGCCGCTGGCGGAAGCCGGGGCGAAATGTCGCGAACTGGTCGATCAAGTCGAAGGCAGTTCGTTCCGGGTTAACGACCTGGCTTTCCGCATCGGTGTGTCCTTCGGCGCGGTGGAGGTGATGGCCGGGCTCGAGGTGGCGGATCTGATTTCCGCCGCCGATCGCGCGTGTCGCGAGGCCAAGCGCAAGTTCGTCGCCGGCCATGTCGTCACCTATGGCCCGGATGCGCCCGCGTTCCAGGAACATGAGGAAGAACGGGCGCTGGTGGCCCGGCTGACGCCGGAGCAGGCGCCGAAATTCCTTGCCATCGCGATGCAGCCGATCATGTCGCTGAGCGATCCTTTTGCCGCACTGGATTTCGAGGTGCTGCTGCGGGCGCGGGCGCCGGACGGCACGGTGATGCCGGCGGGCCGGGTGATCGCGGTCGCCGAGGCGCACGGTCGCGTCGGGGTGATTGATCGATGGGTGCTGCGCGAAGTGCTGGAATGGCTCGACACCAATCTCGCACAACTGACCGCCACCCGTTTTGTGACCATGAATTTCTCCGGTGCCTCGATCAACGACGAGCAGTTCATGGCCGACGCCTATGCCATGCTGCGCGCCCACCCGCGCGCCGCCAGCCGTCTTTGCGTGGAGATCACCGAAGGGGTCGCCTTGCGCGACTTCGACCAGACGCGGCGGGTGATCGAAAGACTGCGCGAGTTCGACGTGAAGCTGGCGCTGGACGACTTCGGCGCCGGCTACACCTCTTTCATGTACCTGAGCGACCTGCAGGCGGACGTCATCAAGATCGACGGCGCGATCATCGAATCGGCGGCGCGCCATCCGTCGCGCCTGTCCATCGTGCAAGCCATCAGCGACCTGTCGCGCAACCTCGGCATGCGCTCGATCGCCGAGTGGGTCGAGGACGCCGCAACCCTGCGCGCCATGGCCGAAGTGGGCATCGACTACATCCAGGGCTTCGGCATCGCGAAACCGATGGCGCCAGCGGAGATTCTGCTGGGTCCCCATGCCGCGCACTGGATCAGCGACCCGGCAATGCGGAAGGCGCTGGTCGAGATCCAGGCGAACCGCTCGGTAGTCGACGATGGCATCACCTTCAGTACCGGCAAGAACCTGCACTAGGCCTCGCCCCGGCCGCTGAACCCGCAGGCGGGCTTTGCCGAGCCGACTTTCGCCGCGCCGGCCCATGCCATAATCAAACGATGTTCCATCTCTCCCGCGATATCCTGATTGGCTTCCTGCTGGTGTGCGCCGCTGCCTGGGGCTTGATGGGAACGCGCACGCTGCGCTTCGCCGACCAGTCGCTTTACGACGCCCAGGTGCGCTGGCTGCGTGCCAACGCGCCGACGCCGCTGGCCCAGGATGTCGTGGTCATCGGCATCGACGAGGCTGCCTACGAAACCATTCCGGAGCCCACGGCGCTCTGGCACAGCCATCTCGGCGCGCTGCTGGCCGGGCTCTCGGCGGCGCAACCGGCCGTGGTCGGGCTGGCGATACCGCTGCCGGTACGCTCCTACGACTTCCTGGTCAAGGACATCGATTCCGTGCTGCTGGCCGGCGTCTACCGGATGCGCGGCGCGGCGCCGCTGGTCGTCGGCCAACCGCCCGGCGTCGGCGGCAAGCTGCGGCCCATGGCGCCGGAACTGCTGGCCGCGATCGGCAAGGGTGCCGTCGCTTCACTGGCGATCTGCGAAGACACCGACGGTACCGTGCGCCGCATCAACCAGCGGCGCTGCCGCTCCGATGAAAACCAGGAGCCGCTGGCGCTGGCCATGGCCAAGCACCTCGGCCGCCAGGGATCGCTCACCGGCATGATCGACTACAGCGTCGGCGGCGCCATCGAATACACGCCGGTCGGCACGGTGCTCGACTGGATCCATCACGGTGAGGACGAAAAGCTGCGCGCCCTGGTCAAGGGTCGTGCCGTCGTCGTCGCCAGCCTGCTGCCGACCGAAACCCGCCATCGCCTGCCGGTGCCGCTGGCCGCCTGGGAGCCGGGCAGCCGTACCGAGCCGGGCGCCGTGGTGCACATCCAGTCCCTGCGCTCCCTGCTCGGCCGCGGGCTGATCGAACGCGTGCCGGGCAACCTCTCGCTGTTGCTGGCCGCACTCGGCGCGCTGCTCTGGTTCGGCCGCGGCGGCTGGCTCAAGACCCTGGTGCTCGTCGGCATCATCGGTGGCTTCGTCGCCGGTTCGACCTTCGCGCTCTGGCACGGCAGCTACCTGCCCGTGGCGAACATCGTCATCGTGACGCTGCTCGCCTTTGCCGCGCGACAGGCCTGGGACTTCGCCCGCCGCTTCCGCGAAATGCAGACCTTGCGCACCATGTTCGCCGGCCACGTCAGCCCGCAGGTGATGCGCGCCCTGCTCGGCGGCGAACTGCGCCTCGATCAGAACGGCCAGCGCCAGAACGTGACCCTGCTTTTCGCCGGCATCCGCGGCTTCGCGGCGCGCAACGCGCAGGCCACGCCAGAAGCCATGATCGGTCTGCTCAATCGCTTCCATGCCGCCGCCGCGCTGGCCATCCAGAACAGCGGCGGCGCCGTCGACAAATACGTCGGCGACGGCCTGATGGCGACCTTCGGTCTGCCGCAGCCGCTGCCGGCGCCGCAGCGCAACGCGCTGGAAGCCGCGCAGGACCTGCTGTTGCGCGTCGACCGGCTCAACGCCGAACTCGCCGCGGAGGGCATCGAGCCAATCAGGATCGGCATCGGCATCCACTGCGGCGAAGTGCTCGCAGGGCATGTCGGCTCGAAACGGCGCCGCGAGTATTCGGTGATCGGCGATGCGGTCGGCGTCGCCGGCCGCCTCGAAGCCATGACCAAGGAATACGGCCATCCGGTGCTCTGCTCCGGAGATGTCGCCGCCGCCGTGGGCTTTGCCGGCGGCCTGACCGATCTCGGTACCCCTGCGCCGGACTTGCCCCACCTCTGGGGCTGGACGCCGCCGCTGACGGCGCCGCGCGGAGACGGCAAGTGAACTCCTTCACCAACAACAGGCTCGGCGCCTACCTGCTGCTCGCCTGGTTCGCCGCCAGCCGGCGCCGTGAGCTGCGCCGGCCGCTGCTGCGCGAACAGCTCCAGCACCAGATCTACGCGGCCGGTGTCACCGCGCTGCCGGTGATCGCCGTGCTGGCCATGCTGACCGGCGCAACGCTCGTCACCCAGCTCGCCGCACTGGTCGGCGCCGACAGCGACCTGACGCAGCGCATGGTCTTCCTCGGCCTCTTCTTCGAGCTGGCGCCGCTGCTCTCCGCGCTGGTGGTGGTCGCCCGCAGCAGCGCCGGAATTGCCTCGGAACTCGCCGTGATGCACCTGCACGACGAATTCACCACCTTGCGCCGGCTCGGCGTGCCGGCCGCCGACTACCTGTTGTTGCCGCGCGTATTCGGCCTGGTCGTCGCCCTGCCGGCGGTCACCGCCTGCTTCCAGGCGATCGCCGTCGGCAGCGGCTGGCTCGCAACGGCGCTGATCGAAGGCCGCCCGCTGGCGGAAACGGCCGGGCGCTTCCTCGATCTCGCCGACCCGTGGCTGGCGATGGTGAGCTTGCTCAAGAGCGCGGTCATGGGTGCCGCCGTCGGCATCATCGCCTGTCACCACGGCAGCAGCGGCAAGGGCTCGACGCAGGCCATTTCCGGGGCCGCGATCCAGGCGGTGGGCGGCGGACTGATCGCCATCTTCGTGGTGGATGTCGCCTTCGCCGCACTGGTTTACGCCTTGCGATGAACAACACCCTCACCGCCACCATTGAAGGCCGCCGGCTGTCGCTGTTCGCCGACAAGCGTTTGTGCCTGACGCTGCCGCTCGACGAAGGCGGCCACCATCGCCTCGTCGTTGCCGATCCGGCCACCGCTCAATCGGCGGTGGAGGCGCTGGAGCGCTGCCCCGGCGTCGGCGTGATGCCCGCCGGCGGCGGCCTGCTAGGCGCCATGACGGTGGCCGAGAATTTCACGCTGGCCCTGCGCTACGACGACGATCCCGATGATCCGCGCGACTGGGAGCGCGAACTGGAAGCCGCCCTCGAGCTTTGCGGCCTGCCGGCGCAACGCATCGCCACACTGGGCCGCCAACAACCAATGAACCTCGAACGCACCGAACGCTGGACCGTCGGCTTCGCCCGTTGCCTGTTGCGCCCACCCGAACTGCTGGTGATCGACCGTCTCTTCGCCGGCCTCTCGCGACGCGAAGCGAATGCGCTGATCGCAGTGGAAGCCGTCTACCATCAACGCCATCCTTTCCGGCCGGTGCTGTTCGTCGACCTCGACAGCCATGAACTGCCTGCGCTGCCCGACTGCCGCACACTGACCGAACTCGCCGAACTTGCCGAAACCGCGGAGGCACCATGTCCCTGCTGATCCAACACGACAGCGATGCCGCCGCGTTGCGCCGCGGCACCCGCCGCTTCCTGTTCGTCGCCACGCTGGCGATGCTGGCGCTGATTGCCGCCATCGTCGTTCGCCAGGGCGTGTTCCGCCAGACCACGAGCTACAGCTTCGTCACCGACAGCGCGCAGGACATCGCCAAGGGACAGGCGGTGCGCATCGCCGGCTTTCGCGTCGGCGCGGTGAGCAACGTCAGCCTGAAGGACGACGGGCAGGTGGTGGTGATCATGGAGATCGATGCCGATCACATGCGCTTCGTCACCCACGACGCCCGGGTCGAACTGCGCAAGGA